>OBLS010000073.1_pt1 | contig 24919 bp, 24 predicted proteins | sample 1519901 | NCBI WGS metagenome assembly OBLS01 (sample SAMEA3113585, study PRJEB22503) | soil metagenome | reverse complement strand
GAAGATGCTGTAAGAAAGGTAAGAAGCCAGAGAGATATGAAACCAGGAATGAAAGCAAGTCATTTACAATACGGTTAAATAAAATTATAGGTAGAACCTATTTTATTAATATATTTTTTTAAGATAATAATAATAATCAAAGTAATAAATTACGAATACCTAACCTAATCACCTTCGGATTGATATAATTATATTTATATATGAAAAGAATTTAGATTGATCAATTAAAAGGTAAAAAGGTAAGAATAGTTATGGAATTAATACAAATATCAAATATTACAAAAAAGATATCAACTACTAAAAAAACCATCAGACATACTCAAAGTATATGTCCTGATTGTAACATGATTCTCGATGCAGAAGTATTCGAAAGAGATGGCAAAGTCTATATGACGAAAACATGTCCGTCGCATGGAGAATGTGAAGAGCTATATTTTGGATCTGTGGATATGTATAAAAAATTCAGTACGTATTGGAAAGATGGAAAGGGTGCACATGCTCCCAATGTTATGGTAGATAAATGTGCTTGTCCTACTAATTGTGGCTTGTGTACAAACCATTTATCGCATTCTGGACTGTCTAATATGATAGTAACTAACAGATGTGATTTAACATGTTGGTATTGTTTTTTCTATGTAAAAAAAGGTCTTGAAGGTGCCTATCTTTATGAACCAAATTATGAACAAATTAGAGCAATGATGAAAACTTTAAAAGCAGAAAGACCCATTGCAGGAAACTCTATACAAGTTACTGGTGGGGAACCAATGCTTAGAGACGATATTGTTGAAGTTATTAAAATAATGAAAGAAGAGGGAGTAGATCACGTTCAATTAAATACTAATGGTATCAAGTTAGCTCTTTCTCCCGAAACAATGCGCGAAGTTCGAAATGCTGGGGTAAGTAATCTTTATCTATCTTTTGATGGTGTTACGCCTCGTACTAACCCTAAAAATCACTGGGAAGTTCCTTATACTCTAGAATCTGCTAGAAAATGTGGAATGACTGTTGTTTTTGTTCCTACAGTTATTAAATCAATAAACGATCATGAATTAGGTGGAATAATTAGATTTGCTCAAAAGAATATGGATGTAGTCCACGCTGTCAACTTTCAACCCGTTTCACTTACTGGAAGAATGGGCAAAAAAGAACGAGAGAAATATAGAATTACTATTCCTGATTGCATTGAAAGAATTGAAGAGCAAACTAACGGCGAAATTTCTACTGATTCTTGGTTCCCTGTTCCCTCTTGTATGCCAATGACAGATGTAATTGAAGCATTTAGCAAAAAACCAAAATATGAATTATCGATTCACTTTGCATGTGGTGCAGGCACTTATGTTTTTGAAGACGTCCAAACTAAGAAATTGATTCCACTTACATCATTTGTCGATATTAAAGGATTATTAGAATATTTCGAAGAAAAAGCAGATGAATTGCGTTCAGGTGCAAACCGATATTGGGCAATGCTAGATGTAATGAGAAAATTAAATCAATTTGTAGATAGAAGTAAACAGCCTCATGGACTCAATCTGGCTAAGATGTTTTCCAGTATTCTGCTAAAACGTAATTTTGATGCAGTAGGTTCTTGGCATGTTAGATCATTATTTTTAGGAATGATGCATTTTCAAGATAAATATAATGAAGATCTTGAAAGATTACAACGATGTGATATACATTATTTAACGCCTGATCTTAGAATTATTCCATTCTGTGCTTTTAATGTTATACCTGAATGGTATCGTGATAGAATACAAAAGAAATATAGTATTCCAGTAGAAGAATGGGAAAAAGCACATGGACAGACTTTAGAGGCTGGATTATACCGTGGATTAATGAGACGTGGCAAACCAGAAGCACAAATGGGTTGTGCTGTTTCAGAGATGCATAAAGCAGCAGCTGAAAGCGAAGATCATCGAGCAGTAGATTTAAGAACTGGTATGGCTGGAGCTTAAATCTTCAATTTTATTTAAGATTATTGTTCTAATTAGTTTAAGTATATCTAAAAAAGTTAATTATTTTTCTCAAGGCTTATACTATTTTTTAATAAAGTTTAATTGATGTTAGTTATGGGAATAAGAATATGTCTACAATGAAATATGTTCTCTTAGAACCCATAGGTGATGTAGCAATTATTAAGATCAACAGACCTGAAGCATTGAATGCAATGAATGTAGATGTAATTTGGGAGTTATCTAAAACAATAGATATTGTAGGAGTAGATGATAGTATAAAAACTGTTATTATAACTGGCGTTGGAGAAAGATCATTTTGCGCAGGTGCAGATATATCTTATATGGTTAATATCACGCCTATTGATGCAGAAAAATATGCCTCATCTGCTCAATCCGTCTTAAATAAAATTGAAAAATTGGAAAAACCAGTGATAGCTGCAATTAATGGTTTTGCATTAGGTGGAGGGTGTGAACTGGCACTCGTTTGTGATATTAGACTATGTTCAACTAATGCAAAAATTGGTCAACCTGAAGTTACAATAGGAATTCCACCAGGATGGGGAGGAACACAGAGATTGTTACGTATTATAGGCCCGGCTAAAGCAAAAGAAATGATTTTTACTGGAAAAATGATAAATGCAGAAGAAGCATATAAGATAGGATTAGTTAACGACGTCATTAATTTAACACAAGAAGAATTACCTGAAGCGCCTTCTGAGGGAGAAGAAGTAAAACGTAAAGAATACGAAAAGGAATTGGCAAAACTTTTAAATAAAAAGTTAATTGAAAAGTCTATTTCTATGGCTAGAGAAATTACAAACAATAGTTATAATGCTATTAAGGCGAGTAAATATTTGATTAATAAAGGCATGGATATGGATATAGATGCTGGTCTCAGAATGGAAATATATGGATGGGCTCTTTGCTTTGCTCATGAAGATAGAAAAAACCTCATGTCGACATTCCTTAATAAAAGTAAAAAGAAATGACTTAAGATAACAATACTTTATCTTGATTTCTAGCGCCTTTACTAGGTTTACATAAGTAAACGTTGCTTTCAATATTTGAAGCTGCAAATCCTTCTTTAATGGCTTCCATAACATTGTGAGAATGTCTATCCGTATTCAAGATTGAAATAAGTGAAGGACCAGCGCCACTAATAGTTAGACCTAATGCACCTGCATTAATAGCATTTTCCTTTACCTTCTCATATCCTGGAATTGTTTTTTTCCTAACAGGTTCTACAATTTTATCATCAAGTCCCTTTGCTATCATTTTCACATCTTTATAGGCAAAACCTGCCACAATGGTACTTGCATTAGAAATATTAGTTATTATATTTTCCAAAGGTGAATTCAAAGGTAATATACTTCTAGCAACTTCTGTTTTCTTATTTGGAACTGGTATGTTAGGAATACCAACTACAAGATAAAGATCTTCAGGTGGTTCAAACTTGATAAATTCAAGCGATGGAAAATGTCTCACTATTATAAATCCTCCCAACATAGAACTAGCAACATTATCATAATGTTTAGCTCCGGCTGAAGCTCTTTCACCTTCTGCAGAATAACTAATTAAATCAATCAAATTTGTTTCTAGATTAAATAATTTGTCAAAAGCATAGGCTGTCGCGACTGATGACGCCGCACTACTTCCTAGACCATAGCCTGGAGGAATTCCTTTATTGATTTGAATATCAATGTTATCTTTTATACTATAATCTTCCATCATTTTTTTAACTACCAATGCTGCAGCATTGAGTTCGTTCTCATAAGGGATTTTCATTGCCTCGTTTTGTTTTATTGTAGATATAGTGATTCTTCCATTCTGTTCTTGTTTCTTAGTTATTATTATTTCATCTACAAAGAGATCCAAAGCAAGACCAAATATATCGAAACCAGGCCCTAAATTAGCTGTTGATGAAGGAGCAATTGCTCTAACTGTATTCATGTTTTGTATATTTAATATTCAATTTCTTCTCCTTGATTAAGTATTCTTGATAAAACTGAAGATAATTCAATTAAACCATTTAGTGTCAGATTAGATATAGCCAACAATTCTTGATTTAGTCCATTTTGTGAAATAATTTTTATGACATCTTTGCTCAATAAAGAAAATTCCTGATTATTTTCTTTATCTAAAGCTTCTAATAAAGCTGTATCAGAATGAGCCCACTTTAAGATATTTTCTAAATTATCTATTATTAAATCTCTTTTTGATAATACGTTTATCTGTGAGGTTTTTAATCTAAGATTAATCGAAGCAGAAAGTAGTGATAAGGAAACAAAGTTAATTGGGCTTGAAACTAGAACTCCATCCATTATAAAAATACTAGTTTTACTATCTGCTTGAAAATTTGATATAAAATAATTACCACTAGATCGATAAGCAAATAATTCAATTTGTCCTGGAGTATCAATTAAAATATAATCGGGATTTAATTCATCAACTTCTAATTGAATATCTTGAATCTTTGTGCCGATCAAATCATATGACATTATTATAGCCCCATTTGGTCCTAATCCATAAGTTTCTATAATATTATTAATGTCTATATGGTTTCGTATATCTACATCAGGCAGATAAGGTAATTCAGATACAGCAGGGTCCAAATTAACGGTAATAGGAAAATTATCATGGTCAATATACCATTGTAAAAGGTTAGAAGTAAGTAAGGATTTTCCTGAACCGGCTGTTCCTGTTATATAAATGGCTTTCATTATTTTTGTATTTAATAATAATTATATAATATTTTATAATTTATAATAGAAATGATTAATTAAATTAGTAAATTGATTGATTATTATATAACTATATTAGTTTAGTAATCAGATAAATTGAATTGGAGACTCATTGCAGTATTAGTAAGTTTTTTACCAGTTATTCTTTTATTTATTTTCTCTCCAGTATCTGTTCCTGATATCTTTAGTGTTGGAATTGCTCCGTTTCTTACGGCTGTTTTATTTAGTCTTGCAAAAGTCTTTCTTCAAGCATACCGCTTTAAATATTTTGTAGATAAATTTTTAGGCTATAAGGTATCATCATCCTTTAAATTAATTTCGGTAAGAATAGGAAGTGAATTTGTTACCAATACTACTCCTTCTTATATTGGAGGTGAAATTGTTCGAATTGCCTGGTTAACTAAAAACAAAGTCCCAGCTGGAATTGCGGCATGGATTACTACCATGGAAATCATTGCAGATGTTTTTGTTGGAACAATTCTTGCATTATTTGCAGGAATAATCGCACTTTATAATGGAGCAATTCTTATTGGTACTATAATTATCCTTATTTCTTCATTTATTTTTGGGTTTTGGTTGATAGTTGTTATTCTTTCAGCGTATTATGATATTCAGCTTCCTAAAGTTATAACAAAATTAGTAAGAAGATTTTTGTCACATGAACGTTCTGACAAAATTATTAACTATACAAATTCTGCAATTAGTGATTTATGCACAATGAGTAGAGAAAACTTTAATTCAAGAAGAACAATCAAAATATTTTTTGTTGGAATAGTTCTTACATTTTTTGCATTTGCTTGTCTAGGCGCATCCTTTCTTGTACTTGGTGGTCTCATAGAATCTGATTTGGGATTATATGATTCTATCTTAGCTACTGCAGCTTCAACTGAATTAGGTAGTTTACCTATAACAGTAGGTGGATCCGGATTAACTGAAATTGGGTTGTGGGCATATGTCTCTGGTCTTAATAATTTGCCTTCCCTTAATGAGGTTTTGAAGGATTCACATTTAGATGTAATTATTTCTTGGCGAATTGCATCATATCATATTCCTCTTATGATAATGTGGATTGTGTTAATGAGACTTACAGTAATTAAAAAAATTACGTCGAAAACTGATCAAAAATCTTAAACAATAATCCTTTTTAGAAAAACAATATAGATTTTCCAATTTCCAATTTATATTTTATTATAAGTCTTCGGTATCGTCAAGTGGTTGGTGTGAACCTTCTTCAGATTCTACATCCATCAACTGTAATTCCATCAACTCAAATTGATATATAGAATCCATTTCTAACAAAAATTGTGACTTGAGAAATTCTATAGTTTTATCGCTAAGTTTTCCTCGCGACATTTTAATCTTGAATTCATAAACAAAACCCTTCATAAATTTTGATGTATCTTGTGAAGAGGGTACATTTATGCCTTCTACTATAGTTCTTCCATCAGGTAATGCTTCATAAAGTTGTATGTCTAATTTGTAGTCATCCAAATAGATTTCCAAAATATAACCTGTTCTATTTATTATTTCAGATTCTGTAAATTGTATGGATTTAATCTCTTCTTCTATCCATTGTGGAATTCCTATCTTTTCTGAAGATTTTTCTGAACTCTTTGTTCTGGGCATTCAAAGTATACAATAAACAAACTAGATAAAAGCTTTGCATAAATTGAATTAAATAAAAAATATCATTTTTTATTATTGTACTTCTTAAGATATCTATTTGCCTCAATTCTACTAAAGTATTTAGAGGGCTTGATTTTTAAATGTCTTAATAGTTTAATTTGCTGATCCGTTGCAAAATATGGTTTTAATTTGTTATATAACAGTGCATAATTATTATCTATAAAATCGGTATATGCTTTATTTGCTAAACCGTCGGCGTCATTATTTTTTTCTCTAGTTATCCATTCTATTTTCAGATTTTCAAATTTTTTTATTAATATTTTAGTTTTCTCAAAGTAGATCTTTAATTTTTCTGACTTTACTTTATATTTACCTGAAAGTTGGTTAATAATTAATTGCGAATCACCTTGTATGAATACGCTAAATTTGTTATAGCCTTTGGCAAGTAACCATTCTAATAACTTTATTAATGCTATATATTCTGCAACATTATTACTAGATTCCTTTGAAAAAGGTTCAAAGGCAATACCTCCTTCTTCATAAATTTGATAAAATCGATTATTTCTTTTTTCTTGAATGGTAAAACCATAACATGCTACTCCTCCTGGATTTACAGGTTGACACATTCCATCAAACGTGCAAGTTAATTTTTTTCTCTGAACTTCATCATCAGCATGCATCCAATTAATATTGTTTACTAGCTATTATTAAATAATCTTGAATCCAAAAGGATATTCTTAAATAGGTTCAATAACTTTTTTTCAATATTAATTATTTAGAGATATATATTCTGCAAGTTTTTTGATATCTTGCTCAAATATGTTTAAAAGATTTCGATTATAAATTGTAGCCGCTGGATGATAAGTAACAAAATATTTTAAGTCATTTTTGTGGAGGATTCTACCTCTTTCATTTGTAATTGATTTGATACCAAGGATGTAAGAACTTACTACATTTCCCAGTAAGCATATTATTTTTGGTTGGAGTACCAAGATTTGTCTTTCTAAATATTGAATGCAGATTTTTTTTTCATTAATGTATGGTGGTCTATTATTTGGAGGCCTACATTTTATTATATTTGTAATGAATACATCTTTAATATTTATGTCATTCTTTGATAATGTGTTTCTTAATATTTTTCCCGCTGCCCCAATAAAAGGTCTTCCTGATTGATCCTCATAATAACCTGGAGCCTCACCTATTATCATTAATTTCTTAAGAAAACCGCCTTCTCCAGGAACAGTGTGTTTTCTACTACTACACAATAAACATAATTTACAATTTTTTATATCGAAAGCTATTTTATCAAGTGTATCATTTTCAAGCATATAAATATTAAATAATCATTATTATTTATTTATCTTAAAAAATTAGAAATATTAATAAATTAAATTAGAGATGAGAAATATTAAATACTATTTATTATACCATCTTTATTTGAATTATCCATCAATGGAAAATATATTGTTATTATTATTATTTTTTATAACTAATACTACAAGACCTTCATTTAAACATACTATCTATTCCATATGTTTCATGGAACTATCGCTAAGACGATATTATGCAGTTCTTTTTGTTATTCATTATTATAGCATATAATTTACCTCTAATTTGTAAATTGATTTCATGTTTCTTTTTACATGCTCTTTATTAGAGTGCAAATATTAATCAGTTTTAGTTTTAGTAGAGTTTATGCCAATATTGTATAATAAACATATGAATAACTATTCTATAATTATTTCCAAAAAAAATTTTTGTTCTGAAAATTCATTTAGTAAATAAATTCAATCCAAATGAATTACTTTTATTGTTAAGGAAGTTCTATAAATTGGTATTAGATATTATGTAAAGATAAATTATTTTAGAGGAAATTTAACTTGTTACATTAATCAATAGTAATACTTTACATGATCTTACATATATCCTTGTTAAGATTACTAATGAAAGTAAAATAAAGTAAAGAATAAAATTGGTTATAGAATGTTTCAGATTTATGATTATCGATAATTGTAATTTTCCTGATAACTTATTATATGATCCTGATAGTTTTGTATGGATAGATGTTTCTAATGAGAACTGCATAAAGATAGGAATAATACCTATCTTATCATTTATTTCAGGTAAGCTAATATCAATTAAACTCAAAAAAGGAGGTACTAATATTGAGAAAGGTAAAAGCTTAGGTTCTATAGAAAGCCCAAAATATTTCGGAATAGTACGATCTCCCCTTAATGGAAAGATAAAAGAAATTAACGAATCGATATTATCTAAACCTAAACAAGTGAATGATAGTCCATATGAATTGGGTTGGTTGTCAACAATTGTCCCATATAATTTGGATAAAGAGCTTGATGGTTTAAAAAAAATAGGGGAGTGCTATATTAAATTTAAATCTCTTATAGACGAATTTCACGTGCGTTGTTTCAAGGCCTATCCAGACCATGAAATGTATGAACTTGGTACGGAATGTGCAGCAACTCTTACAAAATTGGACGAGCTATTGACTAAAATTGATATAGGTGAGATTGTTTATTTGGCATCGGATGATATAACTGCAGATCTAGAATTGACGAGATGGTCCAAAGAGAGATCTCAATCAATACTAGAAATAAGAAAAGAAGGTCCCATCTTTCACTTTCTAGTCAGAAAAGAAAAAAATAATTGAATTTTATTTTTCAATTGGATTGTCAATCATATTTCCCCATTCTGTCCAAGAGCCATCATAATTCTTTACATCTGGATATCCAAGGAGATGTTTCAAAACAAACCATGTATGAGAAGAACGTTCCCCTATTCTACAATATGTAATTATTTCCTTATCTGGAGTGATACCCACAGTCTGATATAATTTTGTAAGCTCATCAGCTGACTTGAATGTACCATCATCATTTACTGCTTTAGCCCATGGTATGTTCACAGCTCCTGGAATGTGTCCTCCTCGTTGGGCATGTTCTGTAGGATATTCAGGAGGTGCAGTTATTTCTCCACTAAATTCTGGTGGACTTCTAACATCGATCCTCTTTATTTGGTCGGAGTTTAACGATTCTCTTACTTGATTAAGGAATGCTCTTAGAGCTGGATTGGGTTCAGAAGGTTTAAAATTTCCCATAGGAAAATTCGGTATATCTTTTGAAATAGGTCTATCTTCTTCAAGCCATTTTTTTCTTCCTCCGTTCATGATTTTTACATTTGTCATACCATAATATTCAAAAACCCAAAAAGCAAAAGCAGCAAACCAATTATTAAAATCTCCATATAAAACAAGAATAGTATCATTATTTATTCCAGATTTTTGTAATAAAATTGAACAATCGTCTTTTGAAATAATATTTCTGTTAAGAGGATCATTTATGTCTTTTCTCCAATCAAATAAAACTGAATTCGGTATATGACCAAGATTATAATTTGCTTTTGGATCATAGTCTACCTCAGCTATCCGAACATTATTGTCATGTACATGGTCTTCTACCCACTGTGTATCGACTAAAACATTTTGATTTGCATATTCCATAGATTTAAAATAGTAACCTCTGTTATAAATTTTTTATAAAAAACAAGAAAGGCTTTATTTTATTTACTAAGAAAATTTATAATTTAAGGATGTTTAAAATATATAATATAAATAATCTTGTTAATATTTTGTTTTGGTTTTTATTTATTGTGACAAGTTAGTAAATTAAACCTAAATATCAAAGACTATATCCTTAATTTTATCTATATCCTTTAATCCAATCTTATCAATGATATTTATGTGCTGTCTAAAATATTCAATTTCATCATTTGAACATGCTAAAAATGGGTATGGCGCAGCAGCATTTATAACTTTTTTATTTTGATCAATTCCATTTTTTTTTAACGCAATTAATGCTTGTCCAGACAAATGACCTTTAACTTCTTCTCCGCAAAGTAAAAGATATTTCAAACTTTTATTATTTGTAGTAAATTTAATAATTTCATCTATTCCTTTATTTTCAGAAAGTAATCTTCCTACTATTGATATTTTTTCCATAATCAGATTATTGTTTTTGATTTCCTTGAGTAAATCCATACTTGATAGAGTACAAATGGCTATTATTCTTCCTTTTCCAATATAACACTCTTGTTGAATGGGAAGTAAATGATAACAACAAATTCCAAAAATATTATCTATTTTGGACTTGATCTTAATTCTATCTGCCATTGATTTTAATATACAATTGCTATAAATATTTAATTAACTTTTGAAGTATTGTTATCAATAATAATTTTTCTTCTTTTTGATTGAATAATGCCCATTAATTGAAAACCATATTCAAGATTGTGTTTAACATGGTTGATTCCATGTTTCCCTTTTGGCACAAAAGAACCATCCAAAATACTCTCCAAATATGTTTTTGTTTTTTTGATTGAGTTTGCTGCATGTTGTATCTGACTTTCAGACAATTTTCTTCCTGCTTCTTTCTCTATAAGTTCACTAAATCCATGTGTGCACATTAGTTGACTATATTCCTGAAGTTTATGATAATTTCTACAAATATTTTCTATCTTTTGTTTATCAGGTTCTATTAAACTTTGGAATGAGTTTTGTATTTCTTTTTCATTTCTTTTCGTAAGTTTTTCTAATATTTCAAATATTTCACTCTCTCGAATATCTTGAATACTATTGCTTTCTATTTCAAAAGACAATATTTTTTTTAATTCATTTTCTACATTAAGTTTCGAATTTTGATAATAACTATTAATAGCAAATAGATTTACAGAATTGCCTTCAATATCTTGTCCATATTTTATTATATACATTAAGTTTACAATTATAACTGGAAAAATAAGCTTTAGGTTTTCATTTATTTTATTATAATTTTCCATAATATCTCTATATATACTAAATGTAATTGTATTAACTACATCTTTTTTCCTTTCATCCATGATTCTAGACATTATTGTTAAAAGATCATAGAGTTGAGATTGAGAAAAAAACTCCTTATTTTTTACAGAATAAATAGATATTATCTTTAATGCATAGAACCATTTTTCCGAGGGATTTTGATGAGTAGTATTTCTCGAAATCTCTACAATATTTCTCTTCATTTCCATATTATCTAGATTAATAAGATAAAAAATATTATCAATTATTTCGTTCATAGATACTTTCTCTTTAGTCCAATTTTGTAATATTGTATGTTTGTTTTGCATAGCTATAGAAGGATTAGCTAAATTATAATCTTAAAAATAAAAACTTTTCATACATTGTTCTGGTAAATTTACATAATACTATTGAATAATTATTTATATATTGAGATAGAAAAATATAACTTACATCTTTTATGCCTCTATAACAATGGAAGCCAATAATGGACTTATAGTGATTTACACTGGTAAAGGAAAAGGAAAAACTACTGCTGCGTTAGGAATTGTATTGAGAGCAGTAGGTCATGGCTTTAAGGTTTTGATGATCCAATTTATAAAAGGTGAATGGTATTACGGAGAACTCTCAAGCGCTAAAAGATTAACTCCTGAATTTGAAATGATCGCGGCAGGAAAAGGTTTCATTGGCATATTGGACGACGATCACGATTTCGGTGAGCACAGAAAATCTGCACAGGATGCCTTAATTCTTGCCAAGGAAAAAATATTATCTAAAGAATATGATATTATTATCCTAGATGAAATTAATTATGCAATAAACCTCAAACTTCTTTCAACAAACCAAGTACTCGAATTGATTAAGATACGACCAAAACAGACATCCATTGTGTTAACTGGTAATTATGCTCCAAATGAAATTATCAAAGTTGCTGATTTAGTCACTGAAATGAATGAAATAAAACATCCTTATCAACAGGGTATCAAAGCAAAAAGAGGAATTGATTACTAATTAATAAAATCAAGAAGATACTTTACCAATTAAATATAGCTTGTATTGGAGTTAAATAAAAGATGGAAGATCAGAAAAATCTCCCTGAAGAAGGGGATATTGTTATTGCTAATGTTAAACAAGTTACAAACCATGGAGCATATGTATTTTTAGAAGAATACGATAATATAACTGGATTTTTACATATTTCTGAAATAGCAACAGGTTGGATAAGAAATATTGAAAGATATGTTAGAGCTAATCAAAAGATTGTTCTAAAAGTTATTAGAGTAAATAAAGCCCGTTCGGAAGTTGATTTATCACTAAAACAGGTATCAGGTGAAGAAAAAAAATCAAAGATTATTGAGGTAAAGAAAAACGAAAAGGCTAATGCTTTCATGGCAATAATAAAAAGTAAAGCAAATCTTTCTAATGAACAAATAAAACAAATTGAAGAAAAAATTTTGACTAAATATGATTATGTTTATGATATTTTTGAAGCTACCACAAAAAAAGGGAAAGAAGTACTATTACCACTAGAATTATCTGAAAATGTAATTAATATAATTGAAGAGGAAAGTAAAAAGATTCCAATTCCTCATGTTGAAATAAGAGGAATAGTGGAAGTTTCATCCCAAAAATCTAATGGTGTGGAAATTATTAAATCTATTTTAAGTACTGCAGAAACTACAAAAGGTAATTCAAAGGTTATGATTTCATATATTGCAGCTCCTAAATATAGAATAGTTGTTGCAGCAGATAATTTTAAAATTGCTGAGAAATCTATTAATAATTCTATAGAAAAAATAAAATCTGCAATTGAAAAAGAGAACGGTCACTTTAATTTTATTCGTCAAGAATCAAAAAAAACCCAACAACAATTAGTTCATTAAAATGAAGCATTTATTACGAAAATGTTTAATTTGTAAAATTTATACTCTTAAGAGTCAATGTCCTCATTGTTCGTCTATGACCGTTGATCCAACTCCAGCTAAATTTTCCCCAGAGGATAAATATATTTTGTATAGACTTCCAGAATCCTATAATAAGAAAGAAACAAATCAAGAAAAGATATAAATTAGTAATGCAATATTTTTAGATAGTTTTTTAGGAATATTTCAATATCTTATATTTGATTACGCTTTCGATTTATTTGTATGATGTTAATGACATTAAATTAAGATTTTCTTAACTTACAAATTTAATTCATTGAAGAATAGTTATGTTATTAGTTGGCAATAGTTTATAATTAATTATAAAGAAAAAAAGAGATGGAATTTTTTTGTCTAGTTACTTACCAATACATATACCGCTTGGATTAGCAGTCATACAATTGTTTTGATCATATGTATTGCCATTGGTGTTTACTGGTAACCCGTTAGCATTGTTTACGTCAATTGTATTCAAAAGAACATTGTTAAAGTTAACATTGTTTTGGTTACTTTGATTGTCTATATAAAGACCATTTCCAGATTCAGTAATAGAATTCAAAGTGATAACAGAGTTATCTGAGTTAACTAGTGTGATTCCTGCTAAAGTATTTTGGAAAAGTATGTTATCTTCAATAGTGCTTTGCTGTGTAGAATGTCCTGCAATACCAATTTGGTTATTCATAATTATGGACAGATGTGCATTGAGTATGCTCGCACCAGTACTAAATAATCCTATTTGGTTATTTTTAGCAACTATTCCTTTTACTTCAACATTTTGAGATCCTGTCATTAGTATGCCGGCTTGAAATCCTTCAATACTACCATCTTGAACTACAACATTGTTTACATTTGGTATCACAATTCCTGTTTTACTTGAAGTCTTTGTATCGCTATCTACATCTGGACCAGATATTGTATGTCCGTTAAGATCTATAACAATATTTCCTGCATCTACTATAAGACCATCACTTTCTGCACAATTCAAGTTTGAAGTTAATATAACATTTTGTGTTATGACTTGACCGCATGATGGACTTATGGCTAATGGTTGTGATGATGGTTGTTGTTGTTGTTGTGCTGTTAGTTGTGGTTGTTGTTGTGCTGGTTGGGTTTGGGCACTTAAAGATATGGGTTGCATTGTTATTGCTGCAACGGCAGAGAATGAGATAATCGCTGCCAACATATATGCCATTAGTGTTCTATTCATTTAGTAGATGGTTTGGTACTGACATATTTATGTTAATCTATTATTTTTATTATAACTAAGTATAGACGATTTTTATTGTAACTATTTATTAGTACACTTGATACATTTATTTTAAAAGATGCTTTACGATTTTAAAAAATTTAATACCTTATTCCACAAAAATGAAAATATTTAAATTATTTTACAATTATACATATAGAAGAGACAGTCAATTCTTTTTGATATTTTAGATAATAAATTTTCTATGTTGATAAAATTATAAAGACTATTAAACTAGTTTTAATAAACAAGAATTATAAGGAAAATTTAAGATCGTTTTAATATGAAAATTGCTATTGCTGGAGCTGGAGTTGCGGGAAGTTATTTAGGATTCATGTTACAAAAACTAGGACATGATGTTACAATTTTTGAATCTTCCAAGCAGAAAACTCATTGGGCAGTTTGTGCTTGGGGTGCTTCAAGAAATATACTTGAAAAATTTTCAAGAGATGTAGGATTAAATTTTAACGACTATATTTTTCACGTTGGAAAAAAGTTACGAATGGAATTGCCAAACAATAAAGAAGAATATTTAGAACTTATTGGGCTAGTCACTTACAACAAACAAAAATGGGAACATGATCTCTTAAAAGAGTTGCCGGTTAATTATGATTTTAAATGTTCTAGTAATTTTCCTTTTATGGATTATGATTATGTTCTTGACTGTACAGGCCTTCATCGTTCCCTACTTCCAAAATCAACAACTGATTTTATCATCCCTGCTTATGAATATCTCATAGAAAATCCTGTTACTACCAGTAGTGATAATGAGTTCTACGTGATAGGTTACAAAGGAGCAAGGGGATATTTTTGGTACTTTCCAATTGATAAAGGGAGGGCCTTTGTAGGTGCTGGAGATATTGATAGGAAATATTATGGAATTAAAGAATTTTTTCACAATAACCCATCAGCAAAAATCATAAAAAAAATAGGAAGACCGATCCGTCTAGCTCCACCAAAACGTATGGAGCCTTTTTTTAATAATAATGTTATAGGAGTGGGAGAATCTATTGGATGCGTTTTTCCAATGTTAGGTGAGGGAATTATCCCTTCATTGTTATGTTGTGAAATCTTTTTAAATGTTTTTGATAAATCCAAAAACTTTGATTTTAAATTGTACAGAAATTTAGTTTTGAAGAAATTTAACTATTATGATGATGTATATAAGATCGTAAGACTGAAAATGGAGGGGAAATTAAGTACAATTAAGCATTTTCCTTTAATGATGAAAATGTACTCATCAATGAAAAAAGATGAAAAAAGATTCGGTTTTGAAATAAATTTAGATAAAATGAATAGGCTAGTAAACGCTCTTTAATTATAGTATTTTTCTTTTTTAGATCCAAATAATAGTTATACATCGTTAAAAACTTTATTTTCTTGAAAAAAGAATTAATGAACAAATGCTACTAATCATGAGTTACAACAAAAAACATTTAATCTAATTTTAATAAACCTTCAATGTTTATGAAGAATGTAAAAGGTAGTAGAATTGCAACGATCATTCCAGCTAGAAATGAAGAGAAATTTATAGGAGAAACATTAACAGCCCTGTTAAATCAAGATATTGATGATAATTATATTATTGTAGTAAATGATGGATCAGAAGATAAAACTAAGGAAGTTGTTGGTTCTTTTCCTAATATTGAGTTAATAAATATTGAAAACCGAGGATTTGATGCCCAGGGAACCCCAATTCTTGCAAGAGTAATCAATCAAGGTCTTGAGAAATTGGTTCCAGAAGTTAGTTATGATTATATAATGATATTGGGATCTGACCATATTCTCCCATCAAATTATATAAGAAAAATTGTAGATCATATGGATCATAATAGAGATATAGCAATTTGTTCGGGACAGATTAAAGATGAAAAAAGTAAAGTTCCTAGGGGATCAGGTAGAATTGTTAGAAGTGATTTTTGGAAAGCTATTGGACTTCAATACCCCTTAAAGTTTGGTTTTGAGACTTATCTATTGATAAAAGCCCAGCAAATGGGTTATAGAATAGATGTATTAAATGATCTTATTTCTCTTACAAATAGACCTACACGAAAATCTTATAAAAAAGAAACCTATATCTCTTATGGAAAATCACTTAGAGCTCTTGGTTATATTCAATTATATTCTGTGGGTAGAATTGGTTTAATTTCTCTGAAAAATCCTAAAGGTGCTTTTTACATGCTCCAAGGATATACTAGTAGTAATATTGAATTCTATGAAGAAGACTTTAGAAGTTTTCTTAGATATATTCAGTATGGAAGATTAAAACAATATATAAAATCATTTTTATTTAGATAATATTCTAGTACATAAAATATAGTAGAGCAAATCTAATAATTGATGTATGATTTAACTTCATAAACGTATTTGATAAAATGTATTATATCTTTTGTGGCTTAATCGGTATTGACCTGATAAGGTATCTAAAAGAGACAATAGTATAGTTAAGGGTTACTTATAAGAAAAGTATTAACAAATTTGATATGTATGGAGAATATTCTTCTCATATTTATCCCATAATAAGTTTTTTTTTGCAAAGTTATAGATTTCTAGTCTTTTTTTATACAGATCATTAGTATTTTCTTTATAATATGAAATTTTTGTAATCAAATCATTATAATTGTCAATAGTTTCGCTTTTCCCCTTTAACGTATCAGAAATTGTTTCCAATGATGATGTATTAATAATTAATAAACCAGAATGTGCATATTCTGCATATTTATTGGGATTCAAATATGGATGAGACCAATGTTTTTTCCATGGAAGCAATCCTATGTCATAGTTAGACATTTCTGTAAACATTATGTTTCTAGGTAATAGACCTTTAAAAAAGATCTTTTCTTTATTCTTTTCATTCCACCCAATAAAAATCAAATTGCCTATCTCATTTTTCAAAAATATACTTTCTAATCCTTCTAAATTTTTATGAGGGTAAATATCGACTGATATTCCATCTCTACCTTGATATACGCTGTTAATATCTTTATTATATTTTGGAATAGCGATATATTTTATTTCAGCTTCTAGAGGAAAATTAGGAACAAGAAATACATCTTTTGTATTTCCCATCTTTTTTAAATCAGTTACAATGCGTTCTGAAACAGTAATAGTGGGATGATTTGATATAATTTCTTTTTCCCATGTAGGCCATAGAGATATTGCTCGTTTTTTCATTTCTTTGGTTAACCATTTTCCTATTCTACTAGAATTTTTGGAATTTGTTATTTCATAAATAAGTTTTGCATATTGCGCCCAATGTTCATTATCATCATATATAAACGGGATTCCTAAATCATTAATCATCTTAGCTGGAAAAATAGTATGTGCATGTATTATATCAGGTCTGACTTCTTCTATGATTTTTATTATTTGTTTTCTAACCATATGCCAATAATATGGTATTCCAAATCTTGCTTTGGCATTCCATGTAATAGAGTACATCCTAGAAAAAATATTATTTTTATATTGGGGTGATTCTCTTCCAGCAAAAATTACTTCATAACCGTTATTTATAGCAGTGAAAACAGATTTTTCAATCCTCCCATTTGGTAATCCAAAACTTGTTAGATATAAAATCTTCATTCATTATAGTAGAGATTTAAAGTATTTAGTAAAACTTTCGGCTATAATCTTTGATGTATCATAAACCTTAATTTCCTTTAAATTAATTATTTATTATATATATTTAGTTATAGATAATAGAATTACCAATAAGGGATTTTAATCATATGATATTTTAATTCAATATTAAATATTATTCTGGATATTAAAGTATAGTATCTTCAAAGAGTAAATTTTAGAAAAGATTTATTGATATAGTATTTTAGATGTGTTATTAACTTTAAACTGTATAAAATAATACTAATTAGAACACAATTATATTACTCGACTAATATCATTGGACACTTAAATAAAGGCTAAACAAATTGTTCACAACATTTATTGCTTCGTGTTCATGAGGTAATTTTTTAGTATACTTTAATTGATAATTAAGGACTTGTAATCCGCATGCTAGACTTTCTAAAGCAGTCTTACTTGAACTTTCTAAAAGTTTTCCATTAACAAATTTTATATCTATATATGTATTATATTTTTTTAATAAGTCAGGCATATCTTTGTACGGAGTAGGATTATATGTTCTATCATGTACGTATATATTGTGGGTTAGATTTCTATGTTTGATATAATTTAAAGCCTTTTGAATGTCTATAGCTTCTGTTTTAATAGTAATTGAATCATAATTGGGATCCTTTTGATGGTTACTTGTATTTTCATTAAACAATTCTGTATCCACAGGATTAGGCAGATAATGAGATTTATTAGCTAATTTTAACAGATCTGGAGTAGAGACTAAAACAATATCAGCTAACTGTTGCATCGTATCTTGTAGAGATCCTGTATATCCATTTCTAAGTAACCACAACTTATTTTTCATTCTTACTCCAAGTCGCTTTAATCTCAATGCTAAACTAATACTTTTTTTATAATTACCACGTAGATCAGTTCCATGATAATGTAATATGATTTTCTTTCTATTACCATACCTTCTACGTAATTTATATACTAATGCATCAACGCTGTGTAGATGTATGATGTCGTAAGAAGCAGATTCATTTAAAGATGCGGTATAAAAATTCTCTTTTTCTACAAATATTACATTATTTTTATAATAATCTTTTATACCATATTTATCTGCTATAGCTATTACTTTTGACTCTACACCTTGTTTTTCTTGAAATTTTGCTAATATACAAGCCACACCTGCCTGGTCATTAATGTGTAAAATCTTCAAATTCTAGTTATATTAAATAAATGGAATAGTTATTAATAATATTTTGTATCGTATTTAATGAATTTAAAAACAAGTAATATTAATTTATTCCAATAGAGATTATTTTACTATTTTTAACTTAACTATCTAAATAATATTCTCCATCAATCTTTAGATTACACAATAAGAGAACTTAAGTTCACAAATATAGTAAGGTTACTTTAAGATATAATATACGAAGTAGCTTCACAATAAAGAATGAGGAAAATGATCGAATTCTAACAGATATATGATTAAAGATATCTTATAAAGATATAGTAATTGATACTGATGCTAACTTCAGGGACTAAAAATTGAATTGTATCATCACTTATTGAGGTAGAATTTATTTAACTTAGTAAGTGTACTTCAACCACTATATTAGTTAGTGATATACTAAAATAAGAATCTTATTCCAGAAGATATGTTATAGAAAGATTAAAAATAAGATAAAAAATGATTAAAAAATATGTTACCAAGAAGGAAGAAGTTGAATTATCACCATATATTTAAAGATCATATAGAACTTGTTAATTTGATGAACCAATAGCTATAGTGTAGTATTCTAACTTAGTCAAATAGAGATCATCCAAGATTGTTTTAATATATGTCGAGTTTTGTATTTTCTGTTTTGCATCTCATTCACAATTAGAAACGTTTCTTGTCTTTTCAAGTTTTTTTATCTATGATGATAAGAATTTCTTATCTTTAACCAATATTAAAAAGAGTATTAGATTCATTTTCATGGAATATATAATATCCTATTTCCTATTTCTCTAATAAAGGTAAACCAATATATGATTTTACTTCTTATTCTACAAATAAATTCAAATCTTATTATATATATTTTCAAGTCCCTTTGTAACGTTTACTGGATTATGTATTGAGGGTAGCCTATCTATATATTCTAATTTATAATTCAAAACCTTTAAGCCACATGAAAGAGACTCTAATGCAGTTTTACTAAAATTTTCAAGGATTTTCTCATTAACTATTCTTATATCTATATAAATATTATATTTTTTTAAAAAGTTAGGTATTTCTTCATACAATATGGGGGTTGTAGTTCTATCTAGTACATCTATTTTTAAGTTAATATTATTTTCCTTACAATAAAGCAAGGTCTTTTGAATATCTCCAGATGTTGTTTTTATGGTTAGAGCATTATTATTATTTACTTTGTTATGGATAGTATTGTCTTGCGAAAAATGATCTACATCAACTGGATTTGGTAGATATTTTGCGTAAGGTAATAATAATAAAAGATCAGGTGTTGAAACTAGTATTTCATTAGCTAATTTCTGTGCTTCTGTTCTTAATGATCTATAATATCCCATTTGGATAAGCCGTAACCTATTTTTTACTTTCGCTGCATATGATTTGGTTCTAGTTTTGGTATTCTGAATAGTAGAATTATGTGGGTTGTTTATTTTTTTTAGCCCTCGTATATCTGTACCGTGATAATGAAGAATAATTCTTTTTGAATTGCCTAATACTTTGCGTATTTTAATTACTAATTGCTCTACACTATGAATATGGATAATATCTGCACTTTTAGCTTCAGCAAGACAGTATTCTACAAAATTGGTTCGATCAATTATATCAACATAATCTTTATAAAATTTTAATATTCCATATTTATCAATTGTATTGGATGACAAAACTTTTGATTGTATATCATTCATTCTCTGATATTTGGCTAGTATACATGCCACACCAGCTTGATCATGGATATGCAATACTTTCAACAAACAAGTAAACAATAAACAAGATAAAAATATTTAGAAAATTCATTCACAAGAACAATTAGTTAGTTAATCAGATTTGAAGATTTTAAAAAGTATTATCAATAGTTATGAAAAATATTATTTATTAACCTCTTTATTATTATCTTTATCAAATTTTTCAGACTTTGGAATTTTGTTACCTTTTGTAATTTTTAACAGCATTTCTCTCATTTCTTTTTTCTCTTGTTCAGTGATCTTACCATCTATAAGATCTATCACAAAAAGCCACATAGTTGCTCCGATTCTATTCTCATTAAATAATGCTTCAGCTTCTACTCGCCATTGACTCTTTCGATGCCAATATCCTATAATAATTGAAAGAGGGACATATATAGCTATGAATGTCATCGCAAATCCAACAATATTTCCTCCTATTAACGAATCGATAGAAGGCATCCTGTCAATCAATAATCTATATTGAATAACAATAAAATTTGCAAATGTCATTAAAAAAATAAGATATATACTATGACCTTGTCTAAAATCCAACCATCGTCTTCTAAACCAGTTATTATTTTTTTTCAATGTATCGTAGTTCTATTGATTTAGATAAATTGTTTACTAATGAGATCTTGTTATTTTTCTATAATCCTAAAATTACCTTGTGAAAAAAGCAATTTTATTGGCTCGTTTATTAAATCAATTTTATTTGCTAAAGTAATATGAATTCCATTACCTGTAGATTTAGTATAATTATACTGAAATATTCGCTTGTCCTTTAATAACATTTTCATCCAACCACTGAGATAAGAATCCCCATAAATAATGGATTTTGGATTAGTATGATTATTTAACCAGTCTATAGCTATTGAAAGATCCTTATTATCTACTATATCAATGGAATTAAATTGCATTGTGGAAGGAACAAAAAAATGAGTATACTCTGCAAATATCCCATAAATTGGAAAAGCATAGTCATAAGGCAAAATCATGTAAAATAAGCCAATGATTATATAAAAAGACATAATGGGTAAAAGTATCTTATAATTCGGTTTATCTTTATAATTGGAGAATAATCTAATCAATCCATAAGAAGAAAAAATTGACATAAATATTCCAGAAATTATAATCCATCGATCTGGTAATAATATTGCTGAATATGGTAATACTATCCAGGTAAATGAGCCAAGTAAAGCCATACTTAATGGAATGTATAACAATAGTTCATGCAAATATTTTAAGCCATAAATAAAAAGTGGCAATGATAAAATATTCATCATTATAAATAGAATTCCTAAATTTAGTGGAGTATAATTTTCATTTTCTTTTATATTGCCAGTTAATATATGATTTATAGAATTAATAAGTGAATCATTTTTAGTATTATCAACTACTACTAAAAAACTGATTATACTAATTATAATTATTGTTAAAGAAATAATATATTTTATATCCTTTTTTATCGCAAAATAAATTGACAATGATATAATTAATAAAAAGCCAATCATGTTGTCAGTTAAAAGAGTTAGAATTACTAATGAAATGATGATACCAAAATGAATTATTCTTATATTGAAGAAGTAGGCTTTTCTGTCTTCTAGGATTAAGTAAATAATTAAAAAAGTAAATGACAATGCAAGGATATCCTTTTGTAAATCCCAAGTAGTTCTCAAAGCTGAAATTTGAAATAAAATAAATACAGTCATAAACAAAGCAGGTTTCAAATTGAGACCTTTTAATAATAAATAAATTGAAACAGAAAATAGGCCATATGTTATTGATGATAAACTTATCATAAGACCCTGCGGATTCAGAGGGATAAATGATTTAAATGTGTATAGTAAATATGGATAAAATTGAAATGAATCATTTTGAAATATTGTATTTAATTTATCTGCTAAAGGAATATAATAGTTTATAATGTCATAACCAACTGGATAAGGATAAGCCATAAGGTCAGGAATAATTCTTAAGAAACATCCCAAAAGAAAAAAAAATAATAGACTTTTAATTACTTTTAGATCTAAATTAAATGAGATCACTTTCAATCAGTAATTTTATAATTATATACAATTATCATAGAATTTTAGACTCTATTATTGATTTCGTTGAGTTTAATAATTTGTCTATGTCAAATTTAGAATGTTGATAAGAAATTGCTCCCATTTTGAAGGGCAAAAAGAATATTTTATAATTAGAAATTAAAGCAAAATGGTATTTCCATAATTTTTCTTTATCAGCCAATGCTACATCATTTGCATTATTAATTTCTCTTACATCATCATTTAAAAAATGTATGTTAAAAAGGGAACCTATTCCTGTTATTTTGACATCGATATTGTTTTCATCGAATATTCTTTGAAGTTCTTTTCTTGTATATGCTCCAAGCTCGTTAATTTTTGAATAAACTATTTCTTTATTATTTTGTAAAAATTTGAGAGTGTTTAATCCAGCAGTCATAGTAACAGGGTTAGATGAAAAAGTACCTCCTCCAATGGAACAAATTGAATTTTTATTATTTTTATCAATAGGATTAGAAAGGGATAAAATTTCATTTTTACCGCAAACTATGCCTATTGGTAATCCTCCTCCTGCTATTTTACCTAAAGTAAATAAATCTGGATCTAATTTAAACATCTTATAAGCTCCATGAATTGATAATCTAAAACCAGTTACAATTTCGTCCAAGATGAATATAACATTATTTTTCTTCGAAAATTCTTGTAATCCTTGAAGGTAATCGTTATTAGGTGTTATACATCCAGCACCTGCTAGAATAGGTTCAACAATTATACATGCTAAATCTTCCTTTATCTTGCTTAATAGTTGTAAAGATGTATCTAGATCATTAAAAGGAATTGATTGAATGTATTTGTGATCTACATCTAATCCTAAGCCCTCCTTAATTTCAAAAGGATAATTTACACTTTCAAGCAATGAAGAATTAAATCCATGCCATCCCCCAATTATTTTAGCAACTATTTTCTTTCTAGTAGCCGCTCGTGCAAGTCTTACTGCATACATAGTAGCCTCTGAACCTGTTGTAGCAAACCGTAATTTTTCTGCCTTTGGCATGAGTTTTTGAATAGTTTCAGCCAATTCAATACTTATAGTATTAACAGTACCATACAAGGTACCATTTTTGACTTGTTTAGATAGAGCTAACGAAACATTTTTTGGTGAATGACCTAATACCAATGCCCAATGGCCCATCCAATAATCAGTATATCTATTATCATCTTCATCAACCAGGTATTTTCCAGTCGCCTTCTTAACAAAGAAAGGGTAAGGAGAAAAAAATCTGATATTATGACTTATTCCTCCTGGAAAAAACCTTAAAGATTTTTTATAAAGTAAATTAGAATGCTTGGTATTTTTCTTATAATTTCGAGTGAAATTATTAATAGACATGTATGGAAACAGAAAAAAAGGTAGAACTTATTTATAAGTTATGAATTCCCAATTTCTAACAAATAATAAAAAATATACAAAGATATATATTACACTGACTACCATATAAATAGTCCCGAAATTAATTCGGAGGATCCTCTTCATTGCTGTCAAAATATAAGCCTAAGGTTTATATGATGCAGGGGAAGATGGAATCTAGAACGCAAGGCATAGGCGGCATCAATAATGATGTTGGTCATGGTACCAAAATGTGACTTATTGATCTCCATTTGCGCTCATATTATGAGGATTTAATATAACCTATTAGATCTGATATAGGTTACAAACCCGCACAATTCATGATTGTCCGGCCGTACTCTATTTATATAATTATTAAAAGGATTAACTCCGGTTGATCCTGCCGGACCCGACTGCTATCAGAATAGGACTAAGCCATGCGAGTCAACGTAGCAATACGTGGCATACGGCTCAGTAACACGTAGTCAACATGCCCAGAGGACGTGGATAACCTCGGGAAACTGAGGATAAACCGCGATAGGTCATAATTACTGGAATGTATTATGGCTCAAATCTATATGGCCTCTGGATTGGACTGCGGCCGATCAGGCTGTTGGTGAGGTAATGGCCCACCAAACCTG
>OBLS010000071.1_pt1 | contig 25285 bp, 21 predicted proteins | sample 1519901 | NCBI WGS metagenome assembly OBLS01 (sample SAMEA3113585, study PRJEB22503) | soil metagenome | reverse complement strand
ACAGCGTCCACCACAGCAGCCCGCGCGCCAGGGCCGCCCGCCGAACCTCAGCCAGCGGCTGATATGCAGATGCACCGAGGTCGATCGGCGCTTGGCCTCCGCCGGCGGCAGCCGCCCACGACGCGCGAAGAAACTCCTCACTTGTTTTCACCAGCTCGATAGCTCTCCCACGAACCAGCTCGGGGTCACAGATCAACACGACGGTCTCGGCTGGCAGCACGTCAACCAGGAGCTCCATGCCGTCGACCAGGGCCGGCGAGAGGGCTTCCATCCCGTCGACCGCGTGACCCTGAACGATCTTGTCCAGCATCTCGATCAGCTCCGGGTGCTGTTCAGCCAGTGCCGCGGCGCGGGCCCGGACCTCGTCGGTGAGCAGAAGTTCCCGGCATGGCGAGGCGGTGATCTCGGCGAGCGTCAGTTCGCCGGATCGCTGGTCAGCAACGGAGAAGTGGCGGATCTCCTCGACGGTGTCGCCGAAGAAGTCGACTCGTACCGGATGCTCCTCGGTCGGCGGGAACACGTCGACAATGCCGCCTCGCACCGCGAACTCGCCGCGCCGCTCCACAAGATCAACGCGAACATACGCGGCGTCCACCAGGGCTTGGGCTAGCTCAGCGAGGTCGACGTCTGACCCGACCGCCAGCCGTACCGGACGAAGATCGGCGAGGCCCTTGACCTGCGGCTGCAAGACGCTCCGGATGGGAGCAACGATGATCTTCGGTGGCGGCTCCTCGGCCCGTCCGGCGAGCCGGCGCAGCACCGCCAACCGGCGACCGACCGTGTCCGACCGAGGACTCAGTCGCTCGTGCGGCAGGGTCTCCCAGGCCGGATAGTAGGCGACTTGGTCTTGCCCGACGAGCGATGCGAGGGCCGCCGCGACGTCCTCGGCTTCACGAAACGTGGACGTCACCAGCAGGACTGGCTGATCGGCTCCGCCGCGATCCTCCGACGCCGCAAGGGCGGCAGCAATAAGCGGGCGCATCGGTGCCGGGGCCGTGATGTCCACCGCGCGAAGGGCGCGCGAACGTGCATCGCTGATCGTCTCAGCGATGGTGGGATCTGCGATCAGCAGGTCAACGAGTCCCGCAAGGCTCACCGACCCAACCTACCTATCTCGTCCTCCGACCGCCGTCGCCCTCCCGCACCAACCTCGTTTCTTCGACTTTGAGCCCCTTCGGTACCCCTTGAGCCCGTTCCTTCGGGCTCGACGAATGTCTACGGGGCTCAAAGTCGTGGAGAGGCAGGCCGGAGGCGGCGCCATCGTGCGGCAGCAGCCATGTGTGTCCGCGCTTCAGCCGGTCAGGAGTTGTACGCGCTCTGGGTGCGGTCCAGGCCAACCGTGACCAGCGATTCGACGGCGTCGGCCGCGCGCTCCACCTCCACGGCGAGCGAGTCGCGCTCGCCGGCCGAGAAGTTACTGAGCAGGAAATCGGCTGGATCCTGGCGGCCGGGCGGGCGGCCAACTCCGAACCGGACGCGGTAGAAGTCGCCAGTGCCGAGTGACTTGCGAAGGGACTTCAGCCCATTGTGGCCGTTGTCCCCACCGCCGACCTTGCTCCTCAGCTGGCCCAGGTCGATATCGAGCTCGTCGTGCACCACGACGAGCCGGCCGGGAGTGATCTTGAAATAGTTCAGCAGGCCGGCGACCGCACCGCCGGTCTCGTTCATGAACGTTCGCGACTTGGCCAAGATCACCCGGACGGCGTCAGGTCCGATGGGCCCCAGCCGGCCCTCTGCGACCTCTGTCCGCATGCCGCGCGGAGCACCGAAGCGAATGCCCAGCCGACGGGCCAGCTCGTCGACAACGACGTAACCGATGTTGTGCCGGTGCGACGCGTACGCCGGACCAGGATTGCCGAGCCCGACGACCAGCCAAGGCTCCACGATCGGCGGGCTATGCGCCCTCAGCCGTCGAGGTCGCAGGCTCGGCGCCGGCCTCGGGCTCCTCGCCACCCGCCTCCTCGACCACCGTGGGCTCGATGCCTGCCTCAGCCTCGGCTTCTGCCAGTTCGGCGGCTGCGGCTTCAGCACTCTGGGCGGCGGTGATGTTGACGATCAAGGTTTCAGGGTCGAGTGCAAGAGTAGAGCCATCCGGCAGCGAGAGGTCGCTGGCCAGAATCTGAGTCCCCGCCTCGAGGTCCTCGACCGAAACGACGATCGACTGTGGGATGTGCGTCGCTTCGGCCTCAATGGTCACAGCAGAGTGCTCCACGACCACCAACGTTTCGCTGACCGCCTCACCTTCCACGTGCACGGGAACGTCGACGGTTACCTTCTCACCCCGTCGGACGATCACCAGGTCGACGTGTTCGATCGTGTGCTTGATCGGGTCGCGCTGGACCTGCTTGGGCAGCGCGAGCTGCGCCTTGCCATCGACGTTGATCGACAACAGCGCGTTCGCTGTACGGAGCGCGAGCAGCGTTTCGTGGCCCGGCAGCGTGATGTGGACCGGAGCCGTGCCGTGACCGTAGAGGACGGCGGGTATCTTGTCGGCGCGGCGGATCCGGCGGGCAGCGCCCTTGCCGAACTCGGTACGCGATTCGGCGATGAGCTTGACCTCGGGCACGAACGAACTCCTCGAACTTCTGCGTTGTCTACTTCACGGGGCGCCCAGCGAGGAAGTCGTAGCGCTTCTTCGTCGATTACGGTCCTGCGACCCTCGCCGAGGCAACCGAATTACCTTAGCGGACGGCAGGTAATGCCGCCAACCTCGTCCAGGCTAGCTCTGACCCGCGAAGAGGCTCGTCACCGAGCCATCCTCGAAGACCTCGTGAATCGCTCGGGCGATCAGCGGAGCAATGGAGAGCACAGTCAGGCTCTCGAAGCGGCGTTCGGCCGGGATCGGCAGCGTGTTGGTCACGATCACTTCCTCGAATGCCGAGGCCTGCAACCGGTCGTACGCAGGCCCGGACAGCACCGCGTGGGTAGCGGCTGCGATCACCGACCGAGCACCGCGGGCCTTAAGGGCTTCCGCCGCCTGGCAGATCGTGCCGGCGGTGTCGATCATGTCGTCGACCAGCAGACACACCTTGCCGGAAACGTCGCCGACGACCTCATGCACCGCGACGGTGTTCGCCACATTGGGATCGCGCCGCTTGTGGATGATCGCCAAGGCGCTGTTCAGGCGGTCCGTCCACATGTCCGCCAGCCGAACTCGGCCCGCATCCGGCGACACCACTGTCATCGTCGACGTGTCGTAATGATCGCGCACATAGTCGGCGAGCACCGGCAGCGCCCACAGGTGATCCACCGGTCCGTCGAAGAAGCCCTGGATCTGCGCGGCATGCAGATCCACCGACATCAGCCGATTGGCCCCGGCTGTACGGAACAAGTCGGCGATCAATCGGGCGGAGATCGGCTCTCGGCCGCGATGCTTCTTGTCCTGGCGAGCGTAGGGGTAGAAGGGAGCCACCACGGTGATGCGCTTCGCCGACGCCCGCTTCAGGGCGTCGACCATGATCAACTGCTCCATCAGCCACTCATTGACCGGCGCCGTGTGACTTTGGATCACAAAGGCATCGGAGCCGCGTACGGACTCCTCGAACCGGACGTAGATCTCGGAGTTGGCATAGTTCAGCGCGCGAGTGGCGACGATGTCGACGCCCATGAGATCGGCGATCTCCTGGGCCAGCTCGGGGTACGCCCGGCCCGAGAAGAGCATCAAGTGTTTGACGTTGGGCTTCTTGAAGCCGGTCACTCTGCGCCCTCCGCCGGCGTCCCGTTGAGCGGCCCCTCGGGGCGCTCAAGAGGCGCTTCGGCAGGCTCAGGCCGGGGCTGCGCGGCTTCTGCCGCGGCGGCTGTCTTGGTACCGGCGCGTTTTCTCGCCACCCAGCCGGCAACATTGCGCTGGCGTGCCCGACTCACCGCCAGCTCGCCGGGCTTGACGTCGCCGGTGATCACCGAGCCGGCTGCAACGTACGTGCCCTCGGCAACCCGTACGGGTGCGACCAGGACGGCATCGCTGCCCACGAAGCTGTAATCCCCGACGGTGGTCGTGGACTTCGTAACCCCGTCGTAGTTGGCGAAGATCACTCCGGCGCCGATGTTGGCTCCGTCGCCGATCTCCGTGTCCCCCAGATAGCTCAGGTGCGGCGCTTTGGCTCCGGCCCCCAGCCGTGCATTCTTCGCCTCGACAAACGTGCCGATCTTGCTGCGAGGCCCGAGAATCGTTCCCGGACGCAAGTAAGCGAAGGGTCCGACACTGGCGTCCGCACCGATGACGCTGAGGGATCCGTGGGTGCGAGTGACCACCGCCCGCTCGCCAACCTCGACGTCCATCAACGTGGTGTCCGGTCCGATCCTCGCCCCCGCGCCGACCGACGTAGCACCCTCCAGGAATGTTCCCGGCAGCAGCGTCACGTCGGGCGCCAGGTCGACCGAGCTGTGCACCCACGTGGTGGCCGGATCAACCACCGTGACGCCGGCTCGCATCCAGTCCACCAGGATGCGCCGGTTCAGCTCCACGCTCATCGCCGCAAGCTGTACTCGGTCGTTGACGCCCTCGGTCTGCCAAAGATCGGAGATGACGTGCGCCCGCACGGCCTTGCCCGCCCGGCGAGCGACCTCGACCACGTCGGTCAGGTAAAGCTCGCCCTGCGCGTTGTCGGAGCGGAGCCCGGCCAGCGCGCTGCGCAAGGTCTCAGCGTCGAAGACGTAGATACCGGAGTTGATCTCGGTGATCGAGAGCTCTTCCGGCCCAGCATCCCCGTGCTCGACAACCCGGCTCACCAGGTCGTCGGCGTCTCGGATGATCCGGCCGTAGCCGCTCGGATCGGCCAGATTGGCGGTCAGCACCGTCACCGCCGACCCGTTCGTCCGATGGGAGACGACCAGCTCGGCCAGCGTCTCGGGGCTCAGCAGGGGAACGTCGCCGTAGGTGACGACGACCTCACCAGAGAGGTCGGGCAGCTCGCTCAGCGCCACCTGGACTGCGTGGCCGGTGCCGAGTTGCTCCTCCTGGACGGCGATGATCACGTGGGGTGCGATCTCGGCTAGATGTGCTTCCACCTGATCACGGCCATGCCCCACAACCACGACGACCCGCTCGGGTTCGAGGCTGGTCGCGGTGCGGATGGAATAGCTGACCAGTGAGTGTCCGGCGATCTCATGCAGGAGCTTCGAGCGCGAGGACTTCATGCGTTTACCCTCGCCGGCCGCCAAGATCACTACCGCGGCGACGGGCGGGGACAGCGCAGGGCTGGCGACGTCGGGGCTGGGCAACGGGGGCTCTCCTTGAGAATCGTGCGCGACGCCCGTACGGATCGCCTAGTGAACGGAGCCTAGGCCCTGTCCTGGCAGCGGTCCGGCTGGTCGGGCGCTCCCCGGGTAGGAGTCGAACCTACGTCGCTAATCCTGATTCAAAGTCAGGCGGGCCCTGCCGACAGACCAACCGGGGACCGTGCAACCCTCCCTGCTCGATCAGGTTGCACCGTCGGCGGCCAGCCTGCGGCCGACCACGAACAAGAGTACGCACAGCAGACCTTGCATGTGCGGTCCCAGGACGCTTACCGGACGCTGTCCCCCTGCCCGACCAATAGGGCGCATCTTTCCTCCGTTCGGCTATGGGGCACGCTCGGATGTGAACCCGGAGCAGATCCGCTACGGCGAGCGCCGAGGTGGCCGATTTGCGTCTGAAGGGCGGCTGTCATTACCCTTTCTGTAACGTTTTAGAAGACTCAGGATCATGCCTACTACTGCCCTTCATGCGCCCTCGCGCCCCGCCCTCGCCAGCCGTACGGCGGCGATCGCGGTCACTGCCTTGTTCACCGTCAACGGTTTGCTGCTCGGCGGCTACGGAGGTGCGCTGCCGTCACTGCGAGTCAAGCTGGATCTCAGCTTCTCGGAGATCGCGGTCTTGCTTTTCTGCGGCGGCGCGGCGGGCATCTTGTCCATGCAGATCGGTGGCCGGCTAGCCGATGCGATCGGCGCCCGCAAGGTCTCGCTCGGCGCTATGCCGGTGATCGTGCTCGCCGCCCTGGCGTTTGGCTTTGCTCCAAGCTTCGCTGTCGCTGTCTTGGGCGCCGTTCTCATTGGGCTGGGGAACGGCGCAATGGACGTCGCCATGAACGCACTGGGCGTCCAGGTCGAAGCGGCCCGCCATCGGCCAATCATGAGCTTCTTTCACGCTTTTTTCTCCGTCGGCAACCTGGTGGGCGCCGGCAGCGTACTGATCATGTCGAGCATTCTCGGCCTGACCGGCGGCTCGATCGTGACGCCACTGATGATCATGCTAGCGATTGCCGGTGTGGTGACGCTGGCCGTGCTGATCAAGATCACTCCGGAAGCGGCCGTGGTTGAGCACACCGTCGACGGGGTTCGTATCCGCATTCCAAAGATGGCCTGGCTGCTCGGAGTGATGGCGCTGGCCTTCGGGTTGTCCGAAGGCACCGCCGTCGATTGGTCGTCGCTCCACGTCACCACGGTCGCCAACGTCGACTCGACCACGGGCTCGCTGGGACTCGTCGCCGTCAGCGGCATGATGGTCGCGATCCGGTTGATCGGGGATCGTCTGGTGGCGCGATTCGGCCGTCGGGCCGTCGTCCGCTTCGGCGGCGCCTGCGCCGCTGCCGGCTATCTGATGGTGACGCTGGTCAGCGGGCTGCCGTTGCTGATCGTGGGTTGGGGGCTCGTCGGCTTCGGTGTCGGCATGATCGCCCCCCAGGTCTACGCCGTCGCCGGTCACATCGGGGGCGGGCGCGTGCTCGCCGTGGTGGTCACCTTCGGCTACGCCGCGTTCCTGATGGGCCCGGCGGTGATCGGATTTTTCGTTCAGCAGCTCGGTCTACACCGCGCCATGATCGTGCCGGCGGTTCTCTGTGCGGGCATCGTGTTCCTGGCCGCCACGATGCCGAAGAGCGACGCTGATCTGAAGAGCTGATCATTCGAGGGCCCCGCGGCTTCTAGGATTCGGCTGTGGCCAGTTCCGAGACCGAGGCGGACGAGGTCGATGGCATCGTCGCGGCCTGGCGTCGAGAACGCCCGGACCTTGACGTTGCACCGATGGAGGTGCTCTCCCGAATCACCAGGCTCGCTCACCGCGTCGACCGTCATCGCGCGAACGCCTTCGGTTCACATGGGCTGGAGTCGTATGAGTTCGACGTCCTTGCCGCCCTGCGCCGGTCGGGCGAACCGTTTTCGCTCTCTCCCGGCCAGCTGGTCAGGGAAACTCTGGTCACCTCCGGCACCATGACGAATCGCGTTGACCGACTGGCCGCCCGCGGGCTGGTCGAACGGGACGATCACCCCGACGATCGCCGCGGAGTGTTGGTCCGGTTAACCGACACGGGCCGCGCGAAAGTTGACGCGGCCTTGGCGGACCTGCTCGCCGCCGAGCAGACGATCCTCGCCTCCATCGACCGGGCGGATCAAGATCAACTTGTCCGGACCCTGCGGCACCTGTTGAGTTCGTCCGACTAGCCTCAGCCGATGACCCGAGCGCCCGTCACCGGACCTGTGGCACGGCGCACGGCCCGGCATTGGCCGTCGGCGCTCAACGCCACGCTCAGGTCGACCGCCGCCGCTTCGCTGGCGGCCAGGAAGGCGCAGGTGGGGCCCGATCCCGACACCAGCGCCCCCAAGGCGCCGTACTCCACTCCCGCTTCCAGCACCTGGCGCAGTCGCGGCTGCAGATCGAGAGCAGCCGGCTGAAGGTCGTTGACCAGCGCCGCTCCCACGGCGGAAGGGTCTCCAACCCGCAGCGCGTTCATCAGCGCGGGAGGGACCTCAGGAGCCCGCGCCTGGCCCGCCATTTCTTGCGACAGCTTGCCGGCGGCGGCGCCGCCCGCTTTCCTTGCGCCCATTTGGTCGTGGCGGCGATAGACGGCCGGCGTCGACAGGCCGTGGTGGCCGAAAGCCAGTACCCAGTGGTAGCCGCCCCGCGCCAGAACCGGTACCACCTGCTCACCGCGACCGCTCCCCAGGGCAGTGCCACCGAGCAGCGCGAACGGGACGTCGCTACCGAGCTGGGCGGCGAGAACGGTCAGCTCCTCCAGTCCCACGTCCAGGTCCCAAAGGACCGCGCAGGCCAGCAGGGCAGCCGCGCCGTTGGCCGAACCGCCGGCCAGGCCGCCAGCCACCGGGATCGACTTCTTGATCGATAGCCCGGCGCCCAGCGAGTCGCCCTCACCGTAAGTGCGGGCCAGGAGCCGGGCGGCCCGGAGCGCGAGGTTGGTCTCGTCGGTCGGCACCAGATCGGCGCCCTCGCCGGAAACGGTGACCGTATACTCGTCCGGCTCCGCCCAGGCGGCATGCACCTCGTCGTACAGCGACACCGCTTGATAGACCGTGGCTAGGGGATGGTAGCCGTCCTGCCGTGGGGGACCCACACAGAGCGCTAAGTTGATCTTGGCGGGCGCCCGGACGCGAACGCCGACCGGCTCGGGTGGAAGGGCAGACGCCACATCCTGAGGCTATCCGCGGGTTGGCGGCGCCGCTCGCAGGCGCAGACGGTTAGCTGAACTGCTCCGCGATCCGGGCGAAGTCAACCACCGTGAGCATCTCGCCGCGCGACTGCGGGTCAACCCCGGCCGCTATCAGCCGCTCGGTCGCGACGGTGGGTGAGCCGGCCAACCCGGCTAGCGCCCCACGCAACATCTTGCGCCGCTGGGCGAAGGCCCCATCGATGATTCTGAACACTCGCTCGCGGCTGGCGGTGGTGACCGGCGGTGGGCGCCGGGAGATCGAAACCAGCCCGGAGTCGACATTCGGAACCGGCCAGAAGACAGTCCGCGGCACCGTGCCGACCCGGGCCGTCTGGGCATACCAGGCCATCTTCACTGAGGGGACGCCATAGACCTTGGAGCCGGGACCGGCGACCAAGCGGTCGGCCACCTCCGACTGCACCATGACCAGGCCGCGGTCCCAGCTGTCGAACGACGCCAGCAGGTGAAGCAGCACGGGTACTGACACGTTGTACGGCAGGTTGGCGACAACCGCGGTTGGCGCCCCGGGGAGGTCGGTGAGGGAAAGCGCATCTGCTTCCAGCACGGTGAGCCGGTCGGCGTATCCGGGGGCCCGATCCGCAACAGTCGCCGGCAACGCCGCCGCCAGCACCGGATCGATCTCCACAGCGATCACGTGGGCGGCGATCTCGAGGAGACCGAGCGTCAGCGATCCCAGTCCCGGTCCGATCTCCAAGACCGTGTCCCTGGCACCGACCCCCGAGGTGACCACGATCCGCCGTACGGTGTTGGCGTCGGTGACGAAGTTCTGCCCCCGCTGCTTGGTGGGGCGCAGGCCCAGCTCAGCGATTCGACGTCGAACTGTAGTCGGGTCGAGAAGGCGGGCAGGGCCCGAGGTCAGCTGATACCCAGCTTCGCCGTGCACGCCGGCCACGCACCCCAGCCCTGGCCGGCCTGGACCCGCTCGGCAACCGCGATCTGCTCCTCCCGGCTAGCCTCATGCGGCATGCCGGTCCCGCCATAGGCGCGCCATGTGCTGAGGCTGAACTGGAGGCCACCGTAGAAACCGTTGCCGGTGTTGATCGACCAATTGCCGCCGGACTCGCACTCTGCCAGCCTGTCCCACACGCTGCCCGACGGGGTGCTCGAGCTGCTCGAGCTGCTCGAGCTGCTGGGCTTCTTCGGGGTCGTGGCCTCGGGGCTCGGCTCTGGCTTGCTTTCGGGCACTTTGGTGCCGACCAGTATCACCTCGGTGACTGGCGCGGTGGTGATGGTGCTCGACAGCTTCTTGCGATCCTTCACCTTCCCGTTGTGGCGGGTCTCGCGGAGGACAATGGTCCGGACGCCGTCCCGGCCCTCCACGTCGACCTTGGTCGTGCCCTTTGCGAGGCTGTCGGAGTTCTTGCGGACTACCGAGTGGGTGACCTCCTTCTTCTGGGTCACCTTCCTCACCTCTACTTTGGTGTAGCGGAAGAACGCTCCGTCCACCAGCCGAGTGGAGGACCGAACGCTCAGTTTGTCGTTGGAGTCCACCTTGATCTTGGCGGCGGCGAGGGCGTCGGCCACGGTCTGACCAGTGGTTTTGATTACCCGCTTGCGACCGGCAGCGTCGATGGTGACCACTTTCAGGGTGGCGATGTCCAGACTCAGTCCCTCACGGCCGATGCGAGTGCTCCGGCTGGTGGACAGATCCGCACCCTGCGTCGCGAGGCCGAGGGAGGCTAGGGCCTCGCCGACGTTGGTGGCGGTGGTCCAGTAAGCCTGCGACTCCCCGTCAACGTTGACCTTGAGCTGTCGCCCGAATTGCACGGCGACAACCGTGCCATCGGTGAGCTTGGCGCCGGTGCCGGGCGCGATGACGTCGTGCTCCTTGATCGCGATGTGTTGGCTCTTCAGCAGTTCCCCGACGGTTCCCGCCATGGTGCTGACCTGCCGATGTTCGCCGTCGACGGACAAGGTGACGTCCTTGTCGAGGCTGGCGTAAGCAAATGTGCTGCCGGCAACTGCAAGCGCGGTGGCGCCAGCGATGGCAGCAGGAATGATCTTGCGCAAAACTCCCCCAAGTGGCCCGATCGTTACATTTCGGGTCGTTCAGTTCGGCGATGACGTCCTGACGGCGCCTATACGGTCACGAAAGCATAACGGCCAGCGACTCCCGACCCAAATCAGCCCCAATGACCACGGTGAATCAGCTGCGCTCTGGCCTTGCGGGGGCGACGCTGAGAAGAGCCGCTGGGCCGCTCGGTCGGATCTGGGTAGCCGATGCTGATCACGCCGACGCTGAGCTGGTCGTCCGGTATGCCGAAGGCGGCCCGCACGGCCGAGACCCGATCGATCGGAACTCCGAAGAAACCGGCTCCGAGGCCGGAGTCGACGGCAGCCAGCAAGGTCAGCATGCTCGCCATGCCGGCGTCGACCCACCAGTAAGGAGCAGACCAGCGCCCCGGGTCTCGATCGGTCCAGCCCTTGTCCGCCTCGGCGTAGCGATCCAGGTACGCCTGCTCGCTGGTCCAGACCTGCAGGAGCGCCGGGGCGGAGCGCATTCCCTCAAGCCAGCGGCCAGCGCCGGCCGGCGCAGCGGCGGACCAGAACGCCAGCCGATCAGCAACCGACTCACAGATCAGCAGCGAGACGGCCTGGGCGAATCCGGCCGAAGGAGCGCGCAGCGCGGCTGCCGCCAGTTCGTCGACCAACCCGTCGGGAAGGGGCTGCTCGGCGTAGCGTCGGACCATCCGGCGGCGTCGCACGGCATCCCGAAACTCCATCGCTACCAGCAGCCTCCGAACGCCGCGTCGGCGTTGTCGTTAAGTGCCCGGCAGAGGGCCGCGAGCTCGACCCCGCGGGTCGCCGCCAAGAAGCGAGCCGTGTGCGGGATCAGATAGGAGGCGTTCGGACGGCCGCGGTGCGGCATCGGCGTCAGGTACGGAGCGTCGGTTTCAGTCAGCAGCCGGTCCAGCGGCGTGACGGTCAGCGCCGCTCGCAGGGACTCGTTGTTCTTGAAGGTGGCGGTGCCAGCAAAGGAGAGGTAGGCGCCTCGATCCAGACAGGACCGTGCGAAGTCGGCATCTCCAGAAAAGCAGTGCATCACCACCCGACCAGGTGGACCTTCCGCGTCGAGCACCGTCAAGATCTCATGATGTGCATCCCGATCGTGGATAACCAGGGTCTTGTCCTCGGCCTTGGCGAAGGCGATGTGTGCGGCGAACGACTCGCGTTGGGCGGCGTGACCGTCGGCATCACGGGTGCGGTAGAAGTCGAGGCCGGTCTCCCCCACCACTCGGACGCGTGGATTCGTGGCCAGTCGCTCGATGATCGAAAGCTCACTCTGGAGCGCCGAGCCCAGCCGCGCAGCGTCGTTCGGGTGGATCGCTACGCCGGCAATGACGTTCGACCACTGCTCTGCCGCCGAGACGGCCCATCGAGAGCCCTCGACGTCGCAGCCGATTTGCACAATGCGGGTCACACCAACGTTGCGGGCCCGCTCAATCGCCTCGACCGGCGTCAGGCCGGACACCGCCTCAGTCACATCGAGGTGGCAATGCGAATCGACCACTGGTGAGGGCAGCGGCTCCGGCAGCTCCGGCAAGTTCACGAGATCAACCTTGGCAGCGTTCCGCCTGACAGATGACCACCAGTCGCCGGATCATGCCCAGCGGTCCGTCATTCGGGCAACGGGCGGTCATCTTTCAGAGCCTGCTCATAGAGCAGGTTCTTGGCCAGACCGCTCGCCTGCGCCACCGTGGTGACCGCTTGCTTCAACTTCGTCCCGCCGCGTACCAGCGCCCGCACCTCCGCCACGCCTGACGACAGGTCCGCGTTCGCGGGGCTCCTTCCGGCGACGACAATCGCGACCTCGCCGCGCACCTCGCTCGCCGCAGCCCAGGACGCCAGTTCGGCGAGAGGCCCCCGGCGGATCTCTTCGTGAATCTTCGTCAACTCCCGGCAGACCACTCCACGACGATCAGGGCCGAAGCACCCGGCCATGGCGGTCAGCGACACCGCCGTACGGTGCGGTGCCTCGAAAAAGACCATCGTCCGAGGTTCGGCGGCGAGCTCTGAGAGTCGTCGCGTGCGTTCACCGGGCTTGCGCGGGAGGAACCCCTCGAAGCAGAACCGGTCGACCGGCAGGCCTGACACGGCCAGAGCCACCAGGACCGCCGACGCACCCGGTATCGCGGTTACCGGAAATCCGTCCTTGATAGCCGCCGTCACCAGCCGGTAGCCGGGGTCCGACACCGACGGCATCCCCGCATCGGTCACCAGCAGCACGTGCCGGCCGGCCGCAAGCTCTTCGATCAACGACGGGGTTCGCCGCGCCTCGTTCCCCTCGAAGTAGGACACGACCCGAGCACTTGTCTTCACACCCAACCGATCGAGAAGCCGAGCAAGGCGACGCGTGTCCTCGGCCGCGATAACGTCCGATGTGCGGAGCTCAGCCAGCAGGCGTGGCGAGGCGTCGGCCAGGTTTCCGATCGGCGTGGCCGCCAGGACCAGGACCCCGCCTTTTGCGGCGTCAGTCACAAGCCCAGCCTGCCATCCCCGCCCTTCGACGGGCTCGGGCACCGTGCGACGCCGGTCCTGAGCCTGTCGCAGCCCGAAAAGCCGCTCCGTCCCCACCTACTATGTGCGCGTGACTGGGGTGCTCGAAGCGTCGGCGGAGGCCGACAGCCGCAAGCTGCCTCCACCGCCAGAGCATCTGGCGCCGCCGCCCCCCACCACGATCGAGCGCCTTCGCGTGCCCATGCCGACTGATCGCCTTGCTGGGTGGCTCGTCGCCCTCGTGATCACGGCTATCGCGTTCGGCATCCGCATCGTCAACCTGGGCTATCCGAACAAATTGGTCTTCGACGAGACGTACTACGCCAAGGACGCCTACTCCTTGCTCAAGTTCGGCTATGAACGCAGCTGGCCCGAATCGGCCAATGCGTCGATCACTGCGGGAAACGTCGACGTGATGGAAGACTCTCCCTCGTTCATCGTCCACCCGCAGGTCGGCAAGTGGCTGATCGCGGCCGGCGAGCAGATCTTCGGCATGAACTCCTTCGGCTGGCGATTCGCCTCCTTGGTCTTCGGCTCGCTGATGATCTTGATCACCATTCGGCTCGTCCGCCGGGTCTCCCGCTCCACCCTGATAGGGGCCGTGGCAGGAGTGCTGCTGACCTTCGACGGTCTCGCCTTCGTCATGGCTCGTACGGCACTCCTCGACATCTTTCTGGCTTTCTTTCTGGTGGCCGCGGTGGCCTGCCTAGCTGCCGACCGAGACTGGTTTCGGTACCGCCTGGCCGACTACCTCGAACGCCACGAGATTCCCGACCTCCGCGGCAGGTTCGGACCCGCGCTGATGGTTCGACCCTGGCGGATCGCCGCCGGGGTGTGCTTCGGCCTGGCTCTCGCGTCGAAATGGAATGCGCTCTACACGCTGGCTGCCTTCGCCTTGCTGTCCCTCGCCTGGGACATCGGGGCCCGCCGGCTTGCCGGCGCCGGGTCGACCGCGGGCCGGGCCTTGATCCGTGACGGCATCCCAGCCTTCGTCTCGCTCGTGGGTATCAGCGCCGTCGTCTACCTCAGCAGCTGGGCCAGTTGGCTGGCTACTCGCGGTGGCTACGCCCGCGACTGGGGCGAGCTGCACCCCGACGCCACCTCGACGAAGCTGCTCGGAAAAACCCTCGCTTCGCTGCTGCACTACCACCAGGACATCTGGAACTTCCACACCGGCGACTTCATCAGCAACGCCGAACACGCCTACCGCGCAAACCCCGCCGGCTGGCTGCTCGTGGCGAGGCCGATCGGCATCGACGCGGTGAATTCCATCAAACCAGGCACCGACGGTTGCGTTGGACCGGACAACTGCCTCCGCGTCATCAGTGGCATTGGCACTCCGGCGTTGTGGTGGGTCGCGAGCATCGCGCTCATCGCGGCGGCGATCTTGTGGGTCGGCGCCCGGGACTGGCGGTTCGGGATACCTGTTGTCGGCGTGCTGGCCGGCTGGCTGCCGTGGTTTGCGTATCAGGACCGACCCCTGTTCTTCTTTTACGCCATCGCCTTTCTGCCGTTATCAGTGATGGCGGTGGCTCTCTGCCTGGGCCGCATTCTCGGCGATGCCCGAGCGGGCGACCGGCGGATGGTGGGCGGAATCGTCGTCGGCGTTTACATGGCCATCGTCGCGGCAAACTTCGCCTACCTCTATCCAATACTGACCGACGAGTTGCTGCCTTATCCCTCCTGGCTTTCACGCATGTGGTTCAAAACCTGGATCTGATCTGGCGGTCACGCTGCTGTCGATTCGGCTACGAATCCGGCACCGGCAGCGTTCAGAGCGGGCTGCGGAGCTAAAGTCCATGCCAGAGCCTCACACAGAGTGGCCGAGCGAGAGGCGGGCCGAATGGGCAGATACGTAGCCCGGCGGTTGCTGAACTACGTGATCTTGCTCTTTCTCGCGGTGTCGCTGACGTATTTCCTCGCCGCCACTCAGCTCAATCCCCGTTCGCTGTATCTGATCGTCAATCCGCCGATTGACCCGGAGTCCATCGAGCAGAGTCTGCTCTCCCGCAACCTGAGCGACAACGTTCCGTTGCTCGAGCGGTATCGCATCTGGCTCGGAGACATCCTGACGTCCTGGGACTGGGGTGATTCGCCCAAAGGCGGGCCGGTGCAGGAAGAGATCGGCCGACGGATGTGGGTCAGCTTGCGGCTGATCACCATCGGGTCCGTCGTGGGCACAGTCGTCGGCGTCGTACTGGGAGCATGGACCGCGACCCGGCAGTACAAGGTCAGCGATCGCACGCTGACCCTCGGCTCATTGTTCATCCTGTCCATACCCACCTTCGTGATCGCCAGCGTCATGCAGGTGATGGCCAGCAAGGCCAATAACGCCACTGGGCTCCGGATATTCGAGTTCGTCGGAGAGACCGGCAGCCAAGGCGACTACTTCGGCGCCGCGTTGCTGGACCGCATCCAGCATCTCCTGCTTCCCACCCTCGTCCTGATCTTGATCAATGCCGCCTTCTTCAGCCGCATCCAACGGAACCTGATGCTGGATGCGCTCGGTTCGGACTTCGTACGGACCGCGCGCGCCAAAGGGGTCCGCCAGTCGCACGCGGTGATGAAGCATGCACTGCGAACATCTTTGATCCCTACCGGGACCTACTTCGCTTTCACTGTGGCGACGCTGTTCACCGGCGCCGCCTTCACCGAGATCATCTTCTCCTTCCATGGAATGGGTGAGTACGGCGTCAGCACGATCACCGGGCAGGACGTCCACGGGGCCGTCGCGGTGGCCGCCTTCGCCGGCGTCTGTGTGCTGGTCGGCGCCATCCTCTCCGACGTCATGGTCGCCATCCTCGATCCGCGAGTGCGGCTGAGCTAGGGCTGCTGTGACCGAGCACCTATTGGAAACAGCCAGCGAGCAGGTGCTCGCCGAGCCGACACCCACCGAGGCAGAACCGAAGCGGCTGACCCGCCGACAGCTGATCATGCGCCGGTTCGTGCGCAACAAGAGCGCCGTCGCCGGCTTTGTCGTGATCGTGGCCCTGATCATCATTGCGCTGATCGGCCCCTACCTCACCAACTGGACCTACGACTACGTCGACCGCCGCGCCTACCTCAAGCCTCCGTCCGAACGGCACTGGCTGGGTACCACCCAGGGTGGTCGGGACATGTTGGCGCTGACACTGCGCGGGCTGCGCAAGTCGCTGCTGATCGGCCTCCTGGTAGCAGTGATATCTACCACCATCGCGGCCATCGTCGGGTCTTTCGCCGCCTATTTCGGTGGCTGGTTCGAGCGGATCGCACTATGGGTGACCGACCTGCTGCTGGTCATCCCGTCATTCTTGTTGATCGCGGTCATGACGACCGGCGGACCGCAGGGTGCGAACGCCTGGATCTTGCTGGTGTTCCTGCTCGCCCTGTTCGGCTGGATGCTGTCCGCCCGCGTCGTACGCAGCCTCGCGTTGTCGGTCAAGGAGCGGGACTATGTACACGCAGCGAAGTTCATGGGCCTGTCCGCGCCTCGGACGATCGTCCGTCACATCCTGCCCAACATCTCCTCGTTGTTGATCATCGATGCGACCCTCGCTGTCGGCGCCGCGATCTTGGCCGAGACCGGGTTGTCGTTCTTCGGTTTCGGCGTCCAGTCACCCGACACTTCCCTCGGCACCTTGCTCGGCGAGGGGGCGCGGCAGGTGAACAGCTTCCCATGGTTGTTCACCGGACCTGCAGTCGCCGTGGTCCTTTTGGTGCTCTCCGTGAACGCGGTCGGGGACGGCCTGCGGGATGCTCTTGACCCCAGTTCGGCGTCCGGAGGCTCGGCTCGATGACGGCAGCGCCCGCTCGGGCCGGCAAGGTCAGGCGGACCACGTCCGGCACCGTGCTGTCAGTGCGGGATTTGCACGTCACGTTTCCGAGCGAAGCAGGACCCGTCAAGGCCGTCCGGGGTCTGTCATTCGACCTCGCTGCCGGCGAATCCATGGCCGTCGTCGGCGAGTCCGGATCTGGGAAGTCGGTGACCTCGTTGGCGATCATGGGCCTGCTCCCCAGCACTGCCAAGATCACCGGGTCTGTGACGCTGCACGGCGAGGAACTGCTCAACCGCAACGACGAGTCGATGTCCAAGCTGCGCGGCGATTCGATCTCGATGATCTTTCAAGATCCGCTGTCAGCGTTGACCCCGGTCTATTCGATTGGTGATCAGATCGTCGAGGCAATCCAGGTCCATTACGAGATTCCCGCGGAAGCCGCGCGAAAGCGGGCGATTGAGCTGCTGGACTTGGTGGGGATTCCCAACCCGGACGTTCGGGTGCGGTCCTTCCCGCATGAATTCTCCGGCGGCATGCGACAACGGGCCATGATCGCGATGGCGATCGCGAATGATCCAGATGTGATCATCGCAGACGAGCCGACAACCGCGCTGGACGTGACGATTCAGGCCCAGGTGCTCGAGGTCTTGAAAAAGGCCCAGCGCGAAACGCAGGCCGCGTTGATCATGATCACCCACGATCTCGGCGTTGTTGCCGGCATCGCTGACCGGGTGACCGTCATGTACGCCGGCCGACCGATCGAGCAGGGCAGCGTCGATGACATCTTCTACCGGCCCCGGATGCCTTACACCATCGGCCTCCTCGGCGCGATCCCCCGGCTCGATGCAACCAAGAAGGAGGCCCTGGCCACCTTGGAGGGCAATCCGCCGTCGGTGGTCAACCTGCCGCCCGGCTGCCCGTTCGAGCCCCGCTGCCCGATGTCTACTCCAGCCTGCCTGACTGACGAGCCGCCCCTAGCGCCGACCGATCATCCGAACCACTATGCGGCCTGTATCTACTCCGGCAAGATCGCCGCCGACAACCTTGGCTACGCCGATATCTTTCCCGCTCCTACGATCACGCCCTCGCCTCTGGAACGACAGCGTCGGGACCAGCGAGAAACCGTGCTTCACCTGGAAGGAATGAAACGGCACTATCCACTGATGAAGGGCGCGATCTTCCGGCGTCGGGTGGGCACGGTCTATGCCGTCGACGGGATCGATCTTGAGATCAAGGAAGGCGAAACCCTCGGGCTGGTCGGTGAGTCAGGCTGCGGAAAGACCTCCACTCTGCTTGAGGTGCTCAACCTCAAGCCACCCACCGGTGGCCGGATCGTGGTGCTCGGCAAGTCGGTGGAGAAGCTGCGCGGCAAAGAGCGCAAGCACATGCGTCGTGATCTTCAGGTTGTCTTTCAGGATCCGATGGCGTCCCTGGACCCGCGAATGCCGGTCTTCGACCTGATCGCCGAACCGATGGGCGTGTTCAACTACTCCAAATCTGACATCGCCAAGCGGGTCAACGAGTTGCTCAGCCTGGTCGGTCTCGAACCCGGTCACGCCAATCGCTATCCCCAGCAGTTCTCCGGCGGGCAGCGCCAGCGGATCGGCATCGCCCGGGCCCTGGCACTTGAACCGAAACTCATCGTGCTGGACGAGCCGGTGTCGGCACTCGACGTCTCGATCCAGGCCGGCGTGATCAACCTGCTGGACGAGCTCAAGACCAAGCTTTCGCTTTCGTACTTATTCGTTGCCCACGACCTGGCCGTGATCAGGCACATCGCCGATCGAGTGGCAGTGATGTACCTGGGCAAGATCGTCGAGATCGGCGAGGTCCACGAGGTGTACGAGCATCCCACGCACCCGTACACCCAGGCACTGCTGTCGGCGATCCCGATCGCCGATCCGGAGAAGGAGCGCACCCGAGCGCGGATCATTCTGACCGGCGACCTGCCGAGCCCGGCCAATCCTCCCTCCGGTTGTAAGTTCCGTACCCGCTGCCAGAAGTTCCCGACGCTGACCTCCGAACAGCAGGCGGCGTGCATCGACGTGGTCCCCGACCTGTACGACGTCCGTGGCGGCGTCGATCACAACTCGGCCTGCCATTACAACGAAGAGGTCCCGGTCGTCTGACCAGCTCAGCGCCTGAACGGGGCCTGAATGTCGCCTTGGTCATTGTTAAACAGCTGTAATGCCGCCGCCAGGTCCACATATGTTCGGCGCCGTAGAGTGCAGTGGTGGGCTGTGGTTCCCGACTGGCTCGCAATCCTTTTTATTGGAGGCGAATGTGAGAGTACGCAAAATCCTTCTGACGCCGCTCATAGCGGGAGCACTTGTTCTTGCCGCCTGTGGCGGCCAGAATCAGGAGACTGGCGGAGAGGAGCCGGCGGGCGAAGCATCGGTCGCGCCGGTCACTTCGCAGGACATCAATCCGAAGGATCGCGCCGACCTGGCTCAAGGCGGAGAGATCCGGCTCGATGTCGCAGAGTTCAGCACGACCTGGAATATTTTCTCGGTCAATGGCAACAACGACGACATGGCTCATGCCATGCTGCCGGCGTCGCCGATCTGGTTCAACGTGGACGCCAAGGGTGTTGCTGCGCCCAACCCTGACTTCTTGGTGTCGGCCACCGAAGTCTCCCCATCGCCGACGGTGATCAACTTCAAGCTGAACCCCAAGGCCGTCTGGGGTGACGGTTCGCCGATCGACGTCGACGACATGATCGCCTCCTGGAAGGCTTGCAATGGTGAGAACACGAAGTTCCAGTGTGCGACCACCCAAGGCTACGACGCCATCACCAACATCAAGGCTGGGGCAGATAAGTTCGATGCGACGGTGACCTTCAAGGCGGCCTATCCCGACTGGACGTCCGTCTTCGGTGGCAATCCGAGCGTGTTCAAGGCCGAGAGCGTGAAGGATCCGGAAACCTTCAATGACGGCTGGGATGAGCCGAACAACGAGTGGCTGTCCGGTCCATTCAAGGTCCAGAGCTTCAACAAGACCGAGAAGCTGCTCACCCTCGTGCCCAACGAGAAGTGGTGGGGCGCCAAGCCGTTGCTTGACAAGATCACCTTCCGCGCCATCTCCCCCGACGCGATCGCGGCGGCCTTTGTCAACAACGAGGTCGACCACTTCGATATCGGACCGGACCCGGACGCCTTCAAGCGGGCATCTGAGGTGCAGGACGCGACGATTCGCAAGGCAGCCGGCCCGAACTTCAGGCACATCACCTTCAACAGCAAGTCGGAGTTCCTGTCCGATCTGGCAATCCGGCAGGCCATCGTCCGCAGCCTCGACCGGACGGCAATCGGCGCCTCCGACCTGGCCGGCATCGACTGGCCGGTCGCGCCGCTGAACAATCACGTCTTCCTGACCAACCAGGAGGGTTACGTAGACATCGCCAAGGAAACAGCGCTCGACTACGACCCGGAGAAGGCCAAGGCCGATCTCGATGCTGCGGGCTGGAAGGCCGGAGCAGACGGCATTCGGGAGAAAGACGGCAAGAAGCTGGAGATTGGCTTCTCGCAGCTGGTCGGCGTCCCGGTGTCGGAGAACGAGGCTCTGCAGGTGCAAAACCAGCTCAAGGATGTCGGTATCAAGGTCAACATCGTCAATGTGCCGATCGCCAAGTTCCAAGATGGCAGTGTGTTGACCGAGCACGAATTCGACATGATCGCCTTCAGCTGGATCGGTACTCCGTACCCGTTCACCAGCATCAAACAGCTATACGGAACCGACCAGGAGAGCAACTACGCTCAGCTGTCGCTGCCCGAGCTGGACACGCTGATCGAGCAAATCGACGTGGAGGGCGACAAGGCCAAGCGGATCGATCTCGGCAACCAGGCTGCCAAGGTCATCTGGGAGAACGTGCACAACCTGCCGCTCTACCAGCGTCCGGAGCTCAAGGCCGTCAAGTCCAAGCTCGCCAACTTCGGGGCCTTCGGCTTCTCCGACAAGTCATTCCACTGGGAGAACGTCGGCTACGAGAAGTAGTCAGTCTCGAGTCAACAAGAGCAGGGGTCGGTGGCCATCTACCGGCCCCTGCTGCTTGCCGGAGTCCTCGCGCCTCCGCAATCAGCAAATGCATGGCGATCGATGCTGGCTCAACGTCATGATCGACAGATGAAGACGCTCCAAGAGATCTGGCCGCCGTACGGGGTGCGGTTGGTTGAGAACGACCTCACGATGACGGTGCTCACCGACGAGGACATTCCCGGTCTCGTGGAGCTAGCTCTGGGCGGAATCCATGAGCCGGAAGACATGCCGTTCGCGATGCCGTGGACGGCCGTCGAGCCCGAGCGACTGCCCGCCAATATGTTCCGCTACTTCGCCGCTGCCCGGGCCCAGTTCATGCCCGAGAAGTTCGACTTGCTTTTCGTCGTGCGGATTGGCCGGCAGCTGGCCGGAATCCAGGCCTTCCACGCCACCAACTTCGGCGTCACCCGGACCGGCGAAACGGGGTCCTGGCTAGGTCAGTCGTACCAAAGGCGGGGTATCGGCACCAGGATGCGACGGGCCGTCTGCGCCTTTGCGTTCGACCATCTAGGCGCTGTCGAAGTCACCTCCGGCGCCTTCCTGGACAACCCTGCCTCGCTCGCGGTGAGCACCAAAGTCGGGTACCGACCCAATGGCCGCTTCCGGATGACCCGGCGCGAAGGAGAGGTCGCCATCAACCAGCGGCTGGTGCTCACGCCCGATGCCTTCATCCGCGGTGAACCGATCGAGGTCACCGGCGTCGAACAGCTTCGATCGTTCTTGGAGCTAGGCTGAGCGAACGTGGGCTACCACAGTGATCCGCGAGTCGACGCCTACATCCAGGCGCTTCCGGACTGGCAGCAGACCATCTGTCAGCAGGTTCGAGACCTGGTTCATGCGGCCGATCCGGAGGTCACGGAGACGATCAAGCGGAGAGTCCAGCCGTACTTCGTACTCGACGGCAATATCTGCGCCCTGCAAGCGACCAAGGACCACGTCAACGTGTTTCTCTATGACGGCGGCATCGTGCCCGATCCGGAGAGAATCATCACCGGTGGCCACGACAACCAGACGGCCCGAACGGTGGCGATCCGCCGCGACGAGCAAATCAACAGCCGCGCTCTCGGCGCCATGTTCGCCCAGATCATCGCCGACAATCGGGCCGGCGGCTGGCGAAAGCTCAAGGCGCAGAACTAGCACGCCGTAAGCAGATCTGCGGCGAAATGGCGATAATCGTTCAATGAGCGGCGCCGGCGAACAGCGAGAGGGTGTGACGTTCAGTCACCTCGACGAGGAGTTGTTCGACGGGGCAGGGGCCACTAAGAGGGATCTCGTCGATTACGTCGACGCGATGTCAGCTCGGCTGGTGACAAGCCTCAGAGACCGGCCGCTGTCGGTGGTCCGAATTCGGCCGGGCCAGCCCGCTTTCATGCAGAAGAATCTGCCTTCGTACACACCGGAGTGGGTTCAGAGAGTGCCGATCTGGGCTGAGGCTTCGCGGCGGGAGGTCTCCTACGCACTGGCCAACGACCGGCGGACACTGCTGTGGTTCGCCAATCAACGTGCGGTGGAATACCACGTCACCCTTTTCCCGATCTACCAGCAGGATCGTCCGGAATATCTGGTGCTCGACCTCGATCCGCCCGAGGGCGCGGCCTTTCCGGTGGTCATCCAGGCTGCCCAGCTCATCCGCCAGGCGTTGGCCGAGGTAGGCCTGTCCGGAGTGGTGAAGACCAGCGGCGCGAAGGGCGTGCACGTGTTCGTGCCCCTAGCAAGCCCGGTGTCGCACGAGGACGCCGCGGCCGCTACCCGGGCGGTCGCCGCTCGCGCCGAGCGGATCGATCCGGCCCTCGCGACGACGGCATTCGTGAAGGAGGATCGCATCGGCAAGGTGTTCCTCGACTCCACCCGAGCGGGCGGCGCGACGGTGGTGGCCGCGTACAGCCCGCGGATCCGACCGCGCGTCCCAGTGTCGTTCCCCGTGGCTTGGCATGACCTGGACCGGATCACGCCGGCGGACTTCACAATCCGCACGGCGGTCGCCCTGCTCGGCGACGCCGATCCATGGATTGAGCGGATGCCAGAGGCTCAACGCTTGAGCGCCGATCTGATCGCCGAAGGCCACACGATCCCCATTGCCCGCGTGCAAGCCATGCACGAGGGCAAGCGGCGGGCCCGCCGCGCGGCCAGCGACTCCTGATACTGCGCAGCCAGGATCAAGTCGCCGCCTCGTCCGGTATCTTCTTGTGGCGCTCGAGCAAGTTTCCGTTGTCTGCGCTAACACAATACAGATACAGAATTTTGCGTCGACTCGAAATTGCGGCGAAACGCGGTGGCCACCTTTCGGCGCAACTGGTCAGGTACCTGACTCCTTCTCCATTGGCAGGAGGCTGTTAGGATGCGACGATGGAGCAGCACGAATACGCGAGATTGTTTGAATACTCGCTGCACAATGAGCCTTTATCAGCGAGCACTTTTGCCGAGACCCATTTACATTTTGCCTACGTGTTACAAACCGAGAATGATCGAATGGTACTCGGGGGAACCTCACTGCTAGCTGCGCTCAATGAGGTCGGTCGTAAAGGATGGGTGGTATATGAAGTTATTCATCCCACCCAACCACATGGCGCCCGATCACCTATGAGTGAGGATTACCTCGACGACTTCCAGCGAAGGCACGGTTGGAGACCTCAGCTGGCCCTCCTCGGCGGGCAAAGGTCATTGCGCCGTACGCTGTATTGAGCTTCCTACCTCGTCTCCGCCGCCAGGTGGGCCCGCTTTCGACATTCTCCGGGGTGCCAGGATGAAGCCATGGATGAGGAGCTCGTTAGCGCGTCAGAAGGCCGCGGGCATGCCGTCGAGCTCCGTAGGGAGGCCTACACCATGGCGCTCTACGTGGCGATCTGTCTGCTGGCGGCCCTCATAGCCCTCCCGGACAGTCCGGTTACCCGAGGCCAAGTAATAGGCATCATTTGGGGAGTCACAATTGGGCTGGCCGCCGCACACTGGTTCGCGTTCCGCGTGTCCGCGCGCTTGGTCGGCGCCGGCAGCATTCGAGAGCACGACATCGAGTTGGGGGCCGCGCAGCTGGCGGGAGCCGCCGCCGTCGCGCTGTTGGTATCAATCCCCGTGCTCATCTTGCCGCCGTCTGTAGAGCTCCAGTTCGCGGAGTTTGAACTGGCTGCCTTCATCGCGCTGGTTGGCTATGCCGTCGCCCGCCGTGGTGGCGCGAGGCAGGGCCGGGCAATCGTGTACGCCCTCGCCATGCTTGCCGTTGGAGTCGGGATTGCTGCGCTGAAAAACATGCTCGCTGGTCACTGACGTAGCGAGCCTTCGCCATTCGAATGCTCGGTGCGCGAGCGATGAGTTCTAGACCTCAGCGGAGTCAGTTTGGATGATGTCGAGAACTAGTGCCGGCTCCGGTAGGAGATCCCGGCCTCGGAGGTCGAGCAAAGAGGTGACTCATCCCAGATGATCAGCGACAGCAACCAAGTCGATGTGAGTCGACTCCAACGAGGCATGGACGGGCGGATCATGGTGCCCGGCGACGACGGCTACGACGCGGCTCGTGCCGTCTGGAATGCGATGGTCGACCGCCGCCCAGCGCTTGTTGTGCGGTGTGCGAGCAGCGCCGATGTGGCGGCCGCCATCGACTTTGCGCGGAGAAACGACCTTGAGATCGGCGTGCGCTGTGGCGGGCACAGCGTCCTGGGGATCTCCGTACCGGACGGCGGACTGATGATCGACCTGGCCGGATTGCGCACGGTCCGAGTGGATCCGGAGGCCCGGCGCGCATCGGTCCAGGGCGGCGCGCTGCTTGGGGATCTGGACCGGGCTGCGCAGCGGTGGGGACTGGCGACCACAGCGGGCAACGTTTCCCACACCGGAGTGGGCGGACTGACACTGGGCGGTGGCATGGGCTGGCTGGCCAGACGTTTCGGTCTAGCGTGCGACAACGTCATCTCGTACGAGATCGTCACCGCGGATGGTGCGACGTTGCGGGTCAGCGAATCGGAGCACGAGGACCTGTTCTGGGGGCTGCGCGGCGGTGGAGGAAACTTCGGGGTCGTCACCGAGTTCGAGTTCCGGCTCCACGAGATCGGCACCGACGCGTTGATCATCGATCACACCTTCGACATAGCCGAGGCACACTCGGCAATGCGCCGCTGGCGCGACCTGCTGAGCAATGGCGTCCCCCAACAGGCGACACCGCTTGCCTGGGTCGGGGCGATGCCCAACTCCCCGGACGTGCTACCACAGCTGCGCAACCGTACGGTGGCGAGCCTGGGCTTCGTCTGGGTCGGTGATCCGGATGAGGGTCGGCGGCTGGTGCCGTTGGTGGCCGGCCTCGGCACCACGCTGGCCGAGCGGGTCCAGGGGCTGTCCTACCTGCACCTGCAAAGCATGGACGACGAATGGCACCGCCCAGGCGCGCGGCGACGGTACTTCAAGGGTCACTACCTGTCGGAGCTCTCGGATCAGGCGATCGACGCGTTCCTGTCCCAGGGGGCCGACCCGAGCGCCCACAGGACCAGATTGGCGGCCGGTTCACTGCAGGGTTATGGCGGCGCGATCGCCGCAACGTCCGACGACGAGAGCGCCTTCAGCCATCGCCATGCG
>OBLS010000070.1_pt1 | contig 25469 bp, 23 predicted proteins | sample 1519901 | NCBI WGS metagenome assembly OBLS01 (sample SAMEA3113585, study PRJEB22503) | soil metagenome | reverse complement strand
TAACCCGCCGCTCTGCGTGCCTTCGCCGCGTCGACGAGCTGATATTTGGCCGAAAGAACCGGCGATCACCTAGAAACCGGTCGGGATGTGGCTAATCTCACAGTGTGGCTATGACCGACTCAACAACAACGATGACTGCGACCCAAAGACCCGTCTCGGTTGCTGCGATGCTGCTCGACCAGGTCAGTGCGTCGTCTTCCCGCGAGGCATTTCGCTACCTCGAAGGGGAGCGCTGGATTTCGCTGACCTGGCAGGAAACCAAGGACAAGGCCTTTCAGCTGGCGGCAGGCCTGATGTCACTCGGCATTGGTTCGGAGGACCGAGTCGCTATCGCCTCCGGCACGCGGATGGAGTGGATTCTCGCTGACCTCGCCATCATGTGTGCCGGCGGTGCGACGACGACGATCTATCCGAGCACCCAGCACGAGGACGTTGCGTTCATCCTGGCCGATTCAGCGTCCAAGGTGGTGATCGCAGAGCATGATGAGCAAGTCGCCAAGGTACTCGATCATCTCCCTGAGCTGCCGGACCTGGTCAAGATCATCCAGATTGACGGCCGGGCCGATTCTCCCGCCGTGATCGGCTGGGCGGAATTCGAAGAGCTTGGCCGCGAGTATCTAGCTGACCATCCAACAGCGGTCGACGATGCCATTGCCCTTATCCGCGCGGACCATCTGGCGACACTGATCTACACGTCGGGCACCACTGGCCGGCCCAAGGGAGTGCAGCTGTTGCAGGACAGCTGGACGTACGAAGGAGTCGCGATCGAGGAGTTCGACATCATCAACCCAGATGACGTCCAATATCTCTGGTTGCCACTCAGCCACGTCTTCGGCAAGGTGCTGATCACGGTCCAGCTACGCATCGGCTTCGCCACCGCAGTGGACGGTCGGATCGACAAGATCGTCGACAATCTCGGCGAGGTTCAGCCGACGTTCATGGCCGGCGCGCCGCGAATCTTCGAGAAGGTCCGAGCCAAGGTGATGACGGGCGCTGCGGGAGGCATCAAGGGCAAGATCTTCACCTGGGCATTCTCCGTCGGCCGCAAGACGGTGCCTATCCGGCTGGCCGGCAATAAGCCGTCGGGGGCGCTGGCGGTCCAGTACGCGCTGGCGGATCGGCTGGTGTTCAGCAAGATCAAGCACCGGATGGGTGGTCGGATCAGGTTTTTCGTTTCCGGCTCGGCTGCCCTGAACAGGGAGGTTCAGGAGTGGTTCTACGCTGCCGGACTGCTTATATTGGAGGGCTACGGGCTGACCGAGACCAGCGCGGCATCCTGCGTAAACAACCCTCGGGCTACCCGCTTCGGCACGGTTGGACCGCCGATCCCGGGCACCCAGGTGAAGATCGGCGACGATGGCGAGATCTTCATCAAGGGGCCGGCTGTGATGCAGGGCTACCACAACCTGCCGGAGCTGACGGCCGAGAGCTTGCACGACGGATGGTTCGCCACCGGTGACATCGGTGAGCTGGACGATGCCGGCTACCTGCGGATCACCGACCGCAAGAAGGACCTGATCAAGACCTCGGGCGGCAAGTACGTCGCCCCGCAGAAGGTGGAGGGCGTACTCAAGGCGGCCTCCCCGTACCTCAGCCAAGTCGTCGTGCATGGCGAGGGCCGAAAGTACGTGACCGCACTCGTCGCTCTCGACCCCGAAGCGATCACGGATTGGGGCGAGGCGCACGGCCATCGCACCTCGCCCTATGAGGACTTCATCTCCTCGCCGGCCGTACACGAGCTGATCGATGGCTACGTCACCGAAGCAAACAAGCAGCTGGAGCGTTGGGAGACGATCAAGAGGTTCGAGATCTTGCCCAGCGAGCTGAGCGTTGACGAAGGCGAGATCACGCCGAGCCTGAAGATTCGGCGTAAGGCGGTGGAGGAGAAGCACGCTGAGGTCCTGGCTGGGATGTACGAGCGGGACTAGCTTTCAGGGGTGAGCCGGCACCGTTATCGCTGTCCCGTGCGCTGGGGCGACATGGATGCCCAGGGTCATGTGAACAACGCGGCTTACGTCGACTACCTGCAGGAGGCCCGGGTCGACTTCCTGTTGAGCGGCTCGCCGGTGCTGCACGAGATGCTGAAAACGGGCGTTGTCGTGGCTGGTCATCAGGTCGAGTATCTGCGGCCGATTACCGCTTTCGGGGATCCGCTGCTCGATGTTGATCTGTGGGTGGACTCCGTGGGTGCCAGCCGATTCGTCATCGGATATGAGATCTTGGACGGTGATCTGCTGGCCGCCCGAGCTCGAACAATCTTGGTGCCGTTCGATCTCGCCACCGACGCGCTCCGCCGGCTGACCGGCGAAGAGCGAAGGCTGCTGTCGGCCGAACTCGCGCCGGTGGAGCCGTTGCCGCCAGTGCCGCGGGTCCGCTGGAACGGGAATGATCATCGCTATCCGCTTCGGGTCCGGTGGTCCGATCTCGACTCCTACGGCCACGCGAACAACGTCAAGTACTACGACTACATCCAGGAAGCCCGGATCGCGTTCATGACGGCAAGCCTCGGATGGCCATCGGAGCACAACTCGAGTCAGGTGTGGTTGGTGGTCAGGCAGGACATGGAGTACTTAAGGGCGATGGACTTCCGGAACCAGGTGTACGAGGTGGGCACGGTCGTCTCTCACTTGGGCAATCGTTCCATCACGCTCGCCGCCGAAATCCGTGACCCGAACCCCGGCGGCGCGGTGTACGCGGCTGCCCGCACCATCCTCGTGGGTCAGACCCCGCTGACCGAGGAGCAGCGAACCGTCCTAGGAGCGTGGCTGAGGTAGGTCGAGCCGCAATCCGGGCGTCAGTCCCGGAGGCTCGTCGAACGTGTTGACCATCGAGTACGCGGCGCGCTCGAGATAACTCCACAACTCCCGCGCATGATCGGGATCGAGTCCCAGTGAGTCGACGGCGTTGCGCATGTGGGTCAGCCAGTGGTCGCGCATCTTCGGCGTCACCGCGAACGGAGCGTGGCGCATCCGCAGCCGAGGATGCCCACGGCGCTCGCTGTAGGTGGTCGGGCCCCCCCAGTACTGCTCCAGAAACATCCGGAGCCGCTCCTCGGCAGCGTCCAACTCGTCTTCCGGATACAGCGCCCGGAGCTCGGGGTCGGCACGCACACCGGCGTAGAACCGGCTGACCAGCGTCACGAAGGTGTCGTGGCCACCTACCGCGTCGTAGAACGTCTCGGGCTGGAGTGGAGTGGGCATCTCAACCATTGTGTAACACGGCATCACGGCCCTGGCAGGATGAGACGGAACACACATATCAAAACGCGAAGGAGACAAACTTCATGGCAACCCGGACCGCGAAAACCTACTGGGAGGGGTCATTGAAGGAGGGTCAGGGCGAGACCCATCTCGTCTCGTCTGGCGCCGGTCGATTTGAAGTCAACTGGGCGGCCCGTGTTGACGAGCCGGGAGGCAAGACCAGCCCCGAGGAGCTGCTCGCTGCCGCGCATGCGACATGCTTCTCCAAGTCGTTAGCTCACGAACTTGTGGAAGCGGGCCATCCGGAGCCCACGTCGGTGGAGACCACGGCGGATGTGACGTTCGCACCGGGGAAAGGCATCACCGGGATTCAACTCACGGTCTCCGCGGATGTGCCCGGAATAGACGCCCAGCAGTTCTCGGCCGCGGTCGCCGCCGCCGAGAAGAACTGCCCGGTCAGTCGAGCGCTCGCCGCCACAGAGATCAACGTGGAGGCGACGCTGAAGTAGTCATGGCGCTCGGCTCCGGAGGGGTCATGACGCAGGTTGTGCCTCCTCCGGGGTAGGCCGCCCAGTGCCGCCCTGACTGAAGTTGCCGACGCGAAGCACTTCACCGTTGCGGACGTACCAGACGTTGCCATCATCGTCGCGCAACTGGGTGACGCGCCAGCCGACCGCCTCCACCGTCCCGGAGGCTTGATCCATGTCGACGTAGTCGCCGACCCCGAGCTGATCTTCGATGAGCATGAAGATTCCCGAGATCAGGTCCTTCACGATGCTCTGCACGCCGATCGCCACGGTCAGGGCAACGATCGACGTACCGGCCAGGATCGTGGCGATGTTGAAGCCGAGCTCAGCCAAGATCATCATGATCGTGACGATCAAGATCACGAATGTGACGGTACTGCGCGCCAGGGAGCCGAGGGCCAGGATCCGCTGCTCACGCCGTTCCGCCGGCAGGGTCGTCGCGTCGACCAGCGCTTGGGCAGCCTTCAGCTTGACCTGCGTCTGCCGCCCGATCATGCGACGGACTGCCCTCGAGATCAGGCGGTGCAGCACGAATCGGGCGATCAAAGCCAGCACGATCAGAAAGGCGATGCGCAGCGGAACGAAGACGACTGTCTCGGCCAGGTCGTGGGGAAACCAGGAAGGCATGTCGTTAGATCGTAGTGCGGTGAGCGCCGGTGCTAGCGGCGAAAGGTTGCTCGTCCCTGCCAGAAGGTGGCCACCACGGGGTCGGGCAATTCACGGCCATGCCAGGGGTTGTTGCGGGAGAGCGAGGCCGATGCATTGCGGTCGACGATCGCACGGGCAGTGGGGTCCACCAGAACGACGTTGGCCGGTTCGCCCACCACGAGCCGACGGCCCTGATCGGCCAGCCGCGCAATGTGCGCGGGAGCGGTTGCCATCCGCATCGCCAGACCGGCCCAGTCCAGTGCCTCGGAGTTGATCATGGTTTCCACGACGACCGGGAGCGCTGTCTCCAAGCCGATCATGCCGAACGCCGCCTCGGCGAAGGCGTGCTCCTTGTCATGGCGGGCATGCGGCGCGTGGTCGGTCGCCACGGCGTCGATGGTGCCGTCCGCCAAAGCCAGGCGCAGTTCCGCCACGTCATCGGCCGGCCGCAGCGGGGGGTTCACCTTGTACGTGGGGTCGTAATCCACCACCTCGTCGGTGGTCAGGAGCAGATGGTGCGGTGCCACCTCGGCGGTCACCGCGATGTCCCGACCCTTAGCCCAGCGCAACACCTCGACCGTCTCGGCGCTGGAGACGTGGCAGACGTGCAGCCGCGACCGGGTGAGCTCGGCCAACTGGACGTCCCGCGCGACAATCGTCGACTCCGCCGCCGCTGGCCAGCCGGGCAGACCGAGGCGGCCGGAAATGGTTCCCTCGTGGCAACAGGCGTCCGGACCGGCCAATCGCGGGTCCTGCGCGTGCTGGGCGATAACACCGTCGAAGGCTCGTACGTACTCCAGAGCCCGGCGCATCAACCGGGCGTCCGCTACACATCGGCCGTCGTCGGAGAAGACCCGGACACGGGACGCGGATCGGGCCATCAGCCCCAGTTCCGCCAGCTCCGCACCCTCCAGGCCCTTGCTGACCGCACCGACCGGCACCACCTGAGCTAGCCCATCACGCCGACCCAGTTCGGCCAGGTGCTCGGCAGCCTCGGCCGTGTCGGTGACGGGTGTGGTGTTCGCCATGGCGAGGACCGCGGTGTAGCCGCCCCGCGCAGCGGCCGCCGTGCCGCTGGCCACCGTTTCGGTGTCCTCGCGGCCCGGCTGGCGGAGATGAGTGTGCAGATCGACGAGGCCCGGCAGGGCGATCAGCCCGTCGGCATCGAATCGCTCGACATCCGATCCGGCCGTCGCCGGATCGGCCAAGACGCCATGGCGCACCAGCAGGTCGGCTCGGCCGCTGCCGACCCAGTCGGCACCGGTGATCAAGATGTCGGTCATCCGGCGATCTCCCGCGCCGTCGGTGGCGGCGTGTCGTCCGCGCCGCCCAACAAGGAATAGAGCACGCTCATCCGAACGGCGACCCCCGCGGCGACCTGTTCCAAGATCAGTGAATTGGCGGCGTCGGCGGCTTCCGCCGATATCTCCAGCCCTCGATTCATGGGACCCGGATGGCAGATTGCAGCCCCTGGCTTGAGCATCTCGAGCCGCGGACTGGTCAGTCCGTAGCCGATGGTGTACTCGCGAGGGGTGGGAAAGTAACCACCGGACATCCGTTCGCGCTGGACCCGCAGCATCATCACGGCGTCCGCAAGGGGCAGTACCTCGTCCAGATCAGTACAGAAGCGGGCGGGCCATGAGTCAACGCCGGATGGCCACAGGGTCGGCGGCGCGACCATGATCACGTCCGCGCCGAGGGTGTTGAGCAGCAGCACGTTGCTCCGCGCGACCCGGGAATGGGTGATGTCACCGACGATCGCGATCGTCTTGCCCTGGAAGTCGCGAAGCGTGGGTGAGGTTTGGCGGAAATGCCGGCGCAAGGTGAAGGCGTCAAGCAGGGCCTGGGTGGGGTGCTCGTGCGTTCCGTCTCCCGCGTTGACGACATGTGCATCGATCCACTGCGTCACCTGTCTGGGGGCGCCTGAGGCGTGATGCCGGATCACCAACGCATCTACTCCCATGGCGGCAACCGTGAGCACGGTGTCACGAAGCGACTCACCTTTGGACACCGAGGACCCCTTCGCGCTGACGTTGATCACGTCGGCCGATAGCCACTTGCCGGCGATCTCGAAGGAGGATCGGGTGCGGGTCGAGTCCTCGAAGAACAGATTCACCACAGTCCGGCCGCGCAGAGCGGGAAGCTTCTTGACCGGCCTGCCTTGGAGCAGCGACATCTCCTCGGCGACGTCGAAGACCTCGCTGGCGGAGGCCAGATCAAGATCAGCGGCGGACAGGAGATGCCGCATCAGCCACGCTCCGCAAACTCCGTGCGGCCCTGGTCGTCACGGACGATTGTGACCTCGTTCACGCCGTCGATCTCCTCCAGCCGTACCCACACCCGCTCGTCCGCCGCGGTTGGCAGATTCTTTCCCACGTGGTCGGCACGGATCGGCAGTTCTCGATGGCCACGATCGATCAGCACGGCCAGCCGAACCGCCCGCGGCCGGCCGAGATCACCGAGGGCATCCAAGGCCGCCCGCACCGTACGTCCGGAGAAGAGTACGTCGTCCACCAGCACGACGACAGCGTCATCCACCGCTATGGGCAAACGAGTATGGCCAACGGCACGCGTCGGGTGCCGGCGGAGGTCATCACGGTACATCGTGACGTCCAAGGCGCCGGTAGGAATCGATACGCCCTCGACGTCCGCCATGGCCTTGGCCAGACGCTCCGCAAGCGCGACTCCTCGGGTGGGAATGCCGAGCAGGACCAAACCCCTGGCTCCACGGTTCGCCTCGAGGATCTGGTGAGCCATCCGGGCGCAAGCTCGGGCGATCTGGTCGGCATCCAGGACGATCCGGGAAGCCTCCCCACCGTCACCGTTCACCGATTCCTCCTCGCCCGGCGCTCATGCTCCTCCGCAGAGCTGATTCCAGCTACGGTTAGGGGCGTGAGCAAACTCCTGAGCATGCTAGTGCCCTTGGACACGCTAGAGGGCTGGCCGGCCGCGCCGGACCCGAGCTGGCTACAGATCCTCGGGCTCCTGGTCGGATTGCCGCTGGTCGTCATCGTGGTGGTGATCGGCATCGCCAAGGTTCTGAACGCGGCTCGCAAGGGAGATGCGCACGAAGAAGTCACCGAGCCGGTTTGGGTAGGCGGTCGGCCCGAGCAAAAGACGGAGTCAACCGCCGCGATCGAGGGTGGTGGACAGGCGCCGTCCGAGTCGGGAGGTGCGGGTGCCCGCTGGTGACTCATTCACACCGGCGGAAACCGAGCGGCTCGCTCGAGCTGTGCAGAACGCGGAACGGATCTCCGGCCTGACTTTTTCGGTCTACGTCGGAGTGTCTGAAGAAGACTCGCGTGCTTACGCGGAGCGCCTGCATGGTGGGCTCGACGACCCTGCCCATTCGGTACTGGTGATGTGCGACCCAGCCTTCCGGGCACTGGAGATCGTCACCGGGACCGAGGCCCGGCGGCGGCTGGACGACGTGGAGTGCCGATTGGCGGCCGCCGCTATGCGCGAGTGGTTCGTGGCCGACGACATCGTCGGCGGTCTGGCCCATGGGATATCCCAGCTGGGCGAGGCGGCGTACCAACCCCCCACCCTGCACGTCACACGCTGATCAGCGTCGGTCGAGCCACGGATCGGTGCATAACCGCGAGATCTCAGTTTTCACATCGAAGCCCTCCTTCGACAGCTGACTCTTAAGCAGGCGCTCGACGACCGGCAGCCACGTCCATTCGGCCGCCCAGTGGGAGATATCGATCAAAGCCGGCGCGTCAGGCCAGGCGAGCGCTTCCAAGGCTCGATGGTGGCGCAGGTCGGAGGTGATGTAGGCATCAGCTCCCAAAGCGTGGGCCGTCTGCAACAGATCGTCTCCGGACCCCGGCAGTACCGCGACAGTACGAGCAAGGTGGTCGAGATCGCCCCCGATGCGAACCCCGACCGCAGTCACCGGCAGCACGGTGGCAAGCCGATCGGCCAACCCGCCAACGGACAGGTCTCCCGGCAACGTCCCTATGCGACCGAGTCCGACCTCGGGGTTGGGGCTGTCCGCAAGCTCGATCACGTCGTAGGCCGGAGTCTGGTACGGATGGACCGTCAGCAGTGCGTCCAGCACCGAGCCACGCACTCGCCTTGGCATGATCATCTCGATCCGCCGCTCCGCCACGGTTTCGATCACACCGGCCGTACCGAGGTACGGTGCCGATCCGGCCAGCGGGCGGAAGGTGCCGGTGCCCTCGACGACATAGGCGCAGCGGTCGTACAGGCCCACCTTTCCCGCCCCAGCGGCCGCCAGCGCATCCAGGACGGCATCGGCATGATCGCTCGGCACGAAGGTGATGATCTTGTCGAGCTTGAGCGCCTCCGGCACCATCGGCCTGCTGCCGGTGAGCCCCAGCGCGTCCGCAAGGGCCGACGCCACACCGCCGGCCGCAACGTCGGCGTTGGTGTGAGCGACGTAGACGGACATGTCATGGCGGAGCAGATCCCGCACCAGGCGGCCCTTCGGATGATCATCTGTCACGGCGCTGACGCCGCGCAGCAGCACCGGATGGTGGGCGATGATCAACTCGGCGCCCGCCTCGGCGGCCTGGGCTACGACTGAAGAGGTCACGTCGACGGTGAAAATGATCTTGCTGATCATTGCTGGCGGCGATCCGACCGCCAGACCGACGACGTCCCAGTCCATGGCGGCGTTGATGGGGTACAGCTGATCCATTATCGCCATCACGTCGCTGACCAGCGGATGACTGCGCGGGTTCCGTGCAGCATCCCTGTCCGCCTCGCTCATGGCACGAGTGCCGCCGCCGACTGACAGCGCAGGGCGCGAGTGAGATCGTCGCGTCTTTCGTCGATGATCCGCCGTACCGAAGCGGTCAAATCGGTGCGTTCGAGCCACGAGTCGAGCTCGATGAGAAGGGGTTCTTTCTCCACTGGCCAGGGAAAGAGGAAGCGGAGAACGTTATTCCGCAGGGAAATTCCTCGGGTTGCCCAGATGCCGGAGGCCGACGAGATCGCCTCAGCCGCTTCGAAGTAGCGAGGTATGTACGGAGCGAGCAATTCATCCTGGCCCCGCTGCCAGAAGCCCAGGCAGATCGCGCTCTGCGTCCCATTGGGAGTCGTGTCGTCCTCGACGGCCAACCGCCAGGCTTTCGCCTTAGCCGCGGCAGTGGGCTGCGCCGCCCGAGCACCCGCCGCCTGTTGAGCGCCGGTGATCGTGGCATCCCGCTCCAGTTCAGCGGAAATGTCTGCATCATTGAGCCGGCCCAGTCGAGCGAGATTGGCAACCAAGATCCACCGCAGCTCGGGATCGATCGCCAAGCCCTCGGGCACATCATGGCCGTTCAGCCACCCGTGCATCAGTTCGGCAGCTGAGGAATCTTCGGCGGCGGCGGCGAAGCTGCGGGCGAGCGCCAGCTGATGATCGGAACCTGGTGCCGATTGAGCGAGCAACTCGCCCACACCCGACTGCCAGCGGGCGAGCAACCGCGAACGCAGGGTGACCGGGGCATAGCTGTTGGCCGCATTGAGCGCTTGACCGAGAATGATGCGCACCGCGGTCAGGTCCGATTCTGTTGCCACTCCGCGCAGCACCAGCTGCACATACTGGCTGGCCGGTAGCTCGGCGTCGCGGCACATATCCCAGGTGGCATTCCACAGCAGCGCGCGGGTCAGCGGGCTGCTGACCTCGTCGATGTGGTCCACGGCAGTTTGCAAGGAGCGCCGATCGAGCCGGACCTTTGCGTAGCTCAGATCGTCGTCGTTGGGCAGTACGAGGTCTGGCTGCGGCGTGCCGTCGAGTTCGGCAATCGTCGTGGAAGCGCCGGAGATGTCGGCTTCCACCCGCTGGATCCGCTGCAGGGTGTTTCCGGTGCGAGCGTAGAGCCCGATCGCGATTCGGTGACTGCGCAGGGTCGGATGGGTCTGCCCCGCCGTTTGCTCGATCCGGAAGGAGCGGAATCGACCATCGGCGTCGATGTCGAAATCGGCCGCCAGAGTGTTGACGCCGGCGGTCTCCAGCCACTCGCCGGACCAATGGGACAGGTTGCGACCTGAGGCCTGTTCCAGCGCCCGCAGCAGGTCGGCGAGCTCGGTGTTGCCGAAGGCGTGCTCAGCGAAGTAGGACCGCAACCCCTTCAAGAACGGCTCCTGACCAACAAACGCCACGAGCTGAACCAGGACAGCCGCACCCTTGGCGTAGGTGATGCCGTCGAAGTTCAGCTCGATGGCCTCGAGGTCGACCATGTCGGCCGCGATCGGGTGGGTCGAGGGAAGTTGATCTTGGCGGTACGCCCAGTTCTTGTTGCCGTTGCTGAACGTGGACCAAGCTGTCGTGGGGTCCTCGAGGGCCTCACCAGCGGCGAAGGTCGCGGCCCAGGTCGCGAAAGATTCCTTGAGCCAGAGGTCGTCCCACCACTTCATGGTCACCAGATCCCCGAACCACATATGGGAGAGCTCGTGCAAGATCGTGTTCGCTCGAACCTGATGAGCAGCCTTGGTCTGCCGGCTCCGGAACACGTAGTCGTCGCGGATCACCACGCACCCGACGTTCTCCATGGCCCCGCTGTTGTACTCCGGGACGAACACCTGGTCGTACTTGCCGAAGGGATACGGATAACCGAAGTGCCTCTCGAACACACCGAATCCCGAGGTCGTGATGTCGTGGAGGCGATCGCCATCGAGATGCGGCGCCAGGGACTGCCGGCACAAGATCGACATCGGCACTCGTCCGGCCGTGGTCTCGTGACTGCGCTGCTCGACGTGGTACTCGCCGGCAACCACGGCCGTCAGGTATGTAGAGATGGGCAGCGTCTCGGCGAAGACATGCCTCGTCACGCCGCCGTCATGATCAACCTGTCCGAGTGCTTCGCTGTTCACACAGGCGCCGTTCGACACGACAGTCCAGCCGGAGGGGGCTAGGACAATGATCGCGAAGCGGGCCTTGAGATCCGGCTGCTCAAAGCAGGCGTAGACCCGGCGGGCGTCCGCCACCTCGAATTGGCTGTAGAGATAGACCCGATCATCGGCCGGGTCGACAAAGCGATGGAGACCGTCCCCGCTGCGGCTATACCGGAAGATCGCCACAACGCTCAGCACATGCTCGCCGGGCGTCACCGAGAACGGCAGCCGAGAGTCAGCGAAGCTTCTCGGATCCAGCTGGATCCCGTCCAACGTGGCGCTGATGACTGAATCGGCGATCAAGTCGATGTGGCAATTGCCGGTTGCTACTGACGAGAACTGCACTGTCGATGTTGATCGAAACGTGGTGTCCGGTTGATCAACTCCTCGGCCAGTCAGGTCGATCTCGACCTGGTAGGCGCGGGTCCTGATCAAGGCAAATCGTTCTCGAGCCTCTGCCCGCGTCAGGTTGTCCGGATACATGACGTCGATCTTGCCACGTGGTGCAGGCTGTGGCCCGGCGTCTCTTCTAGGCTTGCGGGATGGGAAGGGCGGCGAAAAAGCGCGAGCGCAAGAAGGACAAGCGCAAGAAGGACAAGCACGCGAAGGGCCAGCACGACAAACATCACAAGGCTAAAGAACCTCGACAAGACAAGTACGTGTCGACTATCGAGCTGGAGGGTGCCGGCTTGCCCGTGAGCGAGGCACTTGCCGCCTCAACTCCAGTCGCTCCGACGAGCGTCGTGGATTTCTGGTTCGACCCGATCTGCCCGTGGACCTGGCTCACCTCCCGGTGGCTGATAGAGGTTCAGGAAGTGCGGCCCGTGAAGCTGGTGTGGCACGTGCTGAGCCTGTCGGTCATGAAGGACGGCGCGGACGTAGCCGAAGACAAGCGCGCTCAGCTCGATGCCGGTTGGGCGCCCGTCCGGGTCGCCTTAGCAGTCGGCGAGCAATTCGGTCAGGAGCAACTGGGGAGGTTCTATACCGCGCTGGGCACCAGGATCCATCTCCGGAAGGAAGGCTTCGGCAGGGCCGTCCTCGAGGCGGCGCTGGCCGACGTCGGGCTGCCGACTGAACTGGCCGATCTCGGCTACCTGGGAGATAACGACGACGCCCTTCGCCAGTCACACGGCGAGGCGATGGAGCTCGTCGGCTTCGAGTCCGGCTCGCCGGTCACACGGATCGACGGCGCCGCCTACTTCGGTCCCGTCTTCTCACCACGTCCTCACAGTCAGGAGGCTGGGCAGGTCTTCGATGCGATCGCCATGCTGGACGCACTCTCGGGCTTTCGTGAGTTGAAGCGAGCTCGCCCGCAGGAGCCGATCTTGGACTGATCGCCCAACTCGGCGCGGCTGCGCGTCCACGACCAAGGTGACATAGTGCTGCCATGCGCGTACACATCGGTAGCGACCACGCCGGATTCGAGTTGAAGAACTATCTTGTCTCCTCCTTGATCTCCGAGGGTCACGACGTCGTCGATCATGGACCGGAGGCGTACGACGCCGAGGACGACTACCCGGTGTTCTGCATCCCGGCAGCCGAGGGTGCAGTCGCAGAGCCGGGGTCGCTGGCGGTCGTGATCGGTGGTTCCGGCAACGGTGAGCAGATTGCGGCGAACAAGGTGATCGGCACCCGCGCCGCACTGGCGTACAACGTCGAGACCGCGAAGCTGGGGCGGCAGCACAACGATGCCAATGTGATCAGCATCGGCGCCCGGATGCATACCGAGGAGGAGGCTCTCGAGATGGTGCGAATCTTCCTCAGTACGCCGTTCAGTGGCGACCCTCGCCACGCCCGCAGGATTCAGTTGCTCGCTGACTACGAAGCCGATCGCAAGCCACCGACGTAGGGCTTCTCGCGCATCACGCTTTCAGCTTGCCGATGTCGATGTGCGCTCGGGTCTCCCAGCTATCGACTTCTGCCTGTGCTCGCTGCTCGCCGCCCATCGACCCGAGCGAGCAGTTCCTCGAGGACGGCGAGCGCCTCCCGCTCGTCCTCTTCGTCGGGCCGGGACACGTCCCGGGCCCGCATCGCGCGGTCCAAGGTCACCAACCCGGAGACGCCGTCGCGACCGAAGTCGCGCGGCCACAGATCGCCGCGATCATGTCCATGCCCCGAGTAAGGTGGCCCGCCGTGCGTCCCTGGAGTACGAGCTCCAGGTGGCGACGCCCCTGTCATGCTGACACCCTAAGCCCGATAACCCTGTCCGTTCCGAAATCGAAATCGACCTGTTATGCCAGAGGGCCACACCCTGCACCGGCTCGCCCGCGGGCTGAACGAAGCCTTCGCCGGTCGCGTCGTGGCCGCCTCCAGCCCGCAGGGTCGGTTCGCTGAATCAGCGGCCAAGATTGACCAGACGGTCTTGGCTGAAGCGACCGCGCACGGTAAGCATCTGTTCTGTGAGTTCGACCATGAGTGCTGGCTGCATGTGCACCTGGGCTTGATCGGCTCCTTCGTGCTGTCAGCTCCAGAGCCACCGCGCGGCCAGGTGCGGCTGCGACTGGCCACGTCCGAGACAGTTGCCGACCTGCGTGGTCCTCAGCTTTGTGCCATCAAGACTCGCGCGGAGATCGAGGCGCAGGTCGCCGCGCTCGGACCGGACCCGCTCCGGCGGGATGCCGATCCCGATGTGGCATGGCGTCGGATCCGGCGGGCCACTCGCCCGATTGCCGTGCTGTTGATGGATCAGACGATCCTGTCGGGAATAGGAAACGTCTATCGAGCTGAGGTCTTGTTCCGGAACCGGGTCAACCCGCACCGGCCGGGCAGCAAATTGAGCCGGCGCAGTTGGCAGGGCATCTGGTCTGATCTGGTCGAGTTGATGCCCATCGGGGTTCGAGACGGCCGGATCGACACCGTACGTCCCGAGCACACGCCGGAGGCCATGCACCGACCGCCCCGGCAGGACATCCGCGGCGGCGAGGTGTACGTCTACCGCCGCACCGGCCAGCCCTGCTTGGTCTGTGGATCCACCATTCGCACCGAGGTGCTTGCCGGGCGCAACCTGTTCTGGTGCGGGAAGTGTCAGCGGCGCGGATGATCTTCTCGGTCGGATCGGGTCGCATTGCTCTCAACGACGATGGTGTGATCACCGCCGCCTGGCACCTGAGCCGGCCGAATGACAACTATCTGTGCGACACAGCCCAGGTGCACGCATGGCGAGATGGGAAATCCGTGTCATGGGGCGAGCCGGACATCCAACCGGATGCCGACGAGGTCCAGATCGATTGGCATTCGCAGAGCGGGCTGGGACTGAGCCTTCGGCATACCTTCGCTGCCGGCTGGGGCATGCGGCTAGCGCTGAGCAATCTCACCGGTGAGCCACAGCTACTGGACGATGTCGAGCTGACGCTGCAGGCTGCACCTGGTCACATGGGCTGGGGTTTAGCGGCCGGGTGTGAGGCGGCCTTCTCGATTCACCCCGGCGATGGGGCGTCTCCGGTGCTCGGTGGGGTGCTCCGTCTCGGATCAATAGTCCGCTTCAGTCCCGCCGGTGCCAATCTCGGCGAGGTCGAACTGCCGTCCCATGGTCGCTACGTCCTCAACTGGCAGTGGGATTGGTACGCCAACCCGCGCGTCTTCGGCCGCGGTCGCCATGCCGGCGTGCCCAACTCGTTCTTCTTGATCACCGAGCAGCCTGCGCGGATCACCGCTGGACCCGACACGGCCGTCGTGGCGCCGGGGCTGCACGTGCAGGCAGAAGAAGGCGACACCATCGAGCTCCAGGCCAGCGCGCCGGGGGTCTACGGCGTGGAGCTCCGCTCTGCGACTGGGGTGGTCGGCTACTCACTGTTCGCCGCCGACCCGCCCGATCTCTTTCTGACCGGACTCGCCGCCAGCCTGCTTGGTGGGGAAAGGACGCCGGCAGGCGTTGTCCGGATCGACGACGCGGCGGCAGGTCTGGTTGTGCAGCAGGCGCTCAGCAAAGGCCAGCTCGAGCAACCAGAGGACGCGGCGGACGCGCTCGCCCGGTTGGCAGCAAGGATCAGCCAGACGCAGAATGTGGACCCCCTGGCGCTGGCCTTTCTGACCGGGCAGGCAGTTGCCGAGGGCGATGCCGAACTCCTGGATACCGTCGTCACGGGTTTGCTCGGGTGCTCGTCCGCAACTCCCGGGCTCGGCCTTGCAGTGCTCCGGTTGCGTGCCGCCTCGCTCGTTCTCGGCGCGCCCACCCGAGGGGCGATCGAGCGGCTGCGCATGATGAGCGAAAGCCTCGACGTTGAGCGAGACAATCGGGCGGCGGAGGACCCGCCAGCAATGATCGCCCGGGATGTTGCCGCGTTAGAACTGGCGATCGTGCTTGGTTCGGTCGATTTCGAGGTCGAAGCCCAGTCCGGTGCCGAGGCGCGAGTCGCGCGCCTCGGGCGTCGGCTGGGTGCCGGCTTGAAAGGATTGCCCGCCGAACCCATCGAACTGGTGGAATTAGCCCAGATCGCAGTCGTACTGGATCTGCTCCCGGAGCGGCTCGGTGTCGCCTTTGGTCGTCGCTGGCTCTGCTCGCCTGGGGAGCTCGGCCGGCGCGCCCGCACGGAAGTGATCAACCGCTGTACCCACCAGCTCCGGAAGCAGGGTCGAGTAAGTGGCGAACTGCCCGAGACGATTCGCCAGGCGGCTGCCTGGCTTGCACTTGGTCAGTCAACGGCGGGGTGAGCCAGCGTTCGGCGGGCGGAGAGCAGCTCGATCTCTGGCCGATAGGCGACCAGTCGCTCCACCGCGTCAAGGACCTCGACGACATGCGACCGCTCAGAGCTGACCAGCGCGACCCCTAGGCCGGCGCGGCGATGGAGATCAAGATGATCAACTTCGGCCACGCTGATCGCGAACTTGCGACGGACGTCGGCAATGAGTGGCCGCAGCACCGAACGCTTGTCTTTCAGCGAATGCACCTCACCGAGCCGCAGGTCGAACTCGATCATGCCCACCCACATTGCCATCTGGCAGAGCGTACGCGACACCGCTTGGGTTGCGGGCGGGCCAAGTCGGCGACCGCGCCGCTGACCGCCGGCAGATTGTGTGGCATGGAGGCGCCGTTGCAACCTTGAGCTGTAGCTATTTTGTGTGACATCGAGACGTCGCGACGACTCTAAGCTGTAGCTATGAGTTCGCGTCCCCTGATTGGCTTGTCGACGTATCGCGAGCCGGCGGCCTGGGGAGTGTGGAACACGTCGGCGGATCTGCTGCCCGCTGTCTACGCGCGCTCTGTTGAAGCGGCAGGCGGCGCGGCCGTCTTGTTGCCGCCGCAGAGCATCGGCGCCGAGGACATCGTGGCCCGTCTGGACGGATTGATCCTGTCTGGAGGAGGCGATATCGAGCCGGCCCGCTACGGTCAGAAACCACACCCGCGCTCACGGAACTTTCGACGCGATCGTGATTCCTGGGAGCTGGCGCTGCTCAATGCCGCCGATGAACGCGCGCTTCCTACCTTGGGGATCTGCCGCGGAATGCAACTCATGGCCGTGCGAGCGGGCGGAGTCTTGGACCAGTACACGCCCGATGTCGTCGGGCACGACGAGCACTCACCCGGTGCTGATGCGTACGGCTGGATCTCGATCACTACGGTCGCGGATTCTTTGGTGCGGCGCTTGGTGGGCAACCACCTGCAGGTCAGCTGCCACCACCATCAGTCCGTTGCCACCCATCCGGGATTTGTCGCGACCGCGCGGGCAGCCGATGGCACTGTAGAGGCGATCGAAGATCCCGAACGGCCGTTTTTCCTGGCCGTTCAGTGGCATCCTGAGAACGGCGATGATCATGGACTCTTTGCCGGCCTGGTCGAGGCAGCGGCTCGTCTCGGGGTCAGTTGAGGAGATGTAGGGCCGGATCGTCTATTGCGAACGTTCGCACCGGACCGGGCGGAGTGTTCCTGGTTTCGAACCGGACGGTGACCCGGCCTCGTCCCGATCCCCACACCCAGCCGCGACCATGATCATCATGTTCGACGTCCGCGCCGGAAACCCACCGCGGCGTGGACCGCCACAGCGCCGACAAGTCGTCCGCACTCGATTGATCGTCCGCGTTTCCGGTGCCCTCGACTTCCCCGGCAAACAGGTCCTCCTGGAGCACGTCGGTGAGTCCGGCAACTCCGAGGCCGAGCAACCGGATTCCTCCCGCGGTGTTCACTCCAGCGAGCAGGGACTGAGCGACGTCGCTGATGACCTGGGCGCGATCCGTGGCCCCAAGCAGGGTGCGGGAACGCGTGAGCGTGGTGAAGTCGGCATGCCTGACCTTGATCGTGACTGTGCGCGCGAAGAGCCGGGCCGCCCGCAGTCGAGCAGCTACCTGGCCCGCGTCGCGCTCCAGCACGAGGCGAAGTTCACCAAAGTCGACAAGATCATTCTCAAACGTGTCCTCGACGGAGATGGATTTGCTCTCGCGTTCCGGCTCGACGGCACGGTCGTCGCGGGCGAACGCGAGGTCGATGAGGGCATGACCGTGTGACTGCCCCACCACCTGCACCAATTCATCCACACTGGCCGCCTGCAGATCGGCAACCGTTCGCACCCCAATGCGACGCAACCGTTCCTGGCTCACGGGACCGACGCCGGGTATCACGCCAACAGGTAATGGTCGCAGGAACGCTACCTCCGTGCCCGCCTCGACTACCCGGAGACCGTCCGGCTTGGCCAGCTCGCTCGCCACCTTCGCGACGAACTTCGACGTGGCCACGCCAACGGAGGCCGTCAGCCCGCCGGTCCGCTCCGCAATGTCGGCCTTGAGGTCGGCAACCAGACTCTGCAGCCCTTTCCTGGTCAAGTCGATCGTTCGGCTGGCGCCCCGCAGGTCGACGAACGCCTCGTCAAGGGATAGCGGCTCGACCAGCGGTGACAGCTCGCGAAGGATGCGCATGACGAGCCCGCTGGCTTCGCGGTACACGCCGAAGCGGCCGCCCAGGAATGCGGCGTGCGGACAGCGTCGTCGTGCTTCAGAAGCGGGCATGGCTGAGCGCACTCCGAAGGTGCGCGCCTCGTACGAAGCGGTTGCCACAACCCCGCGCACGCCAGTGCCGCCCACCACGACCGGCTTGCCGCGCAGCGATGGCTTGTCGCGCTGCTCGACCGAGGCGAAGAAGGCGTCGAGGTCGAGATGCAGCACGGAAGCCTCACGGCGCACGTTGTCATTGTTTACTAGTTCGTGTCATCGCCGTACGCGACAATGGCATGGCTGAGCACCTGATCAAAGGACGTTCATGGATATCTGGCCGGGCAGCCCGTACCCTCTCGGCGCCACCTACGACGGCGCCGGTGTGAACTTTGCGGTCTTCTCCGAGGTCGCCACCCGAGTGGAGCTGTGCCTGATCGACGATGAGGACGCAGAGAAGCGGATCGAGCTGACCGAGGTGGACGGCTACGTGTGGCACGGCTATCTACAGGGCGTGCTTCCCGGTCAGCGCTACGGCTTCCGGGTGCATGGTCCGTATGAGCCTCATAACGGGCACCGCTGCAACCCGTCGAAGCTGCTGCTCGACCCGTACGCAAAGGCCATCGATGGCCAGATCGACGGCCACGAGTCTTTGTTCTCATACCGATTCGACGATCCGAATGCGTTCAATGATCAAGACTCTCTCGGTCACACCATGCTGTCAGTGGTCGTGAATCCGTTCTTCGACTGGGGTCATGATCGTCCGCCGCGGCGGGAGTACCACCAGACTGTGATCTACGAAATGCACGTCAAGGGCTTGACGATGCTGCATCCAGCCATCCCCGAGGAGATCCGTGGGTCCTATGCGGCCGTCGGCCATCCGGTGATCATCGAGCATCTGACGAAGCTCGGCGTGACGGCGGTCGAACTGCTACCGGTGCATCAGTTCGTCAACGACACCCATCTGGTGGCCAAGGGCTTGTCGAACTATTGGGGCTACAACACGATCGGCTACCTTGCGCCACACAACGGTTATGCCAGCAACGGCAGGGGACAGCAGACCACAGAGTTCAAGGCCATGGTGAAGGCGCTGCACGCCGCCGGCATCGAAGTGATCTTGGACGTGGTCTACAACCACACCGCCGAGGGCAACGAGAAGGGACCGACGATCGCCTTCCGGGGCCTGGACAACGCCTCCTACTACCGGCTGGTGGACAACGACAAGCGGCACTACTACGACACCACCGGGACTGGAAACAGCCTGCTGATGCGTAGTCCCCACGTGCTTCAGTTGATCATGGACTCGCTGCGCTATTGGGCGGTGGACATGCGGGTCGACGGCTTCCGATTCGATCTTGCCGCCACGCTGGCCCGCCAGTTCCATGAGGTGGACAAGTTGTCGGCATTCTTCGACATCATCCAGCAGGACCCGATCATCTCACAGGTCAAGCTGATCGCAGAGCCGTGGGACCTGGGCGACGGCGGCTATCAGGTCGGCAACTTTCCGCCGCTGTGGACCGAGTGGAACGGCAAGTACCGCGACACTCTCCGCGACTTCTGCCGCGGGGAGCCGGCGTTCCTGGCCGAATTCGCGTCCCGGATCACCGGATCGAGCGATCTCTACGCGCACTCCGATCGACGTCCGACGGCGTCTGTCAACTTCATCACCGCGCACGACGGATTCACCCTGCACGATCTGGTGACCTACAACGAGAAGCGCAACGAGATGAACGGCGAGGGCGGTCGCGACGGTGAGAGTCACAACCGCTCCTGGAACAGCGGCGTCGAGGGCGAGACAACGGACAAGGCGATCAATCTGCTACGACGTCGCCGGCAACGGGACTTCATCGCAAAGCTGATGCTCAGTGAAGGCGTGCCGATGCTGTCACATGGCGACGAACTCGACCGCACGCAGCGAGGAAACAACAATGTCTACGCTCAGGACAATGAGATTTCCTGGGTTCACTGGGACCTCACTCCTGATCAAGAGGATCTGCTGGCCTTCACCTCTGCCGTGATCGCATTGCGACAGAAGCACCCCGTCTTCCGCCGTCGTCGTTTTTTCGGTGGGGATGCGAAGCATGGTGGAGAAAGCGAGCTGGGCGACATTGAGTGGTTCAAGCCCGACGGGTCCCATATGGATGAGTCGGACTGGAACTCAGGCTTTGCCCGGAGCCTCATGGTCTTCCTGAACGGGGACGCGATTCCCGAGCCGGACCGGATGGGCCGCCGGATCACCGATGATCATTTCTTGCTGATGTTCAATGCGCATTCGGATGCCATCAAATTCACCGTCCCGCCGGCCAAGTTCGGTGACGAGTGGACTGTTCGGCTCGACACCAACACCGGCGTGGTGGACGGGATGGAGGGGCCCCGCTGGCTTGCCGATTCGGCGCACCTGGTCGAGAGCCAGTCGATGGTGGTGCTGTCCACCTCGGTGGTCCCGCCGGAGGAGCGTGCTGCGGCCCAGTCGCGCGCCGATAAGGCGAGCGCCACGGTTGCACAGGCCTCCGCCCGACCTGCGCTGCAGCCGTCGAGTGGCTCAAAGCCGAAGAGACCGACCGGCGCAGGCAGGGCCGCCAGTCGCGGAAAGCAGCGTTAGAGTCCGCATCGCTGGGTAGATCAGGGGCGTTCAGGCATTCAGCCGACTATCGGATTCAAAGAGGAGTCAGCCCGTGAGCCATGTCCCCGATCTTGTGATGAACAACGGCAAGACCATCCCGCAGCACGGATTCGGTGTCTTCCAGATCGATCCAGCGGAGACGGCTGATGCGGTGAGGAAGGCGCTCGACATTGGTTACCGCCACATTGACACGGCCGAGATGTACCGCAACGAGGAGGGTGTCGGCGAAGCCATCCGTGCTTCTGGGATTGATCGCAGTGATGTCTTCGTGACGAGCAAGCTGAACAACGCCGACCATCGACCCGACGATGCGCGGCGGGCTTTCGAGGGCACCCTGAAAGCGCTTGGCTTCGATTACGTCGACCTGTTCTTGATCCACTGGCCATTGCCGACCCTCTACGACGGCGACTTCGTGTCGACGTGGCAGACGTTGGAGGAGTTCTACGCCGACGGGCGGGCGCGCTCTATCGGCGTATCGAATTTTCAGGTCGACCACTTGCAGAGATTGGCAGACGAGACCGAGACCGTACCTGCGGTGAACCAAATTGAGGTGCATCCTTACTTCACCAACGAGAAGGTCCGGACCTACGGTAAAGAACACGGGATCCTCACCGAGGCGTGGTCACCCATCGCCCAGGGCGGAGTGCTCAACGATCCGACGATCAGCGCGATAGCCGAGCGGGTCGGCAAGACGACCGCTCAGGTCACGTTGCGCTGGCATGTTCAGCGCGGTGACATCATCTTCCCGAAGTCGACAACGCCGTCGCGGATCAGGGAGAACTTTGAGATCTTCGACTTCGAGCTGACCGAGGATGACATGAGGGCGATCAGCGCTCTGGACAAAGGCGAGGAGGGTCGCACGGGATCCAACCCTGACGTCTTCGACTTCCTGCCTCGGCGGTAGCACGCGAGGCACGAAGTAGCTAGGAAACGACTCGGGGGGCGGTGCGATCGACGGCTGACTCGGCTAGGCGAGCGAGTCGAATCCTGGTGTTGAGGATGAGCCGCTGCTCTCGATCGAGCCATTTGGGCGGTCGCCACCAGTAGCCGTCGCGTCATCTTCCCCGAGAATCGTGGTTCTAGGATATACGAACATGTGTTCGTTTAGAACCGTCTCTGCCAATTGTCTGGCAAGATCGGAACGTGAATTGGCTTCCCGACGGCTGGATGCATCCGACAGAGGTCGAGCTGTCCACAGGTCACCACTTGCGTCCCATCCGCGCGACTGACGTGGACATGGACATGCCCGCGGTGATGGGATCGCGGGAGCGGCTGTGGTCGATCTACGGCGCGGCCTGGGGCTGGCCGCCCGCCACGTTGACACCCGAACAAGATCAGGAAGACTTGCAACGTCACGCCGATGAGATCCAGGCCCACGAATCGTTCAACTACGCCCTTTTCGACCGCGATGAGACCGAGCTCATCGGTTGCGTGTACATCGATCCGCCATCGTCGCCGGACACGGATGCCGAGATCGACTGGTGGGTGCGCGAGGAGTACGTCGGCAAAGCGGTCGAGCAGGCGCTCAACGAGCTGGTCCCGCGGTGGATCGCCGAGGACTGGCCGTTGCAGTGCCCGAGTTTCGGACCACCGGCTGCGGCAAACCGCGAGCCGAGTGGCGATTCTCGGCAGACTGCGACCAGTTAATGCCTAGCCTGGAGCCATGATCGGCGAGGAGTGGGGAGACCGGCCGTTGCTTTTGGCGGTCGATTCTGATTCGCGCCAGCTCGGTCGGATCGAAGGTGAGCTCCAGCGTTCGTTTGGGGCGGACTTCAGGATCCGCGGCGAGTCGTCACCAGAGGACGCCGTCCGAACGCTGCAGGGCGCGCATGACCGGCACGAGCGGGTGGCGGTCGTCCTGGTCGACGACGGAATTCCGGACGCAGCTCGGGCCGAGATCTTTGCGATGGCGAGAACTCTTCATCCTGACGCGCGCCGCGCCCTCTTGGTGGCCTGGGGCGCCTGGGCCCACGCCGAGACAGCGCAGAAGATCTTGCAGGGGATGGCCATCGGTGACATCAGCTACTACGTGCTCAAGCCCTGGATCAAGCGCGACGAGTTTTTTCACCGCACCATTGCCGAATTCGTGACCGAATGGGCGCGCAGCGAGCCATCGAACCTGCGCGAGGTCGTCGTCGTCGCCGCGGAACACACCGGACGGGCGTACACGGTCAGAGACCTGCTCAGTCGAAATGGTATTCCGCATGCCTTTCGTGCTCGTGCTTCCGACCTCGGTCAACGAGTGCTGGCCCGGACTGGGCAGCCGGAGGGCGACATCGTGATCTGGATGCCTGCCATCGGCGGTACCTGCTTGGTGGATCCGACCGACGCCGAGATCCTTGAGGCCTGGGGAATCCCGACGGCGTTGCCCGAGACCGATCGGGCCTTCGACCTGCTCGTGGTGGGAGCCGGGCCAGCGGGGCTCGCCACTGCCGTCTATGCCGCTTCGGAGGGCGTCCGCACCCTGGTGGTGGAACGGGAAGCGATTGGCGGTCAAGCCGGGGCCAGTTCGCTTATCCGCAACTATCTCGGATTCTCCCGAGGTCTCAGCGGCGCGGAGCTTGCTCAGCGCGGATACCAGCAAGCCTGGGTCTTCGGTGCCCGTTTCCTCGTGACACGGGAAGTTGAAGGTCTCAGCCGTGACGGCAGCCGTTTCTGGGCGCACATCCGCGATGTCGGCGACGTGTGCGCGCGGGCCGTGGTGATCTCCAGTGGCGTCACGTACCGACGTCTGGGATTGCCGAGCTTGGACAATCTCACGGGCCATGGCGTGTACTACGGCACCAGCCTCACGGCGGCACACGCCTTAATCGGGCTGACCGCAGCCGTGGTCGGGTCCGGCAATTCGGCCGGGCAGGCGGTACTCCACCTGGCGAGGTACTGCGCGGCGGTGCACTTGGTCGTACGAGGATCGGACCTCGGCCACAGCATGTCGGCCTACCTCGTCGACACTATCGCGGCTCATCCAACCATCCACGTCCACCTCAATACCGAGGTCGCGGGCGGGGAGGGCACTGGGCGGCTCGAGCAGATGAGGATTCGAAACCGGCTCACCGGCGACGAGCAGGACATCTCGCTGGAGAGTTTGTTCGTGATGATCGGCGCGCACCCGCGTACCAATTGGGTACCGCCGGAAGTGGCACGCGATTCCTTCGACTTTCTGCTTACCGGAACCGACGCAGCAGCCAACTCTCTCTGGGACCTCGAGCGTCGGCCGCATCCACACGAAACAACGGTGCCGGGGGTGTTCGCCGTCGGCGACGTGCGGGGCGGCTCCGTGAAGCGAGTAGCCTCCGCCGTCGGAGAGGGGTCGGTCGTCGTCTCCGAAATCCACCAGTACCTGGCGACGGCCCCCGACTGAGGTGGCCGAGTCCTGAGGTGACGAAGTCCGCATCCTCGGCCACGCGCATAGTCTTCGGCGCTGCAGTTCTGGCGGTGCCCCTGATCGGGCTGGGTCTGTTACTTGTGCGGCCCGAGCTCGATCTGCGTTGGGAACACCACCCCGCGCACTTCTGGTTGGTGCTCGGTACGGCGGTGGTCTCTGCCGTGCTGGCATACGCCACCGGTGAGGCGGCCGGGCGACGAGGGGATGCGCGCCTGTTCTACGTCTCGCTCGCCTTCTTGTCCTCAGCGGGCTTCCTGGCCTTGCACGCGTTGGCCACGCCAGGGGTCGTGCTCGGGACAAGCAACACCGGCTTCGCCATAGCCACACCAGTCGGTGTCGCCCTGGGCTCGGTGTTCGCTGCACGGTCGACTGCGGAGCTTTCAGGCGACAGCGCCGTCCGCAATGTACGCATTGCTAGGCGCATTCGACTGGCGCTCATCGGCCTGATGCTGTTGTGGGGAGCGTGGTCGGTCGCATCACTGCCGCCACTCAATCGGCCTCCGCAATTCGCAGAGGGCCTCCCCTTCTGGCTTGCCGTGCCGGCCGTGCTGCTGTATGCGGCCAGTGCCGTGCGTTACCTGCAGCTTTGGCTCGGCCGTCGCGCCATGATGCTGCTGGCCGTAGCGTCTGCCTTCATCCTGCTCGCGGAATCGATGGTGGCGATTACCTTCGCACGCAATTGGCACCTGTCCTGGTGGGAGTGGCATGTGCTGCTTCTAGCAGCCTTCGCCCTGGTTGCCCTGGGCGCGCGCATCTCCTGGTATGAGGAGCGTTTCGCCGAGCTTTACTTGCCTCAGACGAGTGGCGGTACACGCGAGATCAGTGTGTTGTTCGCCGACCTCGAGGGGTTCACCACCTTTTCCGAGAGGCATCAACCCGACGAGGTGGCGAAGATGCTCAATGAGTACTTTTCGGTTGCCGTGCCGGCGGTGGTGAAACGGTACGGGGGAGAGGTTGACCGGATCATCGGGGACGCCTTGATGGTGACGTTCAACAAGCGCGGCGATCAGCGGGATCACGCTGAGCGCGCTGCGGGCGCTGGGCTCGCACTCCAAACGGCCACGGCACGCATCGCAGAAGAGCATCCCAATTGGCCGCGCTTTCGAGTCGGGATCAATTCGGGGCCTGTCTCGGTCAGCCTGCTGGGTGCGCAGGGAGGGCGGACGCACACGATTGTCGGCGACACGGTGAACACTGCCTCCCGGATCGAGGGCAGGGCGCCCGCCGGAGCGGTGGCGATCGGTCCGCAAACCAAGGCGCTGTTGCCGGACGCGAACACGACGCTGCTCGGCGAGCTGGCGCTCAAGGGACGGGACAAGCCTGTTGAGGTACACCTCCTGACATCGTTGGGCAGCGGTTCGTGAGGTTGAGAAGCCCTTGAA
>OBLS010000069.1_pt1 | contig 25471 bp, 18 predicted proteins | sample 1519901 | NCBI WGS metagenome assembly OBLS01 (sample SAMEA3113585, study PRJEB22503) | soil metagenome | reverse complement strand
GCCGCAGGTCGAGGAGGCCACCCGGCGGGTCCGGGTCGCCGTCGCCGCCGGCACCGATCCGCTGCGCGACGCCCTCGGCGCCCTGGACGCGGCCGGGATCGCCGTCGAGGACATCTCGCTGCGGCCGCCGACCCTCGACGAGGTGTTCCTGGCCCTGACCGGCCAGGGGCTGGAGCAGCCCACCGAGACCGCCGCCGGGCACCCGGCGGCCTGAGAGGAGCGACCGACCATGGCAAGCATCCCCGCCCCCGTCCCCGTGCCCGCCGGGCGCTCGGCCGGGCTGGCCGCCAGCACCGTCGGCATCGCCAGGCGGGGCCTGCTCAAGTACCTGCGCACCCCCCAGCTGGTGGTCCTCGGCACCGCCCAGAGCGCCCTGTTCCTGCTGATCTTCCGCTACGTGTTCGGCGGCGCCATCGGCGCCGGAGGCCTCGACTACGTCGACTTCCTGGTCCCGGGGTTCATCACCACCGGCCTGCTGTTCGCCGGCATGGGCGCGGCCGCCGGGGTGGCCGAGGACCTGGAGCAGGGCTTCGTGGACCGGCTCCGCTCCCTGCCCATCCCCAGGAGCGCCGTCCTGGCCGGCCGGGCCATGGCCGACACCGCCCTGCTGGTGTGGAGCCTGGCCATCACCAGCGCCGTCGGCTTCGCGGTCGGGTTCCGGCTCCACGGCGGCCTGGCCGACGCCGTGGCCGCCTTCGGGCTGCTGCTGGTGTTCGGGTTCGCCTTCGAGTGGATGTTCATCACCCTCGGCCTGTTCGCCGGGACCCCCCAGGCCGCCCAGGGCCTGGCCCTGATGGTGTTCCCGCTGACCTTCGTGTCCAGCGCCTATGTGCCGGTCGAGTCGATGCCGGGCTGGATGCAGGCCGTCGCCGAGCACCAGCCGGTCACGGTCATGGTGGACGCGGTCCGCGTGCTCACCCAGGGCCCGGCCGCCGAGGCCCTGCTCGGCCACGGCGCCGGCTTCTACGTGACCAGGGCGCTGGCCTGGTCGGCGGCCATCCTGGCGGTGTTCGTGCCCCTGGCCGTGGCCCGCTACCGGCGGGGCTGACCGACCAGGCTGCGGGGGCTGACCGTGGCCACCACCCGGCGGCGCCAGCCGAGGCGGCCGGCCAGGCTGGAGCGGGCGTGCCGGGCCAGGCGCCTGGCCTCGTCGGCCTGGTCGTCGCCGGGCTCGTCAGGGGCGTACTCGGCCTGCTCGAACAGGCCGGTCAGCTCGACCAGCGGGTCGGCGTCGGCGTCGAAGTCGCCGGACAGGCGGCGGGCGTAGGCGGCCGGCGTCTCTGCCCCCCGGCGGCCGATGCCGGCGTCCCTGGCCCAGGTGGTCAGCTCGGCGTACGACTCGGCCACGGCGTCGCGGGGCCGGTGCCCGGCCCGCCGCCGGGCCAGCAGGTTGCGGGCCCACTTGACCCCGGGGACGGCCAGGATCAGCAGGACGACGGCCAGGCCGGCCCGGACGACCGGCCGGTCCAGCCAGCCCCGGCCGGCGCCGGTCCCGGCCAGTGGGTCGCCCTCGGCGGCCGGCGTGGGCTCGGGGCCCTGGCCGGCCGGGTTGGTGGTGGTGTCCGGGCCGGTGGTGTCGGGGGTGGGGGTCGTGCCCGTGTCGTCGGAGGGCACCCGGCCGACCGGGGTGGTGTAGGAGGGCACGGCCACGGTGCCGTCGGCCCGCGGGGTCGGCTCGAACGGCACCCAGCCGGTCTCGGGGAACCACAGCTCCGGCCAGGCATGGGCGTCGTGGGTGGTGACCTGGAGGAAGTTGTTGTCGACGACCTCACCGGAGGTGAAGCCGACCGCGACCCGGGAGGGGACGCCGACCTGGCGGGCCATCATGGCCATGGCGATGGCGAACTGCTCGCAGTAGCCCTCCCGGACCTCGGTCAGGAAGCGCCGCAGCTGGTTGCCGCCGGCCGACAGGGCCGGCACGTTCAGGTTGTAGCGGAACTCCTTGCTGCGCAGGTAGTCCTGGATGGCCAGGGCCTTCTCGAAGGGGGTGTCGGCGTCCTTGGCCTCGACCACCACGTCGGCCCGCTCGCGCACCTCGCGGTCGAGGCTCCCGGTCTCCAGGTACGGCTGTAGATTCGGGTAGTTGCGGTAGTCGACCGGCCCGTCCAGGTCGGCGGCGTCGATGTCGGGGACCTGGGAGACGACCGTGTAGCTGAACCCCTCCCGGAGCCGCTGGTTGATGGTCAGGCTGGCGAAGGTCGGGTTGGCCAGCACCTGCCGGCCGGCGTCGACCTGGGCCGGGGTGATGGCCGCCGGCAGCCAGAACTCCCTCAGCTTCTGGATCTCGACCTCCTGGGTGACCTGGGTCACGGGCAGGTCCGGGTCCTGCTCGCCCGGGATCGGGCCCTCGAAGGGGACCAGGTCGTCGCGGGGGTCGCTGGAGGGGGCGAAGTCGGTGCCGTCGAAGCGGTCGTAGACCATCAGCCGCCAGCGCTCCCGCTGGTTGCTCCGGGCCCGGAACATGGGCACGTCTTCCTGGGTGGTCAGCCGGGTCCGCAGCGAGATGAACGGGTTGAGGGCGACACCGGCGTCGGTGCCGGTGCTCTCCTTGAGGTCGAGCACCGGCTGCTGGCCGTAGCCGGGCAGCAGCCAGGGCACGGTCAGGGCGCACAGCCCGGCGGCCAGGGCCAGCCAGCGGCCGGTCTGGGCGGCCGGGGTCAGCGGCAGCCGCCAGCCGGCGCCGGGCCGGCTGCGGGCGCTCGACACCCAGCGGCCCCAGGTGGCCAGCCGGGCCCGGCCCTCGAACAGCAGCATCCCGGCCGCCCCGAGCATGAACCAGGTCGTGTACCAGGCCGGGCTGGAGGGCCGGATGACGGCCGGGAAGACGAACAGGCCGAGGGCCGGCACGAGTGCCAGCAGGGGCTGCCGGGCCCGGAAGGCGAGCCCGTCGGCGGCGGTGGCCACCGCCCAGGCGCCGGCGCAGGTGAGCAGGACGAACTCGGTCGTCACCTGGACCGGGGCCGCCTGCTCGCTGATCGCGGTCAGGGCGGCCGAGGCGGCCGCGGCCATCTCCGACAGGGTCCGGCCGGTCGGGATGACCAGCAGCAGCGTCCCCGGGAAGAGCAGGATCCCGCCCACGACCACGAACCCGAGGGCCATGGCGACCAGCGACAGCAGCTGGCCGACGCCCAGGCGCCGCAGCAGGGCGGCCAGGCCGAGGGCGGCGGCCATGGTCAGCCAGGTCGGCAGCAGCCAGGCGTTGCCGGCGTACAGCCGGCTCAGCGACAGGGAGGCGCCGGCCAGCAGGCCGGCCAGCGCTAGCGCCTGTGCGTAGTCAGTGTTGCGCGCCCCAACGGGGCTGTCAGTCGTCGCCACGGGTCATCCAGGGGTTGGGTACGGGAGAGCATGGCCGTCCGCCAGCCGGCCCGGTCGAGCAGGGTGGCGATGCCGGCCGCCTGGGCGTCGGCCGCGGCCACCTCGCGGGCGGCCAGCCCGAGCCAGCTGTCGGTGCGGACCAGCAGGCCGAGAGCGCCGCCGAAGCCGAGCCGGCAGCGGGCCAGGGCGGCCGCCTCGTCGGAGGAGGGGACGCCGAGCACGGCCACCAGCAGCCCCTCGCCGGCCGTCCGGGCCAGCCGGTTGGCCATCGGCACCAGCGACGGGGTCGAGGTCGGCTCGACGCTGGCCAGGAAGTCGAGCACGGCGGTGGCCTGGTCGGCCATGCCGGCCGGTCGCACGTGCTGGCCGTCGTCGGCCACCAGGGCCAGCTCGTAGCCGGAGCGGCCCAGGCGCAGGGCGATCGAGGCGGCCGCCGACACCGCCCGCTCGAACGAGGCCCGGCCCCCCTGGCCGCGGTGGGCGGCCAGGCGCAGGTCGATGGCGATCACGGCCCTGGCCTGCCAGGGGCGCTCCTCCTGGCGGATCATCAGCTGGCCCCGCTTGGCCGAGGAGCGCCAGTGGACCTTGCGCAGGTCGTCGCCGTCGCGGTACTCGCGGGTGGTGTAGAACTCGTCGCCCTGGGAGAACAGGTAGCGGACCTTGGTCGCGGCCGAGGAGGCCAGCTCGCCGCCCAGGCCGGGGGCGCTCAGCGGCTCGACCCGGGGGTGGACGATCACGTCCGAGGCCCCGGCCAGCTCGGAGGTGACCTGGGCCAGCCCGAACGGGTCGGCCAGGCGGACGGCCAGCGGGCCGATCGAGTAGCGGCCCCGGGCCGCCGCCCGCAGCTCGTAGTTGAGCAGCTCCCGGTCGCCCCCGGGGATCCCGGGGACCACGAAGCGGGCCCCGGGCCCGAGCTGGTAGGGGAGCCGGTCCTCGAGCAGCAGCACCCCCGTCTCCAGCCGGGTCGGGTTGTCGAGGCGGACGGTGACGCTGATCCGGTTGCCGACCGAGGTCCGCACCGGGCGCACCGCCCGGCTGGAGGTGAGCCGGGAGTTGCCCCAGGTGACCACGGCCAGCGCTCCCAGGGGCAGGGCGATGGCGGCCACGGCCAGCATGTACAGCTCCGACACGCCGGTGAGGCGCCCGGCCACGTACAGGGCGACCGCCGCCGCGGCGAACCCGGCCGCCCGCGGGGTGAACGCCTTCAGCAAGTTAGCTCTCGCCCCGGCCGCGGATCGGGATGGGCACGTATTCCACGATGTCGGCGAGCACGTCGGCGGCGGTGCGGCCGATCATCTGGGCCTCGGGGGCGGTGATCAGCCGGTGGGCCAGCACCGGGTTGACCAGCTCCTTGACGTCGTCGGGGACCACGTAGTCGCGCCCGGCCACGGCCCCGGCGGCCCTGGCCGCCCGGAGCAGGGCCAGGGCGGCCCTGGGGCTGGCCCCGAGGGCCAGGTCGGCGTGGTCGCGGGTCGCCCTGACCAGGTCGACGATGTAGCGCTTGAGGGTGTCGGCCACATGCACCGTCTTGACCCCGTCGATCATGTCGGCCACGGTCGGCGCGTCGGCCACCGGCTGGAGCTCGCTGAGCAGGGTGGTGGTCCGGCCGTGGGTCTCCAGGATCTCGATCTCGGCCTGGCGGGTCGGGTAGCCGATGTTCAGCTCCAGCATGAAGCGGTCCCGCTGGGCCTCGGGCAGGGGGTAGGTGCCCTCGTGCTCGATCGGGTTCTGGGTGGCGACCACCATGAACGGCACCCCGAGCTGGTAGGTGACCCCGTCCACGGTCACCTGCCGCTCCTCCATGGACTCGAGCAGGGCGGCCTGGGTCTTGGGCGAGGCCCGGTTGATCTCGTCGCCGAGGACGATGTTGGCGAAGATCGCCCCCGGCTTGAACTCGAAGTCGCCCCGCTCCTGGTTGAACACGCTGACCCCGGTGACGTCGGAGGGCAGCAGGTCGGGGGTGAACTGGATGCGCCGGACCGAGCAGTCGATCGAGCGGGCCAGGGCCTTGGCCAGCATCGTCTTGCCGACCCCGGGGACGTCCTCGATCAGGAGGTGCCCCTCGGCCAGCAGGGCGACCAGGGCGAGGCGGACCACATCGGTCTTGCCCTCGATGACCCGCTCGATGTTGGCCCGGATCTTGTCGAAGGAGGAGGCGACGTCGTCCATGCCGCCCGTGTCGGGACGCGTCGTGGCCACCGCCGGCTGGCTCCTTTCCTGGGGCGCTGAGCACACCGATTGTAGGCGTGACGGATAAGGAAGAGGTGAGGAGGACCCGATTCGGTTCTATCCTCCTCCCGTGCCAACCGCCACCGACACCAGAGCCCGGCTGCTCGTCGCGGCCCGCCAGGCCTTCGCCGACCTGGGCTACGGCCGGGCCCGGGTCGAGGACGTGGTGGCCAGGGCCGGGGTCGGCCACGGCACCTTCTACGCCTACTTCAAGAACAAGCGGGCCGCCCTGGCCGCCCTCATCTCCGAGAACGCCACCACCCTGGTCGACCTGGCCGGCCAGCCCTGGCGGCCCGGCGACGTCCGGGCCAGCCTGGTCGAGGTCCTGGGCGGCCTCTCCGACCTGTACGACCGCGACGCCGACCTGATCGCCCTCTGGACCGAGGCCTCGATCCAGGACCCGGAGCTGGGCCGGGTCCTGGACGAGGTCCGCCGCCAGTTCGTGGCCCGCATCGCCCGCAACATCGAGCACGCCGCCGGCCAGGGCGTGACCCGCCCGGTCGACCCCCTGACCGCGGCCACCGCCCTGGCCGCCATGGCCGAGCAGACGATGTTCCTGCGGGCCGTCCGGGGCGAGCCGCTGGACCGCGACCTCACCGTCGAGACCCTGGCCGACCTCTGGCTCCACGCCCTCTACCGCTAGGACAGCCCGGTGTTCTTCGCCGTGGGCCTGCCGGGGTACGGTGGGGCGAGCAACCGGAGGGAACATGGACGAGCGTCGCAAGGTGGGCAGCTGCGGGGCGACCGGCGTCTGGGTCTGGCAGGGCGACATCACGGCCGCCGGCACCGAGGGGATCGTCAACGCGGCCAACAACGAGGGCTGGCTCGGCTCGGGGGTCGCCGGGGCCATCCGGCGGGCGGCCGGGGCCGAGGTCGAGGCCGAGGCGGTCGCCCAGGCCCCCTGGCCGGTCGGGGACGCGGTCCGGACCGGCCCGGGCCGGCTCGCCGGGCGAGGGGTCAAGGCGATCCTGCACGCCGCCGCCATGGCCCCCGGCCGCCCGGCCAGCGCCGAGGCCGTCGGCAGCGCCACCGCGGCCGCGCTGCGCCTGGCCGCCGCCGAGGGGCTGGCCAGCGTGGCCCTGCCCGCCCTGGGCACCGGGGTCGGCGGGGTCCGGCTGGAGGCGGCGGCCGCGGCCATGGGGGCGGCCGTGCGCGAGCACGCCGCCGGGCCGGCCCCGGTCGGCACCGTGGTGTTCGCCCTCTACGACCAGGAGGCCCTCGAGCGGTTCGGGGGGGCCCTGGAGCGCGAGCTGGGACGCGGCGATGGACCCTGAGCTGGACCCGCTGGCCGCGGGTGGGCTGCTGGAGCGGATCGTCGCCTGGGCCGGGCAGGCGGTCGGCACCCCCAACGGCTACATCTGCCTGATCGAGCCGGACAGCGGCGAGATGGTCCTGCGCCTGGGCACCGGGGCCTACAGCGGCCTGGTCGGGCTGCGCATGCTCAAGGGCGAGGGCCTGTCCGGCCGGGTCTGGGAGACCGGCCAGCCGCTGGCCATCCCCGACTACAGCCGCTGGGAGGGACGGGTCCCCCAGATCGCCGCCGAGAACTTCCGGGCGGTCCTGGGGGTCCCCCTGATCATCGGCGGGACCGTCACCGGCGTGATCGGCCTGGCCTTCTCCGAGCCCGGCCGAGAGTTCTCCGACGACGAGGTCCAGCAGGTGAGCCGGTTCGCCGAGGTCGTCTCGATCGCCCTCGACAACGCCCGCCTGTACGCCGCCGCCCAGCAGGAGCTGGTCGAGCGCCAGAAGGCCGAGCGCCGCTTCCGCTCCCTGGTCGAGGTGCTCCCGGTGATGGTCTACAGCGAGGAGTTCGAGGTCGGCGGCTCCCGCATGTGGGTCAACCCCCAGGTGTCGATGTTCGGCACCACCCCCGAGGACGCGGCGACCAAGAACTTCTGGAAGACCCGCCTGCACCCCGAGGACCGGGAGCGGGTGCTGGCCGAGGAGGCCCGCTGCGAGCGGACCGGCGAGCCGTTCCGGATGGAGTACCGGACCATCCACGCCGACGGCCACGTCATGTGGATCCGCGACGAGTGCGTGCTGGTCCGCGACGACGACGGCAAGCCCCTGTACTGGCAGGGGGTGGTGGTCGACCTGACCGACGTCCGCCGGGCCCTGGAGCTGGAGCGGGAGGCGACCCGGCGGCTGCGGGCCCTGGACGAGATGAAGAACACCTTCCTGGACGCCGTGTCCCACGAGCTGCGCACGCCCCTGGCCGCGATCGTCGGCATCGGCCTGACCCTGGAGCACAAGGCCGACATCCTGGCCGACGCCGACCGCAGCGACCTCTACACCCGGCTGGTGGCCAACGCCCGCAAGCTCGACCGGCTGCTCAACGACCTGCTCGACCTGGACCGGCTGACCCACGGGATCGTCGCCCCCAAGCGCCGCCCCACCGACGTGGCCGCCCTGGCGGCCCGGATCGCCGACGACTGGGGCCTGCTCAACGGCCGCCGCCCCCAGGTCGTGGCCCAGCCGGTGACCATCTCCCTTGACCCGGGCAAGGTCGAGCGGATCATCGAGAACCTGCTGGCCAACGCGGCCCGGCACACCCCCCGGGACACCCCGGTGTGGGTCCGGGTCGAGCACCCGCCCGGCGGCGACGGGGTCCTGCTGGCGGTCGAGGACGCCGGCGCGGGGGTCCCGGCCGAGCTGCGCGACAGCGTGTTCGAGCCGTTCCGCCAGGGCCCGGACACGCCGACCCACGCCCCCGGGGTCGGCATCGGGCTGACCCTGGTCGCCCGCTTCGCCGAGCTCCACGGGGGGCGGGCCTGGGTGGAGGAGCGGGCCGGCGGCGGCTCCTCGTTCCGGGTCCTGATCCCGGACGCGCCCCAGGAAGGCTGACCAGCTCCACCGTTATACTGCGAGCGGCCCCACGCATCGCCACGGGAGGGCATGGTGGAGCGAGCGCTCGTCCTCAACGCGTCCTATCAGCCCATCTGCGTCGTGCCGGTGCGGCGGGCGGTGGTGCTGGTGCTGAAGGAGAAGGCCGACGTGCTCGTGCCCGGCAGCGGCCTGGTCCGGGGGGCCACCCTCGAGGTCCAGGCCCCCAGCGTCATCCGGCTCCGGTACTTTGTGAAGGTGCCGTTCCGAGCCCGGGCCGGGCTCTCCCGTCGAGCGGTGTTCGTACGCGATGACCACACCTGCCAGTACTGCGGCGAGCGAGCCGAGAACGTCGACCACGTGGTGCCCCGCTCCCGTGGCGGCCTTCACGTCTGGGAGAACGTGGTCGCCGCCTGCCGGCGCTGCAACAGCCAGAAGGAGGACCGCCTGCTCCACGAGGCGGGCTTCCGCCTACGGCGCGAGCCACGGGCGCCCAAGGAGACGCTTTGGATCGTGATCGCCGTCGGCCGCATCGAACCTGGCTGGGCGCCGTTCCTGGGCCTGGAGGCCGACGCCGTCCCCGCCTGACCCTCAGCCGGGGCCGGCCCGACCGCACCTCCCTCACCGCCTTCGCCAAGCGCATCGCCCCCTGGGCGCTGCCCCTGCTCGCCGGCGCCCTCGGGGCGGTGCTGGCCGTGACCCTGCTGGCCCGCCAGGAGGTCACCGTCGGCCCGGCCCGGGTCCGGCTGGAGGCCGGGGCCGGCCTGACCGGGTCCAGCCGGCTGGCCGCGCCCCCCTTCGGCTCGGTCTCGGCCCGGACCCACCAGGGCCCCCTCACCTTCCGGGCCACCATCGACGATATCGACGTCCAGCGCCTCGGCCGGCTGCTGGAGGGCAGCCCCGGCCCAGCCAGGCCGGGCGGGCCCCGGTTCGCCGAGCTGGAGGCGACCCTCGGCCCCCTGGAGGACCAGGCCCGGCGGGCGGCCACCGTGTTCCTGATCCGGATCGCCGTCCTCGGCCTGGCCGGTGGGCTGGCCACGGTGCTGCTGTTCCGCCGCCGGACCCGCCAGCGGCTGGTCCGCTGCGGCCTCGGCGGCCTCACCGCCACCGTCCTGCTGCTCGGCCCGGCCCTGGCCACCTACGACCTGACCGCCTTCCGCGAGCCCCGCTACGACGGCGCCCTCGAGTACGCCCCGGCCCTGATCGGCGACGTCCGCACCGGCCTGGACCGGCTGCGCACCCTGCGCGAGGAGATGGTCCGCATCGGCCGCAACCTCGACCGCGCCTACGCCGCCCTGGCCAGCCCGGTCGGCGAGCTCGACGGCAACGGCACCGTGCGGGTGCTGCACATCTCCGACCTCCACCTCAACCCGGCCGGGTTCGACCTGGCCGAGCGCCTGGCCGACCAGTTCGACGTGGCCGCGGTGGTCGACACCGGCGACATGGGCACCTGGGGGCTGCCGCCCGAGCCGGGCCTGGCCGCCAACATCGGCCGCTTCGAGGTGCCGTACCTGTTCGTCAAGGGCAACCACGACGACGCCGACATGGTCGAGGCCGTGGCCGCCAACGGCAACGCCCGGGTCCTGGACAACGGCGGCACCGAGGTCGCCGGGATCCGCTTCTACGGGGTCCCCGACCCGACCTTCACCCCGGGCAAGGGCCACCAGGTGGAGGAGTTCGAGGAGCTCAAGGTGGAGCGGAGCGTCGGCGTGGCCGACGCGGTCGAGCGCCAGGCCCTGCGCCCCGACGTCCTCCTGGTCCACGACGGCCGCCTGGCCGCCTACGCCCGCGGCCACGTGGCCACCGTCCTCGAAGGCCACCTCCACCGCTTCGGCACCGAGGTCGTCAACGGCACCAGGACCCTCCAGACCGGCACCACCGGCGCCGGCGGCCCCGACAACTTCCGGGCCGAGGACCCGCCCCCGGCCCACGCCCAGGTCATCTACTTCGACCCCGGGACCCGCCGCCCGGTGGCCGTCGACCGCATCACCGTCAGCCTCCCCGGCTCCTCGTTCTCGGTCGAGCGCCTCCTCCTCCCCGAGGGCGCCACCCCCTTCACCCCCGACCCCCTCGAGGTTCCCCCGGAGCTCGCCCCGGCCCCCGGGGCCCAGGGCGGCTGACCCCTCTCCCCATCGCTCCAGTGGAGTGAAGTGGAGACTCAACAGTTCTTCCCCTCTGTCGCCATTTCTGGCCTCTGATCCCTATTTTCCCTGCTCAAATGGCCTCTCTCTGTGGCTGCATATGCATTGACGGTGGGTACCTGGTGGAGTAAAGTGGCGCCAAGTGGAGGGCATAGGGGAGGGGAGCGGCGCTGTTCATCGGCACCTACGACCACTCCCTGGATCCCAAGGGCCGGGTGATCCTCCCGCGCAAATTCCGGGACGAGCTGGGGCAGGACATGGTGATCACCAAAGGCGTGGGCAAGGAACGCTGCCTCTATGTGTTCCCGCAGGGCGAGTTCGAGGCCTTCGCGGCCAAGCTCCACAGCCAGCCCCTGACGGCCCGGCCGACCCGGGACTTCGCCCGCATGTTCGTGGCCGGGGCCAGCTCCGAGAGCGCCGACTCCCAGGGCCGGGTGGTCATCCCCCAGACCCTGCGCGAGTACGCCGGGCTGTCCAAGGACGTGGTCCTGCTCGGCCAGATCCGCCGGGTCGAGATCTGGGACAAGGCGGAGTGGGAGCGGTACCGGGCGGTCGCCGAGGCCGCCTACGCCGACGAGACCAACGCCGCCCACCTCGCCGAGCTGGGGATCTGATGGTGTTGACCGCCGCCCGTCATCAGCCGGTCATGATCGACCGGGTCACCGAGCTGCTCCGGCCCCGCCCCGGCGGGACCTACCTCGACGCCACCCTCGGCCTCGGCGGCCACGCCGAACGGCTGCTGGAGGCCAGCGCCCCCGACGGCCGGGTCGTCGGGCTGGACCGCGACCCGGCCGCGCTGGCCCTGGCCGGCCAGCGCCTGGCCTGGGCGGGGGACCGCCTCCAGGCCGTGGCCGCCTCGTTCGAGGACCTGGGCGAGGTCGCCGGCCGCCTCGGCCTGGACGCGATCGACGGGGTCCTCTACGACCTCGGGGTCTCCTCGCTCCAGCTCGACGAGGGCGAGCGCGGCTTCAGCTACCGCGCCGACGCCCCCCTGGACATGCGCATGGACCCCACCACCGGGATCTCGGCGGCCGAGGTGGTCGCCACCTACCCCCGGGCCGAGCTCGCCCGCATCCTGCGCGAGTACGGCGAGGAGCGCTTCGCGGGCCGCATCGCCCGCGTGATCGACGAGGCACGCCGCCGTGGCCCCATCGCCACCACCGGCCAGCTGGCCGAGCTGGTCAAGGCGGCTGTGCCCGCAGCCGCCCGGCGGACCGGTCCCCACCCGGCCCGCCGGGCCTTCCAGGCCCTGCGCATCGAGGTCAACCGCGAGCTGGACGCGCTCCGGGCCTCCCTGCCGCAGGCCGTCGACCTGCTCGCCCCCGGCGGGCGGCTGGTCGTGCTCGCCTACCACTCCCTCGAGGACCGCATCGTCAAGCAGGCCTTCGCCGACGCGGCCGGCCGGCCGGTGGAGGCGCCCCACCGCCTCCCGGTCGACCCGCCAGCCGGCGAGCCGGCCAGGCTGGCCGTCCTGACCCGGCGGCCCGAGCGGCCGTCCGAGGCCGAGGTGGCCGCCAACCCGCGGGCCGAGAGCGCCAAGCTGCGCGCGGCCGAGAAGCTCCAGCCGAGCACCGAGGCCCGAGGGGGGCAGCCATGAGCACGACCACCACCGCCAGGGCCCAGCGGCCGGCGCCACGCCCCCAGCTCCAGCTGCCACGGCTGCGGGCGGTCGCCCCGATCAGCCGGGTCCCGCGGCTCCCGTTCCTGCTCCTCACCATCGCCGCGATCGTGGCCGGAGTGTTCGGCCTGGTCGCGCTCAACGTCAGCGTCAACCAGCAGTCGTTCCAGATCAGCGAGCTCCAGCGCCAGAACCGCCTGGCCGAGGCCCGCTGGACCGCGCTGCAGGCCGACGTCGACCGGCTCAAGGCGCCCGCGCGCATCGCCAAGGCCGCCAAGTCCGCCAAGCTGGCCCCCGCCGGCCGGCCGCGGGTGGTGGCCCTGCCGGGCTCGCGGGGCCGAGCTGTGGCCACCCCGGGGGCGGCGACTTCCCCCGCTGCCCCCGGGGCGGGCCTCACCCGAGGCGACGACCAGTCCGGCTGGACAGCCGGCGACCCGTTCCCGCTCAAGCGCTACCTGGCCGAACCCTAGGCCGCCGGTCCAGATCTGAGGGGGGAAGGTATGCCGCAGGCACGCGGCAGGAAGAGGCCGCCGCCACGCCGTCGGCCGCAGCGACGCCCGCTGCGGCCGAGGCGTCGGCGGGTCAACGGCCGGCGGCGCCTGCTGGCCCTGCTGATCCTGAGCGTCCTGGCCTTCATGGCCATCTCCGGGCGGCTGATCGTCCTCCAGGTGTTCGACGCCGGCTCCCTCGACCAGGCCGCGGCCCGCCAGCGGACGACCGTGATCGACCTGCCCGCCACCCGCGGCCGCATCTTCGACCGCAACCTCAACGACCTGGCCATCTCCATCCCGGCACGGTCGGTCTGGGCGGACCCCCGCCTGGTCAAGGACAAGCCGGGTACCGCCGCCCGCCTGGCCAAGGTCCTCGGGGTGAAGAAGGCGACCCTGGCCGGGCGCCTGGCCTCCAAGGGCCGCTTCGTCTACCTGGTCCGGCGCATACCCAAGGCCAGGGGCGACATCGTCCAGCGGCTGAACCTGCCCGGCGTCTTCGTGGAAGGCGCCGTGGCCCGCCGCTACCCGTCGGGCTCGGTCGCCGCCCAGGTGCTCGGCTTCGTCGACATCGACGGCAACGGCCAGGCCGGCATCGAGCAGCAGTACGACGGGCTGCTCCGCGGGAACGCGGGCAAGATCCTGCTCGAACGGGACCCGCAGGGACGGGCCATCCCCCAGGGCCGGCGCTCCCTTGAGCCGGCCGAGCCCGGCACCGACCTGGTCCTCACCATCGACCAGCACCTCCAGTACGTGACCGAACAGGCCCTCTACCGGGCCGTCCGCGACCACAAGGCCAAGGCCGGCTCGGTGGTGGTGATGCGCCCCCGCAGCGGCGAGGTCCTGGCCATGGCCAACATGCCGACCTTCGACCCCAACCGGATCGCCGCCAGCAAGCCCGAGGCGCGCAAGAACCGGGCCATCGCCGACGTGTTCGAGCCCGGCTCGACCAACAAGACCATCACCGCCGCGGCCGCCCTCCAGCACGGCATCGTCACCCCCAGGACCGAGACGATCGTCCCCGACAACATCCCGCTGTGCCCGGAGAAGACCTTCCGCGACTCCCACTCCCACGCCCCGGAGCTGATGACCTTCGCCGACATCGTGGCCAAGTCCTCCAACGTGGGCACGATCATGGCCGCCAGGGACCTGGGCCGCGAGCGGCTCTACAAGGCCGAGCTCGACTTCGGCTACGGGCGCAAGAGCGGGGTCGACCTCCCCGGGGAGTCGCCGGGGATCGTCCGCGACGCCAAGAGCTGGTACTGCACCGACCTGGGGACCAACGCCATCGGCCAGGGCGTCGCCGTGACCGTGCTCCAGATGGCCAGCGTCTACGCGACCGTGGCCAACCACGGCGTGCTGCGCTCCCCGACCCTGCTGCGGGGCACCGTCGACGCCCGCGGCCACATCGCCAAGGCGGCCCGCAAGCCGGGCCGCCGGGTGCTGTCGGCCCGCACCGCCAAGAGCCTCTCCAAGATCCTCGAGGGCGTGGTCAAGGAGGGCGGCACCGGCACCCAGGCCGCCATGGAGGAGTGGCGGGTGGCCGGCAAGACCGGCACCGCCCGCAAGCCCGACAACGTCCGCGGCGGCTACCGGCCGGGCGCGTACGTCGGCAGCTTCATCGGCTACGCCCCGGCCGAGAAGCCGGCGGTGGTGGTGGCGGTGGTGATCGACGAGCCGACCCGCGGCTACTACGGCGGGTCGGTTGCGGCGCCGGTGTTCCGGGAGGTGACCGGCACGGCCCTGCGGCGCCTGGGGGTGGTCCCGACCTTACCGGCCAAGGCGGTGCGCTGATGCTAGGCTTTCGCCGGCTGCCCCCCATGCCAGGGAATGGCGGTCGCTAGCGGGCGCCGGCGTACCCGCCGCCGGCGGTCCGAGCCGACGACGCGGGCCTCGAAGGTCATGACCTTGACGTCCCGGCGCGCCCCCCTCGCCAGTCTCGCCCCGGCCGTCCAGGGCGAAGTCCGCGGCGACGCAGGAACCATGGTCACCGACGTCGTGCTCGACACCCGCACGGTGGTCCCGGGCGCGCTGTTCTGCTGCGTCCCCGGGGCCAGGGTCGACGGCCACGACCTGGCCGGCAAGGCCCTCGACGCCGGCGCGGCCGCCCTGTGCGTGCAGCGGCCCCTCGACCTGGAAGCGCCCCAGCTGGTCGTCCCGAACGTCCGGGACGCCCTGGCCCCGCTGGCGACCGCGTTCTTCGACCACCCCTCGGGCCGCTTCGACCTGGTCGGGGTGACCGGCACCAACGGCAAGACGACCACCACCTACATGCTGGAGGCGATCTTCCGGGCCGCCGGCCGCGTCCCCGGGGTGCTGGGGACCGTCGAGGTCCGGGTGGGCGACGAGCGCCGACCGGCCGTCCACACCACCCCCGAGGCCCCCGACCTCCAGCGGCTGCTGGCCGAGATGGCCGACGCCGGGGTCCAGGCGGCGGCCATGGAGGTGTCCAGCCACGGCCTGGCCCTGCACCGGGTCGACGGCACCCGCTTCACGGCGGCCATCTTCACCAACCTGACCCAGGACCACCTCGACTTCCACACCGACCTGGACGACTACTACCTGGCCAAGCGGCGCCTGTTCACGGCCCCGTTCACGCCGCTGGGGGTGGTCAACGTCGACGACCTCCACGGGCGGCGGCTGGCCGGCACGGCCGAGGTGGCCACCGTGACCACCGGCACCGCCGACGACGCCGAGTGGCGGGCCACCGAGGTGACCGCCGCCCTCGAGGGGACCAGCTTCCGGCTGTCCTCGCCGGCCGGGTCGCGGCTGGTCCGGCTGCGCCTGGCCGGCCAGTTCAACGTGGCCAACGCCCTCGGCGCCCTGGCCGCGGCCGACGCCCTCGGCATCGACCTGGCCACCGCCGTGGCCGGGCTGGAGGCCCTGGCCGGGGTGCCCGGGCGCTTCGAGCGGGTCGACGCCGGCCAGCCGTTCACCGTGCTGGTCGACTACGCCCACACCCCCGACTCCCTCGACAACCTGCTCCGGGCGGCCAGGGCCGTCACCGGCGGGCGGGTGATCGTGGTCTTCGGCTGCGGCGGCGACCGCGACCGGGCCAAGCGGCCGCTCATGGGCGAGATCGCCGGCCGCCTGGCCGACGTGGCCGTGGTCACCTCCGACAACCCCCGCTCCGAGGCCCCGGAGGCGATCGTCGCCCAGGTCGCCGAGGGGGTGGCCCGCAGCGCCGGGCCGGACGGGTTCCTGGTCGAGGTCGACCGCCGCGCCGCCATCCGGGCCGCCCTGGCCATGGCCGGCCCCGGCGACGCCGTCCTGGTCGCCGGCAAGGGCCACGAGCAGGGCCAGGAGTTCGCCGGCGGCCGCAAGCTCCCCTTCGACGACCGCCTGGTCGCCGCCGAGGAGCTCCGGGCCCTGCTGGGAGCTTCCCGATGATCCCGCTGACCTTGAAGGAGGTCGCCGGGGCGACCGGGGGGCGGCTGGCCGAGGCCGACCCGGACGCGGTCCTCACCGGGATCCAGGTCGACTCCCGCCAGGTCCGGGCCGGGGAGCTGTTCGTGGCCCTGCCGGGCAGCCGCACCGACGGCAGCCTGTTCGCGGCCGCCGCCGCCGAGGCCGGGGCGGCGGCCACCCTGGCCCAGGAGGGCACGGTCTTCGCCGGGCCCCGGGTCGAGGTCGCCGACCCCCTGGCCGCCCTGGCCGCCCTGGGCACGGCCGTCCGGGAGCGCTCGTCGGCCACCGTGGTCGCGGTCACCGGCTCCAACGGCAAGACCACCACCAAGGACCTGCTCGCCGCCGCCCTGGCCACCCGCCTGGCCACCGTGGCCAACCAGGCGTCGTTCAACAACGAGGTCGGCCTGCCCCTGACCCTGGCCCGGATCGAGCCCGGGACCGAGGCGGTGGTGGTCGAGATGGGCGCCCGCGGCCCCGGCCACATCGCCGCCCTGGCCCGCCTGGCCCGGCCGTCGGTTGGCGTCGTCCTCAACGTCGGCGAGTCCCACCTGGGCATGTTCGGCTCCCGGGAGGCGATCGCCAAGGCCAAGGGCGAGCTGGTCGAGTCCCTGCCGCCCGACGGCACGGCCGTCCTCAACGCCGACGACCCCCAGGTGGCGGCCATGGCCGACCGCACCGTGGCCCGGGTGGTCCGCTTCGGCCTCGGCCCGGCCGCCGAGGTCAGGGCCGAGGAGGTCACCCTGGACGGCGACGGCCGGGCCGGCTTCTCGCTGGTCACCCCGGCCGGGACGGCCCAGGTCACCCTGCCGGCCCCCGGCGAGCACCTGGTCTCCTGCGCCCTGGCCGCGGCCGCGGCCGCCCACGTCCTGGGGGTCGGGCCGGCCGAGGTCGCCGCCGGGCTGGCCACGGCCGCCCTCTCGCCCATGCGCATGCAGGTCCGGCGCCGGCCCGACGGGCTCACGGTGGTCAACGACGCCTACAACGCCAACCCGTCCTCGATGGCCGCGGCCCTCAAGACCCTGGCCGCCATCGGCCGCCCGGGCGGGCGCACCGTGGCCGTGCTCGGCGAGATGGCCGAGCTGGGCCCGGACGCAGCGGAGGAGCACGACCGCATCGGCCGGCTGGCCACCCGCCTCGGCATCGACCGGCTGGTCGGGGTGGGGGAGCCGGGCCGGGTGATGGTCAACGCCGCCCGCATGGAGGGCATGTGGCCCGAGGAGGCCGAGGCCGTCCCCGGCCCCGACGCCGCCCTGGCCCTGCTCACCCCCACCCTCGGCCCGGCCGACGTGGTCCTGGTCAAGGCCAGCCGGGTGGTCGCCCTCGACCGGGTCGCCGACGCCCTGCTGTCCCCGAAGGTCCCGGGGGACGGCGCCTAGTGGTCGGGATCCTGATCGCGGCCGCCGTCGCCCTGGCCCTCGGGCTGGTCGGGACGCCGCTGGCCATCCGGGCCTTCCGGCGGCGCGGGCTGGGGCAGCTCATCCAGGTCGACCTGCCCGACGCCCACCAGACCAAGCGCGGCACCCCGACCATGGGCGGGGCCGTGATCATCCTCGGGGCCGTGGCCGGCTACCTGGTCGTCCACCTGTTCAGCCGCGGGCGGACCCCCTTCACCCCGGCCGGCGTGCTGGTGGTGGTCACCATGGTCCTGCTCGGCGCCGTCGGCGCCGTCGACGACTACCTGAAGATCCGCAACCAGCGCAGCCTCGGCCTGACCAAGACGGCCAAGTTCGCCGGCCAGGCCCTGGCCGCGATCGTGCTCGGGGTCGGCGCCTGGTACTGGGCCGACGCCTTCCGGGGCATCTCCTTCATCCGCCCCCTCGGCGGCACCGAGCTGCACCTGATCCTGTTCCTGATCTGGGTGTTCCTGCTCGTGTCGGCGACCTCCAACGGGGTCAACCTGACCGACGGCATGGACGGGCTCGCCTCCGGGTCGACCGTCCTGGTGGTCAGCGCCTACGTGGTGATCGGGTTCTGGCAGTTCCGCCACCTCTGCGGGGTCCCGGCCGACACCCCGGGCTGCTATGTGTTCCCGGCCGGAGAGTCGCCCCAGGACCTGGCCATCGTGGCCGCGGCCATAATGGGCTCGACGGCCGGGTTCCTGTGGTGGAACGCGCCCCCGGCCCGCATCTTCATGGGCGACACCGGCTCCCTGGCCCTCGGCGGCACCCTGGCCGCCCTGGCCCTGTTCACCAACACCCAGCTGCTGCTGGCCGTGCTCGGCGGGCTGTACGTGGTCGAGACCCTCTCGGTCATCATTCAGGTGGCGTCGTTCCGCCTGCTCCAGCGGCGGGTGTTCAAGATCGCCCCCATCCACCACCACTTCGAGCTCTCGGAATGGCCGGAGTTCACCGTGATCGTCCGCTTCTGGATCCTGGCCGGCCTGGCCGTCGCCTTCGGGCTGGGGCTGTTCTACGCCGAGTTCCTGGCCGCCGGAGGCACCGGTGGCTAGCCACGGCGCCCCCGACACCTGGCCGGCGCGCTGCCCGCCCGGGTGGTTCGCCGGGCTGCCGGTGCTGGTGGCCGGCCTGGGGCGCTCCGGCCGGGCCGCGGCCAGGCACCTGGCCGAGGCCGGGGCCGACGTGGTCGCCTGCGACGACGCCCCCGACCTGGACACCGGCGAGCTGGCCGCCTTCGGGGTCAAGACCCACCTCGGCCCGGCCGGCCCGGCCCTCCTGGACGGCCGCGCCCTGCTGGTCGTGGCCCCCGGCCTGCCCGAGGCCCACCCGCTCATCCAGGGCGCTCTGGCCGCCGGGGTCCCGGTCTGGAGCGAGATCGAGCTGGCGGCCCGGGTCGCGACCATGCCGCTGGTCGGGGTGACCGGCACCAACGGCAAGACCACCACCACCGAGCTGGCCGCGGCCATGCTGACCGCCTCGGGCGTCCAGGCGGTGGCCGCCGGCAACGTCGGGCTGCCCCTGATCGACGCCGTGCTCGACCGCCACCCGCCCGACGCGGTGGTGGTCGAGCTGTCCAGCTTCCAGCTCCGCTTCTCCTGGACCCTGCGCCTGGAGGCCGGGGCCTGGCTCAACTTCGCCGCCGACCACCTGGACTGGCACCCCGGCCTGACCGCCTACGCCGAGGCCAAGGCCAAGGTCTGGGCCAACCAGGGCCCCGACGACTGGTCGGTCTACGGCGCCGACGACCCGGTGGTGGCGGCCAACGTCGGCGACGCCCCGGGCACGCCGGTGCCGTTCACCACCGGCCGGGCCGCCCCCGGCGGGCTCGGCCTGGAGGCCGGGGTGGCCCTGTCCAAGGTCCCCGGGCACGAGGGCGGCCTGTGGCGGGCGGCCGTGGCCCTGTCAAAGGTGCCCGGGCACGAGGGCGGCCTATGGCGGGCGGCCGCCCTGCGCCTCCCGGGCCGCCACAACCTGGCCAACGCCATCGCCGCCTCCGGGGTGGCCATGGCCCTGGGCGCCCACCCGGCCGGCATGGCCAGGGCGGTGGCCGCCTTCCGGGCCGGGGCGCACCGGCTGGCCACCGTGGGCGAGGTCCGCGGGGTCCAGTTCGTCAACGACTCCAAGGCCACCAACCCGCACGCCGCCGCCCGGGCCCTGGCCGCCTTCCCGCGGGTCGTGTGGATCGCCGGGGGCCGCAACAAGGGCCTCGACTTCGACGACCTGGTCGCCGGGGCGGCCCGCCGGCTGGTCGGGGTGGTGCTGGTCGGGGAGGCGGCCGAGGAGCTGATGGACGCCCTCGGACGGGCCGGCTACCCGGGCCCGGTGGTGCGGGCGGCCTCGGTCGGCGAGGCCGTCACCGTCGGGTTCGGCCTGGCCGACCCGGGCGACACCGTGCTCCTGGCCCCGGCCTGCGCCAGCCAGGACCAGTTCGCCGACTACGCCGAGCGCGCGACTACGCCGAGCGCGGGGCCGCCTTCGAGGCCTCGGTGGGCCGCCTGGCCGCACGCCACAACGAAGGTGGTCGCGATGGCGGTTCGTGACGCCGGGGCGACCCGGGGCAGGGGGGCGGCGCGGCCGCTGCTGGGGGCCGGCTCCACCTACTGGCTGCTGCTCGCCGTGGCCTGCGCCCTGCTGGTCGTCGGCCTGGTCATGGTGCTGTCCGCCTCCTCGGTGTTCGCCCTGGCCAAGCAGGGCGACTCCTACGCCTACTTCAAGCGCCAGCTCATGTGGGTGGTCGGCGGGGTGGTGGTGATGCTGGTGGTCAGCCGCATCGACTACCGCGTCTGGCGCCGGCTGGGCACGCCCCTGCTGGTGGTGGCCACCGCCGGCCTGGTCTACGTGCTCGTCCACCCGGGGGCGGTCTCGGCCTACGGGTCGACCCGCTGGATCTCGCTGCCCGGCGGCTTCACCGTCCAGCCGGCCGAGTTCGCCAAGCTCGCCCTGCTGCTGTTCTCGGCCGACGTGCTCACCCGCAAGGCCCGCCTCCTCGGCGACGTCCGCCACCTGCTGGTGCCGGTGCTGCCCCTGACCATGCTGCTGGCCGCGCTGGTGATGCTGGAGCCCGACCTCGGCACCACCCTGCTGCTGTGCGCCATCGCCTTCGGGATGCTGTTCGTGGCCGGGACCCCGCTGCTGCTGCTGGGCGGGATCGGGGCCCTCGGCCTGACCGCCGGCATGGGCCTGATCATGAGCGCCGACTACCGCCGGAGCCGGTTCCTGTCGTTCATGGACCCCGCCGCCGACCCCCAGAACGGCGGCTACCAGTTCATCCAGGGCCGCCTGGCCCTTGGCTCGGGCGGGCTCCTCGGGGTCGGGCTGGGGGCCGGGCGGCAGAAGTGGTCCTATGTGCCCAACGCCCACACCGACTTCATCTTCGCCATCATCGGCGAGGAGCTCGGGCTGCTCGGCACCCTCTCGATCCTGCTGCTGTTCGTCGCCTTCGCCTACGCCGGGGTGCGGGTCGCCCAGCGGGCCCCCGACCCGTTCGGCCGCTACCTGGCCGGCGGCATCACCGTCTGGATCGTGGTCCAGGCGCTGGTCAACATCGGCGCGGTGGTGGGCGTGCTGCCGATCACCGGGGTGCCGCTGCCGCTGGTCTCCTTCGGCGGCTCCAGCATGCTGGTGCTGCTGGCCGCCACCGGCATGCTGCTGAACGTGGCCAGGCACGAGGTCTGGTCGGTGCGGGCCCCGGTGATCGCCACCACCACCAAGGCGGCGGCCGAGCGCCGGGGCCGCCGCACCGCCGGCCGGGCCCCGGCGCGGCCGGCCAGGGGCCGCCCGGCCGCCATCACCACCACCCGGGGCGGCGGCCACCGCCAGACCCCGGCCCAGAAGGCCAAGGCCGACGCCGAGCGGGCCCGCCGGGCCAAGGGCGGCTCCTCGGCCCGCACCCCCAGGAACGAGCCCCGATGACCCCCACCGACCCCACCCCGACGCCCCCAGTGCCCGAGCCGGCGGCGCCGGGCCAGGAGGCTCCCGTCCCCGCTCCGGCCGCGGTGCCCCAGCCGGCCGCGCCGGCCCAGGAGCCGGCGCCCGACGCCGCTCCGGCCGCGGCGCCCGGGCAGGTCGCGCCGGCCCCTGGGCCGGAGGGCCTGCCGCCGGTCGAGGACCGGCCGGGGCTGTCGTTGCTGGTCGCGGCCGGGGGCACCGGCGGGCACGTGTTCCCCGGGCTGGCCCTGGCCCGCACGATCGTCCAGCACGACCCGGAGGCGACCGTCCGCTTCGCCGGCACGACCAGGGGGATCGAGACCCGGGCGGTGCCCGAGGCCGGCTTCGCCCTCGACCTGCTGCCCATCCTGCCCCTGTCGCGCCGGCTGGCCGCCGAGACCCTGAAGGCCCCGTTCGCGGCCGTCAACGGCACCTTCGCGGCCCGCCGGCTGCTCCGCGAGCACCGCTTCGACGTGGTCTGCGGCATGGGCGGCTACGTCACCCTGCCGGTGGCCCTGGCCGCCCGGATGGAGGGGGTGCCGGTCGTCCTGCACGAGCAGAACGCCGTGCCCGGGATCGCCAACCGCCTGGCCGCCAGGGTGGCCAGCCGGATCGCGGTCGGGGTGGACGCGGCCGCCGCGGCCTTCCCGCCCGACCGCACCACCGTGGTCGGCAACCCGGTCCGCCCCGAGCTGGCCCGCCTCGACCGGGCCGCCCTGCGCGAGGAGGCGGTGGCCGCCTTCGGGCTCGACCCCGGCCGGCGGACCCTGTTCGTGTTCGGCGGCAGCCAGGGGGCGCGCCGCATCAACCAGGCGGTGGTCGAGGCCACCGCCCACTGGCCCGACCCGGCCGCCGTCCAGGTCCTGCACGCCTGCGGGCGCCGGGACGAGGCCGACGTCCGCGCCGCCTGGGCCGGGGCCGACCCCGACGGGCGGGGGCTGTTGGTCAGGATCGTCCCGTTCGTCGACCGCATGGACCTGGCCTACGCCGCCGCCGACCTCGCCATGACCAGGGCCGGGGCCATCACCGTGGCCGAGCTGACCGCCGCCGGCATGCCGGCGGTGATGGTCCCGCTGCCGCACGCCACCGCCGACCACCAGGCGGCCAACGCCCGCGCTGTCGCGGCCGGGGGCGGGGCCGTGGTGGCCGACGACGCCACCCTCGACGGCCCGGCCGTTGCCGCCACCGTGGCCCCGCTGCTGGCCGACCCCGGCCGCCTCGCCGCCATGGCCGAGGGCATGCGCGCCCAGGCCCACCCGGCCGCCGCCGAGGAGCTGGCCGCCCTGGTCGTCGAGGCCTCCGGCCGCGCCAGCAGGGAGCAGTTCCTGGCCGAGGTGGCCGCGGCCGCCGCCCCGGTCGACCGCGAGGCCACCGGCTGGTTCGAGGCCGCCGGCACCCCGGCCGGCGGCCCGGCCGTCCAGCGCCGGGTCGACCGCCGCACCAAGCGCATGGAGGCCTACCCTCCGATCGACCGCAAGGCCCACCCGGCCGGCCAGCGGGGGAGCGGCACCCCGCCCCCGGCCCGCGCCGACACGGCAGCCGGCGAGCTGTTCTCCACCCCCGACGACCCCCCTCCCGAGACCCCGGCCCGCGGCCGCGCCGGGGACGCCTCCACCAACGGCCACGCCAGGCGGCCCCCCGGCTCACCGGGGGACCACCCCGCCGGCCCCCCGGGCCCGTCTGATCCACCGGGCGACCACCCTGGCGGCCCCCCGCCCCCGGACCCCTCCGCCGGCTCACCGGGGGACCACCCCGGCGGTTCCCCGGGCCCCCCCGAGGCCCGCGACCGCCCCCCGGACGACCAGGACGCCGGGCCATGAGCGGCCCGGGGCCGGTCGGGGGGGATGCCCGTGGCGGGACGCGCGCCGGGTGGGACCGGCCGCCTGTGGACAACGACGTCCACCCGACCGACCGATCGGCTACGCTCCCCCACCGGGGGACCCGGCCCAGGACGCGGGGGCTCGAGCGTGGGCCCCAGGTCGTGCACCTGGTCGGGGTGGGCGGGGCCGGGATGAGCGGGCTGGCCCGGCTGCTGCTGGCCAGGGGGCACCGGGTCACCGGGTCGGACCGGAGCGAGTCGACCACCCTGGAGGCGCTGCGGGCCCTCGGGGCCGAGGTCTGGGCGGGGCACGACGGCGCCCGGCTGGGCCGGCCCGACCTGGTGGTCGCCTCGACCGCCATCCGGGCCACCAACCCCGAGCTGGTCGCGGCCAGGATCCTCGACATCCCCGTCCTCGGCCGGGCCCAGCTGCTGGCCCTGTTGATGGCGGGCCGGGACGGCATCGCCGTCGCCGGCACCCACGGCAAGACCACCACCACCGGGATGGTCGTGGCCATCCTGGAGGCGGCCGGGCTCGACCCGTCCTACGCCGTCGGCGGCGACTTCAAGTCCAGCGGCGTCAACGCCGCCGCCGGGAGCGGCCCCCACTTCGTGGCCGAGGCCGACGAGTCCGACGGGTCGTTCCTGGAGCTGGACCCGACGGTCGCCGTGGTCACCAACGTCGAGGCCGACCACCTCGACCACTGGGGCGACCTGGCGGCGGTGACGGCCGCCTTCCGGTCCTTTGTCGGACGGCTCCCGCCCGACGGCACGGCCGTGCTCTGCGCCGACGACCCCGGCGCCCTCGGCCTGGCCGACGTCGTCCGCGGCCAGGTGGTCACCTACGGGTTCGCCGCCGGGGCCGAGGTCAGGGGCGAGGTCCTGGCCCTCGACGCCTGGAGCTCGCGCTTCACGGTCATCGCCGCCGAGCGGCCGCTCGGCCAGATGACCCTCGCCGTGCCCGGCCGCCATAACGTGCAGAACGCCCTGGCAGCGACCGCCGCCGCCCTGGCCGTCGGAGCACCGTTCGACGCCGCGGTGGCCGGCCTGGCCGGGTTCACGGGCGCGGCCAGGCGCTTCCACCTGCGGGCCGAGGTCGGCGGGGTCACGGTGATCGACGACTATGCCCACAACCCGCCCAAGGTGGCGGCCGCCCTGGCCGCGGCCAGACTGGGTCCCTGGAAGCGGGTGGTGGCCGTGTTCCAGCCCCACCTGTACTCGCGGACCCGGCTGTTCGCGGCCGACTTCGGGCGGGCCCTGGCCGCGGCCGACCTGGTGGTGGTGACCGACGTCTACGCGGCCAGGGAGGACCCCGAGCCGGGGGTCGACGGCGCCCTGGTCGCCGGCGCGGCCAAGCACGCCCGCCCCGACCTCGACTGCGTCTACGAGCCCGAGCGCTCCGCCCTCGCCGCCCGGGTCGCCTCCCTGGTCGAGCCGGGCGACCTGGTCCTCACGGCGCGGCCAAGCACGCCCGCCCCGACCTCGACTGCGTCTACGAGCCCGACCGCCCCGCCCTGGCCGCCCGGGTCGCCTCCCTGGTCGAGCCGGGCGACCTGGTCATCACCCTCGGCGCCGGCGACATCACCACCCTCGCCGACGAGCTCGCCCCCCTGCTGGGATCTCCCGGTGGGGGAGGAGGGGCGCAGCGCCCGGCGGAGGGTGGAGACCCATGACCGCCGGCCGGGGGGGCCCGGGGGACCGCCGGGGTGGTCTCCCGGTGGGCCAGGCGGGCCCGGGGGACCGCCAGGTTGGTACCCCGGAGGCCGGGTGGCCGCCGATGCCGGCGCCGGTCGGGCCGGTGGACCCGGCGGCGCTGGAGGCGGCGGCGGGGGAGCTGGAGGCGCGCTGCCCGGGGCGGGTCAGCCGCGACCTGTCCCTGGCGCCGCTGACCACCTTCCGGCTGGGGGGGCCGGCGGCGGTGTTCCTGCGGGCCGAGGAGCTGGACGACCTGGCCGCGCTGGCGGAGGTGCTCGGGGCCACCGGGGTGCCGCTGCTGGTCGTCGGGCGAGGGTCGAACATGCTGGTCGCCGACGGCGGCTGGCCGGGGATCGTCCTCCACCTGGGCCAGCGCTTCCGGCGGGTCGAGGTCGAGGGCACCGAGCTGGAGGCCGGGGCGGCCACGCCCCTGCCGAGCCTGGCCGCCCGCTCGGCCAAGGCGTCGCTGGGCGGGATCGCGTTCGCGGTGGCCATCCCGGGCACCGTCGGCGGCGGGGTCCGGATGAACGCCGGCGCCCACGGCAGCGAGCTGGCCGACCGCCTGCTCTGGGCCGACGTGTTCCACCTGACCGGCGAGCCGGCCGGCCGGG
>OBLS010000068.1_pt1 | contig 25471 bp, 22 predicted proteins | sample 1519901 | NCBI WGS metagenome assembly OBLS01 (sample SAMEA3113585, study PRJEB22503) | soil metagenome | reverse complement strand
AGAGGAGCAACGCGCATGCGCACACAGGTCGGGATCGTCGGAGCAGGGCCGGCGGGGCTTATGCTCTCGCACCTTCTACACCTGGAGGGCATCGAGTCAGTCGTGCTCGAGGTCCGCAGCCGCGACTACGTCGAGAAGCGGATCCGGGCGGGCGTGCTCGAGCAGAACACCGTCGACCTGCTGACCGAGACGGGCGTCGGCGACCGGATGAAGAAGGAGGGGATGGTCCACCACGGCATCGAGCTGCGGTTCGGCGGGCAGGGGCACCGCATCGACATGTACGAGCTCACCGGCGGGCGCGCGATCACGGTGTACGGCCAGCACGAGGTCGTCAAGGATCTCATCGCCGCCAGGCTCGATGCGGGCGGGCAGATCATCTTCGAGGCCGAAGTCGTCGGCGTCAACGACCTCCAGTCGCAGGAGCCGACCATACGCTACCGCAAGGACGGCGAGGAGCACGAGCTGCGGTGCGACTTCATCGCCGGATGTGACGGCTTCTACGGGGCGTGCCGACCGTCTATTCCGGAGGGCGTGCTCACCGTGTACGAGCGGAAATACCCGTTCGCCTGGCTCGGGATACTCGCCCAGACACCGCCATCGTCTGAGGAGTTGATCTACACGTACCACGAGCGCGGCTTCGCCCTGCACAGCATGCGCTCGCCCGAGCTCACCCGCCTCTACATCCAGTGCGACCCCGACGATGACATTGAAGACTGGTCGGACGAACGCATTTGGGAAGAACTGCACGCACGGCTCGCTACCGACGAAGGCTGGGCGCTCACCGAGGGGCCGATCCTCCAAGAAGGTAGGGGCATTACGCCGATGCGTAGCTTCGTTGTCGAGCCGATGCAGTACGGCAGGCTCTTCCTCGCCGGCGACGCAGCGCACATCGTCACGCCGACCGGAGCCAAGGGGATGAACCTCGCCATCGCCGACGTCCGCGTCCTCGCCCGGGCGCTCGATGGCTTCTACGAGTCCGGCCAGCGCAGCTTCGACCTGCTCGACGAGTACACCGAGACCTGCATGCGCCGCGTCTGGTTGGCGCAACGCTTCTCCTGGTATATGACGTCCATGCTGCACCGCTTCGACGGCGACGCCATCCAGCATCACCTGCAGCTCGCCGAGCTGGACTACGTGACCAGCTCGCGGGCGGCAGCGACGGCCCTCGCCGAGAACTACACGGGCCTGCCTATGGAGTCGATCACCGCGCTCACCGAGGGCTTTACCATCTAGCTTCGGCTTACTGGCCAGCGTCCACAGCAGAAGACCGAGCCCGCAAGACCCTAGAGAACAGGAGAGACAGTGAGCGACACGAGCCTACCGGAACCCAAGATCGACCAGGAGAAACTAGAGGAGTACCGCAGCATCTACGAGGAGCTGTTGGGGTTCGTCCCGCCGCGCATCCAGGCGCGCACCGAGCTCCTGGGGCGTCTGGACCCGGAGTTCCTCTCCTTGCAGGAAGAGATCCGCAAACGCGGCATGTACCCCGACGTCTTCGACGTAAAGACCGTCCAGTTGATGCTCTTCGGGATGCTGCTCCTCTCCCTGCGCGACGCGGCGCGCATCCACGGTATAGCGGCGCGCCGCGCAGGCGCTACCTGGGAGGAGATGCAGGCGGTCGTGAACCTGGCCTACCTCTACGGAGGCCTCTCCGCGGCTAACATCGGTGCGCAGTTCCTCCAGCAGATCGCCGAGATGGAAGCCGAGCAAGAAGCCGGAGCGTAGGGGAGACTCAAAGAAGGAGGACGGCTCCGTGGCAGAAGCGCAAGAGCCCATCCAGGACGTCGCCCACCTGGGACACGTCGAGATCTTTAGCCCCAAACCCGACGAGAGCCTGTGGTTCTTTAAAGAGGTGCTCGGCTTGGAGGAAGCCGCCCGCGAAGGCCAGTCAGTCTACCTGAGGGCGTTCGGCGACTTCGACCACAACACCCTCAAGCTAACCGAGGCCGAGAACGCGGGCATGGGCCACACCGGTTGGCGCGCGGCCAGCCCTAAGGCTCTCGACCGCCGGGTGCGGGCGCTCGAGGAGAGCGGGCGCGGCAAAGGGTGGGTCGAGGGTGATGTGGGCCATGGGCCCGCCTACCGCTTTGAGGACCCGGACGGCCACCTGATGGAGGTCTACTACGAGGCTGAGAAGTACCGAGCTTCCGAGGACGAGCGCCCCGCGCTGAAGAACCAACCCCAGAGGCATCCGGGCAGGGGCGCGGGGGTGCGGCGGCTGGACCACATAAACGTGCTGTGCCAGGAGGTGACGGCGAACCGGGAGTTCATGGAGGAGTACCTCGGGTTCAAGCTGCGGGAGAACGTCGTACTCGACAACGGCACCGAGTCCAACGCCTGGATAAGCGTCACGCCGCTGGTCCACGATATCGCGTACTCGCTCGACGCTACCGAGGCCAGGGGACGCCTGCACCACGTGGCCTACTGGACCGACACCCGGGAAGAGGTGCTGCGTGCCGCCGACATCTTTCTAGAGAGCGGAATATACATCGAGACGGGGCCGTCCAAGCACGCGGTGACCCAGGGCTTCTTCCTCTATGTGTACGAGCCTGGAGGAAACCGCGTCGAGATCTTCTCAGGAGGTTACCTGATCTTCTCCCCCGACTTCGAACCTGTCACGTGGACTCAGGAGGAACGTTCCAGGGGGCAGGCCTGGGGGCTAAAGTTGCCGGAAACCTTCCACACATACGGTACCCCGATAGTAGACCCGGACACCGAGATGAAGGACGTGCCCGTGTTCGGTTCTTCGTGACGGGATCTAGTCACTGTGCCGGTGCCAGCGCGCTTACTTACGCGCGGCTCCATCCTGCTTCGCGTCTAGCTTGTACAGTCGTGAGGCGTTCCCGTGCAGGATCAGCTCTACGGTCTTAGAATCCAGGCCGAGCTCGAAGAGGGCGAGGGCGTTGTTCTTGATCCCCGGGACGCCGGGCCAGTCGGTGCCGAAGATCATCTTCCAGGCCAGCCGCTCGAAGTCGTACTTTTCGTAGTACTCGGGCAGTTTCTTTGGTGGAAGGCCGGAGATCTCGATCCACACGTTCTCTCGCATGGAGGCCATGAAGGCCGCGGCGTCGTACCACCAGCCGCGCCCCCCGTGAGCCAAAATCACCGTGAGGTCGGGAAAGTCCCGGACCACGTCTTCGAGGAGGGCCGGGTCCGCGTAACGGTTGGTGGAACCCGGGAACGTGCTGGTGCCGCAGTGGACCACCACCGGCAACTCACGCTCCTGGCAGAGCCCGTAGGCTGGGTACAGGGTCGCGTCGTTCGGCATGAAGCCTCCGTGTACCGGGTGCAGCTTCAAGGCGACCGCGCCCATCTCTATCTGGCGCTCCAGCTCCGCCGGCAGGGGGTGATGGTAGTGGGGGTTGAGGTTGGCCATGAGTTTGAAGCGCTCGGGGTTGTACTCGGCGATGGGCGAGAGGTCTTCGATGGGTTGGATCCCGGTCGCCTTCGGACTGTACTCGCTCAAGAGGATAGCTATGTCTACCCCTTCCCCGGCCATGTACTCGTCGAGGTAGGAGGGCACTAGAGTGCCCTTCTCGTCGTAAAGGTCGGAGAGAGGGACGTCCTCTCCCCCGAAATGCTCGGCCCACTCTATCCAGGAGGATTTCAGCGTGGGCCGGCGCGCTGCGTGTACGTGCGCGTCTATCACAGGTACTCCCTCGAGCATCACGAGTCTCCTCTGGCGCTTGCTACGTCCTCAACGACGGACTTTACGGGGTTTTTACCGGGTCTGCTCCATGTATCGGAGCCGAAGAGCCTGGTACTCGCGCGCGGCCGAGGAGATCCACTTCGACGAGCTCCCGTCGAGCTCCTTCTTGACCTCGGCGGGAGCTCCCGCCGCTAGGACTGCGGGTGGGATCTCACCGTCCTCTTTTACCACGCTCCCCGCGGCAAGCATGGCCCGCCTTCCTATGCGAGCCCGGTTAAGGATTATGCTCCCCATGCCCACCAGCGCCTCGTCCTCGATAACGCATCCCTCTAGCAAAGAAAGGTGCCCGACGGTTACGTTCCGGCCTACGAGCGTCGGGAGGTCCTCGTTAGTGTGCAGCACGCAGTTGTCCTGAATGCTGCTGCCCGCCCCTACTACTATCCTGTCGAAGTCGCCCCTCAGAACGGCACCGAACCAGACGCTCGCCCCTTCTTCGACCACCACGTCCCCGATGAGCACCGCGGTTGGTGCTACAAAGGCATCGGGGGCGATCCAGGGCTCTTTACCGTCGAAAGAGAGAAAGTGTGCCACCGCCGCTCATCGCCCTCCTAAACGAGTTCGTCCTTTTGCTGGGGCGGTTCGTCTCTCTGAGAGAGTTCAACATCTTGCTGGGGCATATCCTCTCCCAACTCTGGCCCGCGCAGCTTGAAACGCTGTATCTTGCCCGTGGTCGTCTTGGGCAGCTCCTCGATAAACTCCACGATGTGAGGGTACTGGTAGCGTTTGAGGTTCTCCTTGGACCACTCCTGGAGCTCCTCGACCAGCTCGTCAGAGCCCTCGTGATCTTCACGCAGGACGACGTAGGCCTTTATGCGGGTCAGCCCCTCGATGTCGACCCCTACCGCCGCCACCTCCACTACCGCCTCGTGGTCGCCCAAAGTGTTCTCCACCTCTACCGGCGAGACCCAGAGGCCGCTTACCTTGATCATGTCGTCCGCCCGACCCTCGTACCAGTAGAAGCCGTCCTCGTCCACCCGGTACCAGTCCCCGGCGAAGAGCCACTCCCCTTTTATGGTTTCCTTGGTCTTTTCGTGGTTGCGCCAGTAATACGCCGCTGCGGAGTCGCCCTTGACGGAGAGGTATCCGGCCTCGCCGGGCTCCTCCACAGGGTACTCTTCCTCGTCGAAGATCCTGATCTCGTAGCCGGGCACGGGTTTGCCGCTGGACCCCGGTTTGAGCTCGTCCGGGGTATTGGAGATAAAGATGTGCAGCATCTCGGTCGAGCCGATCCCGTCCAGGATGGTAATGCCGAACCTCTCTTTCCAGCGTCGCCATACGTGGGCGGGCAACGCCTCCGCCGCCGAGACGCCGTAACGGATGGAGGGGAGTTCGTAGTCTCCGGCGTGCGGGTAGTTGAGGATCGCGTTATAGAGGGTGGGCGCCGAAAAGAACAGGGTCGGCTCGAATCGCTGGATGGTCTCCAGGACCGCCTCTGGGGTAGGTTTGCCGGGGAGGAGGACGCTCGAGGCTCCGGCCCAGTAGGGGAAGGAGATGCCGTTGCCGAACCCGTAGGCGTGAAACAGCTTCGTGGTCGAGAACGTGCGGTCGGACTCCTCGATCTCCAGCACGTGCCGCGCGTAGGTCTCGCACGTGTAGTCTATGTCGTGGTGTAGGTGGACCACGCCCTTGGGGTTGCCGGTGCTCCCCGAACTGTAGAGCCAGAAGGCCGCGTCGTCCTTGTGGGTGACGGCCGGTGAGAGCTCGTCGTCGCCGGCCTCCAGCAGGTCTTCGAGGATGTGCGCCCCCTCCTCCCGACCGTTGGTCAGGACGAGATCTACCGGCTCTTCGACGCCGCTCAACGCGTCCCGGACTTTATCGTAGAACTTCCCATCGGCGACTACGATCCGGGCGCGGCTGTCCTCGACGTAGAAGCGATACTCGTCGGCGCCGACCAGGGTGTTCACCGGGACCGGGATGGCGCCGATGCGCATCGCGGCGAAGAAGGCGGTCGGGAAGGAGGGCGTGTCGTCCAGCACGAGCAAGACTCGGTCCTCCTGGCGTACGCCCAACTCTTCCCTGAGGGCGCGACCGAACCGGTTGATGCGGTGGGCGAGCTCGCCGTAGGAGACCTCGTCGTCGCTATAGATGGCGACCTTGTCCTCACGCCCGGCTTCCAGGTTCCGGTCGACGATCAAGCTCGCGTTGTACCACTCTGGCACCGTGATCATGGTCCGTTCCTCCTCAGACAAGGTTCGACTACCCCGACTTCGCTCCTATGTGGTTCGTCGGACGCCTCGATTCACGCTCTCCTTACCCACTAACATCTTACGCAACCGATGCTACTGTCGCGCGCTCCTCCGGTCAACCGGAGGGTTCGATCCTGCCGAACCCTGCTCTTGTGACGGGGTTGGTGGGGTCCTATCATGTGCTCGGTGCTTGAATTCTTCGTCGGGAAACGGAGGTAGAGTTATCGTGGCGGTCGCGCACTTAGGGCACGCGGAGATAAGGGTGACGGACCTGGAGAGGTCGCGGTGGTTTTTTACGGAGGTCCTGGGCCTCTACGTCACCGAAGAGAACGACGAGCGCGTTTTCTTGCGGGCCTGGCAAGACTGGGATCACCACACGCTCATCCTCACTAAGTCGGATCACGCGGGTATAGAGCACGTCGGCTGGCGAGTCGAAACGCCCGAGGACATGGGGGCCTACGAGAAGCGACTCAAAGAGCTTGGGGTCGAGTATCACTGGATCGAGGGCGGCAAAGAACCGGGGCAGGGCGACGGCTTGCGCTTCCTAACTCCGGGTGGTATGCCGTTCGAGCTGTACTGGGAGCGCGAGCTGTACACGCCCAACGGTGTAGATGGCCTCGTCTCCGAGCTTCCGAGCCACCCACAGAAGTACGCTTCCCGCGGGATCGGACCCCGGCGCTTCGACCACGTAAACTTCCTGGCCGACGACCCAGGTACGGAGCAGGAGTGGTTGAGCCGGGAGCTCGGCATCCACCACCGCTACTACGCGGAGAACTCGGATGGCGACCGGCTCGCCTCCTGGCTCTCCCGCACCAACCTCTCCCACGAGATAGCGGTGCAGCGCAACAAGAACCAGAACGGCGCGCTCTTACACCACGTCGCCTACTTCGTCGACTCGCCGGACCAGATGATGCGGGCGGCCACTATCCTGGCCGACAACGGGATAGAGATCGAGTGGGGACCCGGGCAGCACGGCACGAGCGGGGCCATCTTCCTCTACTGCTTCGAGCCCTCGGGCAACCGCGTGGAGGTCTGGACCGGCGGTTTCTTGATCTTCGCTCCGGACTGGGAGCCTATCCGCTGGACCCCGGAGATCGCGGGTCTCGCGTACGAGCTGTGGGGCTCAGAGATGCCCGACACCTACCTCACCTACGGCACCGAGAGCCACTTCACCGACGCGTCACAGAGGTCGGTCCCGTCGCCTAGCTGAGGGGTGGACGAGCTTGCGCGAAGACGTGATCTCGGCGGCCCGCGCTCTGGCCGCCGCAGGACTTGTCACCGCTTTCGGCCACGTCTCCGCCCGCGAGGGGGAGGACGGCTTCCTCATCACCCCACCAAAGCCTCTGGGCTCTGTGGAGCCGGACGAACCCTTGCTGGAGGTCTCGCTGGCCGAGGACGAGCTCCCGGAGGGGGTGCCCGGGGAGGCTTGGGCACACTGGGCCATCTACAACAGTCGCCCCGAGGTGGAAGGAATCTGCCGGGCGCAGCCCCCGATCGCCACGGCCGTAACCTCCGCAGGCGTAGCGATACGCTCCCTGCACGGCCAGGGAGCGTTCCTCGGAAGAGAGGTGCCCGTCTACGATGACGCCCGGCTCATCCGCGACCAAGAGGCCGGCGAGGCGTTGGTCGAACGCCTGGGGGACGCGGGAGGCATCATCATGAGGGGCAACGGGGCGGTGACGGTCGGCGGTAGTGTCGGTGCGGCGATGGCCAGAATGTGGGTGCTCGAGGTATCAGCCGAGATCAACCGGACGGCGGCGAGTGCAGGAACCCTGCAGTTGCTTACCGAAGAGGAGTTCTCGTACTGGGAGTCGGTGAGCGAGGAGATACTCGAGAGGATATGGTCCTATCTGAAGGCGAGCGAGCAGGGGAGAGGCTGAAGCGTTCTCGAGATTGAGCCCGTTCCTTTCGCGGTTATGCAAACGCCGAGGTGCTCGTATACCGCAGCCCACTTCAAGGAGAACGAGGGGCCCGAAGCCGTCATACTGGTGATCGCTATAATGTCGTCGAACGGGCGGTCGACGTAAGCGGCCGCTCACGGGAAGGAGGAGCAGAGACGTGTCTACCAAGGTGGCGTATCGTACGGAAGTGATCGGCAGTTTGTTGCGCCCGCCGGAGGTGAAGCAGGCCATGAGCGACGCTCAGGCCGGCAGGATAGGGCGTGAGGAGCTAGAGGAGATCCAGGACCGCGCCATCCTGGGTGCGATCTCGCTGCAGGAAGAATGCGGGATGGACGTGATTACCGACGGCGAGTACCGGCGAATGATCTTCTGGGACCCGGTAATAGCAACACTGGACGGTCTGACCACCGATACGGACTCCCCGGTCATGTTCGGAGGAGACGATTCAGACGAGGACGAGGTGAAGCTTCCGACCGTAACGGGCAAGCTCTCCCACCGTGACAGCCTGCTCCAGCGCGAGATGAGCTACCTGCTCGAACACACCAACTCGCCGACCAAGGCGACCATGCCGGCGATGGCTCAGGCGAGCGCGCTGTGGTTGCCGGGCGTCTCCGAAGACGCCTACCCGACCCGGAACGAGTACATGGAAGACCTGGTAAGGCTCATGCGCGAGGATATTGCGGCACTCGACGCGTTGGGCGTCAACTACGTCCAACTCGACAGCCCGCGTTACACCTACGCCTGCAGCGAGGAGGGTCGGGATCGCCTGCGGGCTTTGGGGATAGAGCCCGAGTCCTGGCTCGGCGAGATGATCGCCTTCGACAACGCCCTCATGGAGGGCTTCGATAACATCACCTTCGGGCTCCATCTCTGCCGCGGCAACCACCGTAGCATGTGGGCCGTCGAGGGGGGCTACGATCCCATCGCCGAGCGTCTCTTCAACGAGCTTGAAGTGGATCGCCTGCTGCTGGAGTACGATTCGCCGCGCGCCGGGACCTTCGAGCCGCTACGCCTGGTGCCGGAAGGCAAGGTCGTCGTGCTCGGTCTGATCTCCTCCAAAGAGGCGCGCGTCGAGACGCGCGATGAGATATTACCCCGCATCGAAGAGGCCGCACAGTTCGTACCCGTAGAGCGCCTGGCCCTCAGCCCGCAGTGCGGGTTCGCCTCCACGCTGCCCGGCAACCTGCTCGGCGAGGATGAACAGCGGCAAAAGTTGGAGCTGATCTCGTCCGTCGCCGACGAGGTGTGGGGCTGAGATATGGAGGCGACGAGCGCGAGTAGCAGGCCGGCATACCGGTACCGCACCCTGTGGGTGTGGCTGCTGCTTGGGTGGACGGTCAGCTACGCCGACCGAACGGTGACGGGGCCGGTCGTCTCTTACATGATCGACAACGATATCTCCTTCGTGCAGGGGGTGGAGAGCCCGTTCTCTCTGGGAGGGCTGATAGGCAGCTTGTTCTTCGCGGGCTACATGCTGACCCAGTTCCCTGGCGGGTACCTCGGGGACAGGTTCGGGCACCGCACGATCATCGTCATCAGCGTGGTCTGGGCCGGGATAGCGACCATCCTCAGCGGGTTTATGACCGCGCTGGTCGGATTTGTGGCGCTGCGCGTGGTTACGGGCCTGGGGGAGGGCACGTTCTACTCCAACGACCGTAGCGTTATCACTCAGCAAACCCCTCCTGAAAAGCGGAGCCTGGGCATGGGGGTGGTCATAACCGGCCTCTCTATCGGGCTCACGCTGGCGTTCCTCCTCACGCCCCCCCTGATCGGGCTGGGGAGCACCGTTTTCGGGACGGAAGGAGCTTGGCGGATGCCGTTCTTCGTGCTGGGCGCCGTCACGCTGGTCGTCGGGTTCGGCATGCACGCCTTCTTCAAAGGACAAGGGGATTTCAGGAGCGCCTATCCTGCCGCGCTGAGGGGCTTGAGCTGGTACACGGTCATCTTTCTGGTGGCCGTGGTGGCGGTGTACGTGGTTACGCTCCGGGTGGGGTTGCCGGAGTGGGTGGTGGCCGTCCTGATCACCGTCCTGGCGCTCGTGCTAATCGGGTTCATCTTCGGCAACAAGGGCGGCGAGGTAGCCCCGATCCTGTACAACAGGGACCTGTTTCTGATCTACCTCGCGTTTATCGCGATCCTCTGGCACCTCTGGTTCTTCGGTTTCTGGGCGGTCTCCATAGCCTCCGACGCGTCGGGCGGAGAATCCTTCACGAGGGCGGGGCTGACGGCGGTGTTCTTCGGCGTGGCGGGTATCCTGGGGTTCCCCGCCGGCGGCTGGCTCGCCGACTACGCGAAGGAGAAGGGGTGGGGGCGCAAGGGTATGCTCTCGTCCTTCATGCTGATCCTGGGTCTTTTGACGCTCGGCTTCGGCTTCTACATCTCGAACGGGGGGCAATCCCTGCTCGTGATAGGTGTCCTGTTCTTCGTCTCCAGCCTGTTCTTCAACGCCCTGCAGCCTATGTCCCACGCGCTCGCGGCGGACCTGACGGCCCCCGCCTACATGGGCGCGATGTTCGGCATGATGAACCTGGTCGGCGAGATCGGGGCCGTCCTCTCCCCGGCCATTAGCGGTGTCTTGCGGGACGCGACCGGAACCTGGAACGCGGCGGTGATGCTCGACGCGGGGATCGTCCTCGTCGGCTTCGTGCTGCTGCTACTCGTCAGGGAGTCAAGGAGGCCCGCCTCCGAGGAGCGACCCTCCGAAGTCACGCAAGATGCCAGCCCAGAGACAAGCACGGCCCTCCGAAGTCACGCAGGATGCCAGCTCAGAGGCAAGCACCTGACGAACCGCCGCGTTGACAGGGGCACCTTGCTCGTCCTTTAACTACAGCCGTAGCTTCTAAAGGGGAAAGGAAAGAGACGTGCAAGAGGTCAAGAGCTCGTACCCGGTGGACGAGACTTTCGATCCGCTCTCGGAAGATTACCTCGAAGATCCCTACCCGTACTACGTGAGGTTCAGGCGCGAAGCGCCGGTCTTCTTCGCGCCCGAGATAAACGTGCGGGTCGTAAGCCGCTACGAGGACATCTTGAACATCCTCAACGATCCCGAGATCTTCTCGAACGCCCTGGTGCAGGAGCCTCTCCAGCCGTTGGCGCCCAACTTCCTGCGCCGGTACCCCGAGAGCTATCAACATCTTCTCCCGCAAGCCTAGCGGAGTCGGTCTTCCTAAAAGCCCGAGAACCGTAAGAGGTCGTAGACGTCCTCGCCGCGCACGTGGCGCAGGATGAGGTCACGTCCTCGCCGCGCAGGTGGCGCAGGATGAGCGCTTTAAACCGGCCGGCGTAGTGTTCGATAATCCGCTCCCCGATCTCTTCGGTAGCTTGCGAGAGGTCGCCGGTGTAGCCGAGCCCGTTGCCCAGCTCGCGGAAGGACTCTGCCTTCTTCATCTCCGAGAACTCGATTGGCTGAGGAGGCAGCTCTTTCAGTAACCGCTTCTTCACGAGGTGCGCCTGCAAGTAGAGCATGGGCGCTGTCTCGTAGATGCCCGCGTGGGCTTCTCCTCGGGGGTCCAGGCCGGGCAGATCGAGCGGCGAGGGGTCCTCAAGGAGGTCCACGACGAGCCGCTCGAAGCCGTGGATGGCCCGGGCGCCATACTCTTCGTTGACGCGCTCGCAGACGCTATCGGCGGTCCGTACCCAGGGCGGGTCCACGTGCTGGCTGGTCAAGACGAGGTGCCGGAACCCGTCTGCGGCGAACGAGACGAGCAGGTCGAAGAGGTACTCCTCGACGACCGAGCGCCGGATGGAGACGGAGCCGGGGTAGGGCAACGAGAAGAGCGCGTTGACGTACGGTACGCTCGGGGCGACGATGATCGGGTAGCCGTGATCGGCCAGGTGTCCGGCGCAGCGGTGCATCACGTGCTCGGCGATGTACAGGTCGGTGCTCAGAGGAGCCTGCGGGCCGTGTTGCTCTATGGGGCCGCACGCGAACATTACGATCGTGTTCTCCCGGTCGAGGCTCTCCACGTCTTGCCAGGTCATCTCCTTTAGATGATGTACCTGGCTGGTCATCCGGAAACTCGTCTCAAGGTTTGAGGATCATCCGTCGAGCGGCTCTGCTTCGCGGACTATCTTGCCTCTGCGAGCGTCGAGCACACCGGACCACGTGAGGCGGGGTCCTGGCAGGAAGTCGGCCGTGAAGAAGAGCAGAGAGTACACGGGGTCGGAGAAAGGGTAGCCCGCGTCTTGGAGGCATGCCTTTAGCTCTTTGGCGACAGCGTGTGCTTCCTCAAAGGGGCCGGGCGCCATAATGCCCGCGAGCGGGAGGGCAGACTCCCAGACGATGTGCCCGCCGCTAGCCAGCGTTATGCCACCGCCTAGATCCCGCACCCGCGAGGCGGCGAGGGCCATCGCCTCCGGGTTTCGGCCGAATACCAGAACATGGCCGCTCGAGGTAGCGGTGGTCGCAAACCCGTCGAGCTCGTCGGCGAAGTTGCGTACGAGGGCGCGTGAGATCCAGCGCCCGTCCCTGGTGAGGTGTACCGCGCGCAAATATCCTTCGGGCAACTCGTCTTCCGGGAGGGGCTCCTCCAAATTGGTAATGACGTCGGAGACGAACTCTATTACGGGAAGGTCGTCGCCCGGACGAGCATCGTAGAGGGCAGGGTCTTCGATCCATGAACCCTCCCGGAACTCCAGCTGCAACCCTAAAGAGTTCCAACCTATACCGGGCGTCAGAGGGCAGGCTCCTCGATCCATGGACCCTCCCGGAACTCCAGCTGCAGCCCTAAAGAGCCCCAATCTATGCCGGGCGTCGGCTCGACCAGTTCGCCCTCGCGGGTGGCCACTTTCCCCCCGGCGATGACTAACCGTGGCCGGAAAGAGGAGAGGTCTTCAAGGAGCACGAGGTCGGCGAGACGGCCGGGGGCCACGCCACCGAGGTGGTCGTCCAGGTGGAGGTAGGTTGCGGCGTTGACGGTCGCCATCCGGATGGCCCGGACCGGGGGCACGCCTGCCTTCACGGCCAGCCGGAGGAGGCCGTCGAGGTAGCCGTGTTCCCCGATGGAGTCCGGTGAAGGTCCGTCGGCGGTAAGGAGGATGCGACTCGTGTCGATGCTTTTCTCCGTGACGATGCGCAATAGCTCCGGCAGGTCGGGCCTCAAGGAGCTGTGCCGCAGGGGTGTCCACAGGCCGAGTCGCAGGCGCTCCAGGGCTTCGTCGGCGGTGATAGCCTCGTGGCAGGATCTCAGGCCCGCGGCGATGAGTGCGGCCAACTTGTCGTCGCGCGCGCCCGTGGTGTGCCCATCGGCTATGAGCCCCCGGTGGTTGGCCTCGACTATCGCCGGCCCCAAAGGGGCCTCTTCGTTCTGGAGGAAGCGAGCCCAGGCGGGCGCCTCTCCGACGCCCATGACCAGCGGGTGATCGAGGACCGCTTCCAAGCGTTCGTGGTCGAAGTAGTTATGCTCGCCTCCTTCGATGGGGGAGGCCGGCTCCGGGCGAGCGTACCAGAGGAAGCGCACCGGGAGCCGGGCGCACTCGTCCGCGACGGCTCGGCTGGTCGCAGCGCCTCCGAGCATAGAGAAGACCAAGTCGTCTGAGACCACGGTGGTGGTGCCGCCGGGGAGGACCGCCTCGGCGAGGCTCTCGGGGTTGTAGTACAGGTAGGCGTGGGAGTGAGGCTCGATCCATCCAGGCGCCACGTAGAGACTCCGCGCGTCCACCACCTCGGTCTCGGGTCCCACGGCCGCCTCCGAAGGGCCGATATACGCAACGCGCTCCCCCAGAACGGCGACGTTCGCCGGGACCAACTCTCCCGAGTAGACGTTGACGACCGTGCCGCCGCGCACGAAGAGGTCTGCTTTCTCCTGCCCGAGCGCCACCCGCATGAGACGGCGCCGCTCTCTAGAGGATGGCTGGGCGCGTAGCCGAGGGTCGCTCTTCGCCGTCACAGCAGGCTGGCGACCTTGGTGAGGCCGCGGGCGCCGAGGCCGCAGCCGCCGATTCCGCCCGTCACCAGAGCGACCCTGTCGTTGAGCCCAGCCATGCTAGTGATTTCCCCTGGGTCCGTAAGGCTCTTCTAGAAACCTCGAGAACGTCGCGGTGGTCTGCCAGGTTAGGCTCTCTAGTAGGGAGGCGTCCAGGTAGGTCTGATAGCCCAGCTTGGGCGAGAGGATCTCCAACCGCGCATCGTCCCCGACGCGGACCTTGCGAACGAGTGTGTACGCGAACTCGTTCGTGAACTCGGTGTACTCTTCTTCGCCGCTCACCCGCCTCTCTTCGACTTCCTCCGCGTGCGTGCTCTCGGGTGGGTCTTGCAAAGTGTCCGAGAACGTCTCGGCAGTCTGCCAGGACAGGCTCTCTATGAGGAGCGGGTCGAGGTAGACCCGTCTGTCCGTCTCGGGCGAGTAGATCTCCAACCGCACCCCGTTCCTGGTGCGGACCTTGCGCACGAGGACGACCGCGTTTTTGTTGCTGATCTCGGTGTACTTATCTTCCATGTGCCTCTCCTCGGCCGGCAGTAGTTTAGAGAAAAATGGAGAGGTTGTGCGTCGTCAGGATGGAGTGGTCCAGGAGGATCACCCGCTTTTTCAGCTTCCACTGCTCGTCCTCCTTGCGCAGCACGTCTTTGCGCTCCGCAGAGATCAGGTCGTGTCGCGGATCGCTGCCCCGCGAGCGGTACAGCAGCAGGTTCGACCTTACCGCTACCTCGCCTTCCTCCTCGCCGGGAGCGACCCTGACGTTGGTGACGAAGTGGCGGGTGCGCGACGGCGGGTCCTCCGCCCAGGCGTACTCCGTCTCCAGGCGCCGGACACGCAACTCCAGGCTACCGCGCGTCTCCTCGAAGTAGAAGGCCTCCTCGCTGAAGCCGTCCCCCTCCCCGCGTTCCCGGTTCACCCGCACCGGCATCACGTACTCCGCGTCGTCGGTGAACAACTCCAGCCAATCCCGTTCGCGCCTCTCGTCCAGTAGCTCGGCCTCGTGCATCAGAAACGAGTAGACCCCCCAGTACGTCTCGACCGATGTCTCTAGCATCATCCCCGTGCCCCTCAGGAGTCGTTCTGGCCGTCGAGTAGGTGGTCGAAGTACGTCTGCCAGAAGTGGCGCTGGGCGAAGTCCACGTAGTTCTTCGGGTAAGCCGTGCCGGGACCGGGCCACTCTCCTTCGGGTATTGCCTCAACGTGCTCGAGCCCCGCCCCATAGTTGAGGTAATGCTGGCCCGACATCTCCCCCGCCGCCACGCGGGTGACGCCGCTCCAGTTCTCCGCGTCGTCCTGCTCTAAAGTGCCGGAGGCGCCGAAGGTCGAGAGGTACGCTCGGTTGGAGTTCCTCTTGAACTCTTCGGAGGCGTCCTTCTCCACCAGGCACCAGGACCAGACCTCTATCTTGCCCGGCCCCATCGGCTGCCAGACGCGGATGGTGAGGTAAGGGACGGACGTCGCCAGCTCCCCTTCCGCCTCTATCGCCATCGAAGAGTGGAGCAAGCTCAGGTTCGGGAATATGGTGGCGTTTAGAGGCATTATGGACTCCTCTTTGAGTAGGTTCACCTGGTCCGAGCCCAGGTTCTTCAGCATGGAGTCGACGATGCTCTGGGGATAGTTGAAGTAGCTCCCCGGCTTAAAGCCCATGAAAAGGCACCCGTGGTTGCTGGCGGTTATCTGGACGCCTTCCTTTAGGTAGGCCGGGCTCTTGACGCGCATGATGCCCGCTTTGATGGTGCTCATGTGCGTGGACTGAGTGTGGTAGCCGTCGCCTATGAAGTTCTCGGCGGCGAGCTTCCAATCGGCCGGCATGATCCAACGCTGCGGGGCGCCGACGACCTCCAGACCCGCCGGGCTCTTTTTGAGGTAAAAGTCCAGGTACCAGCCCATGTCGCCGATGTACTCCGGAAGCTCCGGAATGTCTGGGTTGAGGCTCGCGAAGATCATACCCTCGTAGATTCCCACTCTCGGGGCGGGGGTCATGGCCCACTCGTCCTTGTCGAGCCCCTCAGGCCCGTAGGCTTCTTTTTGGAACGGGACGCCGTTGAGCTTGCCGGTGTTCTGGTAGGTGTAACCGTGGTACGGGCAGCGGAAGTGGCTGGAGTTGCCCGCGTCCGAGCGGCACAGTTGCATACCGCGGTGGCGGCACATGTTGAAGAGGACGTGTATCTCCCCGTCCTCGTCGCGGCTGACGATGAAGCTGTCGTCCACGATGCGGCGCAGCACGTAGTCGCCGGACCAGGGGATCTCGCTCTCGTGCGCCAGAAAGATCCAGGTCTTCGAGAAGATCTTCTTTACCTCTAACTCGTAGATCTCGGGCTCGTTGTATACCTTGGCAAGAAGCTTGCCCTCCTCCTCGAGGTTTCGCCTGGCCTCTTGCAAGACCTCGTAGGTCTCCTTGGTGGGTTGCTCTATCACTGCCTCTACTCCTCCTCGCCGCGTCCGCGTCTCCGCGTGTTCCCCGACTTGTAGCATAGATTTTAGGTTTCGGTCAACTTCGCCGTTCGACGCTGCCGAACGAGGCAAGGGAACAAGAATTCGGCGGGTATCGTGGCGATGATAGAATCGCAACATTGCGCAGGAGAGCTTCTGTTCGGGTGCCCGCCCCGGTGGTGCCAGGCTTGAGAGAGGTCAGGGAGCGACGATGCTAGAGAAGGTACTGGTCGCAAACCGCGGGGAGATAGCTATACGAGCCTTCCGGGCGGCCACTGAGCTCGGCCTCCGCACCGTCGCGGTCTATACGCCGGACGACAGGGACTCCCTGCACCGCCAAAAGGCCGACGAGGCTTATGAGATCGGGGAGGCCGGACACCCGGTGAGGGCCTACCTGGACGTCGAGACCCTGGTGCAGACGGCCCTCGACATCGGGGCCGACGCTGTCTACCCCGGCTACGGTTTTCTCTCCGAGAGCGCCGAACTCGCGCGGGCGTGCGAGGAGGCCGGCCTGACCTTCGTGGGTCCTCCGAGCGCGGTCCTCTCCCTGACCGGAGATAAGCTCGAAGCCCGGCGGGCGGCGGGATTGGCGGGTATCTCGGTCTCGCGGGCGTCGGAGCTGGTGTCGAACGCGGATAGTGCCCACGACGCGGCGGAGGAGGTAGGGTACCCAGTCTTCGTGAAGGCGACTGGCGGGGGAGGGGGCAGGGGGATGCGCCTCGTCCAACGCCAGGAGGACCTCTCAGGGGCGGTGGAGGCGGCGACGCGCGAGGCGGAGGCCGCCTTCGGTGACGCGTCGGTCTTTTTGGAGCAGGCGCTCATTCGGCCCAGACACATAGAGGTGCAGGTGCTCGCAGATGCGGAGGGGGAGGTGATCCACCTCTACGAGCGCGACTGCTCGGTGCAGCGGCGCCACCAGAAGGTCTTAGAGATAGCACCGGCCCCGAACCTCGATACAGACCTGAGGGACCGCTTGTGCGAGGATGCGGTCCGCTTCGCCCGAGAAGTCGGCTACCGCAACGCCGGCACGGTCGAGTTCCTGGTCGGAGAGGACGGCGAGTACGTCTTTATCGAGATGAACCCCCGCATACAGGTCGAGCACACCGTCACCGAGGAGACCACCGACGTGGACCTCGTCCACGCGCAGTTCAGGATCGCCGGAGGAGAGACGCTCGCGGGGATGGGCCTCTCCCAGGAGGGCATAGTGCAGCGTGGCGTGGCCCTACAGTGCCGGGTGACCACCGAAGACCCGGCGCAGGGCTTTCGGCCGGATACGGGCAGGATCTCCGCCTACCGATCCCCCGGCGGGGCGGGCATACCTCCGCCTACCGATCCCCCGGCGGGGCGGGCATACGCCTGGACGGCGGCACCACCTACTCCGGTGCCGAGGTGAAGCCGTACTTCGACCCGCTCCTGGTCAAGCTCACCGCCCGCGGCCCCGATCTACCGGCGGCGGCGCGGCGAGCGCGTAGGGCGCTAGCCGAGATTCGGGTGCGCGGCGTGGCGACGAACGTGGCCTTCCTTCGCGCCGTCCTTGGCGACGACGACTTCCTGGCCGGTAGGACGAACACCTCTTTTATCGACGAGAGGCCGCACCTCACGGCGGTCTATGCGGGGAGGGATCGCGCGAGCCGCCTGCTCTCGCTGCTCGCCGATACTACCGTCAACCGTCCGCACGGCCCTCCGCCCCCGGCGCCCGACCCGCGGACGAAGCTGCCCCCGCTAGCGGAGGGTGAGGTGCCGTCGGGCTCCAAACAACGCCTGGAGGAGCTCGGCCCCGAAGGCTTCGCCGTCTGGATGCGCGAGTCCGACGCCCTGCTCGTCACCGATACCACCATGCGCGACGCCCACCAGTCCCTGTTCGCGACCCGCATGCGCACCTTCGACATGCGCGCCGCCGCCCCTTACGTGGCCCGGACGCTGTCGCAGCTCTTCTCCGCCGAGGTGTGGGGCGGGGCGACCTTCGACGTGGCCCTGCGCTTCTTACACGAGGACCCCTGGGAGCGGCTGGCCCGCCTCAGGGAGGCGTTACCCAACGTGTGTCTGCAGATGCTCCTCCGGGGCCAGAACGCCGTCGGCTATACCACCTATCCGCAGGACGTGCTAAACGCCTTCGTCGAAGAGGCCGCCACGACGGGCGTGGATATCTTCCGCATCTTCGACGCCAACAACGACGTCGGCAGGATACGCCCGGCCATAGAAGCAGTGCTGGAGGCCGGGCTCGTCGCGGAGGGGGCCATCTCCTACACCGGCGATCTCTCGGACCCGCGCGAGGAGCTCTACACCCTCGACTACTATCTGCGGCTGGCCGAGAAGCTGGTGGAGGCGGGCTCCCATGTATTGTGCATAAAGGACATGGCCGGCCTGCTGCGCGCCCCCGCCGCCGAGAAGCTGGTGGGCTCCCTTAGAAGCGAGTTCGACCTGCCGGTGCACCTGCACACCCATGACACCGCCGGCGGTCAGCTCGCCACATACCTCGCGGCCGTCAGGGCGGGGGTGGACGCCGTGGACGGCGCGGCCGCCCCGCTCTCGGGGATGACCAGCCAGCCTTCGCTGGCGGCTATCGTGGCGGCGACCGACCATACCGCTAGGAAGACGGGCCTCTCGCTCGACGCTCTGGGGGACCTGGAGCCGTATTGGGAGGCCGTGAGGACGTTGTATGCACCCTTCGAGGCAGGGTTGCGCTCACCCACGGGGACAGTCTATCGGCACGAGATCCCCGGCGGCCAGCTCTCTAACCTCCGGCAGCAGGCGATAGCGCAGGGTCTCGGGGACCGCTTCGAGGAGATAGAGCACGCCTACGCCCGCTGCGACGATCTGCTAGGACACCTGGTTAAAGTAACGCCAACGAGCAAGGTAGTCGGGGACCTCGCCCTGTACTTGATCTCCTCCAACGTGGACCCCGACGAGCTCAAAGAGAGCCCCGAGGAGCACGACCTACCGGAGAGCGTAATAGGGTTCCTGCGCGGGGACATCGGCGAGCCGCCGGGCGGCTGGCCCGAACCACTCCGCTCCCGGGTGCTCTCGCGGCAAGACACCGGGGAAGAACCTCTCGAAGATGGCGACCTCTCCGAGGAGGATCGGGCGGCGCTCGGAAATAGCGGCGGTCTGGAGCGTCGCTCCGCGCTCGACCGGCTGCTCCTACCCGTACCGGCCGCCGAGAAGGAGAAGGCCGAAGAGCGCTACGGTGACGTCTCCGTGGTACCCACGAGAACCTTTCTCTACGGCCTCGAGACCGGAGAAGAGCTCGCCATAGACCTGGAGCCCGGCGTCAGGCTCTACGTGCGGCTCGAGGCGATCACGGAGGCCGACGAGCACGGCATCCGCACCCTGCTCGTGACCCTCAACGGCCAGTCGAGACCCGTAGATGTCCAGGACCGCTCACAGGAGCCCAAGACACCGAGGAGGGAGAAGGCCGACCCGAACAAGGACGGCCACGTCGCCGCCCCGATGATGGGGGTCGTCACGCTTACCGTCGAGGAGGGCGACGAGGTCGAGGCCGGACAGCAGATCGGCACGATGGAGGCGATGAAGATGGAGTCGTCCATCAGCGCCCCCCATTCGGGGACCGTCGAGCGGCTCGCCGTCTCCTCGGGCACCAACGTCGAGCCCGGCGACCTCTTGCTCGTGCTACGGAACTCTTGATCCGGACCGCCGGTACTGACCTTATGCCTCCTCGGACCCTACGTTGGCCCTAGCGTGCATCTCTTCGTAAGGCGTGTACCCTTCCCGGCTCTCCCTGCTCAGGATCGTGCCGAGGTAGCTGGCGAGGAAGCCGATGGGGATGGAGAACAGCGCCGGGTTAGTGAAGGGGAAGATCGCGCTCTCGCCTAAAAGGTTCGGGCTGATGAGCACGAGGCCTAGAGAGCTCACCAGACCGGCCACCATCCCGCTCACCGCACCGGTCAGGTTGAACCTGCTCCAGTAGATCGTAAAGAGCATGGCCGGCAAGTTCGCGCTCGCCGCCATCGCGAAGGCTAGTGTGGCGAGGAACGCTAGGTTGAGGCCCTGGGCGCCCAGGGCCAGGAGTAGGGCGAACGCGCAGATGGCTCCTGCCGAGATCCGGGCGGCCCTGAACTGCTCGCGATCCGTCGCCTCGCCGCTACGCAGCACGTTGGTATATAGGTCGTGGGCGAAGGCGCCGGAGGCCGCGATGACGATGCCGGCCATCACGGCCAGGAGCGTCGCGAAGGAGACGGCGGCGATAAACGCGAGCAGCAGGTCCCCGCCCAGAGCCTCGGAGAGTTGGGGAGCCGCCAGGTTCCCCGCCGGGTTCGCCGCCGCGACCTCTTCCTGCCCCACGTAGATGGCGGCCCCGTAGCCCAAGATGGGGAGCAGCATGAAGAAGAGCCCCATGAAGATGCTTGCGACGGCGACGGAGCTTCGCGCCGTGTGGGCGTCGGGTACGGTCAGAAAGCGCATCAAGACGTGCGGCAGGCCGACCGGCCCGAGGGCCACGGCGATGGTTATGGAGAGCACGTCCAGGTTCGCGATCAGGCCGCCGTAGTCGTTCGGGGTGACCGCCCCATCCCCGAGCGTGGCGGCGGTTTCGTCGAAGAGCGCCACCGGGTTGAAGTCGAAGCGGGAGAGCACCAGGAGGAGCAGCAAGGCGGTCCCCGTTAGTAGTAGCATCGCTTTGAGGATCTGGATCCAGGTGGTAGCCAGCATCCCGCCGGCTAGGATGTAGACGGAGGCGAGGACGCCGATGACGATGACCGCAACGCTGTAGTCTATGCCGAGGAGGAGTTGTATCAGGGCGCCCGCGCCGACGAACTGGCCGATCAAGTAGACGATGCTGATCATCAAGGTATTTACCGCCGCTATAGCGCGCACGTTCTTCGTCCCGAAGCGGCTCGTGATCACGTCGCCCACCGTGTACTTGCCCAGATTTCGCATCGGCTCCGCCACGACGAGCAAGACCAGCAAGAACGCTATCGGGATGCCGTACGATAGGTAGAAGCCGTTGAACCCCTGCAGCGCTATCGCCCCCGTAATCCCCAGGAAGCCGCCGACGGAGACGAAGTCCCCCGTGATGGCGAGCCCGTTCTGCCAGCCCGTGATCTTGCCGCCCGCCACGTAATGCTCCTCGGTGGACTTGTTCCTCTTCGAGGCCCAGTACGTGATCCCGAGCGTAGCCACGACTATAACGGCGAAGAAGATGGAGGCGGTAACGTTCACGCGGAGCCTCCCTCGGAGCCCTCTCTTTCGGAGGCTTCTTCCCTCGCCCTCCTGGCAAGCTCATCCCACCGGTCGGCCTTTCTCCAGTAGATAAAGGTAACCACCCAGGCCAGGAAGAACTGGGCGAAGGCGTAGAGGTAGGCCCAGCTTATGGCGCCCACGACCTTGCCGTCGAGGACGTCGGTGAAGATAGACAGGATGGGCAGCGACCTTGCCGTCGAGGACGTCGGTGAAGATAGACAGGATGGGCAGCATAATAAAGAAGAGGATGACGAAGACGACGGTGGGGACTAGAAAGGCCCGCTTCCGGCGCACGAGCTCCTTGAACGCCGTCGTCTCCACCATACCGGAGTACTCGCTCCGTCTCACCGGCGATCCCTCCTACTACGTCGCCTTCAGGAACAGTTTGCACGCTGTCTTATCCTCGGACAAGTGAGGTGTCCGTTATGACCGAACGTCGTAGTTGTTCGTGGTTTTACAAGAATCTATAGTGGGGTTGCGTGGGGCAAGAGGCCGCTGTCGCCGGTGCCGGAGGGAGGTAGGGCTTGAGGCGTGTCGGGGAGGATCAGGACAGGGACGTGGCGAGGATACGGGTGATCAAGGACGGCCCCGTGGGCGAGATCCGGTTGAACGAGCCAAGGGTCCTGAATGCTCAGGGCCGGCACTGGCCCGAGGACATGCTCGCCGCCGCCGAGGAGGTGGGGGAGGACCCCGAGATCCGGGTCGTCCTCCTGACCGGTGAGGGACCCAGCTTCTGCTCCGGCCTGAACCTGACCGACCTCGGGCGCGGAGAGATCCCGAACGAGTGGTTCCACACCTGCGAGTACGCATTTCGCTCCATGGAGATTATGGAGAAGCCCACCATCGCCGGCATCCAGGGTTACTGTATCGGCGGCGGGCTCCAGGTCGCCATCGCCTGTGACGTGCGCATCGCGGCCGACGACGTCATCGTGGGCCTGCCGGCCACGCGGGAGGCGTTCATCCCCGGGATGAGCACGTACAGGCTGCCACGCGTCATCGGCATGGCCCACGCGCGGCACTTGATCCTGTCCGGCCAGAACATCGACGCTGAAGAAGCCCACCGTATCGGCCTCGTCAACAAGGTCGTTCCGCGTGCTGATCTGGAGAGGGAGCTCGAAGCCTGGGTGCAACAGTACCTCGAGGTGCCGCGCGTAAGCGTCGTGCACTCCAAGAAGCTCTCGAACCTAGCGTTCGACCTGGACTTCGAACGGTTCCTGGAGGCGTACGACAAGGCGGTGGAGACGGTGACGGCGACCGAAGAGCACCAGGCAGCCCGCAGAGAGTGGATGAAGCAGAGGGGCTATGGCACGAGCGACTGAGAGCGAGACGTCCTTCTGGGACCGGGCGGCTGAGACCATGCCGCGCGGGGACCTGGAGCAGCTACAGGCAACGCACGTGCGCTCCTGCCTGGAGCGTCTCAAAGCCTCGCGTATCGAGTGGTATCGGCAACGGTTGTCCGACGTAGAGCCGGATGAGTTCCGCTCGCCCGACGACCTGAGGAACCTCCCGTTTACGGTAAAGGACGACCTCCGCGAGCACTACCCGTTCGGCCTGTTCCTGGTACCTCGAAGCGAGGTCGTCCGCATCCACGCTTCCACCGGCTCGACCGGCAAGCCGACGGTGGTCGGCTACACCCGCTCCGACCTGGAGCACTGGGCCGACGTCCTGGCGCGCGGCCTCGTCGCCGGCGGGCTGACAGATGAGGATGTTTTCCAGAACGCCTACGGTCACGGGCTGTTCACCGGGGGTCTGGGCTTCCACGACGCGGCGACCCGGGTCGGGGCGGTGGTGGTCCCGACGTCGGCGGGGAACACCGCGCGTCAGGTGATGCTGATGCGCGATTTCGGGGCCACCGCGTTCGGGGCCACCCCATCTTACGCGCTGCACATCGCCGAGGTTGGCAGCGACGAAGGGGTCGACCTTCGCTCGCTGCCGGTTCGCGCGGCTTTCTTGGGCGCCGAGCCCATGACGGAGAAGATGGGGCGAGAGATAGAGGAGAGGATGGGGGTCGAGGTCTACGAGCAGTACGGCCTCTCGGAGATCATAGGCCCCGGCGTCGCGTCGGCCTGCGGTCGCTCCGAAGGGATGCACGTCTGGGAGGATCACTTCATACCTGAGGTCGTGGATCCCGAGACCGGCGATCCTCTACCGGACGGGGAGGAGGGCGAGCTGGTCCTGAGCGCCCCGACCAAGGAGGCTTTCCCGCTCCTCAGATACCGCACCCGGGACCTGACCCGTATCACGCGGGAGCCTTGTCCCTGCGGCCGGACCGGCGCCCGTATCTCGAGGATTACCGGGCGCACGGACGACATGCTCATCATACGCGGGGTCAACGTCTTCCCCTCCCAGATCGAGCACGCCCTGCTCGGCGTCAACGGGCTCGAGCCGCACTACCAGCTTGTTCTCAGTACCCGCGAGGACCGCCAGGACTACCTGCGCGTGCGGGTGGAGATGGCCGAAGACGTAGCGGAGGTGGCGGACGCCCACGCGGCGCTCGAGGAGCGCGTCCTCGAGACGCTCCAGAACGCCCTCGGCCTGACCGCGAGCGTCGAGCTGGTAACCCGGGCCACCATCCCGCGCAGCGAGGGCAAGGCCGTCCGCGTCCTAGACGAGCGAACGAAAGGCAGGTAGCCATGAGCACGGTGCACGAGGCCACTTACGAGCTTCTACGCTCCTTCGGGCTGACGAAGGTGTTCGGCAACCCGGGCTCCACGGAGCTGCCGTTCCTGAAGGACTTCCCGGAGGACTTTACCTACGTACTGGGGCTGCACGAGGGTGTCGTGGTGGGGATGGCCGACGGGTACGCGCAGGGGACCGGGCGGGCGGCGTTCGTTAACCTGCATACCGCCGCGGGGTTGGGCAACGCGTCGGCGGCGATTATGACGGCTCACCACAACCGCACGCCGCTGGTCATCACCGCCGGCCAGCAGGACCGGCGACAACTCGCCTTCGAGCCTTTCCTCTCCGGCCGGTTGGTAGAGATGGCCCTTCCGTACGTGAAGTGGAGCCACCAGCCCGACCGCGCCGAGGACGTGCCCGCGGCCATCGAGCGGGCCTACCACACGGCCATGCAGGCCCCTCGGGGACCGGCCTTCGTCTCGATCCCGATGAACGACTGGGAGGCCGAGACCGAGCCGCGCGAGGCGCGCGAGATCGACTACCGCACCGCCCCGAGCCCGGAGGCGCTGGACAAGGCGGTTCAAGCTCTGGAATCGAGCCAGCGACCGGCGATCGTCGCCGGGGGCGGAGTAGACCGGGCCGGCGCCTGGTACGACGCGGTGTCGTTGGCCGAGGCGCTAAACGCGGCGGTGTGGGCGGATCCGATGCACCACCGGGCCGGGTTCCCGCAGGACCATCCCCTCTTCCAGGGCGTCCTGCCTCCCGCCCAGGCAAAGATCGCGGAGGCACTATCAGGGTACGACGTGGTGCTGGTCCTCGGCGCCCCAGTGTTCAGGTACTTTCAGTACCTACCCGGAGCCCCGGTCGAGGAGGGCACGCGGGTGATCCACGTCACCGACAACCCGGAAGAGGCCTCCCGGGCCGCAACGGGCACAGGCATCATGGGCGATGTCGGGCTCGCCATCCGGCAGCTGGTCAAACGCCTCCCGAAAGACGCTGACCGCCCCGCGCCTCCCCTGCCCGCCGAGGTTTCCGAGCCCGAGGCGAAAGACTCGCTGCCGGCTGACTACGTTCTGCACACGCTGTCGCGTTACCTGCCGGAGCGAGCGATTCTCGTAGAGGAGACGCCATCGAGCAGGATGTTGCTGCACAAGCACCTCCCGATAAAAACGCCCGGCGGGTTCTACAGCGCCGCCAGCGGGGGGTTGGGGTTCGGCGCCTCCGCCTCGGTAGGGCTGAAACTGGCCCAACCCGACCGCCCGGTGGTGAGCGTTGTCGGGGACGGCTCGCTGATGTACGCGCTGCAGGCGTTGTGGAGCGCGGCCCAGTACCGCGCGAACGTTACGTTCATCGTAATGAACAACCGGCAGTACAAGATACTCAGGCTTCTTGGTGAGATGGGCGGAGTCGGGGAAGGGTTGCCCGGCCTGGACCTTCCCGAGCTGGACATCGTAGGGGCGGCCAGGAGCCTCGGCTGCGAGGGCGCCTCGGTCGATAGCCCGGAGG
>OBLS010000067.1_pt1 | contig 25492 bp, 29 predicted proteins | sample 1519901 | NCBI WGS metagenome assembly OBLS01 (sample SAMEA3113585, study PRJEB22503) | soil metagenome | reverse complement strand
ATTATCAATCCATGCATTTACTGCTTCGATTTGATCTTCCTTGAGGGAAAAAGGGAATTTTAATTGAGAAATAGCTGCGGATTCTAACATATCGTTATTTACTATTATTGTATAGAAATATAATCAATCAGTTCATATAAATTAATAGCAAATTAAATTAATTTTATTATTCTTTATTTTTTTAATTGATCGAATAATTATTTAATACCAAATATTTGTATCCTTGAATTACTGGTGTCAGCTACAAACACTTTTCCTTCTGGATCTATTGCAAGATCTTCAGGCCTATTAAACTGTCCATCTTGTTTTCCTTTAGATCTGAATTTGCTTATGAATTTGCCGTTTTCATCAAATACTTGAAAATTAGTTGATCTTTTATCAGCAACAAATACTAGATCTTCTTTTTCATAGCAGTCTATTCCAGGAATGGTACCTGAAAATTGTCCAGACCCATTTTCGAATGATCCCCATTGCCTTATAAAATTAAAGTCTTTATCAAAAACTTGAACTCTGGAGTTTTTCATGTCAGTTACATATATTGTATTATTGGAATCACTATTCCATGTGGTTCAAGAAACTTTCCTTCTATTGAACCTTTAGAGCCGTAAGATTCTATAAATTTACCATTCTAATAAAATTTTAAAATTTGATGTGCATTTTTATCAGTTAAATAGACATAACCATTGGAATCAACAGTTAACTGATATGGGGTTCTTTCAGATCCTTGGCCACTGGTATCTTCAAATCCCCGTTTTAAAATAAAGTTGTATCTAGAGAACAAAACATCAATTAATAATTAAATTGAAATAGATGACATATGAGAATCAATTGAATTATAGGCCCTTAATAACCATGATCAGAAAATAAATGTGTGATGTAATAATGTATACTAAAATAAACGTGCGTAAAACAAATATTTAAAATAATATACAATATTAGCATAAATATACTATAGAACGATTTTTTCTGTTTTAAATAATAAGAAAATTTAAATAAATCGGTATATTAAGAATCGAATTATTTTGGTTGTGACTTCATATACATATAGATTTTAATTTTCTACAATCTACATGTGTTTAAAACGTTATGGATAAATTAGTCTAGTATATCTCTTAGTATGTTATTTAGGGTTTAAAATTGGATAGTAGTAGTAGTATCACAGTAAGAGAAGAAGAACTAGGGAATTGGAGAAAAACTCATTATTCATCAGAGATAAATCCATCTTTTGAAGGAAAAACAGTTACTCTAATGGGATGGATATCCAGCATCAGGGATCATGGCAATATTCAATTTATTATGTTAAGAGATAAAGATGGAGATACTCAAATAATTGCTAAAAAGGGTCAATGTCCAGATTTGATATACGAACAAGTTTTGCAATTAAAGGAGCATACATCTTTAGGGATACGTGGAAAAGTTATTTCTCAAAGAAAAGCACCTAACGGAATAGAGGTAATTCCGTTAGAGATTAAGGTTTTTTCAATACCTGTTCAGGCCTCTCCATTTATGGTACAGAATAGAAATCCTGCAGGAATCGATACGAGATTAGACTATAGAGCAATAGATTTGAGAAGAAAGTATTTGCAAGATATTTTTATCATACGTAATAACATTTTAAAATATATTCGTAATTTTCTTTCAGATGAGAAATTTATAGAGGTCACTACACCTAAAATAATAGCAACAGCTTCAGAGGGAGGAACTGCCCTCTTCCCAATATTCTATTATGAAAGAGAGGCATTTTTGGCTCAGAGTCCTCAAATATACAAAGAACAGCTTACAATGGCTTTTGAAAAAGTCTTTGAGATAGGTCCGATTTTTAGAGCAGAGCCTTCTCGTACTAACAGGCATTTATCAGAAGCTACGTCGGTAGATGTTGAATGCGCTTTTGTTGACTATAACGATATTATGCTATTATTGGAAAAAATGATTCAATTTATTATAAAATCATTATCTGAAGATGATCTTATTAAGAATAGTACTGAACTAGACATTGACCAAAAAATCAACAATAACAAAAAACCTTTTCCAAGGCTCAAATACTCAGAATTAATTGAGAAATTGAGAAACATAGGAGAAAGAGTAAGATGGGGAGATGATTTATCTCCTCAGATATTAAAAAAACTTGATGATGATCAATTAAACAATAATTTTTACTTTATAACAGATTGGCCTACAGCAGCTAAACCATTTTATGTGAAAGAGAATCCGAATGATTTACAAATTTGTGAATCCTTTGATTTAATGTATGGACCTTTAGAAATATCATCAGGAAGCACAAGAATCAGTAATAAAGAAATTCTTATAAATAGAATGAAGAAAAAAGGATTGAATTTGAATTCATTTGATTATCACTTGCGTATATTTAATTATGGAGTTCCTCCTCATGCTGGATGTGGATTAGGATTAGAACGGCTTTTAATGACTCTTACAAAGATAGACAATATTCGTGATGCTATATTATATCCAAGAGATATTGATAGACTTGCACCGTAGCAGAAGAAAAAAGTGGAGAAAGATGATTATTAATTAAAATGATTACAAAGGATCAATTAAAACATCTAAGTAAACTTTCAAAGATAGAATTAACTGAAAATGAATTTGAAACTTATACTAAACAAATTGAAAAGATAATAAAATATTTAGATAAATTAGATGAGATTTCATTTGAGGAAGCTAAATCATTATCATCACGTTCTTTAACAAAATTGTCAGATTTAAGGGAAGATACTGTTATAGAACCAACTGCTGATATTGACAAAGTTTCTAAACATCTTAAGGATAAATTTGTAAAAGGTCCGGTTATGAGTTAATATGTCAAATCTTTATACTCTTAATGTTGAACAAGTTACAAATGGCATTAGAAATGGAGAATTTACAGCTGAAGAATATGTGTCTCATTTAATAGAAAGAATAAAAAAAATTGATAACAAAATAAATTCGTTCATAACAATAAATAACAATGCAATTGCTCAAGCACAACAAATAGATATGAAAATAAGATCAGGTTTGACAGTAGGCTCTTTAGCTGGAATTGTAGTAGGAGTTAAAGATAATATAAGTACAGCAGGCTTAAAAACAACATGTGCTTCAAAGATGCTATCTGATTATATTCCACCATACGATGCTACTGTAATAAAGAGATTAAAGGATAAAGATGCAATAATAATAGGAAAATTAAACCTTGATGAATTTGCAATGGGATCAACTACTGAATGGAGTTATTACGGATTAACAAGGAATCCATGGAATTTAGATTATGTTTGTGGAGGCTCTTCTGGTGGTAGTGCAGCCAGTATTGCAGCACAATTATGTACTGTATCACTGGGTTCTGATACTGGTGGTTCTGTTCGCTGTCCAGCTAGTTTTTGTTCTGTGACTGGATTCAAACCTACATATGGATTAGTTAGTAGATATGGACTTATTTCATATTCTAACAGTCTAGAACAAATTGGTCCTATAGGAAAGACGGTATCAGATATCAGAAACATCATGGAAGTTATATCTGGAAAAGATACTAATGATAACACAACAATAGAAACAAAAAGTAATAATAACTATTATGACGATGATGATGATAATAATAATAAAAAATATAATCAAAAAATTGGTTTATTAAAAGAATTAATAAATGGAGCTGATGAGCCCATATGTCAATGCATTTATTCTGCAATAGATAAATTTAACGAATTTGGATTTACATGTGAAGACTCATCCTTAAATTCGACAGAATATGCTCTTGCATCATATTATACAATTGCTACAGCTGAAGCTAGCAGCAATCTAGCAAGGTTTGATAATATAAGATATGGATTTGAATTAAATCCTGACGATTACGAATGGAATACATATTTCTCAAAAACAAGAGGAAATTTTGGAGACGAAGTCAAACGGAGAATAATTGTTGGAACTTTTGTATTATCTTCTGGATATTATGGTAAATATTACCTTAAAGCTCATAGAGTAAGAGAATTAATTAAATCTGAACTAAAAAATCTGTTTAAAAAATATGATTTACTAATATCTCCAACTGTTCCTGTTCTTCCTTTTAAAATTGGCGAAAAAATTGACGATCCATTAAAAATGTATTTAATAGATATAAACACAGTTTTAGCTAATTTGGCAGGCATTCCTGCTATTTCAATTCCTATAGGATTCAAAAACGGTTTACCAATTGGACTTCAAATCATGGCTGATGAATTTCAGGAGAAAAAATTACTAGATGCAGCTGAATTACTTGAAAAATCTATTAATATTAATTCAACATATCCAGATCTATAATAATGGCATTACCGGTAAAAATTGGTCTTGAAATACACTGCCAATTAACTCAACTTAATACCAAATTATTTTGTGCATGTTATTCAAATTACAGAGAAAAAGAAATCAATTCTAACATATGCCCGGTTTGTATTGGATTACCAGGATCTTTACCAATTTTGAATAAAAAGGCGGTAGAATTTGCAATTATGATTTCAAAGGCATTGAATTGTAAAATTCCAGAAATAACAGTTTTTTCAAGAAAAAATTATTTCTATCCAGATTTACCAAAAAATTTTCAGATTACTCAGTATGATTCTAATGGAACAAATACAAGCATAGGAAAAGATGGAGTTGTAAGATATGGAGAAAATAACAAAATTGCTAGAATAAGGCGAATTCAGTTAGAAGAAGATCCGGGAAGACTGATTTATGAAAGTGGAAGAATGCAAGCATTAATTGACTATAATAGAGCAGGCGTAGCATTAGTAGAAATAGTAACTGAACCTGATTTTATTCATCCTAAAGATGTAAGAATATTTTTAAATAAAATGACCTCAATATTAGAACATTTGACGGTATGTAATACAAATTTAGAAGGCTCGGTAAGATGTGATGCAAATATTTCAATAGGTAATGGAAAAAAAGTAGAAATTAAGAATGTAGGCTCTTTTAGTGATATAGAAAAGGCATTAACATATGAGATAACAAGACAACAAACAATGAATCTGCATGATATAGAAATTAAAGCTGAAACAAGACATTGGGATGATAAAAGAAAAACTACCAAACAAGCAAGATCAAAAGAAGAAGAAGAAGATTATAGATATTTTCCTGAACCAGATATTCCTAAAATTCTATTAGAAGATACATATTTATCTTTAATTAAAATGCCTGAGCTACCAGATGAAAGAAAATCCAGATTTATAGATAACTATGGACTTTCTGAACATGTAGCACAAGTACTTATTGACAATAAAGAATTAGCTGATTTATTTGAATCAGCAATAAAAATATATCACTCTCCAAAATCTATATCAAATTGGATAGTAAGTGATATTCTTGCGTTCATTGAATATGATGTATCAGGTAAAAAAACGCTCACTGATGAGATAAAAATAGATGCTAAACATATTGCAGAAATTGCAAAGTTAGTTGATGATAATACAATAAATAGACCTACAGCAAAATCCATTATTTCTAGAATTATCAAGACAGGAGAATTACCATCTGACATAATAAAAAAAGAAAAACAAAAGATTACTACAATTAATGACGAAAAAATTTTGTTAGAATCAATAGACAAAATATTTGAAGAAGAGAAAAAAGCTGTATTAGATGCTAAACAAAATCCTACTGCAATAAATTTCTTGCTTGGTAAGATAATGAAGTTTACAAAAGGAAGAGCTGATCCGAAAATAACTACAGTACTTTTAAAGGAAAAATTAAATGAAATAAAGTAAAGTATAATCGTGTGTCAGTTAAATATTTAATTAATTATCTTACATGTTTAATCTATTATCTGTTCTCATTTAACTTAATAGGAAATACAAAATTACTTGCTAATATCTCCTTTACTGATTTCTTCTAAATATTGCAAAATCAGTGGAAGAAATACACCTACATCAGTCACAATTCCTATTGCTTGAGTAGTTCCTCTGTCTAATAATTTCGTGACTACAGATTGATTAATATCAACAGCAATCACTTTTACATATGAAGGTAACATATTTCCTACAGCAATGGAATGCAACATTGAAGAAAGCATTATTACCATTTTAGCATCTTTTAAAACTTCTTTATACTTTCTTTGTGCTTCTACAATATCTGTAACAACATCTGGAAGGGGGCCATCATCTCGAATTGAACCAGACAATACAAAAGGAACATCATTATTTATGCATTCATACATTATTCCTTTATTTAGTATACCTTGTTCCACCATATTTTTGATGGAACCAGCTTTAAAAACTTCGTTAATAGATTGCATATGATTCCTATGGCCACGTACAGCCAAAGTTCCATCATCAATATTCATACCTAAAGAAGTTCCCAAAAGTGCATTCTCAATATCATGAACCGCTAGAGCGTTTCCAGCCAATATACCATGGATATAGCCCATTCTAATTAGTTTAGCTAATGATTGGGAAGCTCCTGAATGAACTATAACAGGTCCTCCAACAACTATTATTTTTTCTTTTTGTTTTACTGCCACTTTATAAATATCATGTGCAACTTTTTTAATAATATGTTGAGTAGGTCGTTCACTTGAAGAGGTACTACTCATAAATTGAAATATATCAATTCCCTGACGTGGACGTTCATCAGGTATAATACGTATACCGTTTTCATTAATTACTATCATATCATTTTTTTTTATATCTCTTATCATTTTGCACTCGGCTGTTTTATTATATATATCAACAACTATACACTTATCCATCATAATATTTTTAACATCTATCCATCTTCCATCATAAAAAATCTGAGTCGGTTTATTAGTTGTACTATAGAATAAATCAGGCATAACCATATCTAATGGTGCTGGTTCTAAAGATACATTTTCAGTTGAAATTGGCTGAGCGCCATCTCGATAAATTGCTTCTAATATTTGGCCAAGATGTATTTTATCTTTGCCTTCAACAATAAGTCTAGCATAACTAGGATCAGTCTTATTCTTACCAACAGTGAACTCCTGTACTCTAAATTCTCCCTTTAAATCCATTATCTTGTCAAAAATACTAGTTAAAATCATCGAATCTATAAGATGTCCTTTAACCTCAATTTCTTGTTCGAATTTATTATTATCTGACAAATTGTAATACTAGATAAATATAGTTTAGATACTTAAGCATTAATTAAATTGGAAGGGAAAGCTTTCCAGTATATTCAGATAGATTATGGTCTTGCTTGATTCTTGATACGATATTATTTTTATCCTCTTCTGAAAACCATTGAGCAATAGTTTTAGCTACTCCACTTTTATCACAGATTACAATAACATAACCACTAGCTTCTTTAAATACAGCAATTAAGTTCTCTTCTCCAACCGGAGACCATTCATTTGTCTTTGTATCTTTAAGAGCTAAAGCAGGCATTGCTATATTTCCAGTATATTTATTTAACAAATCCTTAGATTGTTTAACACGTTTTTCTCCTAATTTGAGTGCTGTAAAATATTGCATGATAGAATATATCAAGGATTCTTATCTTAAATGTTTTAGCATATTTGCAATGGTAGATTGAAAATTGGAATTGTCTTCTTCTTTTTCTACTCCCGCTCCAATACTATCAAGTACATGCAAAAATGGAGATAAAAATTCATAAGAATAACCATTTTTAAGATACTGGTTTGCTTGTAAGAACATTTCTATCTTGTCTAGTTGTTTTACAAGGCGTGCTTCTTTTGTTTGATTTAAGCAATATTCTTTCCATATATTAGAATAAAGTCCAGCAATTTTATCGGGAAAAGAAGATATTACAATTTTCATTGCATCATCTTCTTTTATCTGTTTTTCTCCAATAGAAATTTCATCAGGCATATAATCTCCTATTATAGATTCTGCCAAATCATGTATTATACACATTTTTATTACTTTTTCTGTATCAAGGCCTAAAAAATCAGAAAAAACCATCGATAAAGCAGTTAATGAATAGCTATGGTCTGCTACAGATTCAGCTCTTAGAATTTTGGCTTTGGATAGCCAACCTGTTCTTTTAATATTTTTTAATTTAAGGATATATTCTATAAGATTATTGAATTTATAATTATCCATATTAATTATATATATTCATATATATCAATTAAATTAAAATTATTATTTTATTATATAACACCATTATTCTACCATAATAATAAAACTAGAAAATAGACATGATCATGCAAAGAAAAATTTCTATATCTAATAAGTGAAAATATGTTATTGGTATTATAATAAATGGATTCAGATATAAATCAAATACATATGCTAAGCCTAATGTAACAATAGATAACACTACAGTTATAACAATTATTATTATCACATTTCGTATTTGTCCCATTTAAAGACACTACTTACTCTTCTTTTTCAATAAATAAATTAAATTCAGGACTTCCATGCTATATCCGATATTTGTAATCTTTTATTTATTGTTCTACTTAATACAAAAAGCAGATCTGAAAGTCTATTCAAGTACACAAGAACCAAATTGTTAATCATGTCTTCCAAAAATAATTTTGCAACATTCGTTTCTGTTCTTCGTGCAATGCTTCTTGCAATATGAAGGTTAGAAGATTCAATAGACCCTCCTGGTAGAATAAAATATGTAATTGGAGATAATTCTTTTTCATAGTTATCAATATCATTTTCCAATACTGTAATCATATTAGATTGAACTCGTAAAGAAGAAGACTTTGAAAGATCAGGATCAGCTAAATCAGAGCCAATAACAAATAATTCATTTTGAATTCTACTAAGAGTAACTATAATATCAGAAAAAGATGATGATGATAAAGTATGCTTTGATAAAAGAGATATCGATAAACCAATATATGAATTAAGTTCATCTACTGATCCATAAGCAATTATTCTAATATCACTCTTTGGAATTCTTTTTCCGCCAATAAGGCCTGTTAATCCTTTGTCTCCAGTTTTTGTATATATTTTCATATATCACTAAAGGTGACATAGAGAGATAATATTCTATACATGCTCTAACAGACTATTAATAAGAATGTACTTCAGCCTTATGTTCTCTTAGATATTTCTTCTTCTTGAACCTTTCATTACATTTGTCACATTTAAAGGGTTGATCGAATTCCAAGAGAAATCGTTGTTTTCTCTCTTCTGGAGTTTCGACTACCTGATTGGATTCAGGATTAGTAGAATTATTCATTATATTTTCTCCTAGAAAATTATTTTTAATCTTTATTTAGTTTTAGAAAAATAGTTATATTAGATTATTATTAAAAAAATTACATAGTTTTTTTTAACTATTTTTATTACTATGATAGTATATTTACAAAATAGAATATATATTGAACTGATTTAAATTATTATTCCATGCCGTCGTAGCTCAGCCTGGGAGAGCACTCGACTTGATTTAACTTGACTATTCAAGGGTGAAGCTGAAGACCGAGCTGTCGTGAGCTCAAATCTCACCGACGGCATTAATTTATATTATATCATTGAATTTAGAAATATCGTATTATTGGAAAGCATAATACAAATATTTAGAAGAATATTTTGTTCGCATGACGATTCCTTTTCCTTTAGAGTGTATAATGATTTTGATTTTAGCGAATATAACAAATGCACAAAATGTGGTAAAACACTTGGCTATTTCAAGGGATTTGATGAGGATCTAAGAGGATGATTTGGATTGGTACTCAGGATCAATCTTCAAATCTTAATAATTAGTTGGTGGTTGGGTGCAGCTACAGCATTGCTCTCATTTTTACTTCCGATATATATTCATCACATTATAGTTGGAGGAATTGGATGGTCGATAATTTCTATAAGTACTATACTTATAATTTATGAAATAAAGAAGATAAAAGAAGAAGATAAAAGAACTAAAGCACTATAAAACAAAATTAAAGGCTTTCTTTTCCGCCTTGTTCCTCTATTACTACAAGAGTAACAGTAGATGTAATGCCAGGCACTTTTCTTATTTTGTTTGTTATAGTATTATTCATAGATTCTGTATCATTAGATCTAACCTTTACGAAAACATCATGAACTCCATAAGTTCCCCTTACCTCTTTGACATCTGGCAAATTTGTTAATTCACTGATAATTTTTTCCTCAGAACCTAATGTACAATTAACTAAAATATATGCTGTTGGCATGCTTAAATTATTATTTGATTAATATTTTAGTTTTGTTTTTTTAATACCATATAATAACAATAGAATGCAAATTTCAAAATTAATTAGTTAGCAACAAGAAATTAATAATTACTATACAATATTACAAATCTATATGTATTGAAAATTATAATGTGAAAACATGCGGTTACCTCTAAAAGGTAGTGATTATTTCGTTAAAAAGGTAAATGAAGTTGTTGAAACAATTAATGAAGAATTTGTTTATTTTTTAAAACCAAAATTGCAAATGAAAAAAGTTGATGTAATGTTGGGAGATGGGACAATAACAAATGCAGAAACTTTTGATCCGAAAGAAATTACAAATGAATTTAGACGAATTTTAGAAAATCTAAACAATTGGATCGTTACAGACATTTCAAATTCTAAAACAGAGGATTTGTATAGATTATACTTTCAAATAACCTGTAACATTGATAAATTCTATATCTATGGATATTTCGGAATACAATTTCATGTTTTGCATTATTACAAATTAGATAAAGAAGTTATAAAAATTCAGAAAGAATTGGTAAAATTAAATCAAGATGTAACAGAATCATTTATTTCGCTTGCTGATAAAGGAAATGCAATAATAGAAGACGAATTAAGAAGGCAGGGAATTAATAACCTACCATTTGAAGAATTATTTGTTAAAATATATGAAAATAACAATTTAATGAATAATCTTGAACAGAAAGCTTTAAAACTAGAAAAACGATTTCCTCAACTTCAAGATAGTGACAATAAAAGAGAACAGTTGATTTCACAATTAAATGATATGATTATTGATTTGTATCGCATAACACCTGTAAAAATGGACTACAATGGATTAATGCAAGGAGATGAAGGAATTGTATCATATTTTGAAATTGAAATTATTAAGAATAAAACTGGAAAACGAGATTCATACATTGATACTAAAAAATTTAGTAGTAAAGAAATTACAGAAACGGTAGCTAAGAAATTAGATGAAATAACATCATTATTAAAAGAATTAAAGTAAATATAATTACCCCTAATTATTATATATAATTTTGTAACCTTTACTATAATGAATAGCAAATTTTCCTTGAATATACATAATAACACTAAGAAAAACAACGATAGAAAAACTTCAATATCTAAATCTCTTCTCATCCCACTTTTAGTCTTGTCAACACTTATTATGGGATCATTATTGTCTTATTCAATAATATCAATTTCTGCGCAACAAGATACAACAACATTATCTAATACTCAAATTAAAAAATCCGTTACTCATAATGCTGTAGGCCATGAATCACATCAAGTTGTTCAATTTGTAGAACCTCTAAATAATAATAATACTTTGTATAAAGGCATAGTTACATTCACATCATCCATACCAATAGACATTATTGCATATCATGATATATCCAATATTGCAGATAAATTAAATAAAACTGTTATAAAACCATGGACTGCTAATGGAAAAACATTTGTCCCAACAACTATTATGAAAAATGCTACTTCGGGAACAGTTGATTTCGTAGGATCAGGTATTACTACACATATTCCCTATAATCAAACATATGACGTTGCATATTCAATACATGCAATACCTTTTAATATAAAATAATCTTTCTTTATTCTAATTATTTATTGTTTAATGATTATGGAGATTAGACTTCATTTTAATTCTTTTTTAGTAAAGCAAGACGATTGAAATACTGTGGTCCCATTTATTGAAACGTTCAAATCCCACAAATTCTATTGAAAAATAGTGTTGGGCCCATAAATTTGGTATGGTCCCTTTCTGTTGAGGTTAATTATGATTCCTAATATTAAACAATAATTATATAATAATTTACTATTGATCCATTCTCTTAAAGGGATTGAACAGTATATTCATTGTATAATAACTATAATTTTCTTTATATTTCGTAAAAATTTGAGACTATTATCATTAATCTAAATTTTTTTAATATTGGATATGGATGTTTTTCTGGATAGTGACTTTACTATATTATCCTTATTAATAATAAATTTGATACTATCATGATTGCCTAATATATCGATAATTGGTTTAGGTATTGAACTTGAGAATAACCTTTTTTTCTCCATAATTAACTCTAGCTTCAAATTCTTTAGTAGGGTTTATGTATCCTTAAAAAACCTCGTTTTTAGTTCAAATTTGTTTCACAAACTGTACTATCTCCTAATATTTATTCCATGTACAATTAATTTATGATAATAAAAAAAATAATATAAAAAGAATAGATAGTTACTCTAATATATTATATAATACATAGTTTAAAGAAATAGCAAATTATAATTACAATTGATATATGTAATCTAATATATAATGAGTAATGAATTAAATTTAGAAACAATAAAACAACTACCTACATATGATGAAATAATTAAAGGTAGGGAAGTATTAAAAAATTTCATAGGCAAGACTCCTCTTTATAAGTCAAATACCTTTTCTAATTTAATTGGTACAAATATTTTCTTAAAGAATGAAGCTTTTCAAAAAACTGGATCCTTTAAGGTAAGAGGAGCTCTTTACAAAATTAAAAATCTACCTGAAGAAAAAATGAAATATGGAATAATTGCTGCATCTGCAGGAAATCATGCACAAGGTGTTGCGTATGCAGCAACTATTAGAAAGACTCCATGTACAATAGTAATGCCAATGTATGCATCTCCAGCAAAGATAGCAGCTGTAAGAGCATATAATGCACAAGTTATCCTAAAAGGCAATGATTACGATGAAGCATGGACGGCAGCTAAAGAGATAGCTCAAAATGAAAATAAGACAATCATTCACGCATTCGATGATTCAGAGGTAATAGCAGGACAAGGTTCAATAGGATTAGAATTATTAGAGGATTTACCAGATTTAGATGAAGTTTATCTTCCTGTTGGTGGTGGTGGGTTAGCAGCAGGAGTTGCAATTGCTATAAAATCAAAAAAAAGAAATGTCAAGATAATTGGAGTAGAATCTAAAGCTTTTCCGGCAATGAAAGAATCTATTGAAAAAGGGTCACTTCAAACAAAAAAAGGAGAATTCACAATTGCAGATGGAATATCAGTGAAATCTCCTGGAAAACTAACTTTTGAAATAGCAAAAAGGTATTTAGATGATATTGTTTTGATTGATGATAATTCTATTGTTAAAACTATGTTCTTATTAATGGAACGATCTAAACTAGTAGTAGAACCTGCAGGTGCTGCTAGTCTTGCATATTTACTAAATAATGGACATAAAAATAGAAATAAAAAAATCGTATCTATTTTATCAGGTGGTAATGTAGATATGTACTTACTTGGTCAAGTAGTAGCAAAAGGCCTTTTACAAATGAATAGATTGTTAAAAATATTCATTCAATTGCCAGACAAACCAGGAGCATTAAAGACAGTAGTAGATGGTATTTCAGATTTAAATGTAAATATTGTAGAAGTAATCCACGATAGACTAAGTGCCAATATTTCTGCAGGAACTGCTGGTGTTTACTTAAGTTTAGAATTGGAAAATGAGAAACATTGTGATCTTTTAATTAACTTTATGAAGAAAAAGGGTATAGATTTTAAAATAATTAATTAACACAGATAGAGAATAAATCATAAATTAATTATTTATTAAATATAGAATAAATATGTATTGAAATAATAACCTATTCAACTAATAGTAGTTGATCTATAATATTTTTTGGATCTATTTTTTGTTCAATTCCAAAAGCGATAGCTACTAAGTTTTTAATTTCTACCATTTTTAGTTTAATAGCTGCGGTCATAGGTGCATAGCTAAATATATTTCCATACAACGCCATTGACTTTTTATATATTAATCTCTCAAATCTAGTTTCAATTTCTGAGATTACACTTATATCATTTTCGTTTCCTTGATTAGGAACTATATCTTTATAAACAGTTTTAGAAAATTCTGATATTGCCTGTCTTACACTATCTGCATGTATCATTTTATTTAGAATATCTTCATTTACACGAGAGGTCGTTGCTATCCTTAATGATTTAATATGTTCTTCTGGAAGGTTCCAATATTTAGCTCTAAGAGTACTTGAAACATTATAATAATCTAGATCAAGCGAAACTAAAGGCTGAAGAACAGCAGGCTTACCTATATTAGCAAAAGCACTCACCAAGCCTTTGTAGTAAATCTTATCCAGATAAAGTTCAAAAGTTTGAACATTATTATTTTCTTTGTATAATTGAGCAGCAGAAGAGATCTCACTACCGAATTCAGAGGTTTGTAAAGCAGATACAGCCTCATCAAGATCTTTTGCAATTAGAGCTTTAACAATAATATCTCTCCTTCCAATTAGTTCTTCTGCATGCATATTTATATGTGGAAAAATATCATCATACGTCTTTCCTAAAGCTTTACTTTTTAAAATAATTTTGAGATTCCAGAGAATATATTTTCTATAATACGCATTTACAAGATCCTTTTTAGATATTTTGGTCATAGAAGAATGAAAATTGAAAAGATCTTCTTTTAGTGCAGTTTCAATTTTTTCAGAATTTATAGGTTGTTGTATTTTGCTCAAAGAATTAACATACGAGGTATTTTTTAATCTGGTTATAAATTCATCAAGAGTTTTGGAATCAGAAAATGATTCTAAATCATGTTTAGATAGCATTGTACCTCGTTCAGAAAAAGCTCTAACTGTACCAAAAATCCTTTGAGCTTTGTTAGCTTTTCCCAATTTTAATCATCATCCTCTTTATAATAATATATTATGATTTTATTAATTAAATTTTTGTTAATGAGAATATATAAACAATAGATATAAAATCTATGTTTTATTGGGATTAGATTCATTATCTATATTCCCTAGAATCATACTGATAACCTTATCGATTGCCTTATCATAATTTTTTTCAATATTATTTTTTATTTGGTTATAATTTTTCTCACCCTGTTCTTGGATTAAGGCTGATTCTTTTTCAGATTCTTTTTTAGCATCGTTTAAAATTCTTTCTGCTTCCTCATTTGCTAATTTAATAATTTTTTGTCGTAATTGTTCTATCTCGCTATTAGAATAAGATAGCATACGTTTCTTTAATTCTTCAATATTAGAATTAAGATTCTCAACATTATTTTCAAATTCTGAAAGAGTATTGATTATTCCTTCCACCGTAGAAGAGTTGGATTCCAATCCAACAAAATTGCAATTTAAAGGATTATTAAACCCTTACTTTTTAATTAGAAGAATATTATTTTTTATTTTACAAAAATTCTAAAATCCAGCTTTAATTGGATCTAGTGGTTTTATTAATTCACGTAACAAAGTTGTGGCATAAGCTCCTTTTGGTAATTTAAATGACAGATCAATCATTCCAGAATATCTAAATTCACTACAACATAGCAAAGTTTGTCTAAATCCCATCTGTATACTTAATTCTTGCAAGTCTTTCAGATAGAAATCTTTAGGTAAGATATTTTCATCAGAAAGTATTTTTTTAGTAATATGATCAAAACGACTTTTTCCAGGTTGATAATTATAACCTACTAACCTAATTGCTGGAATAATATCATTATGTGAATCTATTCCTTCTCTAAATCTTCTAATTTTACCAAAAACTAAGGGTTTCTCTATTTCAAAACATAAATCACCATCTTTGCATTTTTGAATATCTTCATTACATGAAAGAGACTTACTTAGGCATTTATTAAAAACATAAGATTGATAAGCTTGAACAAAGAGTCGTCTGATGTTTATTGGTATAGATCGAATAGCTGCAATGGAATCTTTACCTTTCATTATTGTACTTAAAATATTTCTTTCCAAGTCCATTCCTTTAGGTAAAATATTAATCAGTTTTTGGTAATTGTCAGAATCTCTAATTCTTTCTCGTATTTCCTTTGAAAACTTTGAGTCATATTCGGAAGTATAAGAGAGAAGATATTCAATAGCTTTGTTATAATCTCTATTAAGTAATGCTTTACCAACTAAATGAGTTACCATTCTTTCACTTCCAAATCTTTGTAAGCCATAGAAATTAGCAATTTTATTTAATTCTAATAAAAAGGGGTGTATATCATTATCAGAAGTTTGATTTATTTTTATTTTGAAGCTATTTCCAATAAGTGCAGATTTTGATAAAGGAGTACGCAGGAAACCTAATAAGGTTAATTTTGTTTTAGGTGTTATTATATATCTAGGTAAATTCTTTGTTTGTTCACAACTAGCATATTGACTAGTTTCTGCTTTTGCATCCTTTATTCCCATTATTCTTAGTTTTAAACCTGATTGTTTTTTAATTTCAATTACCGCGTGATTAGAATCAATATTATGTTTTTCCAATAAATAAAGTGGAAATTTATGTTCGTTATTTTGAGCCAAAGAGAAATATGGTGGTTTTAAAAATGTATAATCTATTATTTCAGCTACCTGAAATTCTTCATTAGTTTCCTTTATTGTTCCTTTAATACCTGCGAAATTTGTACAATAACATTCCATACCAGCTTGGAAATCTATCTCAGGTACAGATTTTATCACAAAATTAACCTATATCAAATTAAATATAAACAATATAACAATTATATCATCAATAATAAATAAAGGATTTATATTCAAATAGCATATTAATAATTATGGGTATCGCAACATATATGGCTAAAGAAGTTATGAAAGAAATTAATAATAAATCGAAGGAGTTTTATGAATTTATTTTACCTCCTGTAGATATGGTAGAAGATAGTAATGATTTGCTTGTAATTATAGATTTACCAGGATTTAATAAAAATGACATAACTCTTAGAATAAATAAAAATGTACTTTCTATTAAAGCCAATAAGCCAGATAACGAATATAGAGGTACGGTTTATCTAAAGCAGCGACCTACAAAAATAGATAAGAGAATCTTATTACCTTTTTCAGTTGATGATGATGATGAAGTTACTGGAACAGCTAATTATACTGACGGAATTATAACATTGAGGATTCCCAGCAAGAATTTAGGAAATAGAATACAAATTTCTTAATAATAAAATATACAGCAAATTTGTAATTCGGAGATACAAAATAAAATAAAATAAAATTTACAATTTTATAAAATATTTATTGATTATTCTGCTGATAAATCCCAATAATTGGCATCTTTAAATTCAATTTTTGGTTTTCCTAATGACTTCCAATCTTTAAACGATTTAGAATATAATTTAACATTTTTGATACCTGCTAATTTTAATGCATAAAATGCAAGACCAGACAATGTTCCCACACTTCCACAATACGTAATTATCTCAGAATCTGGAGAAATTCCTCTATTTTCAACAAATCGTTTTATCTCATCTACTGATCGCAAAATATGATTATCATTACCTAACATAGTATAAGGAATATTTTTTGCACTAGGGATATGTTCTGTTAGAAAATTGAGTCTTTCTCTTGAATCAACTAAGATCTTATCAGGATTGTTTTGTATAGATTCAACATACGGTGCATCTGCATAAATAGATTGATTTAATTGAAGAGAATGAGTAGTTTTTGGAAATTTATTATTGCGTTTTTCAATTTCCAAACCAAGGTTTTTCCAATTTGTATAGGTCATTTCAAGGAGTGAAGTGTTCTCATGACCAACATATTGAAAGGTCCAAGCAACCCGTGCGGCCAAGGCTCCAAAAGTATCATCATATACTACTACAGGCATTTCATCAGAGATACCAAAACTTTCCAATAATTTGACAATCTGCTCAGGCGAATCATTTGAGAGTAATACTGCCAGAGGTAATGATACTGCAGTGGGAATATGTCCTTTTTTATAATCTTCTATTCTACGAACGTCCACAACTCGTATTTCGGTTTTTTTTCGAATCAAGGTACGTAATGTATCCACATCACATACAATAGGAAGCTTGTAAGCAGTAGTAGTAGTAGTAGCAGCAGCTCTTTTTATTTTAAATTGTGATAGTGTTTTTGTATTGGTAGTAGTAGTAGTAGTATTCTTCTTATCTTTCTGCTTTAAAATTGAATTTTTTATCTTTATATCTTTAACCTTTGATTGAATATCATGCTTATTAAGTTCTTTCTGCTGATCAGTTTTTGTATTCTTTGAAATCACTTTTACTTTTTGAGTCAAGCAGCACATTCGCCTCTAGCAGTCTTTGCACTAAATTTAATATCATTACCATAATCTTGATAGAATTCTTGACCTTGTTCGAATGGAGGAAGTTGAACCACTGGTGTAAGAAGGATTTTTATATCTTCTATGTTTTTTATGTTACCATTTCCATTACTATTTATAATACGGTCTATCCACATATCTAATGTTTCGGAAGATGACTTTTCATTCTTGTATAATTCCACTATTTTCTGAACTACATCTATGACTTTTTTTGCTGGGACACGCATAATAGCTTTACCAAGTTTTCCATCTTCAGTACCATTACCACCAAATAACATAGTATACACAGGAGCCATAGAATTTCCTATTCTTGCAGCACCACCAAAAAAGCCAATAGTTGCAATTTCATGTTGTCCACAAGAGTTAGGACAACCACTTATTTTAATAGTGGAATTACGAAGATCGTTATCAACATCAAAACCTAATTCCAATAATGTCCTTTGAACTTCTTTAGCTAATCTATGCGAATTAGTTATAGCCAGATTACAAGAAGTAGTACCAGAACAACCTACTGCTGAAGTAATTGTAAGAGCGCCAGGATTAGCTAATCCAATAGCCATAAGTTTTTTATAAACTAGTGGCAAATCAGTATAGTAAATATATCTAATTGCAAAATTTTGTTGTGGAGTATTTCTTGCAACAGATTCTGATGAGAATTCACGTATTATGGATGCTAAAGACCGTAATTGATTAGCTGTTATATCACCTGCTCCAAGGGTTATAAATATTGTAGAATAGCCTTCTTGTTTTTGCGAGACTACGTTTGTCTGAAACCAACGATCATAACCATTACCTGAACCAGAGAAATTATTTGTTTCTATAACAGGGAGTTTATTAAATTTTGTTAGTGGCTTTCTTATTGGAACATATGAATCATCATTAAAGTGAACTTGATAAAGGTTCTTAGTAAATTCAGAAACAGTCATTTCTACAATAGTACGTTCCTTCAAAACCATTTTTTGAAATTTTTCCCAGCCAATTTCATTTACTAAATAGCGCATTCGGTTTCTGGCCATATTATCTCTGTTCCCTAGTCTATCAAATAGTCTAATGGTTGCCATACAAGTTGATAAGACTTGTTCTTCCGGAGTGAATTCTTCTAATAAATGACCTATAAATGAGGCAGCACCCAATCCTCCTCCAAGGTAAATTCTAAATCCCTTTTTTCCATCTCTTAAATCAGGAATTAAACCAATATCAGCTATTCTTACTAGGCCATGTTTACTACAGCAACCAAAATTTATTTTAAATTTTCTTGGTAGATTCTGAGAAAGGGGATTGCGTAATAGGAATTTTGCAATTGCCATTGAATAAGGGGTAGCATCAAAAACTTCTTCAGGACAAACTCCAGCAAAATGGCTACACATTACATTTCTTACAGTATTACCACAAGCTTCTCTAGTTGTTAAACCTGCTTCTACTAATCCTCTCATTACTTCGCTAACATCCTCTAATTGTACCCAATGTAATTGAATATTTTGTCTAGTTGAAACATGAGCAGATCCAATAGAAAATGCTTCAGATAAATTAGCTATCTTTTCTAGTTGCTCTGGAGTGATTTCGCCGCTAGGAACTTTAATTCTTATCATACTATAATCAGGTCTTAATCTTGATCCATATGCCCCATGTTGAAGTCTAAATCTTCGAAAATCATCATTAGATAACTTTCCTTGTCTATAGAGTTTAACTTTATTAGCAAAATTATCAGTTTCTTTTTCTAATCCCCATTTTTCTTTAATAGGTTTAGCAAAAGAATCTTTTTTATGTTTAACTTTAGTTAATTCAGCATTCTTTTTCAATATATTAATCATTTATACAAAACCTTATATTTTTTATGGAATGACAACCAAAAAAATCAAGTGATTTAATAATAGATGGCAAATTATTGTATGAATATTATAGTTTATAAATGGCATATAATGAGCAGTAAATTATAATTCATTATTGCACAAATAACTATTTTTTTCTACCCGCTTTTCTTTAATTGAAGGAATAATTTTCATCTTTGCGGATTCAAAATTTAATTTGAGTTGTTTTCCCTCGTATATCCTATCTAAAACAATAGCCAGAGCAGATATTTCAGAATGTGGTTGATTACCTACAGCAATGTTATAATCAGAAAGTTTGTAAACTTCACTTGGAACTTTTTCAGCCCCTATTATTATAAGAATATCATCACGGCTATTTTTAATTTTACCGATTATATCATCCACATTTAATCCATACATTGTAAGATGAATAACTATACCACCGTTTTTTTTCCAATTTAATATTGTATTTCTCCAATTTTTAACTATTTCAATTTTAAAATTTGATGCATATCCCCATCTATTATTTACATCATCAATTGTAGATTTTATATCATCATTAACATCGGTCATATATAGAATGTTACAACCAAAAGATCTGGAAACTAAGGCTACATGTGTAGTTGTTCGATCATCTCTGACTAATCTATGACCTATTCGAAGTACTGCTATATTCATTTTTGGAAATCGCCACTATTTTGTATTTCTAAATTATTTCCATAAACGAACATATCTATAACATCCAATATTTTATTTGTGTTATAGCCAGTTTTTGCAGATATAGGTAAAACAATATTATTTGGATATGTTAAACCTAACATTTTAGATTTTTCATAGGCATTATTTACTGTAGTTAAATCTACTTTATTAAGTAAATACACTACTCTTGTTGATGGAATTTGTAATTCATTTATTATATGAAGACAACTATTTAGTTTTATTTTTATATTCTTGAGAGTTTGACTAACATCTATAACCAACAAAATCAATTGAGAATAAACAAGTTCATTTAGAGTAGATTTAAAAGCATCTATCATATAAGCTGGTAGCTTATTTACGAATCCTACAGTGTCTGATAGTAATACTTTTTGATTGGAATTTATATATAAAGATCGAGTAAAAGTAGATAGAGTAGTAAACATTTCTTTACCTACTGCTTTTGACTCTCCCGTTAATGAATTAAACAATGTAGTTTTACCTGCTGATGTATAACCAATCAGTGAAATAGTTGGAATACCAATTCTATTACGTTGATTTCTAAATAGTGTCCTTCTTGTTTCTTCTTTCTGTAATTTCTTTTTTAAGACACTCATTTGTGAATTAAGAGCCAATGTGTAAACATCAGCATCATATTTTCCCAAACCAAAAAATCCTGGTTGTTCACCAATTTTTGCAAGCTTCACCTTTTCTTTTATTCTAACCATTTCATATCTTAATTGGGCTAATTTAATTTGAATACGTGATTCTGATGTACTCGCCCGACGTTCGAATATTTCTAATATTAATAGTTCTCTATCGATAATATCTTTCTTAATTAGACTTGCTAAATTATATTGTTGAGTAGGTTTTAATACTTCGTCAAAAAGGATGATATCAATATCCAAATCATTTACTAGATCCTTAACCTCATATGCTTTACCTTTACCAATTCCATATTTTGATTGTGTAATATGTTTCTGTTTGACTATTTTTTTAACTATATAACCTGCAGCCTCAGCCAAAGATAATGCTTCATTAACAGATTCTTCAATAGGATAGGTTATTAAAAGGGCTTTTTTAAAATTCATAATTAATCATCTTCATTTTCATTATTTTCAACAAGATTTTCATATAATTGAATTCCTAGAACGCGTTCCAATTTTTTAGACAATATTTCATTCGGTTTAATTGCACCTGTTTCAATTTTTTTGTAAAGAGTAATTTTTTCACTTATCTGATTAGCTACATTTTCTTGTGTTATTCCTTTTTTCATTCTAGCTTCTCTTATGATTGTCCCAAAATCTGGTCGCAATACTTTTTCATCGATAATTTGAATTGTCTTGGAATAAGATCTAATGGGTTTTTTTTGAGGTAATGGAACGGATCCTTTTTTCGGAGAAAATGTTTTTTTTGAAGGCTGGCTTGGTTCATATGGTTTTCCACGTTTTGAACATGATAAACATACGTTAAATATACTACCATCAACAATTACATTTTTTGGAGTTTGAATGGAATTTCCACATAATTCACAGAATGAGGACATAAGATAATAATATCTAAATAAGAAATAAATTCTTTCTTTTCCTTTTAACTAATGTATTATTTCGATTGGTTACTCTATTTTAAAATTTCAATTAAAATCATGCTTATAAAATTTCTATCCAAATAAATGATTTAATCAAATGGTTTCACAATAATATATGAATATACTATACTATGGGTATGAAATTTTGTAATAGTATTTAAAATTAATTTTAAAATAACTAATTTTCTTTAAAATATCTTCAACTTATATGAATGAATAATTATATTAAAGAATATCAATAACTTTTCATATAAGAAATATTTTATTAGATAACTATAGATAAAATAGATTGAAACCTTTACCTTTAAACCCTCGAAATAAACTGATTAACCACCTATCTGTACTTTTTGATACAAATGTAAACGAAGAATTTCCACCAGAAATACAATGTGAATTCTCTAAGAGGACGGGAAGAATTAAAAATTTTTCTATAGAATCAAAGTTATTTGCTACTTTACGTAAAGACGGTGGGCTTGCTCTATCCATATTTGGAGCAAAAATGATGATAAAATATACTCAATTTAGAGAAAATTGTGTCATTCCAAAAGACGAAGCAATATCATTCATTAGTGAAGGAAGATCGTTATTTTGTAAACATGTAAAATGGTGTGGAAAAAATGTTAAGAATGGATCAGATGTAGTAGTCATTGATAATAGAAATGAAGTATTAGCTGTAGGAAAAGCGATTTGCGAAAATAAGGTGATGGTAAAATTTGATTATGGTGTAGCAGTAAAAATTAGAGAAGGAATAAAAAGTAGAAACACTCAACAATATCAGAGGTAATGGAAAATGATGCGTGGAGGAAATAGAGAAATGAGAAGAATGCTTGGAAAGATGGGTTTAGAGATGAATGAAATGGAAGGAATTGAGGAAGTGATAATAAAAACTGACACTAAAGAAATGTATCTAATAAAACCACAAGTAGTTGAAATGAAAGGAAAAGACAATACAATTTTCCAAATTATTGCTACAGATATTGAAGAAAAACAAAGAGAAATTCCATCATTCAAAGAAGAAGACATGGTCTTGGTGATGCAACAAGCTAATGTATCAAGAGAAAAAGCTATTCAAGCCTTGACTGATTCTAAAGGTGACATAGCACAAGCTATTTTAACACTAACCACATAATGAAACAATTACTACAACATAATTTTAGACGGAAAATATATTATCAAATATATTTTTGATTGTATCTATTATATTTTTAATGAATTTTGTTTTTTAATTAGAAAATAATAATTGTCAATTTCAATTAAAAGGTCGATAGTGAATATTGTACATAGTACCATAATTTGACCAACAAAATAAAATTATCTATCAATAAACAATATATGACCTAAATCACTTACTAACTTAGTAATTGATTTTCTCTACTCTTATTAATACATCCCACAGCAAATGACCATTAAGTCCCCGATTATACCATTTTATTGTTATTATTTTTATGCCATTTGATATATTCTTGATAAACAAGTAATGCTGCAACTGTTTTACAATCTATAATTTCACCATTAATACACTTTTTTAATGCAGTTTTCAATCCTAGTTTTTTTAATTTTATATTTTCATCATCATCGCTACCTTGTTTATTGCTAATTTTTTTTAAATTAGTTACTATAAAAACGTACATTAATTCAGTATCATAGCTAGGTGCCAAATACCATTTAGTCAAAAAAGATAAGGTACCTGTATAACCTGTCTCTTCATACAACTCTCTTCTAGCAGCCTCTTCTTTTGTTTCTCCATCTTCTATTTTTCCAGCAGGTATTTCTAACAGAGTTCTTTTTGCAGGATGTCTATATTGTGTAATTAGAAGAATATTGGAATAATCAATTATAGGAATAAGTCCTACTGATGGAGAATGTTCAACAATTTCCTTCTGAATTTTTTTGTCTTGTAGAATAAATTCATCTTTTCTAATGGATATTTTTCCTGTATAAACTCTCTCACTATGCAATAATTTAGCTTTATTCATTTGATTCAACTATAAATTGAGAGTATTTTTCTTCAAAGTAAATATACTTTCCTCATCTATATCTATTAGATTTTTATCTTAAACTACATCTATAAATAAAATTTTAAGTTAATTTATATGATATTTGTTTAATTCTAATATAGATGAAATACATTGACGGTGAAGGCAATATTCTTATTCCTAAATCCGTCAGACCTATAATTGATTATACTGAAACAAATCTAGGAAGTAAAAATGGAGCAGAGAAACAATATCGATATGGAACTTTACATATTAGAGAATATGAGAATTACTATAGCGTACATATGGACAAAGTTGATCCAAGAATCAATCCCATTGGACATCTTTTGAAAGATGCTCCAGAATATATTATATGCGGAATTATGGCAAGTACAATTGGTCTAAAAGTAGGTACAGCATTTTATAAAAAGAAAAAAATAGAAGAAAATGATAATCAATTAAAAGCATTGCCATTAGGAATTATTACAGGTATATTAGCTGGAACTACAACATATATTACAACTTATTATTTGCATAATTTTATTAGAAAATCAAAATTAAGAAAATAAGTAGATTTTTTATTATTGATTAAAGATTTATTTTGAAATGACAAACAATAATAATTCTAAATTTAAATTAATAAAAATCATAATAAAGTTACTACCAATAATAATCAATTTTAAGAGAGATAGAAAAGAATGGGTAAAACGTGAAGGTAAAAATATAGATGAAAATAAATATAGAAAAAATGCACAAAAAGCATTAAAAATTTTCATTCAGCTTGGACCCTCATATATAAAATTAGGTCAATGGCTATCTTCTCGGTCTGATATATTACCACAACCGTATTTAGAAGTATTTGCTACTTTACAAGATGATGTTCCTGTAGAACCTTTTGAAAAAGTAAAAAAAATAATTGATGAAGAACTAGGAAATTTAGAAGAAAATTTTGATTATTTTAATAAAGATGCTTTTTCTGGAGCTAGTTTAGGACAAGTATATCATGCCAAATATAATGGAAAGGACGTCGTAGTAAAGATTTCAAGACCAGGAATTGAAAGAATCGTGGATGAAGATATTTCAATAATAAAAAAATTGATCCCACTAAGTACTAGATTTATTGATCCCAATTTAAGATTTTCAGTAGAAGGAATGTTTTCTCAATTTACTGAAACTATTTATGAAGAAATGGATTACATAA
>OBLS010000066.1_pt1 | contig 25544 bp, 21 predicted proteins | sample 1519901 | NCBI WGS metagenome assembly OBLS01 (sample SAMEA3113585, study PRJEB22503) | soil metagenome | reverse complement strand
TTGACCGAGCCGGCTGCCATGCCTTCGACGATCTTGCGGTTGAAGAAGATGAACATGATCAACGGTGGGATGGTGACCAGCAGGATGGTGGCGAACAGCAGGTTGTACTGGGTCGTGAACTGGCTCTGGAAGTTCAGCAGGGTCAGCTGAACGGTGGCGTTCTCGGTTCCCGGCAGGAAGTAGAGCGGGTGCTGGAAGTCGTTATAGATCAGCACCGACTGCAGGATGATCACCGTCATGATCACCGAGCGCAGCACCGGGAAGATGACCCGGAAGAAGATCTGCACCGATCCCGCGCCGTCGACCACTGCGGCTTCGTCCAGTTCCCGAGGGATCGTGGCCACGAAGGCGCGGAACAGCAGGATGCAGAACGGGAGTCCGTAGGCGATCTCGATCAGGATCAGGCCGGGCATCGTTTTGAACAGACCCAGCGTCTGCAGCACCCAGATGGTGGGCACCACGGCGGGCGGCACGATCAGGCCGGCCAGCACGAGCAGGCTGATCGCGCTGTTGAGCCGACTGGCCCGGCGTTGCCAGACGTAGGCCACCATCGCGCTGAGGATGACCAGAGCGGCGACGCTGGCCACGGTGAGGATCACGCTGTTGATGAAGGCGATGACCATCAGGTAGTCGCGGGCCGCTAAGGCTTGCTGGAGATTATCGAGCAGCACGAAGCTTGACGGCCAGGAGAATTCCAGCAGGTTGGCCTCCGCCAGGGGTTTGGAGGCAATGACGAAAATGAAGAGGAACGGCACCAGGAAGAAGATGGCGCTGACCAGGATGGCGGCACCGCCGATGACCACGCCCCGGGTGTTGCGGCGGCGACGGGGCTCCGAGGTGGTGATGCTGCCGGTCGCAGCAACGGTGTCAGTAGCCATCAGTTCACCTCTCCACGGTTGAGCCACCAGGTCAGCGGGACCACAATGACGGTGACGACCAGGAACAGCACCACGCTGCCCGCCGTGGACAGCCCGTAGAACCCGGCCTGGTACTGCTTGAAGATCACCGATGCGATGACGTCGGAGGCGAAACCGGGCCCACCCTTGGTCATCGCCCAGATCAGGTCGAAGGAGCGCAGACCCCCGATCAGGGACAGCGTGATCACCGTGGCGGTGGCCGGTCGGGCCAGCGGCAGCATGATGTTGCGGAAGATGTTCCAGCGGCCGGCGCCGTCGACTGCGGCGGCCTCGTAGTACTCACCGGGGATGGAGACCAGGCCGGCGATGTAGATGACCGTTGCCAGTCCCACGCCCTTCCACACATCGACCAGCGCAACGGAGTACAGCGCCAGGTCGGGGTTGGTCAGCCAGCCCGGGCCGGTAACACTGACCGCGGCCAACGCCTGGTTGATCAGACCTTTCTCCGGGTTCATCAAGACAGTGAAGGTGAGTCCGACGCCGATGGTGCTGACCAGCACCGGGAAGAAGACCACCGACCGCAGGTAACCGCGAGCGATGATCTGCGAGGTCAACAGCAGGGCCAGCGCCATGCCGATAACAACCTTGAGCCCGGAGGTGATCACCGCGTAGATCAACGTATTGCCCAGGCCAGTGATCAGCGCCTGCTCCTGGAAGAAGGTCCGGTAGTTGTCCAGCCCGATCCAGGTTGAGGTGAACAGGTCCCAGCGGGTGAAGGAGAAGTAGAAGGAGGCGACGGTAGGAACGATGAAGAAGATCAGGTAGATGATCGCGGGCAGAGCATAGAACCAGTACGGGTACGGTCCCGGTCGCTTCTTCCCACGATCCTGGAGGCCTCGCATGGCCGGCGCCAGGCGGGTCGCCTCCGATGTGCTCAATGTGCTGGCCATCGCGAAGCCCTTTCGTGAGGACCTGCCGCCGGTCCGTACTCGAACCGGCGGCAGGGGAAATCAGACACCTATGGAGCAGCAGCCCCGGTTGGGCTCAGAATTTCAATCCCAGCCAGGTAACCCGAGTTGCTGCGCTTGCTTCTTGACATCCTGGTCGTACAGCTCGGCGCCCTTCTTCGCGTCCACCTGACCGGTGCCCACCTGAATGCAGATCTGCTCCAACGCGGGGCCCTTGATCGGCGACTTGAACTCCAGCGCCGGACCGGCCTGGCCGGACTCGAAGTAAGCCTGGGTGTCCTTGGCCACCTGCGAGACCTCCGACGGCAGTTGGCACGCCTTGCTCAGGAACGGGCCCTGCGGCGGGTTGCCCTTGATGTAGGCGTCACAGGCCTGCTGGGTCGTGGCGAACTCGACGAACTTCTTCGCCGCGTCAAGCTTGTCGCCCTCCACCGCCTTCGGAATGTACATCGCGGCTGTTCCCGGCCAGACCGTCAGCCCGTTCTTCGACGCGTCATCGCCGGGAAGCGCAAAGAAACCGACATCCTTCGACTTACCCGGAGCGACGTTCTCGATGTTCGCCGCCGTGCCGCCGAGCTGCGGATAGTGAGCAGCCTCTCCGTTGGCTATTGCCTTAACCCCGTCGTTCAGCTTTGCCGAGGCGAAATCCTTGTTGAAGTAGCCGGCGTCCTTGACTTCCTGGATGTGCTCGAACCCTGCCAGCGCTTCCGGCGTAGTCGCGTACTTGACCTTATTCGCGGTGTAGTCCGGGGCGAAATTAGGCACCGCAGCCTCCACGTTGTAGTAGTCACCAAGCACGAACAACTGGGACGTCCACGTCTCCCCGTAAGTCTGCTCAACCGGGTCGACCCCGCCGGCGTCCTTGATTTTCTTGTTGTTCGCCATGAACTCATCCCACGTCTTGGGCACCTCGAGGCCCAGCTTCTCGTAGACCGGGATGTTGTAGAGCACACCGCCACCGAAGGCGGTGCCCCACGGTCCCCCATACAGCTTGCCGTCGGTGCCCTTGCTCGACGCGGCAAAAAGCTCATCGAGCTGCCCCGCCCACGGCTGGTCGTCCAGGGCGACCAGGTTCTGCTCTGGCTTGATCGCCTGCAGCAGCGAGCCATTGTTGTAGATGAAGACATCGGCCATCTCACCGGTGGCCAACCGCGTCTTCACCAGGTTGTCGCCCTCCGAACCCCCGGGGCGGGTCTCATGCGTGATCTTGACGTTCGGGTTTGCCGCTTGGAATGCCTCGATCACCGACTTCGAACCCGCCACCTCGGTGTCGGTGTTCCCGGTGAGAAAAGTGATTGTCGTGGCGCCGGCACTGCCTTCGCCGCTACTGCTACCGAGGCTGCCGGCGCTACAGCCCGCGGCGACCAGCGTGCTGGCCGTAGCCAGGGCCACCAGCGCTGCGCTGCGCCGGCCCGACCTGTGGAATTTCATTGAACCTCCAATTAGGGATAGAGCGTGAACCGCGCATGGCTGGCTCGATCATCGGTTTGAATCGTTTCAACATACCGTAGACCCGTTTGAGCCTGTGCGTCAAGTCGGTGCTCGAACGCTTGACCCAATCGTGATGTGGACACCGGAGACGCACCTTCGCAGAAACCGCTCAGGACGGGGATAAGCAGCACGCCCGCGTCCCCGGTTGCGGTGATCCCCACCAGTGTCGTTCGGCGCACCATCCACACCCTCGGCGCCCGGCACTGGTCATGGTCATCGACCCCTGGCGGATCGGTACGCGCCATGACCGATGTCCCAAACGGTCGACAAATGATCATCGTCGTCACTCACATCCGGTCTGTACGCAGCCAACTGACGCGCCCGACGATTCTTCGTCGAGGGCTGCTGGACACCATGTTCCGGTTGTGATGCACTCAGCGATAGTCCGGAATCATCCGCCATTAGCACAAAGTCATCCCACTCTCGGCGGTAGCCTGAGGCGTGCCTGAACTGCCGGTAGCCATTGCAGAGGGTCACGCCTACTTCACCGAAGGGGTGCTTGCCGCCGCCGGCCGCCACGTCCAAACAGAGCCGATCGAGGTCCATACCCACGGCTTCGTCGAGCTTGCGGTCGTCTCCGCCGGAGAGGGCACGCACCTCTCATTGGCGGGCCACCAGAAGCTCCGAGTCGGTGACGTTGTGTTTTTGCGGCCAGGGGTTTGGCACGGGTACGAATGCGACCATCTGGAGCTGTACAACTGCGGCTTCACCGCCGAAATGCTCTACCGTGAGCTGGCCTGGACTCACGAAGACCCCGTCCTTGGCTACCTTCTGTGGACCGCGCCATTATCCGCGGGACGGCGCGGCATGCTCACCACTCATCTCGACGAAGAGGCACTGCGCGACTGCATGGTTCATCTGGAAGCGCTTGAGGAACTCCGGAACAGTTCCCTCGGCCTACACCGCGCTGATGTGATTGCGCGGCTGACCCTGGTCCTCGGTCAGATCGCTCGCGCCGTGGCGGCCGATCGAGAGCGGTTCGCCGAGCCTAACGGCCCGACTCATCCAGTCGTCAGCCAAGCCATCCAGTCGCTGGAGGCCAGGCTTCACCATCCCTGGACGCTCAAGGAGCTAGCGGCTGATCTCCACGTATCCCCCAGCTACCTCCTGCGGATCTTCAAGTCTTCGACGGGTCTGCCGCCGATGGCGTACCTGGCCAAGCGCCGAGTCGAGACAGCGGCCGAGATGCTTCTGCACGGCGATGAATCGATGAGTGAGATTGGCCAGACGGTTGGCTGGCCCGACCAGAACTACTTCGCTCGCCGCTTCAAGGCTCACTTCGGTCTCAGCGGGACCACCTACCGGGAGCGCTTCACCCGCAGCGCGAGACAGCTCAAGTCTCTGGCGTAGGTCACGTCGCTGACTGTCATGGTGCGCCAACTAGTCGTCAGTTGGATGTGGCGGCTAGCTGATCTTCGAGGTTGAAGACCTCGGGAATGAGTTCCCACGCTTGATCGGGCGCGCCTTCGGAAGCGAATAGCTGCGACATGGCGGCTTGCCAGCGTGCGTTCACCTCGGTCCTGGCCACTTTCTGCTGAGCTTCGGTGAGATCATCGGCTTCGGCATAGCCGATGAGCAAGCCGTCGTCGCGTAGAAACAGCGAATAGTTGCGCCAGCCGGCGTCCCGCAATGCCTCCAGCAGTTCCGGCCAGACCGCCTTATGGGCTTCGCGGTATTCGTCGAGCCGGTCCCGGTTCACGTGGCCCAGCAAGCAGTAGCGAGGCATCAGATTTCGCTTTCCTCAGTTCTCCTGCGATGGCTCAGCCGAGGGATCGACGATGATCACCTCGAGGGTACGGGGGCCGTGTACGCCCTCGACCCGGTTGAGTTCGATGTCGCTTGTGGCGCTCGGGCCACTGATCATCGTGAGCGGGCGAGTCGGCGTCAGCCGACGGACAGCCTGCGGCACGTCGGAGACAATCTGGCCGGGCAGCACAACGCAGAGGTGATAGTCCGGAATCAGCGTGATCACTCGCCGGCCTTGATCAGCTGATCCGTCCAAGATCAATGTGCCCGTTTCGGCCACGGCGACGGCGCAGGTAGTGATCACGCCATCGGTGCGGTCGAGTTCGGCCACCGATAGTTGATCATCGGCTGTCGGGCCGTCCATCCGCACATCCACCGGGACACCTGCGAGCCACGACTGGTCAAGCCCGGCGGGGACAACGACCGTACGTGCGCCACGTTCGGCCAATGCCGAGGCAATCGTCCCAGCAAGATCATCGGCTGAGCAGCGCCGGACCAGCGCCCGGTAGTCGATCAGCCGATCAACCAGGCACTCGTTGAGCTCCTTGGATCCCCGATCGGATTCCGTGCGGTAGTCGCGCACGACGTTTTCGTACGCAAGCTCCGGCGGGGCCGCTGTCCGATGTGCGGCGGCGATACGGGCGAGCACCTCCTCCCGAGCGCTCACGTGCTCCCCCGCTCACCGGCCCACCAGTCCCGAAAAGTCTGCTGCGGAGGCCGGGCAAAGTCGCGAGCGTCGGTCCACTGCTTGGCTATCGGCAGTGGCACCTCCCCAATCACGCCCCGCTTCCGGCCCAGCACTCGTCCCAGGCGACCACCGCGCAACGCCAGCCGCCAGCGGGTCGGATTGCTCATCACCCACGCTGCGGCCGCCATCGCGGACGCTTCCGCGCTGGGCAACCGATGCTCGGCGGCGTACACCTCCGTGTGCCGGGCCCGCAGGTGGACCAGGATCGACGGGATGTCGATCTTGACCGGACAGACGTCGTAACACGCCCCGCAGAGCGAGGACGCGTATGGCAGCGAGGAATTGTCCTCGATCCCAGTCAGCTGCGGCGACAAGATGGCGCCGATCGGCCCTGGGTAGACCGACCCGTACGCATGCCCGCCCGTTCGCTCATACACGGGACAGACATTGAGACAAGCGCTGCATCGGATGCAGTTCAGCGCGTCGCGGCCCCTTTCGTCGGCCAGTACGGCAGTGCGGCCGTTATCGAGCAAGATCAGGTGAAACTCCTGCGGCCCGTCACCGGGCGTGACGCCCGTCCACATCGAGGTATAAGGGTTCATCCGCTCGCCGGTGGATGATCGCGGCAACAGCTGAAGGAACACCTCGAGGTCCTGCCACCGTGGCACGAGCTTCTCTATTCCCATGATCGTGATCAAGGTCTCCGGCAGGGTCAGGCACATCCGGCCGTTGCCCTCCGACTCCACGACGGAGAGCGTTCCGGTGTCGGCCACGCCGAAGTTGGCGCCGCTGATCGCGACCTTGGCGGACAGGAACTTCCGGCGAAGGTGCTGCCGGGCCGCGCCGGCAAGGGCCGCCGGTTCGTCGGTCAACGCGGCATCGACGTCGCCCATCTCGCGCAGGAAAATCTCCCGGATCTCGGCCCGGTTGCGGTGTATCGCCGGGACCAGGATGTGGGAGGGCTTGTCGTGGCCGAGCTGCACAATGAGCTCGGCGAGATCGGTCTCCAGGGCCGTGATGCCGCCGGCTTCGAGGGCCTCGTTGAGACCGATTTCCTGAGTGGCCATCGACTTGACCTTGACCACCTCGTCCACGCCCTTGGCACGGACGAGGTCCAGCACGATGGCGTTGGCCTCGGCTGCGTCACGGGCCCAGTGGACGACCCCTCCTCGCGCCGTGATCGCTTCCTCGAACTGGCCGAGATACTCCGGCAAGTGCGCCATGGTGTGGACCTTCAGTTGGCGACCGGCTTCGCGCAACTCCTCCCAGTCGGGCAGCTCCGCGACCACTTGGGCACGCTTGGCGCGGATGGTGGTTGTGGCCTTCCCCAGGTTGCGCCGCAGCTGAGTATCGGCCAGCGCGTGCCTCGCGGCGGCCGGAAACTTCTCGTCGCCTCGGAGGTGCCCTACGCCTCGTGGGGACGTGGGGGGGAGCTCGGGCATGCCGAGCATCACCGCGCTCATAGCACTGCCTCGGGACCGGAATGGATCCGCGCGTCCTGGCCGCCACGAGCCATGACCATTGGCTGGTCGCGGGTCGCGGCGAGGATCTGGGCGAGGTGGACCGTCTTGGCGCCAGTCCGCAGTCGCGACAGCCCGCCGCCGATGTGCATCAGGCATGAGCTGTCACCGGCGGTGCAGATTTCCGCGCCGGTGCTCAAGACGTTGCGCATCTTGTCGGCCAGCATCGCGGTCGAGGTATCGGAGTTCTTGATCGCGAACGTGCCACCGAAGCCGCAACACTGGTCTGCGGCCGGAAGCTCCACCAGCTCGAGAGCTTCCACCTCATGCAACAGCCGCAGCGGCTTGTCCCCCACGCGCAGCATCCGCAGGCTGTGGCAGGTCGGGTGGTACGTCACGCGATGCGGGAAGTAGGCGCCCACGTCAGTTACGCCGAGCACGTCGACCAACAGCTCCGACAGTTCGTACGTCTTTCCGGCGATCGCCCGCACGCGCGTCACCAGTTCGGGCATACCGTAGCGCTCGGCCAGCATCTCGTGTTGATGACGGACCGAGCCGACGCACGAGCCCGACGGCGCCACGACCGCCTCGTACGGCTCGAAGACCTCGGCGAATCGCTGGACGAGTGGCACCGCCTGCTTCTGGTAGCCGGTGTTGACATGCATCTGCCCACAGCAGGTCTGGTCGGCCGGGAACTCCACCGAGTGACCGAGCCGCTCGAGCACCTGGACCGTCGCGCGGCCCACCTCGGGGAACATCGCGTCCGCGAGGCAGGTGATGAACAGGGCGATTTTCATGGCGACCTCAGTGCGGGGAGTACTCGGTCGGCGGGAAGGTGTTCGCCACCAGCGCTCGCAAGTCCGCCAATCCACCGCTGACCAACCCCGCCGCACGAGCCTGGACCAACACATTACCGATAGCGGTCGCCTCGACCGGTCCCGCCAGCACCCGGCGGCGCGCCCGATCGGCAGTCAGTTGGCAGAGCAACGCGTTCTGGCTGCCGCCGCCGACGATGTGGACGGTGCTGATCTGATGACCGCTCAGCCGCTCGGCGTCCTCCAGGGCCTCCGCGTAGGCCTCGGCGAGGCTCTCCAAGATGCTGCGCGCGAAGAGCGCGGGTGAGCTTGGGGCAGCGTGGCCCCGCTCCATGCAAAGTGCCGCGATCCGCTTCGGCATGTCGCCCGGGGGCAGCAGGCTCGAGTGGTTGGCGTCGAAGATCGGCACGGGCGCGCTGATCGCTGCTGCCTGCTCCAGCAGCGGGCCGAGCTCCACCGATTGCCCTTCACGCTGCCACGAACGGATCGACTCGCTGAGCAGCCACATGCCCATCACGTTGCGCAGATAGCGGATCTTTCCGTCGACCCCGCCCTCGTTGGTGAAATTGGCCTCTCGGCTTTCGTCGCTGAGCACCGGCCGGTCCAGCTCAATCCCCACCAGCGACCAGGTTCCAGATGACACGTATGCGGCGCCGGGCTCGGTTGTCGGAACGCCCACGACGGCTGATGCCGTGTCGTGCGAGCCGACCGCGAACACGTCCAGGGCCGCCGATGCGCCGACCTCGGCGGCCACATCGCGGCGCATGGAGCCGATCCGCTGCCCGGCGTCGACCAATGGAGGGAACAGCGACCGCGGTAGCCCGAGCTTATCGATCAATGTCGAGTTCCAGTCGCCGCTGCCGATATCCACCAGGCCGGTCGTTGAGCCGTTGGTGCGCTCGACCATCTGTTCCCCGGTGAGCCAGAAGCCCAGCAGGTCGGGAATCATCAGCAGACGAACCGACTCGTCGATCACTCCGACTTCAGCATCGACCGCTAGCTGGTACAGGGTGTTGAACGGCTGGAACTGCAAGCCGTTCGCGGTGTACAGCGTGCCATGATCCACAACGGTGTGGACAAGATCAACGCCATGCGCGGTCCGCTCATCGCGGTAGTGGAACGGGTTGTTGATCAAGCGGCTGGCCTTCACCAGCCCGTAGTCAACCGCCCAGGAGTCGATCCCGACACCGGCGAGCTCGGGCTGCGCTCCGATTGCCTTGCGCAATCCGATCAGGACGTTCCGGTAGAGGTCGAGGATGTTCCAGTGCAGCCCATCGGCGACGGCCACCGGTTCGTTGGGGAACCGGTGAACCTCCGTCAAGCTCAATACATCGGGGCCAACGTGGCCGAGCATCACCCGGCCGCTGGTCGCCCCAAGATCAACCGCCGCCACCCATCCGGAACGGGTCATCGCAGGAATGCTGCGGCGACGCCTGCGTCGACTGGGATGTGCAGACCCGTGGTGTGACTCAGGTCGGCCGAGCACAGGACGAAGACCGCGTTGGCCACGTTCTCCGGGAGCACCTCCCGTTTGAGCAGGGTGCGCTGCGCGTAGTACTTCCCCAGCTCCTCTTCCGGGACCCCGTAAACAGCCGCTCGCTTCGCGCCCCAACCGCCGGCGAAGATGCCCGAGCCTCGCACCACACCGTCGGGGTTGATGCCGTTGACCTTGACGCCGTACTCCCCGAGTTCAGCGGCCAAGAGCCGTACCTGATGGGCTTGATCGGCTTTGGTGGCGGAGTATGCGATGTTGTTCGGTCCGGCGAAAAGCGAGTTCTTCGACGAGATGTAGACGATGTCGCCGCCCAGCTGCTGCTCGATGAGCACCTTGGCCGCGGCTCGGGACACCAGGAACGATCCTTTGGCCATCACGTTGTGTTGCAGATCCCAATCGGCGACGGTGGTGTCGAGCAACGCCTTGGACAGCGACAGGCCGGCGTTGTTGACCACCAGATCCAACCCGCCGAAGGCGAGCACTGTCGCGTCCACCGCAGCCTGTACTGCCGCCTCGTTCGTGACATCGGCCGCCAGGCCGACGGCAACGTCACTATTGCCGATCTCTTCTGCGGCCGCCTGAGCCTTCTCCGCGTCGAGGTCGGCGATCACCACGCAGGCGCCCTCGGCGGCCAGTCGTACGGCGATGGCCTTGCCGATACCCGAGGCGGCTCCGGTCACCAGCGCGATCCGGGTGGCCAGTGACTTGGGCTTCGGCATCCGCTGCAGCTTGGCCTCCTCCAGCGCCCAGTATTCGATCTTGAACTTCTCGGACTCGTTGATCGGCGTGTAAGTCGACAGCCCTTCGGCCCCTCGCATGACGTTGATCGCGTTGAGGTAGAACTCACCAGCCACCCGGGCTGTCTGCTTGTCCTTGCCGTAGGAGAACATGCCGACCCCCGGCACCAAGACGATCAAAGGGTCGGCACCACGGATGGCGGGTGACTCGGGCGTCGCGTTGCTCGTGCAGTTCCCGGAGCCGCACGATGCAGTCCTCCACCGGCGCGTCCGCGGCCAGGTCGAGGACCATCGGCTTCACCTTGGTGCGCAAGAAGTGGTCCGGGCAGCTGGTGCCAAGCTCGGCCAGCCGGGGATGCTCGGCTCGGGCGAGGAAATCGAGCACCCGATCATCGTCATTGAAGTGGCCGATCATCGGGCTGTCGTAAGAGGCCACGGAGCGCAGGGTTGGCGCCAGGGCCGCGGCTTTGGCGCGACGCTCGGCGTCAGGCAGGGGGCCGTAGCCGTCGAGCAGGGGACCGAACGGCTCGGGTTTGGAGTTCTCGGCGATGTAGGCCGCCGCCGTGTCAATGATCCAGAGCGAGTTGGCCTCAGACTCCTCGGACGTGCTGCCCCAAGCCGTGACGCCGTGACCACCGAGGATGCAACCGATGGCCTGCGGGTTCTCCGCCTTGATCTTGGCGATGTCGAGGCCGAGCTGAAAGCCCGGCCGGCGCCAGGGAACCCACACCACCTTGTCGCCGAAAATCTTGGCTGTCAGCTCCTCGCCGTCAGCGGCCGTGGCGATCGCGATTCCCGAGTCGGGGTGCAGATGGTCGACGTGCGTCGCGTCCACCAGGCCGTGCATCGCCGTGTCGATCGACGGCGCGGCTCCACCCTTACCGTGCAGACAGTAGTCAAAGGCCGCCACCATCTCGTCCTCGCGCTCGACGCCGGGATAGACCCCGACCAGCTGCTGCATTCGGTCCAGCCTGAGCACAGCCAATCCAGATTCCTTGAGGGTGCCCAGATCACCGCCGGAGCCCTTGACCCACACCAGCTCGATCTCCTCGCCGGTGACCGGGTCAACCTCCCTGCCCTTAGCCGAGGTGTTTCCGCCCGCGTAGTTCGTATTCTTCGGATCGGATCCCAGCCGGTTCGACCTGCCGATCAGCCTCGCCACCGCTTGGTTCGTCATGATCAAGCTCCCCATCCAGCCTGCTGCCCACCAGCACGCTCATCTTCGATCTTCTTTTGGTAGCCAGACTCCGCATACGCCCTCATTGGGTCGGGCGGCAGGCCACGCGATTCTCGCCAGGTGGCAAGATCGGCGCGGACATCGGTGTAGAAGGCATCCATCAGCACCCCGTTGGCGCCGAGGACGTCGCCGGCCTCTTGGGCGGTGGCGAGTGCATCACGGTCGACCAGCAGGGCTCGAGCCGTCATCTCCTGAACGTTCAGCACCGAGCGGATCTGGCCGGGGATCTTCTCCTCGACGTTGTGGCACTGGTCGAGCATGAAGGCCACGTCGGACCCCGGCCCGTAGCCGCCACCGCGGATGACCTCGTACAGGATTCGGAACAGCTGGAACGGATCGGCCGAGCCGACGATCAGGTCGTCGTCGGCGTAGTAGCTGGAGTTGAGGTCGACCGAGCCGAGCTTCCCTAGCCGCAACAACTGCGCCACGATGAACTCGATATTGGTGCCGGGAGCGTGATGGCCGGTGTCCAAGCAGACGACCGCTCGATCTCCGAGGGCGGCCACGTGGACGTACGACGTGCCCCAGTCCGGCACGTCGGTGTGGTAGAAAGCCGGCTCGAAGAACTTGTACTCCAGCACCAATCGCTGATGTGGTGCGATCCGCTCGTAGATGGTGGCGAGGCTGTCGGCCAGTCGATCTTGCCGGCCGCGGAGGTCGCCTTGCCCGGCGTAGTTCGTACCGTCCGCGAGCCAGATCTTGAGGTCCCGCGAGCCGGTCTGGTTCATGATCTCGATGCACTCGAAGTGATGATCGATCGCCTTGCGCCGCACCGCCTCGTCAACATGGGTCAGGCTGCCGAACTTGTACAGGTCGTCCTGGAAGGTGTTGGAGTTGATGGTGCCGAGCTGCAGACCAAGGTCGGCCGCGTAGTTCCGCAAGGCCGCGTAATCCTCCACCCTGTCCCAAGGAATATGCAGCGCCACCTTGGGCGCCAGCCCAGTGAACTCATGCACCTTGGCCGCGTCGGCCAGCTTCTCCTGAACGGTGCGGGGGGTGCCGGGAGTGCTGAAGACCTTGAACCGGGTGCCCGAGTTACCGAAGGCCCACGACGGCAGTTCGATGGCCTGGTGGGCCAGCTGATCGGCGATGGAATCGAAAGAGGTCATGAGGATCGCTTCCCTGGATGTGTTTTTGGGTGAGATTAATGTTGCGGCCAGTGGCACCCCGGTCCCAGATCGGACCCGACGCCACCGACACACTGAGTTGCAGATCGGAACGTGAGATTTGTCGATGACGAAGTTGAACGGTTCCCGAGCAACACGGTTTTTCGCGCCGACTGTGGACTCGCCGAGCTTGCCGGTGGTGAACTCTGGCACCACTAACCTCTTAGTTTGGAACGTTTCATTCGCCTGAAGTGACTCTAACGGCGCGTCCGGAGGAAAGTCAAGTGACTGGTGAGCTCAGTTCGGAGGTGAGCCGGAGCTGACGCAGAAGTCCAGTGGCAGCCGCAGCCGTTCGCCTTCCGGCATCCCCGCGACTGTTTTAGGCCGAGTCGCGATGGATTCCTCGCCGCTTCTTCGTCGGCATGGTGGAGCGGCGGACGACCAGTTCCGGGGTGAACACCAGTTGCTGATGATCATGATCGACTCCTTCATCGGCTGCGTCGATTTCCGCGAACAAGAGTTCCGCGGCACACCGGCCTAGGTCGCGGCTCGGTTGCCTGACCGAAGACAGAGGTACGGCTGCCGAGGCGGCAAACGCGATGTCGTCATAGCCGATGATCGCCATGTCTTTGGGGACATGGAGGCCATGCGTGAGGAAGCCCTGCAGCAGCCCGATCGCCACCAGGTCGTTGGCCGCAAAGACCGCGGTCGGACGCTCCACAGTCGGCAGCGCCACGATCTGGTCCGCCGCGCCGACCCCGGAGTCGGCGTCGGTGCCGGGCGTAGAGATGGTCAAGAGGTTCGCCTGACCCCCCTGTTGCGTCCGCGCCAACTCGGCGCCCAGCCGCCGGTCACGAACCTGCTGCAGCTTGCTCGGCCCACCCACGAACGCGATGTTTCGGTGGCCCTGTTCCAGCAAGTGGGTGACCGCGATTCGGCCTCCCTCGACGTCATCCACCGAGACCGAACAGAAGTCGCCTTGGCTTCCGGCCCGGTCAAGAATCACCACCGGGATCGCACGACGCCGTAGTCGCCGGATGCCTTCATCAGGTCCCCAAATCGGTGCGTAGAGGACGCCCCGCACGCGATGCTGCTCGAACAGCGCCAATCGGGCAGTTTCGCGATCCGGCCGTTGGGCGCTGTTCGCGACCTGGACGGAGTAGCCGTGTTCGCTCAGCCAGTCGTCCGCGCCAAGGACAAGATCGGTGAAGAAGGGGTTGGCAATGTCCATGACGACCATCCCGATAGACCTGCTGCGTCCTGCGCGCAGCTGCCGCGCCGATTCGTTTGGGACCCAGCCCAGCTTGGCGATCGCCAGTTCCACCCGTTCCCGGGTGTGCTCGGCGACAATCTCGGGCGAATTGACGACGTTGGAAACAGTTCCCAATGAGACGCCGGCCAGCGCAGCGACGTCCTTCATGCTGACAGACGCCTCACCTGACACCATCTGGCCGGACTCCTTGCTGCGGCGCCCCCTAGCGACTGGCGCTACCCTGCGATGCTAAATCGTTTCATACCGCTAGGCGCGCGTGAGTGAGGGGTGCCGACGCGTGAGCCCAGCCTCCGCTAGGCGGAGTTTGCTAGATCGACTGGCACAGGACTGCAGCACCATCGAAAGCGCCGCCCGCCAGGTCCGCGAGCGCCTGATCGGCTTGCGACATGTCGTACGGGTGGGTAGTCGCTCGGATACCCAGCCGACGGGCGAGCGCCAGAAATGCCTCGCCGTCGGCGCGGGTGTTCGCCGTGACGCTGCGCAACCGGCGCTCCAAGAACAGTTCGTTGTCATAATTGAGCGGCGGGATGTCCGACAGCCAGATCCCGGCTACCGCCAGCGTGCCGCCCCGATCCAGGGCGCGCAACGCGACGGGTACCAGGTCGCCAGCCGGGGCGAACAGGATCGCCCCGTCCAAGGGTTCGGGCGGCGCCTCCTCCGCTGCGCCGACCGAATCGACGCCAAGGGAGGCAGCCAGCTCGCGATTGGCCACTCCTCGGGTGAGGACATGGACTCGCATCCCGAGGCGCAAAGCGATCTGAGCGGTGAGATGCGCGCTGCCGCCGAAGCCGTAGATGCCCAGCGCTCCACCGGGGCGCACCGCGCTCGCCAGCAGCGCCCGGTAACCGATAATGCCCGCACAGAGCAGGGGTGCGGTAGCGACCTCATCCAGCTCAACCGGCAACCCGTAGCCGAACCGCTCGTCAACGCAGCAGTAGTCGGCGTAGCCGCCGTTCACATCCCAGCCGGTGAACGTCGGTAGCTCGCACAGATTCTCATCGCCCCGTCGGCAGTAACGGCAACTGCCATCGGTACGGGCCAACCACGCAACGCCAACATGATCCCCGCGGCGGAAACGCGTACAACCGTCCCCGAGCTCATCCACCATACCGACGACCTCATGACCGGGGATCACCCCTGGTCGTCGGGGTGGCAGGTCCCCCTCGGCCAGGTGCAGATCGGTACGGCAGACGCCGCAGGCCAACACTCGAACCCGCACCTGACCGACGCCTGGATGAGGATCGGGCAGCTCAACCTCCCGAAGAGGCCGGCTTGCCATCGGTCCGGGAGAGTCGACAATCCAGGCTCTCATCGGGGCGCCACCCCGCGACCGAAACAATGAGCCGCTCTTCGGTACGCCGCAAGCGTCATGCAGCTCATTCTTGCGAACCCAGCAACGCCATCGGCAGATACGCTGAGTCCACGTCGGCTCTTGAAGATTCTGCGGAGCTCAGGCGACAAAGCGCCATGACCAGACCATGACAAGGACAACCAGCACATGACGGACGAGATCGTGGTGGGACTCGACGATTCACCCGGCGGCCAAGCGGCACTCCGCTGGGCCGCCGAATATGCCCGGCTCACCAGCTGGCGACTGCGAGCCGTGCATGCGCTGAGCTGGCCATTCGGCGCCGGGGACCAGCGCGTACTGTCACTCGACGAAATCGACCAGGCGTATCGGGACAGCATCACCAGTCTTTTCGAGCAGATCCAGCCGCGCCCGGACTGGCAGCTGCAACTGGTCAAAGGTGACGCCGGCCCGGTGCTGCTCGAGCAATCCAAGGCGGCCCGGGCGTTGGTCCTCGGCACCTCATCCCACGTCGGGCTGGGTCGCCTGCTCACCGGCTCCGTCGCCCAGCAGTGCGTCCGCCGCGCCAATTGCCCGGTGGTCTCCGTACCCCCGGACGACGAGAAGCCCCGCGCCGAATCGGCGTCCGAGCACTAACGGCTGCTGGACCTGTCCTCGGCAGCCTGGACGGCCGCAAGCGCTTGGTGCCCGAGCGTCCGAGCCCGTCGGCAAAGGGGACTATCGGCTCTTGCCTCTCAAGGGGCACAGGCGCACAGTGGTAATGGAGGTGGTGTCCCATGACCAAATCGTTGATCAACAAGCTGTTCTTCGGCAGCCTGATCGGTCTTGTCGGAGGCTTGATACTGCTGGCAGTGGCCGGTGGCTTGGCCTTCGCGAACAACGTCTTCGTGATGAACGGGCCCGACGTGACGGGCATCAATGCCAGCCCGCTGGCGTGGACGCTGCTCAGCCTCATGGCATTGGGAATGCTCGTCATCGCCGCCGGGGCGATCGCGCAGTTCGTCGCCTGGATCGGCGCCGTGCTGAACACCGCAAACCTGCCCGACAAGGGATGGTTCATCGTGCTCCTGGTGGTTGGCCTGCTCGGCTTCCCCTTCATTGTGACGCTGATCTACGTCATTGCCGGGCCCGATGGGGCGCCACCCGGACAGCTAGCTGGCCATCCCGCTCGAGCGGTGGGAGCGAGCACTCAACAGTCGGTCAGCACCGCACCGCGAAGGTGAACCCGGGCCGCCGGCCGGCGTATCCGAGGTGGCGACATCAAAAGGAACGACTGGCGGCGCCAGAGGCGTTCGACAGTCGGCCTTTCCTGAAAGTGCGGGAGGCCTACCTGCACGTCCTCGCAGCGGGGCGCCGAAAGAAATCATCCATGGCTGACCAGTAGTGGAGACTGAGGACGAGGTGACCGACGTGGTGGCGGCAGAGCAGGATTCAGAGGTCAACGACCAAGTCGTTGCGGTCGGTATTGATGACTCCCCGCAGGCCTTGGCCGCCGCCCGTTACGCGGTCCGGGCGGCGGACTTCCGAGGTCTCGACCTCCTGATGGTCCACGCTTACGAGCTTCCGCCGCTAGATGTGCCCATGGAGCAGGCGATCTTGGATGCTTGTGATCAGTCTGCACGGAAGTTGATGGTGGACGTCGCAGCACAGCTCGTCATTCCCAGCCGGATGCAGGTCGAGACAGTGGTTCAACCAGACTCTCCAGTGGTGCTGCTCGACCGCATCTCTCGGACTGTTCCCTTGCTGGTTGTCGGACAAGACCACCTGGGTTGGGGAGAGCGCTTGCGCTTGGGGGCCGTTGCCGGCCACGTGGGGCAGAAGGCCCAATGCCCGGTGGTAGTTGTCCCGGGCGGCTGGCGAGCGCCCCGGACGAGCGAGAGTCACCCCGTCGTCGTCGCACTCGACGACGACACGCCAGGAGATGCGGTCTTGCGCTTCGCCTTTCAGGAGGCCGAGTTCCTGCACACCGGCGTGGTGGTCCTGCACGCGTCGCCCTACCGCCGCGGCGAGCAAAGTGGGGTCGCGGCTGAGGAGGCAAGCCTGACCGAGCAGGTTGCCGGCTGGAAGGAAGATCACCCAGACGTGTCGGTACAGGTAATGGTGGTGTCCGGCGATGCGGACGCGAACCTCGTCAAGTGGTCACGTTTCGCGGCTGTGCTGGTGCTGGGGCGTCGTAAGCGGCACGGATGGAGTCACTGGACCCACGCCGTTCTTCGCGCAGTTGTCAAGCAGACGCGAAGCCCGCTGATCGTCGTGCCCGAGATCTACGATCAGACAAGACATGAGCACACCCCAGCGATTACCTGACATCAGCACGACGATGTGAGGCATGCCGTGATCAGCGACAGGGCAGCCGCGGAGGCCGCCGTTCCAACTGACCTTCATCGGCTGAACGTCGGCGATCTCTTCAACTTCTGGGCCGAAGGTCGGAACAGCCCGATGCAGATCGGGCTGGCCGGAACGTTCCACGCCCCGGGTTGGCTCGACCGTGCCGGGCAGCTGCGTTTGTCGTGGCTTGCCGATCAGGTCGAGCGCCGGACCCGCCGCGCGCCAGTCCTGCGGCGGCGCATCCGCTGGACTCGGTTCGGTGAAGGACGTCCGGTCTGGGTTGACGACGCCGACTTCGACATCGCCTCCCACGTGCGCGCAGCCCCGCTCCCCGGCACCGATCTGGCCGACTTTTGGGACTGGGCTGCCGTGGAGACGATTTCGCCACTTGACCGTGACCGGCCGCTCTGGCAAATGATCTTCGTGCCAGGCCTCGAGGGTGATCGGATCGGGATGGTCTTCGTCATTCACCACGTCGCTGTGGACGGTCTCGCCGGGGTGGCGGCGCTCTCCGAGCTCTTGGACACCGTCCCTGATCAGCCGGTTCCTGAGCGCGATTGGCGACCGCAACCGCCGCCGAGCCGCCGCCGACTGGTGACTGACAACGTGTCGACCCGGCTTCACGCGGTACCACCGCTGGTCCGGGCGATTCCTCGGCTGCCCGTATTGATCAATGCTTTTCGAGGGACTGCGGAGACGGTACGGAAGGACGCGCCGGCCACGTCGCTCGCCGGGACGATCGGGCCGTCGCGGCGGACAGGACTGATCTCGGCCCCGCTCGACGAGATTCACCGGTCGGCTGACGCGGCTGGAGTGAGCGTCAACGATTGTGTGCTGGCCGCGGTCACCGCGGGACTGGGCGAGTGGCTGGCGACACGTCACGAGCTGCGGCCTGGGCTGACGCTGCGAGCGTCGATGCCTGTGGCTGTACCGGGCCGGGAGCAGAACGCCGGTCGCATGGTGGTGGTGCCGCTGCCGGTGGACGAGTCGGACCCGGCGAAGCGCTTGTCCACGATCCACGGCACCACGAGCGCACTGAAGGCGCAGCACGCCGATGTGGCCCATACCGATATCACCGGCTCTCCGTTGTTTCCGGTCTCGCTGATGCGAATCGGTATCCCCTGGCTGGCCCGTCGTGGGGGGCTCAAGGTCAACTGCTTCGTCACCAACGTACGGGGCCCCCGGAAGCCGCTGTACCTCGCCGGAGCACAGCTGGACAATGCCGTCCCGTATGCCCCGCTGGTGGCCGGCGTACGGCTCGGAGTGACGGTCTTCAGTTACGCCGGCACCTTGACCATCACCCTGCTCGGTGACGGTGGGCTTCCCGACTGGTCGACGCTCGTCTCAGCGGTGCAACGATCACTCCTGATGTTCTCGGCTGGCGAGCGCTCCATCAGGCGCTACGGTCATCCGCCCTGATCTACCTTGTCCAGCACGTCGGCGATCCGACGCACCACGAGCTTCGGCCGATAACGGGCGGCTGCCCGTTGAAGATCATGTGCTGCGGCTCACCGACTCTCAGCTGCCGCACTAGCCGGACGTATCACCGTGCGGTCCGAAGCGCTCTTGATCAGTAGAGCCGATGTCCAAGGAAGGATGCCATGCCCCACGGTGACGCTGACCACGGTGTGATCACTCCGAGTTCCACCTTCTACGACCAGGGGCGCTTCGGTCGCCTCTTCCCGACCTTGCCGCCATTCGCATCCGACACTCCCTTGGTGAGGGCCGCGCTCACCGAGCTCGGCCAGCCCGGCGGGCTCATGGACGCCGACGATGACTTGACTGATCCGATTGCCTTGATCACCAACCCCGCGCTCAGCGCCAACAACGCCGACAACCCTCGACTTTCCGCCGGCATGACGTTCCTCGGGCAGTTCCTGGACCATGACATGACCTTCGATCCCACGTCGAGCTTGGCTCGCGCGCAGGATCCCGAGTCGATCCGCAACTTCCGGATCCCGGCGCTCGATCTGGACAGCGTGTACGGCGGTGGTCCGGGCGTCTCGCCGCATCTCTACAATCGCAATGTCGACGCTGGCCGGACCACTCTGCTCGTCGAGACCAACCCGGGCTCCGAAACGGCGGCCATCGACGGCCAGATCCGGTCGGACGTTCCGAGGAACAGTCAGGTCACTGCACTGATCGGCGACCCGCGCAACGACGAGAATCTGATCGTCAGCCAGTTGCACCTGGCCGTCGTACGGTTCCACAACCACGTGGTCGGCGACGTCCGTAATGATCTTGGTCCGCTGGCCACCACCGCCGAGGTGTTCAGTGAAGCTCAGCGGGTCGTGCGCTGGCACTACCAATGGATGATCTTGCATGAATTCCTGCCGCTGACCTGCGGCGACGACGTTGTGGAATCGATCTTGACCGACGGACGCCAGTTCTACGACTGGCACAACGATCCCTTCATTCCGGTGGAGTTCTCTGTGGCTGCCTACCGATTCGGTCACTCCCAAGTTCGGCCCAGCTACCGCGCCAACTTCGGGACCTCGGTCACCGACCCTGCCCAGCAGTTCTTCGCGTTGATCTTCAATCCCGCGCTGAGCGGCACCGACCCCGCTGATTTTCGCGGAGGTTGCCGGGCGCCGCGACGCTTCATCGACTGGCAGACGTTCTTCGACTTCGGTGACGGCCGGGCGCGCAGGAACAAGAAGATCGACACCGCCCTGTCGTCAGTACTCTTCCACCTCCTCGGCCAACCCACCACGGACCTGGACTCCCTGGCCACCCGTAATCTGATCCGCAACCTGACCATGAAAGTTCCGTCAGGTCAGCGGGTCGCCAAGGCAATGAACAAGACCCCACTGGCGCTAGCCGACCTCGCCGACCTGGCCGATCTCGGTCTCGACCGGCAGACACCTCTCTGGTTCTACGTCTTGCGGGAGGCCGACGTACAAGCTGACGGCCAGCACCTCGGCGCCGTCGGCGGTCGGATTGTCGCCGAGGTCATCCAAGGCCTGATCGAGGGTGACCCGTCGTCCTACCTAGCGCTCGAACCGGACTGGACGCCGACGTACGGCTCGAACGACACCTTCATCATGACCGACCTGCTCACCACCGCGGGCGTGGTCGGCTCGCTGAGCTGATCTGCTCAGGTCAGACGCCTGAGCTGACCTTGTCCAGCACGTCGGCGATCCGACGCACTACCAGCTCCGGCCGATAAAGGGCGGCTGCCTGCTGAAGGTCATTCGCCACGGCGCGCCGTCGCTCAGGGTGATCGAGGAAGTAAGTCAGCCGTTCCTCGAGTTGATCATCGCCGCGTTCGTACAGCACATCGGGGTGGTTGCCGGTGATCTCCGGGTAACTGCCAACGCGCGGAAGGATGCAGCAGGTGCTGGTGTACATCGCCTCCAGGGTCGAGATGCCCAGACTTTCGTGCGTCGCGGTGGAGACCTGCATCGCGGCCCGCCACAGCGCCGAGTAGTACGCCGGCAGCGGCATGTCATTGCCGAACACCACTTGGTCGCCGAAGTCCCTGGCGAGCGCCGCCACGGCCTGTCCGCCGGCTTGGTCTGGCGGAAACCTCCGGGTGAACAGCACCTGTGCGTCGTGACGGGGCAAGACCCGGCGCATCACCCGGGCGAACATGTCCGGATCCTTGCTGGCGACGGGGGCGTGGTTGAAGACGATGGTCGGCCGAGCGTCCAGCTCATCGGTGCGTGATGCTTCGATCCGTGCCACATCGAGCGGCAGCCCGACGACCTCGTAGTTGGCTTCCAGCGAGGCGGCGAGCGGCTCATTGAATGCGCCGATACTGGTCCGGAGCGTGTCCTGCATCTGATAGGAGACCAGCAGGATCTTGTCCAGCACACACAGATTGGCGAGATCGGCCGTCTCCATACCGGGATACATCTCGAAGCGGAAGGTGTCGGTGGGATCCCAATGGCTGCCGTGGGTGTATCCGATCATCGGTACGTCGAGCCGGAGATCCAAGATCATCCGCCGAATCTCGGCTGGAAACACCGAAAACGCGTGGAAGACGAAGATCACGTCCGGTGGTGAGGTACGCAGCAAGTCCAACACACCCTCGTAGGCGCGAAGCAGCCAACGAAGTCTCCGCACGTGCCTGTTCTGATCACGAGGATCGGGAATGTGCGGCTGCCGTACATCCCAGCCGGCTTCCCGAAGCCCGGTACGGATCGCCTCCGAAGACGTAATGGCGTAGCCGATGGCATCGCTGGACGGCGGTGATCCGGGTGCCGACTTCTGTTCCACCGGCACGGTATAGGCATCCAGATAGAGCAACCGCCGCGCTGCCTTCACTGTGCTCGGCCCGGTCATGTCTATTCCACCGGATTGATCGTGTAGCCCAGGACGGCGTAGTCCTGGGGGCCGTAGAGCGCACGCTCAACCAGTTCGATACCCATCTCTGCGCCACTCACACCCTCGAGCGGGGACGTCGCAGGGTGCAGAGGCCGCACCTCGACTCGCTCGAAACCGGAGGCGGACACCAGGAACTCGACCAGTGCTGGTGGCAGCGGTGAGCGATGGGTCGGGTCGTTGAAGAAGTCGCAGGCCGCCATCTGCAGGTTGTGTGGATTGGGCGTCTCCAGCAGGAGGCAACCGCCGGCCCGCAGAGCGCCGCGAGCCGCCTCGATCAAGGCGAGCAGGGTCTCCACGTCCAGGTGTTCAATCAAGTGAAAGGCGGTCACCAGGTCGAGTGAATTCGGCGGCAGGGTCGCGAGGTGCTCGATTCCGTCGCCCAGGACCATGTCCAGGCCTCGCGCCCGCCCAGACTCCACAAAGGCCGGATGGGAATCCACTCCCGCCGCGGGGATGCCAACGTCCTTCAGCAACGTCAGCCACTCTCCCCGGCCACAGCCGATGTCGAGGACACGTACGCCGTCCCGGCCTGCGTCGGCATCGACGAGCTGTCGAACGTCGGGTAGGTAGCCCCGCAGCTTGGCTGTGATCTCCTCCGCCGTTCCGCGGAAGCGAGCGGCGAAGTCGGCGTAGAGGGCAGCGAAACGGGGGCCGCTCCCGTCGACCTTCTCCTGGAGCCTGGCCAGATCTCGTTGGAGTTCCGACTCCCGCTGACGAGTCGCTGCCAGCTCCCGTACGAGTTCTCGTACCTCGGCCTCCAGCGCCTGGATACGTTGCTGCAAGCCCGCATCCCGCTCGTCGGTTGCTGCCAACGTCATCCAGCGGCCGCCGCACCCGCACCAGGCTCGAGATCGACCTTTGCCTCCCCCGGCTCCTCCGGCCGCGGAATGGTCCGCAAGACCTTGGCCGGACTTCCCGCGACGATGGTGTACGGCTCGACGTCCTTGAGCACGAGCGAGCCCACGCCGACGACGGAATGGGCACCGATCCGGCAGGGGGCGACGATGATCGCGTTGCTGGAGACCCACGCGCCCTCTTCGATCACCACGTCCCGGCCGGATTGCGGCACGGCGACCTGACGCTCCGCGCCGAACTTGGTCCAGTCGTGGGTGCCGGTCAGCACAGAGACGCTATGACCGAAGAAGGCATAGTCGCCGACAGTGATGTCGCCCGACGACAGGTTGAACAAAGCATTGTTGACGATCGCCGTCGGCGCGATGTGCAGCCGCGTCGGATCGCCGTAGATCAGCGGCCTGTGCAAGGCCGGGTCCTCGGTCGGTCGTCCCCGGGTGTTCCCCCCGTTGGCAGGCACACGCTCACGGACGGCGGCGACGGATTTCTCTACTGCCGAACGCGCCCTCTCCAGGAGTGACATGAACATCACCTTCCGCGTTGATCGAGGACCACTTTGCCAGGGTTCGCCGCGCTTGTCCCACGCCCGTCCGCCGGCCGCCCGAGCGTAGACCTGTGCGTGTGTCGCGGCGATGGCGTCCCAGCTGTGGCGGGCGGCGACCGTACGCGCTGCCATCCTCAGTCGATCGCCCAGCACAGGTTCGCTCAGCACCCGAGCCAGGGCCTGAGTCAGTGCGGCCGTGTCGCCAGGCGGTACTCGCAGTACGCCATCGACTTCGGTCGGTTCGGTGAGCTGACCCGGTGGGGCCGTCGCGACCACTGGTACGCCGGCCGCAAAGCTGGCCAGCAGTGAGCCTGACTTACGCGTCACACCAGCATTGAGCGGCAGCGCCACGACGTCGACGGCACGAAGGAGCCGGGAGACCTCCGGGTCCGGTAGGTAGCCAGTGATGTGGACCCGCCCGGTCATGCCCGCGGCCGAAGCCGATTGCTGCAGGCTGTTCAGTAGAGTGCCGGCCGCCGCCTCGCTCACCGAATGGCTCTCGACTCCACCGATGAGCACGAGGTGAACGTCTGGCCAGGAGTCGCGAAGCGCGGCGACGCCGTCGATCAGCCGGTCGAGCGACTTCTCCGGATGCAGGAAGCCGAAGAAGGCGACAAGCGGAGCACCAGGAGCGACGCCCAGCTGACGGCGGGCCGATTCGCGGTCCCGGCTGGCGTCGCCGGAGGCTATCGCGACATTGAGGCCGATAGGGACTTCTAGAGCAGCGGGCACATGAGATCCGAACCGCTGCACCAAGACGTCGAGGTGCTCGCTCGAGCAGATCAAAACGCGATCTGCACGCGGCACGAGCAGCAACGTCTCCCGATCAGCCCAACCTCGCCGTTCAACCACCGACCACAGGCAGGAGAGCACGGGACGCCCCCGGCGACCCACCCCCCAGACGCCGTATTCGTGGAGAGTGACGATCAGCGGGATCCGTCGAGGCAGCAGCAGCGGCAGCAGGCCGATCGCACGCGAGAAGCGGAATACCGAGGGGGCGAACTGCACGTGAATCACGTCAAGGTGGAGGCGGCGAAGACGGGCGGCCGCGGTGAGCACTCCGAGAACGCTCCAGTCCCTGGTCACGCCCACGGCCCGACCGCTGCTTCGATCGGCCCACTCAGCGGTAGTCAACAGGACGGGCTCCAGGCCGCTCTCAGACAGTTGCCCGGCGAGCCGGCTCACGTAGTGGGCTACGCCGTCGCGGGTGGGATCGAGATATCCGCAGACAAGCCCGACCCGAATAGGCACAGCCATCAGTGAACACCACGTGAACGTCTGCCTCCCGTGCGTAGGCGGCAGGGACTCGAATGGGTACTTATCCTTCAGGAGCGACTAGCGCGGTGTCGTACGCTCGAAGGCGGCTCTGTCGGCGGAACGGGAAGGGATTCGGTGCCTGAGGCCCAAGCTCTCATCGCCGGGCGATATCGCCTGGTGCGCCTCGTGGGTAGCGGGGGCATGGGTGAGGTCTGGGAAGCCTGGGACGAGCGGCTGGAGCGACGGGTCGCTCTGAAACAGCTGCGTCGGCAGTCCGGCCTATCTGCTAGCGACGCGGAGCTGGCTAACCGCCGGGCGATGCGCGAGGCTCGAATTGCCGCCCGGCTGCATCACCCTCACGCGGTTCCGGTCTTCGACGTGATTGAGCATGATGGTCAAGCCTGCTTGACGATGCAGTTCATACCCTCGATCACCCTGTCGGCCGTGCTGGCCGAAGGCGGGCCGCTGCAGCCGGATGAAGCCGCTAAGGTCGGTGCGCAGATTGCTTCGGCACTGGCTGCAGCGCATTCGGTCAACATCGTCCACCGAGATGTCAAGCCGGGAAACGTCTTGATCGCCGAGGACGGAACGGCGCTGATCAGTGATTTCGGGATTTCCCGGGCACTGGGCGACGCCACCTTGACCACCAGTGGCATGGTCCACGGTACGCCCGCCTTCCTTGCCCCAGAGGTTGCCCGGGGTGAGGCCTCCAGCTTCGCCTCCGATGTCTTTTCTTTGGGCTCCACGCTGTATGCCGCTCTGGAGGGGACGCCACCTTTCGGGAAAGACGAGAACTCCATTGCGCTGTTACATCGCGTGGCGGCGGGACAATTCCAGCCGCCACAGCGCAGTGGAGCACTGACTCCCGTGATCCTGCAGATGCTGTCCGCGGATCCGGGAGCACGGCCGCCGATGCACGCTGTGGCGCACACGCTCACCGAGCTTGCTGCCGCACGCAGCGGAACCGCGCGTCCTGACGTCCGCCGACCGGGCCCGTTACCCGCACCCACCGCCGAGATCCCCCAAGTCGCCGGCGCAGCCACGAGATCACA
>OBLS010000065.1_pt1 | contig 25671 bp, 28 predicted proteins | sample 1519901 | NCBI WGS metagenome assembly OBLS01 (sample SAMEA3113585, study PRJEB22503) | soil metagenome | reverse complement strand
GAACGGAAGCCTTAACTATATTTTCTGCTTGCTCCTAGAGTACGTTTGGACAGTCCAAATTGCTAGCACCTGCCGAGTATTCTGAGAACTGGTACATTAAACCAAAGCCGCGTAATCAGGATAACGCCACATTCTTAGTTATAAAATTTAAATGTTGTTTCAGGTAGGACAAATTGTGAGGTATAAGGCATAGGCCCAACTAGGATTCTTGCCATTGATGTTGATTCTGTTCTGGCAGACACAATGATCATATGGACAGATGAATATAACATCAGAATGGGCACACAAATCAAAAAATCTGAAATTACTTCATGGGATATATCTAGGGTCCTTCCGGTATCTCCTACTGAAATCTCAGGCATATTCAACTATATTTGGAAGCACCGGTGGCGAGAAATTCCTCCAACGGAAGGAAAATTAAGGGAAGTCACTCAAAATTTCCACAGAAAGGGTTACAGGATTTCAATTTTGACGAAGAGAGAAAGAGTTACCGTTTCATTTGTTTCGAAATGGCTTGACCTATACGATATCTTCTCTGACGACTTATTATTTGTATACGATGACCTCCCGAAATCGGCGTACTCTTTTGACATTATAATTGATGACGCACCAAGTAATTTGATTGATTTGGTTCCGCCGAAGGTGGGTATACTTTTTGATCAACCATGGAACAGGAATTTTCCCTGGCCGCTAAGGGTAACTTCGCTATTGGAAGCTGACCTACTTTTATGACAAAGTGTCGAATATATGATGTTCTATTTGTTTGCCATATCGCCGCTAAATGATATTTTGGATTTGGCTATACTTTCTCTTGCTTCAAAATCAAAAAATCGTATTTTTGTTTTGCAACCTTTTGCTCCCCCGGCTTCTGCCATTAAAACAGCTTTTATTATATGTCTATGAGAAAATGTTGCTATTCTTGTTTTTCAGTTCCCCGATGTGTACAAAAAATTCAGCTGGCTTCGCTGTATGACAAAGTCATCGGTAATTCGGTCGCCTATGAGCACGTCAGCGTCAAGAAGGCCATAAACGCCAAAACGTGCTAGAAGATACCTATATTAATAATTATGTTAATTAAAGTCTGTTATAGTCTTTTATGTCGAAGAAAATACGCATAGCCATAGCAGGAATAGGGAACTGCGCCTCTGCTCTGGTTCAAGGCACTCAATACTACAGCACAAACAAGAACGATTCCATAGGGCTGACCGCTTATAGCTTAGGTGGCTTTGAACCAGGGGATATTGAGTTTGTGGCGGCCTTTGACGTAGCTGATTCTAAAGTGAATCGAGACCTTTCAGAGGCTGTTTTTGCTTCACCTAACAATACTCCAAAAATTTCAAATGTAGATAATCTTGATGTTAAAGTAAAGAGAGCAGAAGTGTTTGATGGTATCGGGAGACATCTTGGTGAAAAGGTCACAGTATCTGACGAACCTCCAGTTAATATTGCAGAGGTCCTAAAAGATTCAAGCGCCGATATTTTACTTAACTATTTGCCAGTGGGCAGCAGACAAGCGACCAAATATTATGCCGAAAAGTGTCTGGAGGCTGAAGTAGGATTCATAAACGCAATCCCGGTGTTCATCGCTTCAACACCTAAATGGCAACAGGCATTTCAAAGCAGAAATATAGCGTGTGCAGGTGATGATGTCATGAGTCAACTTGGCGCAACCGTTGTTCATAAAACTCTAGTGAAGCTCTTTGTCGACAGAGGAATAAAGGTGGATGAGACCTACCAGCTCAACATTGGAGGAGATATGGACTTTTACAATATGCTTGACGAGGAAAGACTAGAGGATAAGAGAATAAGCAAGACAAGCGCAGTGGAGGCTATGGCACCCTATCAAGTTCCTATGAGAATAGGGCCGTCAGACTTCGTGAGCTTCCTTCGTAACGACAAGGTATGTTACGTCTACCTCAAAGGGAGGTCATTTGGAAATATCCCTATAGAACTTGATCTTAAGCTACGAGTAGTTGATGCATTTAATAGCGCGGGCGTCATGATTGATGCAATTAGAGGAGTGAAACTAGCAATAGATAGAGGAGTCGCAGGTCCCATTGAGAGTATTTCTGCCTATTGTTTTAAGCATCCGCCAGTGCAAATGGCATATTCTAGGGCTAAAGAGAACTTCATTGAGTTTGTAAATGGAACAAGGGAACGGTAAGTAAATTCCCTACCTTTCTTGGAACTATAATTTCAGCACACTTAAATCTAATCCTGAATCTATCTTTAACGGTCCTTATGACCTATAAGAGGCAACAACTTCCAGCACTCCTATTAAGGCGCAGCCAACTTAAACCCCGTGAGTGAGATAATTCTCTGGTAAGAGAGGAGATTGCCAACTCTATAACTTACCAGTTAGTCGGATTCTTTATTTATGCATGGACTTTGATCCTCATTCCACGTAGGTATCGTGGTCAGTTTGCCCGTCAACTGCCATGCACATAACCGATGATCTTATTCGCAAATTAATTTCTTTTGATAACCTTTATGTAACAGCTATTTGCATCCACGATAACTTCTGTTCCTTCTGACCTCGTAAGGGAGATTAATGCTGATTGTTGTTCTCTGATATCTACAGCCGGAATATCTGATATGGCGCATGCAGAGGCAGTAATCGTGTCGGTCCTCTTCATACATATGACTGCCAAAGGAGCAAGTCCTTTCATTTTCAAGGAATATAGAACATATGCCCCGACACTGCTTCCGACTGCATTTGGAAAAACTAAGACTCTTGCGCTAAGAGATCTGCCATATAGCTCATGTGAATAATCTTGGACTGTTCCGGTAGTAGGATCTATCATTGTCAGAAAGTTAATGGGCTGCTTAGTTACGAGTGGTTGTCCGTGAGCCACGCCTCCTACAATTCTTCTACATTTTATGAATAAATTTGGAAAGTCTAGTAGCCTCCTAATCGGAGTACTCGTCAACGATTGTCTTGAGATCTTTAAGGCATACTTTCACGTTATTAGAGTGATTTAGGTAATATGCAGCTTTAATACTATTTGTTATTGCGGAGTCTGTTTCTTTCTTATCGACCAAAGGCGTGAGACAACTGCAAGAATCACATACAAATCTACATCCAGATTTAACGAGTTTACTGACAATACCCCTGCTAGAGGCAATACGATGTACGTCTTTTGCGCAGAAAATCATGCAGTCTCTGTCGAACTTTTTGTCCTTTAACAGGCTTGCCAGATAGGAGAGGTCATTCATACCAAGCTGAGGGCTCCCTAGGACAATAACATCTCCGTTCTCAGAGGTGTTGAGTTCATCCTTAATTGACATAGCATCTCTGGGTTCATAGCTAATCAGTTCCTTTCCTTTTTTCTGCCCTATGGTGAACATGCCGCAGGAGCCAGATGTTCCCATTGCTGCTGAGAGAGATTTTGCACTCCGCAGATTTGGCTGAGCAACGCAATCGAAATTAACGCAATCTTCACTGACCTCTTGCCCTGCAAAATAGCCAAGTAATCCCCAATCTAACTCTGTTTTAGGATGAAAAGAAGGTTTAATGGATATCTTAGCTTGTCTTCGTTCCTCTGTTCTCAGGCCTGAGGAGGTTGCCTTTCCCGTAACAGAACTCGCTAGGGCACTAAGAGCGCTCTCCTTATTCGTCATGAGATCCAGCATCGAGTTTGAAAAGATAGCTGCATTGCTTTCAGCAAAACTTACTGTTGTTCTCCTAGGCATCGAGAAGATCTCGTACGGAATACAGGTAAACGAAGCAATCACACCCATTCTTTCATAAGAATTTACTATGCTCGTTTGTTTAGTTAAGAAATTTTGAGAGAGTTTGTTAGGCAACGCTCTGTCAAATCCCATAGGATTTATAGTAGTTTTCACCTTCACTCTAGCCCCTCTACTAAAATTTTCCAGAAAGGTCACACCGGCATCGCCTATGGTGTTATAATTGACTCCCGATAGATGAGCCCATTGTATATTTACTAGTCTCTCAGCCTCTGTTGCTTCTCCTATAGCAACTAAAATTCTGTAGGCAGCAGCCAAGGTTGGGCCGTAAGATCCGTTCAGCCCCTTTTCCTCTTCATTTGTTAGCTGCATCTACTATAAACAGGTTGGGGGCTTGCCGTATAAGTATTATTACTTAAAGTTAACCAATCAAATGCCGATTCCTAAACTTGAATAAATAAATAAATAGTGTTTCTTCATGCTGTACCATATGGAATGTGCAGTTTACGATACCTATGTGAAAAGAAAAGATGGAAAGATTATGCACTTTGACGTAGTCGTTGAAGCAAGCACCCCTCACGAAAAGGCAGTTGAATACGGTAAGAAATACCTAGCTAGCGTGGGCCAGGATGGCCAAAAGATGACGCAGGAAGAATGCCAATTTTGTCATGTGCAGGAAGCCCCTCCAATGGTACAGAGAGATATAGAATCCACAGGATATTACATACAGAAGATGGAAGGTTGCAACTAGAGAATCATCCTGAGTTATTTCAATTTTTTTACCTTAACGACGTTCCTAGTAGCCGTTACCAACCCGTTGCTTCATCTAAACTAATTGAATGTTGAGAGCCAATCTATGGCTCACTTATCTAAAGCGGTAGAATCCTCAAGACCTTACCTATTAATAGCCTGAATGTCTGTTTCAACTAGGGGATGAGGTGAAATTATGCTGCTCCAGACTGAGTTACAAACAATGAGGATCTCGCGACGAACTGACCCGATTCTTTGGTTGCATGCACAGTCTGTATGGACAGAATCTAGTCTAATGCATCGCCGCCACCACGGGCCTTTCCAACACTTTATAAAGTTAAATATTAATTCCTGAATTCTGAATGTAAATGGTGAAACATGTTGGAAATTGAATACAATTATCCTCTGTATAGGCCTCCGTCAGAGGCTAATTCCCTAATATTCCAAGTTACCCTCGGTTGTTCTTTTAACAAATGTTCTTTCTGTAATATGTATAGAACAAAAGAATATCAGGAACGACCTTGGGAGGAGATTAAGGCTGAAATAGACCTTGCTTCAAATGCCTTTCCCCAGGCGAATAGAGTTTTCCTGGGAGACGGAGACGCCCTAAACCTCCCCACCGATAGACTCATTCTTATAATAGGCTATTTGCGCTCCAAATTTCCCGCTTTGAAGCGAATAGCAAGTTATGCTATGCCCAGAAATATTCTTCAGAAGAATGACGAAGATATGGATAGGCTCAGACACGCAGGGCTGGGAATGCTTTATCTTGGCATCGAAACGGGGAATGATATCTTACTAAAAAAGGTCACGAAGGGAGCAACAGGTACAGGGATTCTCAAAGCTTGTCAAAAGGCTCAGTCGCACAAATACACTTTGTCTTGTATGGTGATCTTGGGTCTAGGAGGGCGCACGTATACAAGGCAGCACACAGAGGACACGTCTAAACTTGTGAGCGCTGTGTCTCCTGATTACCTGGCGGCTCTGAACCTGCAATTAGAAAAGGGTATCTATGATGAATTTCTTGGTAAGTTTGGTGAACCATTCATTCCGCTGGAGGATACCGAAATCCTCAATGAGCTGGGGAGACTCATCGCGCAGATAAAACCTCAGAGGCCGATAATATTTCGTGCAAACCATGCTTCAAATGTCTACTCTATAGGTGGAACATTGCCCAACGACAAGGCGAAGCTCCTCTCGCTTATAGAGGACCTAAAAAGAAGTCCAGGACTTCTAAAGCCTAAAGTCCTTCGAAGATTTTGAATTATAACCAGCGACTTCAGTTATTAGAGGACCTAAAACCGGATTTTTGTTCCAACTATATATTGGTCTGGCTCGCTCAGTGGAGCATCCTGACTCACTGACAAATATTTCTATTTCTATGAAAGCTAACATGAATTCCTTGCCAATTAGTTATCTATTGTTGCACGTATGTCTTCATGCCTTACATCGCTTAGCGCTAGACTGAACCTAAATGTGGCGCCTCCTTCTTCAAAGCTGTCACTGGAATTATTCTCGGCCCATATCTTACCTCCGTGAGCTTCAACAATACTCCTTGAAATAAATAGTCCTAAACCTGTCCCTTCAAAAGACTTTGAAGCAAATTTGGAGAAGAGTCTTGGAAATATCTCCGAGTCGATTCCAATTCCTGCGTCTCGTATACTTATTACCGCCTCTTTTCGCACGTCATCTTTCTCTATGGTTATCAAGATCGTTTTTCCTTGGTTATCTTTGGATGATTCTTTCTCCGCTTCTATTCGCTCTTGTCTGGTAAACTTTATAGCATTGCTCAGTAGGTTCGAAATCACTTGTGCTATTCTGCTCTTATCGGCTTCAACCTCTATGTCGTCTTTACCTGGCAGAAAGATCAAATTAATGCCTGTGTTGATGTTTTCAGTTTTCGTCTCAGTGTTGTCTTTAAGTATTTGATTCCGGTGGTCCTCTATGATGTTTGAAACCATTTGGTTCAGATTAAACCGCTCCTTTTTCAGTCTCAGTGACTGGCTTTCAATCCTAGTGACATCAAGTATATCTTCTGCCAATCTCTGCAACCTTTTTGCATTTCTAATTATAATATCTAACAGATCCTGTCCTTGCCATCCTGGTGCCTTAGTTAGCCTCGATCGAAGAATCTCAGACAACCCAAGTATAGGTTGTATAGGGGTTCTGAGCTCATGAGCTGCGACATTTATGAACTCTTTCTGCATTTTCTCTTGTAGTTTAAGTTGTTCGTTGGCTAGAGCGAGGCGTTCGTTTGATTCTTTTAGCTCTGTGGTTCTCCTCTTTACCTCGCGGTCCAAGCTGCTACTCCATTTAATTATAAAGACTATAAGCACGACTACTGCAGCACTAGTTCCTGCCAGCAAAGAAAACATCTTCATCCTCTCCGTAAAGAGAACCTGATTAATTTGCGCGTAAATCTGGTCGCTCGGTGTTACAAGCTGAATTGAGAATATGGGCTCCCTATCAATGAAAATAGCCGACTGCGTCATTAGACGTTCTCCCCTTCCGTAATCATATACCCCATGACCTGAGTATCCAGACAATAAGCTACGTGTTAAATTGTTTAGGGTCTCATCTTGCTCAATGAAGTTCTGTACCATAGGCTCAAAAAAGCTTTCGCCTACCAGGTCCTCATTGGCGCCGTTTGCCAATATAATGCCATTCTTATCGTATGCCACCAGGAAGGGGGTGCCACTGTCTTTTACATTTCCGTAGTGTGAAAAAAACTTGACCGTAGGAATAGACGTTACCACCATTCCGATATATTCCTTAGAATCCCTGTTTACAATCGGGTGAGTAATAAAAATTGTGTATATGCCTTGCCTTTCAAAACCATTGGAGAATACTGGTTCTAATCTGTTTTTGCTCTCGCTCACCCACTCTCGAAGGGACAGGTCATTGCCTACAAAGGTTTCAGAACCTCTCTGGGTTATACTTAAGGTCACAATGTCCTTTTTATCTAAAACGAACAATCTGTCAACTATTGTACTAAATTGTTGAAATTTTTCTTCCATGAGTTTTTTTGTGGCCTCACTGTAAAGTTCTCCTTGCTGAAAATAAAAAGAACCAGCTAAACCATCTAGCATTAGCATCACAAGATTAATGTCAGATTCAATGTTCCGCGAGATACTTCGAACGGATTCAAGCTGAAGGTCTTTTTGCTGTTCAAAAAGACTACTCCTTACATTATTTTCGGTAATGCCCTGCACATAAAAAAACAACCCATAGGAAAGGACCACAATTGATATTATTGAGATGACTCCTACTTGCTTTACCTTTCCTAGAAAAAAACTTTTCATCTCGGCCTAATATTCATACTACATTGTCAGTGCTTAATCTAGTTTTTGTGCCAAGCCGGGGTTTAGAAAGGATCTTTATTTATAGAGAGACGTCTCACGTGAAAGGTTTTGCATGCCTTATCGTTTGTGTCTCGTCTTTTCCCAAAGTTCACGCTTTCCACTTATTCTTGAGACCAATCCTGTGCTCAGTACCACCAAGTATACTTTTTCGTGAGCTAGGCAGGAATAGCTTTGTCTTCTTCCTTGACCAGTTAGTTAAATGCATGCCAGTTTTGGACAGAACCCCCTTAATAGATTATTTCGCTAATATGCCGTAGTTCTGTACTAACTCCTCCCCCCATACAAGTCCCTTTTAATAAGGTGTGTTTAACCTGGTCTAGGCGTTGATACTCAAGTTGTAGACTCTCGCTGATGAGAATTAATGGGTACGAACATATCTGATGAGCATATTGAGTAGCCAATTTCTCAGACTAGTATTCAGAAGATCCAGTCGCCAGTAAGGTTTTAAAGCCTTCCTGTAGATTTAAAAAATGTGGTGTCTCTAAGACACGGAATAAATGTGGTGTTTTCGCAAGAAAAGGTTCCCGAATTGCGCAGCCCAGTCATGATTTGCGGATTTCCCGGCAGCGGCTTTGTGGGGAAACTTGCTATAGACCACTTAATTCAGGAGTTGAGAGCGAAACATCTTGCCGATATTTACTCAACCTCGTTTCCCCCACAGATTTTGGTAAGGCATGATGGAACGTCCGACCTCATAAAAAACAGTATTTTTTACTTTGAAGATAGCGGGCCCGATCCTACTTCTTTGCTCCTTTTGACTGGGGATTCGCAGCCTGCAAACCCCGATTCAGAGTATCTCTTGGCCGAAGAGATTCTAGATCTCGCGTCTAAATTTGATCCGAGACAGGTTTTCACGCTAGCCGCATATATCACTGGTGTTTTTATTGATAAACCGCGAATATTCGGAACGGCAACCCACTCAGATATTGTCAAGACGTTTCAGGAAAAAGGAGTCCTTGCAATGGATGGTGGAAGCATAACAGGGATGAATGGCGTCATGATTGGTATTGCTAAAATGCGAGGAATGAGAGGTGTTTGTCTATTAGCAGAAACCTCGGGCTATGTGGTTGACGCGAAGTCCTCTAAGTCTCTCCTAGAGACCCTGCTTTCAATTATTGGTATGAAGGTCGACATGACAAATTTAGAGAAGCGGGCAAAAGACACCGAAGCGCTGATACAAACTATTGAGCAACAGATAGCAGGACGGACAGGAAGGATGGTAGAAGGAGCTCAGCCTCCATCTCAAAGTACATCAAACACTGGTTACATCAGTTAACATAACAGCAATGTTGTCAGAGCTTCTTTAATTTTCCATATCTCCCGACGTTGAGGCTGGTTTCTCCGCGGAACTCCTGCGTGTAACCATTTTCGACATAAACCTGGTCTCCCTCTTTCACCAAATTCAGCTGCTCGTCCCACAAAGAAAGCTTAATACTTCCTGTTTCATCGGAAATAGTAGCATCTGCAACTTGGGCTGTTCCGCCGGATTTCAGATTGACATTTCTTGCTTCTGCAATATTTTCAACTCTCCCTTCTATGCTAATTGCACGCATGCCTGGTTTTAGCTCATTGATCTTCATTCCTCTGATAATTTACGACGTTGGAATAATAATCTTCTGCACACCTAGAGATGCACATCCAACCCCTGCTGTGTAATTTGTATTCTGAGAATTAGCTAGTTCAAAGCTATCTGGGCTAACTAGGCCCAACTAGGTATCTAAGTACTCTATGAGGGAAACTCTTATCCTCTTCTTATTACAACAAAGAAGGCACGAAGTTTTTTGTAATGTAAACGGTGAATGATTTCTGTCAACGCAAGGATGAAATAAGGAGTTGAATAATCGACCACCGAGGAGGGATAGCGAAGCCTGGTCAAACGCGCAGGACTCAAGATTAAAAGCGAATGGATGATCAAGTCATCTTTACTGGGTGATCCCGTCCTTTAGGGGTTCGTGGGTTCGAATCCCACTCCCTCCACCTTATTCGGTTTATTGAGAGATGGAGACAATTGTTCCAGGCAGTTAAATGAAGTTACCTATCTTACTTTTCGTGCTTTTAAATGAAGGGCGAGAAATCCTTATGCCTTTGGTAGTAATGATGTTATAGAATTCTGGAAGAGAGTATACAAAACCAATGTGGGCGCAATTAGTGTTTTCATCAAGAGAGCAGTACAACTGCTCATCCTTCAGAAAAACTTCCGCTACCTTGTTTCTCTTATTGTCTTTAACGATTATTCTGTTTTGCTCAACGTCAATTTCTTCCATAAACGGGGCATGCCTCGTGAATGCTTCATACTTAGTCATTGTTTCTTCCATCATGCTTGTAAGATATCCAGAGAAACTTGTAATTCCTTTCAATTCTAAACCTTTCTTGTTTTTTTCGTAAGTTTCAAAGAACCTGTTGTATACGTGCTCGCTTACGGTAATGGATTTGAAGCCAGATTTTGGCATCTTATGACTTACGGGCATCTCACTGATATAAGACTTCCTAGAAGAGTATATGGTCGAGGTTCCAAGTCTTACGAATGCCAAAAGTATTGCCTGTAGACGAAAGACCATTGTGTCACTGGCCAATCATGGATCAGGGCTAGAAAACATCGTAAAGTGACCATATTGGAAACCTTTTCTTCCTCTGCAGATGCTACTCGTTCACGTGGATTTCTATTGTCTAAGGCTATAGAATAATCAGTTATGAATATCAAGCGATATAGAGCGATCTTTAGGAAAAGTTCTAGCGATTGCTTTGTTTCACTAAGAGATTCTGATTTCTAGAAAAACTATGTTAAAAAATGCTTGGACCGGGTCTTTTAATGGCTTATATTCATGTACTTGGATAAAAAAGTAAGTGAGCAAGGGATTACCACAAACAAAGAAAACCTAAGATGCGCTGAATGCAAGAGCGAATTGGTGATTTTCGACATGGTCTCCAATGAGCTTGTATGCAGTGCGTGTGGTTGTGTCGCGAGCGATAAATACTATAACAATGAGCACAGCGCAACCTATACCACTCAGTCGGAATTTCGCGACAGATCCAGAACGGGAATGCCTGAGTCACTTGCTGTTCATCATAAGGGATTGTCTACCCTGATAGGAGTAGGAGACACCGACGCCAGGGGAAAGGCATTAGAACCAGCACAAAAAGTAAAAATTCAGAGACTACGCACCTGGAACAATAGGTCCCAACTAAACGATTCGATTTCAAGAAATCTCGAGAAAGCCTTAAAATTTCTGAATAACTTCGGTGATAAATTGTATCTAAGTCAAGCAGTTCTGGAAAGTGCGGCCTACATCTACAGGAAGGCGGCAATAAAAAAGCTTGCGAAAGGCAGATCGACTCTAGGTCTCGTTGGTGCAGCGTTATACGCAGCTTGCAGGGAAACTGCTACCCCGAAGACCATAGCAGATATCGCGGGTGTATGTAATCTATCCAGTAAAGACATCATGTCACATTATAAATTAATACTCAGGGAGCTCTCGTTACAAATGCCAGTTCTGCATGGTCCCGATTATGTCACGCTTATATCAAACAGACTAAACTTAAGCGAAAAGACAAAGCGAGAGGGACTGAGAATTTATTCCCAAGTGCAACAACACAGAATTTCCATAGGAAAGAATCCAAGAGCACTAGCAGGAGCTGTGATCTATTTGGCTTCTCAAGCCTGCAATGAATTTCTCAGACAGGTTGAAATTTGTCAGGTTGCGGATATATCCACTGTTTCCTTGAGAAAGCGCTGCAAGGAAATCAAGTCAATCATTGCGATATAACTTAGACCTTATAGATTTGGGAGGACAGATCTACAGCATCATTTATCGTTTTAAGTTCCTGCTCATTTGTAATAATATAGGCGGCTTGAAAGGTAGGGTATGGCTCTTGACAGGAGAACAGGGTTATTACAGCGCCATCGTGGTCGATTCTGAATCCTTGGCATGGTTCATGCCCTCTTACAATAACCCTGGCTTTTGAAAGTCTCAGCCATTTCCTAGAGATTTCAATTCCAAAATGTTTGCCTATGCCTCTTCTAGAGTATTCCCAGCCTTCATTATTTCTTATGCCTTGTCGTGGGTCGTTCCATAATATTTCTTCCATAATGCTGTTATTAGTATATGTCTGTTCTGCGGTACAAATGGTGTCTTTGAAGGTGTAGTCAAAGTTTCCCGTAGGCACGCCGCCATGCACAAGAAAGAGCGAGCCTTCAATTAGTGTTGCAAGAGTTAGTAAACGGAAAAAGGGCAAAATTTTTTCATTATAAATCAGTTTTCCCCTATGATAACCATATTGTTTAATCACTTCAGTTGGCAAATCATGAGACGGAAAAGGAAATTCAATAGGCGCCTCATGATTTCCGCGCATCAAGATAACAGATTCCGGGAATTTTTTTTTGAGAGAGCATATTGCAAATAGTACGGCAATAGAATTGGCGCCCCTGTCGACATAATCCCCCAAGAAGATTAGCTTATTGTGTGAGTTTCTTAAAAAGACTTCAACATCTATTTCCTGTAAAATATGCCAGAGTGTGGTTATGTCACCATGTATATCTCCGACTATTGCCAATTTCCGTGGTACATAAAGCTCGACAAAGGACCCCTTAACCATTCCTCCCATTATACCTCCTGATTTTCTCTCCCTCTGTAGAATTTCTATGACGGTGTCTAGGGACTGTGTGAGGTCGCGCTCATCCACTCCTTTCGAGGCGTATCCTAAATCCTCAACACTCAAGATGCTATGTGACACGATACAGGCTTAAATAAATTTAAGTCTCTATCCTGTATATGATTAACCGATGCAGCTTTTTGAGAAGGGCCATCAGCTTGTGTTAAACCAAATTCATCGGGCTACAAAATATAAATCATTTGAAGAAAACGAAGCAGACAAAGCTGCGATCGACCCTGTGGAAGTGCAGGATGAAAGGTGCTCAGTTCGGGTGGAGTATCCTATGGCTTTGCTTATACGGTCTGCAACAGGAGAACATCCCTGTTGCGGAAGCATTAATTGGAGACGGCCAAAAAAGACAATGGAACTTGTATGAATGGGGATCTCTAGTTCAATGTTCTCATATATTGGGAGCCATCTGCAGGTTGAGTTTTTTTTGGTCGCCGGAAATTGAATTGTTCAACAAGTACAGGTCGAAATAGGGAAGAGAATAACCGTGCTTGCCCGGATGTCATTATCATAATAATTTGACAGTGACTTTACTTTTCTCTCTGCTAAATAATATTTCACTCTAATATAGCTTCACTCACGTTAAATGGAATGTTCGGTACAAACCAAACAATGAAAAACAGGAGCCGCTACGAAGTAATTGCTGCCATTCTCAAATCGGCTGGAAGAGATGAAACTCGTACAAAAATTATGTATAAAGCTATGCTAAGTAACGATCAGTGTAAGTTATATCTCGACTCCCTTTTGGGCAGCGGCCTAATCGAGGGCTCCAGTTCGGGAAATAAAGTGGTATACAGAATTACCCAAAAGGGCAATAAATTCCTGTCTTACTACGATCAAATGCGACTCCTACTACCTGTTGTTGTTGAGGAGAGCCACGAGGGCGGTCTTTACAATCCGAGTGCACAAACTGACTAGACCAACGGCAGGAGATGCGCCACAGGCAACCCAAATAATCTCTCGAATTCTATCGCTAAGATAGGAGATACAGGATATAGCGTTCTTAAAATTAATGTACCGTTAATCACGATTATCTTCAAAGATATGTCGCTAATCTCCGAGGACGACGCAAAAGATTCATTTTTCCTAGCGACCATTATCGATAGGTCTGAATTTTCTCTTGCAAAGCGTAGATATTCCGTCTTATCATGGGGGTCTAGCCTTTGTAGGCGACCTAGCGACATAATACTAAGTATGAGTCTATTCGGGTTGCATCGCTGTTCCTTGCTAATATTTTCCTTCAAGTAGCGTAGGAGATTTTCTTCGTGGTTTTTATCAGCACCAGAGAAAGAGGCTTGAGCCAAGCCCTTCTCCGAAGGTCCTACCCAAATGAATTTACCTGACCCTGTATGCGCAATTGACAAGTACGATCTCAGAAACTTGTTAGCACTAATTGAACCAATAGTTTCCGGAGGTTCAAAGAAAACAACATTTCCAAAAACGAGGAATGTATATATTATTCTGAAAAGAAACGCCATGACTGCCTCCATGCTAATATTTGAGTCTACCTCTAAGACTACCATTCCCCTCCTGGGGAAACCCCCTCCGAGGTTTAAATCAAGTTCATCGTATCCGCTTTTGATAAGACCATGGTGAAATATTGTGAACCGCGGATTTTTTTCATTCTTAGTGAACTGAAGGGAACCGGTTGAATCAGGCGCTATCATAAGGTTCTTGGGGTTGTGCGTTTGAAAACTTCGAAAGCTCCCTTTGTCGAGAGTAAAAAGATACGAAGGCTTGGTTATCCTTATGCCACGCAGTTTGAGAAGCGAGATTTCTCTAATCCTAGCGTTTTCATATTCTACCTGGTCTAATTTTACTGCTCCATCGACCACAAAATCAAGAGAAGTATCAGCCGGGTCTTCGTTTACAAATATTAGCTTCGCTCCTGCTCTCTCTCGCCAGGTTTGTAGCACCCGTTCATTGTTCAGGCGTGCTTCCCTGTCCATAAAAGAAGCTACTGCGTCCCAGCTGTCAATGATAATTAAGGGCGCCTTAACGTCCATGAGTTCATTGGTGATTCTTTCGAATAACGATTCAGGTTCGTCCAGCCTAGCATCCTCAAAGTTGATGGGGACATCGGTTTCCATCATCGAGGGTCCTGATGTTCGTTCTTTTTGGTTCTCCATATATTTTGAAATCCAAGGATACGATATCGATAGTTGTCTTGGAGATACTCGTGTACAAATATAGAAAAAGTTGCTTTTGATATCTAAAGCCTTTAAGATTGTTAAAGAAAGAGTGGTTTTGCCTGTGCCAGCCGCCCCTTTGATTACCAGCGAGTAAGTATCCTTTTTTACAAAATGCATCAGCTCACTAGGTATATTTATTGACTTCTCGGTTCTTTCCTGCCTCGAATATTTACGCATTTACTCATCCCATTAGCATGGGTATAGCGGTAATAAGAGATTTGGATACATAGTGAGAGAATATTGTAAAGGGATAATATAGTTGCCCAGACTATAATTCTACCCACGAGATAAACGCCACATTAACTCAGTCTTCCGGCTCTAATTTTTGTTCCCCGGCTAAAAAATGCTCGTGAGTTCCGGCTGCGTCTATCAACCCTTCCGCATAGCCAATGCTGAGGACGGCTAGCTCTGGCTTTCCTGTACGGAGGAACCTGACTGCATCTTCTATATAGTTTTCAGCATTATCAAATATTTCAGTCAGCCTGCTCCTTTCCTTCGGCTTCATCTCATTCACCAAAGCAGTTCTTAACTTTGCGAGCGCACTCCGAGCCTTCGGAACGTATCTTTCAACCATATTTGCGGATTTGTTTTGGATGTATAAAGTATTGTCCCCGGGCTCGTCAATATTTTTCGTAAGGACCATCAACGCATCAATTTCAGCAAAATGAAGAAGTCCTGTCACAATTATGGTGTGCGGTCCCGCCCCGTAATCTCGTTTGATCAAGGATCTAACTTTTCCCGATATCTTGTTCTGATCCTTTAGGCCGACTCTGGATACTATTATAGCGAAAGTCTCTTCGTGACAGGCGCTACTCCTGAGGTCTCTTTCCAATTCTAACAAGGATGAAAGTGCTTTTATCGGATCCAGAAAAAATACCTCCCCACTTCTGTCCTTATATTCGGTTAGAATCATGGTGTGATTGCCCAAAATCAAGTTATCGAATATGGTACTGTAGACGGTTATTGCTGACTGGGGTTCGGATGTTATTGTTACAGTTCTCCCGAACTTGTACATGTGGAGACCGGTCTCGCCAATTAGAGAACTGATGCCTGAGGCACCATGTATTACATTGACCTTGATAGAATTTTTTGCGGCTCTCACAAATAGTTCTGTGTGCGTGGTAGCAATCAAGGGATCTCCGTATGACAGGATTGCTACTTCCATAAGCTTTGCTTTCTCGAGGATTTCGCGACCGTCCTCCAAAAACCACCTTTGGATCACGATAATGTTGGCATTTCCTCCATTTCCTATAAGGGTATTGAGGTTGCGTAACTCAGTGTCGGAAATTAAACTGGTATACCGTTCCACGTATATAACGTCACAGCTCTTGAGGACGTCCAGAGATTGTAAGCTGATGCCTCGAACGCCGTAAATTCCTAGCCCTATGATCCATAACATATTGATTTTATTATCCAGAAAGATTATAATTCTTTGAGGTCACGTCCTCTTCACAGAAGCAGGCAGTGAATTGGAATGATACATAACACTGGCTAAAGTTAAATCAATTAGTTTCCTATGTAGTACGGTAGTTATTGCTTTTACTGCCACGGGAGTGGTGCAGTCTTGAGGTGTGGAACAGAGCTCTATTGAATACATCTATGCTAGAAATAAATTCTGATATACTTACTCGCTCATCCATGGTATGGGAAGAATGTGGATCTCCAGGCCCGTACGTCACGACAGGAATGTGTAATGCATTTCCAAGTATATTCATGTCACCCGTTCCGGTTTTTCTCAGAAGCATTGGACGCTTCTTGCAGATGTCAAGAATCGAAAGGTAAAGGGCGCGTACCAAGGGAGAGGCATGGTTGGCTTCGAATGGCTCAGTCATATCCTCTATTCTGTGTGTCGCCCGCACGCCATTTTTTAGCGCCACATCTTTGATGACCGATGTTACCAAATCGTATATCTGTTTACTATTGTGCGCGGAAGGTACTCTGATATCTACGGTTATTTTGCATTTTTGTGGAGTTACATTATGACTAGACCCTCCCGCGATCTCTGTAAGACTGCAAGTAACTTTACTTGATTTGTCATCGCCAGATTTGATTCCCTCTGTTACTACCTGTATTGCTTTCCAAAGGTTAAGTATCTCCTCGACAGAATTTTTTGCAAGCCAAGGTGCACTAGCGTGCGCACTAGAGCCGACATCACACGTAAGCCTGAACGAGATTCTTCCTTTGTACCCAATCGTTATATTGTTTATCCCGCTTGGCTCACCGAAAATTGCATAATCCACCGTCGGCTTGTTCTTAACAATCTCTTTGATTCCCGTTGCATTTCCTTCCTCGTCGACCACCCCTGCAAAAACTATAGTACCCCTTTGTTTTGGAAATTCAGAGGCTGCAAGTAACATGGATATTAAAGAGCCCTTTGCATCAGATGCGCCGCGGCCATACAAGTGACCGTTTGCTATCCTAACAGGGACCCGGCCCGGCACCGTATCCATGTGGCCACAGAGCAATATGACAGGGCGTCCGTTTCCCTTAGTTGCTATAACATTACCAACGTTATCAATGCTGGCTTGTTCAAATCCGAGTTCATCGATAGATTTATCCTTTAACAGGTTAGCAAGAGCGGCCTCAGCTCTGGATGGCGTGTACTCTTCCAATGACCTTTTCAATAATTCTATAGCATAAGTAGGAGAGACCAATTTTATCTGTTTTTGGTTGTCAGTGTCTTTCCTGTTGACATGCGTACGCAACAATCAAGCCAGGAATATCTATGCCGGTTACCTTCACGGTGTTCTTGAATTCGGTGGTGTTGTTCACCTCGTGTACGACCAAGCCCTCTTTTTCACTTTCCATAAGGTCCACACCGACAACTTTTCCACCAACCGCCTCGGATGCTTTAATGCATACATCTTCCAATTCCTTCGTAACAGGACAAATCTCGGCGCGACCACCTAGAGCCATGTTCGTCTTCCATTCACCATCACCAGAATATCGATAAATTGCTGCCGCGATTGAACCACCTACGACGATAGCCCTTATGTCTCTTGGTGGCCGATTCACGAATTCTTCGAGGTAATAAACATGGTAGAGGGGGAACATATGCTGCCTATCTTCGATGACGGCCTTGGCGGCGTCTTTATCCCTAAGAAGAGCAATCAGCCTCCCCCAGCTTCCAACCGTGGGTTTAATAACTGCTGGATAGCCCAACTTTTCCAAGCCTTCAAGGGCAGACTTCTCAGAAAAAGCTGTGACAGACTTCGGTGTCTTGATATTGTCTTTGTGAAGGACCGTATGGCAGAATAACTTGTTGCCACAAATTATGGCAGCGCTAAGGGGATTAATAACTGACGCGCCCAATCCTTCCAGTGCGGCCGTCGAATGCAGACTTTTAAAATAGCTTACGGTCCTCTGTACGATAATCTTCCCTGCAAAAATAGGGTCTTCATGATTCAGATCAATAACAAGGTCCTTACAGTCGAGGAGCTGACAATCTTTAACCCCCATTCTCTTCGCCGCCTCATAGAGCGACTTTTCTTCCCATCGAATCGTATCATATAGAATAACAAGAGACGTAGATGAACAAAGAGGAGTTGACACCTCGATTTTACTGGCCCCAGTCTTCACCGACTGTCTGGGCAGGTTTTATTGTGAAACCTTGGTTTGCTTTTACTAGTTCATAACTTGCTCCACAATCGGGACACGTCACAATTTCACTTTCAACAGAATCCTCTGGCACCTTGATTTCTGCTTCACATTCTGTGCATTTTACCAATTTGTTACTCCTTTGTCTTTATATCATGTGAAGCATCATTAAGTATCTTTCTTTCAAGCCGATCGTCTAGATATAATTCGAAGATATCGCCCATCCGCAAGTCTTTCATACCTCGAGCAAGAGTTTTTGCTTCGTGCTCATCCGTTTCTAGTCCTAGTAAAGACAATAGATACGCTGCGCCATTCTTTCCTGCTAGTTCACCAAAAACAATTTTCCTACGGTTTCCAACCGTCTTTGGTTCAAGAATTTCGTATGCAGATGGGTTCTTGAGTATCGCAGCAAGATGCGTGCCTGCTTTGTGTTTGTACGCGCTATCTCCTACAATTGGTTTTGATTCCGGTATCCCCATTTCTGTATATTGCGAAACAGTCCTTGATAGATCTTTTAACATATGCAGTCTAAGACGATTGCTCGATTTGTAGATAAGAGTTAGGGCAACTGCTGTTTCAGCTAAAGTCGGTATTCCCGTTCGTTCTCCAAATCCGTCTATTGTGGTATGGATTTGGTTGGCTCCGGCTTCACATCCTGCTAATCCGTTTGCGAGTGCCAGGCCGACATCGTTGTGGCAATGAACATCCAATGAAGTTCTAGAAGAATCTATATTATTATACACCATTTTGACTAAATTATACATGCCTCTCGGGCGCATGATGCCCACTGTATCAGGAATGCTTATCCTCTCCATACCTCGCTTGTTCATTTCCTTGCACATTTCCACCAAAAATTGGGGTTCTGTTCTGCTGGCATCTTCCATGGTAAATCTGGCCTTCAATCCATGAGCTTTTATGTAGTCGGCAACCTCCAGTGCCCTGATCTTGGCTTCCTCCCTAGAAATCTTCAATTTCGCGGACAAGTGGACGTCAGAGATTCCCATGTACGTTGCAACCCATGTGGCATCGCAGTTGATAGCAATGTCTACGTCAGACTTGGTTGCTCTTACATGGGCAATTATATCAGCTCTGAGGCCTTGTTTCAAAATAGTCTTTGTAGACAGGAAGTGCTCCTCTGAAATGACTGGACTAATTTCGATTTGATCCACACCAAATGAATCCAACATCCATGCTATCTGGATTCTTTGTTTTGTCGTAAAAGAAACGCCTGGATGCTGTTCTCCTTCGCGAAGGGTCGAATCGAGAATCGTGATTATTCTTTTATCTATATCAGATTCGTTATAGCGGTGGGCATAATGGTTGACATCCTCTGATTCCAGCGACATTTCGTTGCATTTGAACCTCATTTCAGACTGGTTATAAACCTTTTCGCATTGCTTGTTACGCATTATTTAGTTCGTTGATAACGTCGATCTGACAATCGTTAGGCGTTTGAGAACAATTAAAATCACTGGTGGATAGTCTTTAATACAATAACAGTGTTCGTATCAGAAACCCCTTCTATCCTTCGCACGTCGTCTATACAACGATTGATTTCAATCACTGAAGAAGAGCTTATGATAGCGGCGATATCATATTGCCCCGTGATCTCGTATATTACTTCGACACCGTTCAAACCCATCAGGGCGTCCGAAACCGCTGAAGTATCTGCTGTTGATGTCACTGAAATGAGTGTTATAGCGCTTGTTCTGTTCTTGTTATCTAGATCTACGGTAAACCGTTTGATCGTTTTAGTATCTAAGAGATTTTTTACCCTTCTCCTAACTGCTGACTCTGATAACCCGACATCTTTGGCAATTTCAACAAATGGTTCACGTGAATTAGCTTTCAAAATAGAGATTATCTTCTCATCTACCGGATCTAATCCACTAGACATTCCGTCTTTTCCCCTCGGCTAAGAGGAGGTTGTCCATAATTTCCAGCGTAGCCGAGATTGTTCCTCTATCCATTAATAGCGGCGGTAGCAGCCTGAGGATATTTTTTCCCGAGTATAGCATCAGCAGACCATGTCTTATCCCATCAAGCAGCAGATTCTTTACGTCAAAGCGCATTTCCATTGCCAACATCAAGCCCAACCCTCTCACTTCTCTCACTATTCTGTGTTTGTCCTTCAGTTTCAGTAGGCCATCCTTAAAGTAAGCACCTGCCTCCGCAGCGTTTTCGACTAATTTGTCCTCTCTCAGTGCATCTATCGTTGCTGAGCCTGCAGCACAGGCCAGCGGATTCCCACCAAATGTTGAGGAATGTTCCCCTATCCTAAGGGACTCTATGATTTCTGGCTTGCTGAGTGTCAAACCAATTGGCACGCCTCCCGCCACCCCCTTTGCAAGACACATTATATCTGGTACCGTTTTCCAGTGCTCTCCTGCCCACATCTTGCCTGTCCTTCCTAGGCCGCTCTGTATTTCGTCGAATATCAGGACTATACCGAGCCTCGTACAAGTTTCCCTTATGTGCTGAAGCAATCCTTCCGGAGGAAGAATAATTCCCGTCTCGCCTTGAATAGGTTCTATAATAACTGTTCCAATACTTTCATCTACCTCCCGCTCGATCTCCATTCTGCCGTATGGGAGAAACTTGACCCCCTCCAAAAGAGGCATAAACGGCTTACGATACTTTTCGCTATAAGTCACAGAGAGTGCACCCAAAGTCTTACCGTGGTATCCTCCCGTCATAGATATGATACCTGGTTTACCAGTATACCGGCGTGAAAATTTCAGAGCGGCTTCAACTGCCTCGGCACCACTGTTGCTAAAAAAGACTTTGGTCAGTCCTTTCGGTGCGATGGCTCGCGTTTTCCTTATGAAATCCTCTCTTGTGTCGTTGTATAGAGACATATGACATACGAGCAGTTTTTCTGCTTGGTTTTTAATCGCATTAACTACCCTGGAATTGCAGTGACCAACCAGAGCAACGCCATAGCCTCCCATACAATCAATATATTCCTTGCCAGAATCATCCCATACTCTTGCCCCCTTGCCTCGCTCTATTTTTACTGGAAATGTCTGATGAAGTCTAGAGATATTCAGATCTTCTTCGCTCATGTCTTGCTAATCACTGTGCAGTTATCATGCTTTAGTGCAGATGATAGTGGAGCAGCTACTTTACCTGACCCTATAATTGCTTCTTCAACTCCCCTCTCAAGAGCTTCTGTGCAGGCAAAAACCTTTTTTTCCATTCCGAACCCAATTCTGGGGATAATTGCTTTCGCTTCTTCCAAGGTCATGTGAGGCACAAGACCTCCGTCCAAGATTAGGCCTTCCACATTTGTTAGAAAAATAACTTTGTTGGCTCCCACCCCAGCTGCCAAATGTGCCGCAGCCCTGTCTCCGTCTACGTTTAAGAAATCGAATTCCTCGCTAAGCGCGACAGGGGAAACAATAGGAAGAAATCCGTTGTTGACTAGCGCATTGGGCAAGGATGAGTCAACTGCGTATATTCTCCCTGTAAAACCGCCTTCTATTGTCATTCTTCTTCCTTTTTCGTTCAAGATAACGAGTTTCTTTTTGCGACTAGCTCTTATCAAATTGCCATCGACCCCCGAGATCCCTGCAGCCTTTATTCCGTGCTGCGAAAACAATTTAACAATTGCCTTATTTATTTTTCCTGACATAACCATTGTGTAGATTTCAGCAGTTTCTTTGTCGGTATACCTGCTTTTAACTCCGCCGGGAGAGATGACAAATTTCTGTTCCTTGCCTAGTTTGACTGCGGTGTCGGTGACTTCATTTCCGCCGCCATGAACTAGCATTAATTTCTCCGTGGAGAATAACTCCTTAATATCTGGAATAGCGCTAGGATTAAGATCATGGATGACGCTTCCTCCTATCTTTATAATTATCATACTGGAGTCAGCGGGGTGTAATTCAATCCATCCTTCTCATCGTATTGACACATAACGTTCATATTTTGTATAGCCGAGCCTGCTGCTCCTTTCATTAAGTTATCTGATGCCGAGAGCGCGACAATTCTCCCATTATCTTCATCTATATCAAAACCAATGTCGCAGAGGTTAGATCCGACCACAAACTTCGGATCAGGAAACTTGTAAAGACCCTTTTTGTCCCGTATGAACCTAATAAACGGCTCGTTTTTGTAGGAGCTCCTAAATATCTTCCATAGATCCACTTCTGAAACAATGCGATTCATAAAAGTATGATTAGTGGTAAGTATTCCCCTGACGATATTGACTGCATGGGGGCTCATGCTTATCTTGATGTCCTTCTTTGCAACTAAGCTAAGTTCCTGCTCGATTTCACCCGTGTGTCGGTGTTTTGCTGGTTTGTACGGTCTTATAACACCGTATCTCATTGCATGATGAGTTCCCGCGTTGGCTTGGGCACCAGCGCCTGACGATCCTATTTTGCTGTCAACGACTATGTGATTAGTTTCTATAACGTTATTTTCAACTAAAGGTTTGATTGCAAGAAGAGAAGTGACGGCCATGCATCCGGGACAGGACACTAGTTGAGAACTCTTGATCTCCTCTCTGTGCAATTCTGGAACCCCATACGCAGACTTTGAGAGGAGCTCTGGAAATGGATGTTCCCAGCCATACCATTTCACATAATCTTTAGGGTTCCTCAGGCGAAAGTCAGCAGACAAGTCGATAATCCTTATTCCTCTTCCATACAACTCTTTAACAACGCTGTTTGCCTTCCCATGCGGGACAGAAGTGAAAACTAAGTCGCAGGAATTTACTAACTTTTCAATATCCATTGGAGAAAAAGTCAAATCTATGAAACCCTTTAGGCTTGGATGAACTCTATGCACGTATTCACCGGCCCTTTGTCTGGATGTCACGGTTGTGACTTCAGTCTTCGGATGAGAAGCAAGGAGGCGCAACAGCTCACCGCCGACGTAACCTGATGCCCCGACGACTCCGACTTTCATTATTTAGTTTCTTTGTTCTCTGTTAATTGTACACTTTATGAATTTTATCATGTGATCTCGCTATTGTCGATTTTGTCTGCATCTGCTAAATACTTTGCAACTTCTATCCTTAGCTCTTAGCAATCTTTATCGAATAATCTAAAATGGCATTAGCGATGTCCACTTCTGAAACGTCATGAGCACCCCTAAATTCGACAGTATTATTAATTTCGTGCACTAATAGACCGCGCTTCTTGTCTTCCATGAGATCCACCCCGAGTACACCTCCACCTACAGATTTTGCAGCCCTAAGTACAATATTCTCCAGCTCACTTGTAATAGTGGCTCTTTCGGCTTTTCCTCCCCTGGCTACATTAGTTCTCCACTCATTACCCGGAGAGTAGCGATAAATCGCAGTGACCACAGTGTCGCCTACCACGATACAGCGTAGATCGCGGGGAGGCCGGTCCACCATCTCTTGAATATAGTAGATCCGGGAAAAGGCGTTTCCATTTTCTTCTCTAACCTCAACTAAGGTGTTGGCAGTCTCTTCGTCTCGTATTGGAAAGACTCCTCTTCCCCAAGATCCGACAACTGGCTTAAGAACAGCAGGGTAACCTGTATTATTCATAATTTTCCTAGCACCCTCTGCGCTAAATGCGAAACTGGTTTTGGGGGTTGGGATATGGTGCTTTGCAAGGTGTAAGGAAGTAATTAGCTTATTCCCACAGATTTCTCCAACTCTGAAGTTATTAATCACGTTATATCCTAGGAATTCGAGGCACGCGGTAAGGTATAGCCCCCTAAAATGGCTTATGCTCCTCTGGAGCACAATGTCTCCAATTTGTAAATCGCTTTTCTTGCTAGAGGTACTTAAGGTTATATTTTTCGCGTCGATGGTCTGGGCGTGTAAACCTTTCTTTATTGCCTTATCATACAATGCCCTCTCTTCGAATCGCAGCTTGTCATAAATTATGCATATTTCTACCATCTATTGGCCCCAGTCTTCCCCTACTGATTCGGCGGGCTTTAGTTCCACCCTTTCTGCTGTCTTGGAAGCTATTTCAAAATCAGCACCACAATCAGGACAGGTTAAAATCTCTCCTACTACGGCATCATCGGGAGCATTAATTTCGGCACCACAATCTTTACATTCTAACTTCAATTTTCTTCCTCCTCCCTTATTCATCAGATACTGCTTTATTTGCTATGGCATTCGCCATTATTGTTTGTAATCCCCACAATTCAACGAATCCTTTTGCTAATCCCTGGTCAAAGGAGGATGAGCCATTATAGGTCGACACATCGCTCTGATAAAGGGAGTAATCAGATTTTCTACCTGTTACACGTAAACATCCATTATGCATCTTCAGTTTAACTTTTCCAGTCACCCTTTCTTGGGTTTCATCTATAAACTTATCCAAGTCAACTCGAAGCGGATCGTACCATAGACCAGAGTATACAAGCCAGCTCCAGTTTTCCTCAACAACTGCCTTGAACCTAAGTTCATGGTTGGTCAGTACCATTTTCTCTAGATCCCTGTGTGATTCAATTATTGCAAGGGCTGCGGGAGCCTCGTAGACCTCCCTCGACTTTATGCCTACGATTCTATCTTCAATATGGTCGATAATTCCTACCCCAAAAGAACCAACGATCCGAGTCAGCTGTTCTATCAAGTCATTTATGTTTAATCTCTTACCATCAATAGCAATTGGGATCCCCTTTTGAAATTCTATTTCTATTTCACCGATATCATCGTTGCTGAATGATACAAAGCGAAATGCATTCTTCGGAGGTTCAAAAGAGGCGTCTTCTAAATCACCTCCTTCTATTGACCTTCCCCATATGTTCTCATCTATACTATACTTTTTTGCCTCGTTACTGACTGGAATATTTTGTTCTTTTGAAAATTTTATCTCAAGGTCCCTTGTTAGATTCATGTCCCTTATAGGAGCAATGATCTTAAGCTTCGGATCCTTAGCTCGAATAGCAAGATCGAACCGTACTTGGTCATTGCCCTTGCCGGTACAGCCATGTGCAACGTTCGGAGCTTCTTCCTTCTGTGCAACCTCTGCAAGTTTGCAGGCAATCAAGGGCCTAGCCAAGGCAGTGCCAAGGGGATATTTGTTTTGGTACAGCCCGTTGGCTTTGATTGAAGGAATTATGAATTCCTTTGCAAACTCTTTTTTTGAGTCAATAAAAATATGCTTTAGACAACCAACAGACAGGGCCTTCTTCTCGATCTCTCTAAAGTCATCATTCTGACCGCAATCTATTGTTAATGTAATAACATCCAAATTGTGCATAACCTGCAAATATCTTATGCAGACCGTCGTATCCAGACCACCTGAATATGCAAGAACAACTTTCTGCTTAGTCATACTATAGGCGCTTCATTTTATGGCATTAAATTTATACCTTATGCTTGTATCCTGCTTAAAAATATTGGGCTAGAGTCTTAAACATATCCAAAAAAAGAAAATCAAAAAAAGATGGGGAAAGCGAAAAGCTCCAAGATTATCCAAAAA
>OBLS010000064.1_pt1 | contig 25679 bp, 26 predicted proteins | sample 1519901 | NCBI WGS metagenome assembly OBLS01 (sample SAMEA3113585, study PRJEB22503) | soil metagenome | reverse complement strand
CTTGTGTTGTTACCAATAGGAGGTAAATCTCGTGCTTGGATATAAAAGTAGCTATGCTTGTTTTCTTGAGTCTGAGCGCTTTGCGTGCTTGGTGAGTGACTACTGGAGTCGAACAGGTGGTCGTAAACCTGGGTTTTCCTCCTAGAAGAAGTGTGGCTAGGTCCTGATATGATAAAGATGAGACAGTACCGGTTTGCTACTTTAATTTATGTTAAGACCGTCTAATTCGACCAGAATAGAACAAAATGTGCGGCAGATTAGCAACGAGGAGTCCTTAACTTTCCTGATACCAAGACTCCACCTCTGCACTGGATACATTTCTTTTAAATTCATGGCAGTTTTCACATACCGCCCAAATGAATTTGTCGTTCTCATGGTCACCCCTAAACTTTATTGAAATATCTGCCAACTCAAATTTGTGTTCGTGGTCTTCTAGTTCAACATCTTCTCTAAAGCTGGTCTTCATTTTTCAACCGGCTATTGTAGCAGAGTATAATAAATATGATAGTAAAATTGTTATGCGCTTGACAATAAAACTGAGCTATTTTTCAGTTCCAATTTCTCACTAAGTAGGCTTTTTTTGCTATATCATGCAATATTCCTTGCACTTGCGAGGATAATACGACTTGACCGTCGCATTATCCGTTTTGATGAGTGAAGGCAATAGCGGGATGTTATTTGGTTACATATGATGCCGTGGGTACTGCTCTGGATCAACGATACAATACAATTTTTATATGTAGCGCCTTTACTTAATAACCTGGCCATCCATGTCAGGTTCAAATTTGAGAGCGCGGTAGGTAAGCTCTGCGAGGCCCTTATACCCGTTAGAGCAAATTATTGTATGGGGAGAAAAGGGAGGAGCATTGCCATTTGTACTCTTGCGAGCATGAAATTGCTAGATGATATATGCAGGTCTCCAGATATGATGGACAGAATACTGATTGTAGGGAGATTGTTGTCAGAAAATAGAGGAATTGATGCCATTATAAGGTTCACTTTATTGCATGACGAATTGCATCATATAATATTGTGCGGAAAGGAATCAATCGGGCATAAACCTGGCCAAGCTTTACTCTCCCTTCATCTACACGGCGTAAACCACACAAAATCGGGCGAGCAGCGTATCGTTGGTGCCAAAGGTCATACTCCTATCTTGAATTCTTCGACAGATGACATAAATTCATTCAGAACTCAGATAATTAGGATTCATAATCTTATTGGAGTTGATAATCCAAGTCGTGTCCGCGAGATAATAGAAAGTATAGGTTCTGCGAATACATCAAATAAGCGCGCACACTTATAGGTGTCGCAAAATCTCAATGAATATGTTATCATACGATTTTTAGTTGATAACTATTTCATGTACATCTAGAGGATAGACAACAAGAACAATTCAGCCTCTATATCTCTCTGGTCATAGATCTAAGTATATTGAGAGCTGATCCGCTTCTAAACCACTCCAATTGTGATTCACTGTAGGAGTGCCGTAAGGAAATGACCTCTTCTGTCTGGTCATTGTGATGTAAGATGCATGTTACAGGTTTCCCTGCGGCGAGATCTTCAAGTCCTAATATGCTAATTCGATCGTCTTCTTGTATTCTATCGTAGTCTGCCATTTCCTTAAAAGTAAGAGCCAATACTCCTTGTTTTTTAAGATTAGTTTCGTGTATTCTTGCAAAACTTCTGGAAATAACCGCCGCACACCCAAGATATCTAGGAGTCATTGCAGCATGTTCTCTGCTACTACCTTCACCATAATTGCTATCACCTATTATAATCCACTTCATACCTTTACTCTTGTACTCTCTTGCAATATGCGGAAACGATTCAATTCTTCCGTTAAGCATATTCTTGCCTCTCCCAACCTCCTTATCACGGTACGCATTTATTGCACCAAGGAGGAGATTATCACTTATATTATCTAGGTGTCCTCTATACATAAGCCACATTCCTGCAGGTGAGATGTGATCAGTGGTACACTTCCCCTTGACTTTTGTTAGGATTGGGAGCTTCTCAAAATCTCGTTTATCCCATTCAGCAAACGGGTCAAGTCGTTGTAATCTTTCACTATCTTCCTTCAGAATAACATTTACAGATTCCGGATCGTCTGCTGGTGGCATGTATACTCCTTTAACATCTTTAAAGCCCCGTTGTGGAACTTCTTGTGATATTTCTGGAGGTTCAAGTTTGAATGCTGTTCCATCACTTGAAGTTAACTCATCGTTAAGCGGGTTAAAGGAAATCTTTCCCCCAAGTGCGAGTGCTATGACAATCTCAGGACTACTAATAAAGTTCATTGTCTCACGCCTACCGTCATTTCTTGCGGGAAAATTTCTGTTATACGAAGTCACTATAGTATTTTGTTCCCCTTTTTTTAACTCAGGTCTGCTCCATTGACCGATGCAAGGCCCGCAGGCATTGGCAAGGACATTTGCACCTATATCCCTGAGCAGCTGCATCTGTCCGTCTCTTTCAATTGTAGCTCTAATCAATTCAGAGCCAGGCGTAACTTGTAATGGCACCCTCGTTTTAATACCCTTTGCTTTTGCTTGTTCTGCGACGCTCGCAGCTCTTGACATGTCCTCGTACGAGGAGTTAGTACAACTACCAATAAGTGCCACTGATATTTTATCAACATAGTTAGGATGTTCTCTGACTTCACTAGCCATCTTTGAGATTGGTCTTCCTAGGTCTGGAGTATGTGGGCCGACTATATATGGTTCAAGTTTTGAAAGGTCTATTTCTATTAACTGATCAAAATACTTTGGTACATTGTTCTTGTCCTGCATGATTTCTGATTCTACCTCCGGATCCTGGGTAAGTAGATCAAGATGAGAGTTTGCTAGATCCGCTATTCTCCCACGTCCCATAGACCTAAGATAAATTTCCATCCTTTTGTCATATGGAAACACTGAACATGTAGCGCCGACTTCCGCACCCATGTTTGTAATAGTTGCTTTGCCTGTGCAGCTTATAGTCTTTGCACCTGGCCCAAAATATTCTATAATTGCGTTCGTTCCACCCGAGACTTTAAGCTTCGACGAAAGATACAATATTATGTCTTTGGGGGAGGCCCAACCGTTCAACTTCCCTGTTAGAAAAACCCCTATACGTTTTGGATAGAGCAATTCCCAGGGCAAGCCGGACATTGCTTCAGCTGCATCAAGTCCACCCACACCTATCGCAATCATTCCCAGACCTCCCGCATTCGGAGTATGGGAGTCGGTTCCGATAATGAGTCCTCCAGGAAATGCGTAGTTTTCAAGGACGACTTGATGTATAATACCTGCACCAGGTTTCCAGAATCCTATCCCGTATTTTCTACAGGCGGATTCTAGGAATTTATAAATTTCACTGTTTTCTTGGAGAGCTGACTTCGTGTCAGGATCACTTCCTATTTTGGCCTGGATTAAATGGTCACAGTGGACTGTGGTTGGAAGTCGTACTTTTTTTAACCCTGACTGCATAAACTCAAGAATTGTCATTTGTCCAGTGACATCCTGCAACGCAACCCTATCTGGGGTCAGTAATACATAATCTTTCCCTGATTGAATCCCGTGTTCGCTGATAGAACGCATATCATGTATATGACCCAAAAGAATTTTCTCGCTTAACGTAAGAGGTCTTTTTGCAAGCCTTCGAAATCTAGAAACATTGTCTTCTACTTTGCGATATACCTTGCTAGCCATCCTTGGTGTGGTTTCTACACTCACTTTACTAACAAGACGCTTAGATCGCTATATCACAATATATAGTAATAGTAGAACAAGGATTTATTGTTCTTGCGTTGCAATATATCATTGCCATTTAAAAGTAATCTGTAAATCAATTGTCTCCTTTATCAGGTGGTATCGATAGCCCGGGCAGCCACAAGGTACTTTGCCTAGAGAAATAGTAATAATATGTCTTATTGTTTACTATGCTAGGTCAGTACTGCTTAATGAACGCACAGAACAAAAATGGTAAGCATCACATTGCATCGAAAGCAGACATGACTGTAATGATGCTGCCTTCAGATGCCAATCCAAAAGGGAATGTTTTTGGTGGCGTTATATTGAAGCATGTAGATCTAATTGCGGGTCTTGTTGCAAAACGACATTCGGGACGCGCCAACGTTGTTACCGCCAGTATCGATAGGATGACTTTTTTAAAGCCGGTATTCATAGGAAACGCTCTAATACTTTCTGCCAGACTTAACTATGTTCGACGATCTTCCATGGAGGTTGAGGTCAATGTAGAATCAGAAGATCTTGATGATAACACCGTAGTGCACGCTGGGACCGCCTTCGTGACCATGGTCGCACTTGATAAATACGGAAAACCTACAGATGTTTCACCATTAATACTAGAAGATGAGGATGACAAAAGACGCTTTCATGATGGCGAATTAAGAATGCTTTCCAGATTGAAAGAGGCCGGCAAGATACAATAGTTGAATAGTTCGATAATAATCAAAATTAGACGAATATTATAGCGCACAGTACCGTGGCTCTTATTTGGTTCTCTGAAATAAACCTAATATTGGTAATTAAAAATATGGTGATTAGGTAGCGCTTTCTGTTTATGAGAATATTATTCCTAACAGCTCATCTACCATATCCCCCTTTCAGTGGTGGTCGTAGAAGAGAGTTCGAGTTGATATCACGTCTGAGTAAAAGGGTCGAAATAGACCTATGCTCGGTGACAAAAACATGGGAAACAGACAAGAGATATGTAGACGTGATGCGCAGCTACTGTTCGTCCGTCAACTTGTTCAAGGCAGTTCTTTCAGATCTTGAAGAATACGAAAGTTATTCCTCTCAAATGAGAAAACATTTGTCTTACGAGGCCAAGTCTTACATCCGTCATGCTTTGGCTAACGACGACATTGATGTAGTACATGTGGAGGGTTACTATCTTATGCAATTACTTCCGATTAAGATACTGCAGCCTGTACTCCTAGTTGAGCATAATATAGAGTACTTACTGAATCTACAAAGATTTATGATAGCAACATCACTTGAGGAAAGATCTCGCCTTTGGCACGAGTATGTGTTTACCTTAAAGTGGGAGCGAATATTTTGGAAGCAAGCGACAAGCTGCGTTACCCTCACCCCTGAAGACAAAGATACGATGAAAAAACTAGTCTCTAATATTCCCATTAAAATGATACCCGATGGTGCTGATCACCTCAGTAAAAACAATTCATCCGAAACTTCTAAATCTGAGTTAGAGAAAATGGTTAAATTTGGTGAGAACCACCGTATTCTTCTCGTTGGCAACTTTGCATACGAACCGAATATCGATGCCGCGTTATATTTTTCCAATTATATTTTTCCCTTAATCCTTCAACATATCCCAAATGCAAAACTATTTGTTGTTGGTAACGAGCCTCCCCCATCTATTCTCTCCTTGAATCTAAAAAAACAGACCGAAGTCACTGGATTAGTTGAATCCCTCATACCCTTCTACAGAGTCGCAGACGTAGTTGTTTGTCCTCTCAGGATTGGAGGTGGGATAAAGGTAAAAATTTTGGAAGCAATAAGTGCTGGAAAAGCTATAGTTAGCACGTCCGTCGGAGCGCAAGGACTGGATCTTTCAACCTACAAGGCAGTAACGATTGCCAACGGTGTTATCCCTTTTGCCAATAGCGTAATTCGACTTCTCCTATATCCGGAGGAGAGAGCTAAACTAGAGCGCGAGGCACTGGCATATGCTAAGGCCCTTCCGACATGGGATCAAGCTTCATCGGGATTCGCAAAATGCTATGAAGAAATGGCGACCTCTAGAAGCAAGAATACTGATGCTTAGTCTATTAGTTACTTACTCATGTGATGCAATCTAATTGTGCCTTTCTTTGGGGTATATAATATATAATAGTGAACTCCATTGAGAAGGAACCTTAGCCATGAATAAAGTTTCAATCTCTATCGCTTTATTGATTGCCTCATTGATCCTCCTCATAATTTACGGAGCCGACGTGCTGATCGCATCCGTTTCCTCTGAAGAGGGGGTAAGGGGAATAGGCTTTTTGCCGTTCGGAGAGCAAGTTCGAGGAATCGTATTTGGAGCAATCCCTGTGATAATGTCGATAGTAGCATTCATAATTGCTAGAAAGGTGACTTCGAAAGCAGTATCAATATTGCTTATTGTTAATGGCGGATTGATAATTGTAGGTATTGTCGTGACTATGATGCAAGCAGGCCCATCTGCAGATACAGGGGGAATGCAGCGGACCGTTGGCTTTACTGCTGCACTTGGAATATTGCTGATTGCACTTGGCGCGTGGAAGGCTTTTCAGGATAAAAGAGCCCACAGAAACCAAACACAATCTTAATTCTTTGTCTTACTTTTTGCCCGACATAATAAATTAGGAACCATTTATCATGTATTATATTTAGTTCAAATTCTTACAACAGGAGGGGAAATAGCAAAAATTACAAAGACAAACCTTCCTTACCACTTTCTTCCTGCGATCTGACGTATATTGTAATAGAGGTACTGCTGAGCGTATCCAGAGTATTTACCAAAGTATTCTCTTGCGCTCTTTGAAACAGTTCTATATTCAAGGGCTGTTATTTTTTGGAGTGTTTTTCCGTTGTGTACCCGAGAACTTTGGTTATTGTTAAATAACCATCCGTAGTTCTGATATAACACTCTGGCCATCCAAACATCTATAGGAAAGGAGTTGAGTTTCTCCAAAGAAAATAGTAGTATACAATCAGCAATTTTGTTACCAATTCCATAGACTTTCAGAAGCTCATCTTTAGCTTCCTCATAATCGAGTCTCAACAGATGACGTGCATCTAGGCTTCCATTGACAACGCTTTCGGCGATAGCTTTAACGGCCTTAGTTCTATAGCCCAGCCCGCACCGAAGTAGCTCATGCTGGGAAGCCGTGTTTAACCGTTCAACTGACGGAAAAGTAAAGAACTCATTTCCGTCGACAATTACCCTATTCCCAAAATTTTGACAAAGATTCTTCAGCATCCTGCGAATCATGGGGATATTAGTATTACTTGCACAAGCAAAGGAAACCATACATTGAAAAGGTTCTTGGCGCATAAGACGCAGTCCCGGATATTTATTTATTGATTCGGATACAAGCACATCATTGTCAAAACTAGAGAAAATATCGCTCAAATTATCGTTAAGCCGGAAAACATGTCGCTCCCAAGACTGGAACTGAGGATAAGAGGAGAAGTGCATTTCGAGATTGTTAGTAACTTTGTTAGATTTACTTCCTCCAGACGGAATCTGGGAACTCGAAACGAACAGCTTTAGGACATGATCTCCATATATTCCGTACCATGAATTATCACGCTTCTCCCACAAAAACGTCTGACCGCTATTGATACTAATTACGGGGTCGAAAAAGGGATATTCATATGGGCAGGCGTATGAGGTGTGTTCTGACAAAACTAACTGTCAACTCTCATTTACTTAAATTAGCTCCAAGACACTATGGTAGATTCGGAACCTCCTGTTTTACTTTTTTTAGGTCGTGTAGCAAATCCTGAATTATTTTGGGGATTTCCTTTCTCGCACAAGCTAAGCAAATTTGCTGCAGAGACAAGGGGTACGCGAAATATTTTTCGCCCAGACTAATATCTTTTTTACAAGAGACACATTTTTTTATCTTATATGGATCAGTATTCTTGGTTATCACATACAGAAACTATGAAGAACTTGTGTAATTTATGCATTCTATTTCTTCCATAATCATATTTCGCGACGAGGTAGTAGCAAGCATATGTATAACTCATTAAAACTCTATAAGTTCCCCCGCATTAGGTGCCTTTGCCTCGTATCCGTATTTCTCACTGATTTCTTCTGCAAATTTGGTACAGGAAGGCCCATCGCCATGGACTGTTAGAACTTTGGGGTTGCCTTTTACCCGATCAAGTATCTCGAACAACTCACTTCGACTGTTATGTCCTGAAAACTCAAAACGCTTTACATCTGCTAGGCATTTTCTCTCCCTGCCGTCAAATATCGTAACCCTTTTTTCGAGAAGCATCTTACCCGGTGTCCCCTCGCCCTGATATGATACTATCGCAATACCGTTACGACTATCTTTTGCAATTTCCTGGAGGTAAAACACTGCAGTACCTCCTACCAGCATTCCTGCGGGTGAGATTATTACACACGGCTCTTTTACGATCCTTTTTCTTCTACTCCAGCCACTAACCCATTCTGCCTCTGTTATTGCTTTCTTAAAAATTTCAGGATCCCTTAGAAATGTTGGATGTTTCATCATAATCTCATTTGCCTTAAGGGCCATCCCATCCATGACTATTTTGTGAGGAAAGTTATAGGTTTTCAGAACACAAGCTATTTCCTGTGCCCTTTCTACGGAGAAGGCCGGAATAAACAGAGTTCCTTTACGCTCTATCACTTCATACGCATATTCCAATAGATCAGTCTCAGACTGCTCGCGAGGAGTTTGTTCTGTCTGTGAATATGTACTCTCAATAATCATCAAATCTATATCTTCAAAATTCAAATCTGCTGGCCTTAGGAGCTTCGAACCTCTTGTATTTATGTCCCCTGTATAGAATAGTCGCTTTTTGTCGTGTTCAACAACCACTGTTGCACCCCCTAAGATATGGCCAGACTCATGTAATGTTACCCTTACGTCATTCATTTTATACGTATCTCTGTACTCCAATCTCCTAGAATGGTTCAACATTGTAACAAGATCAAGATATTCAAATGGTAAATAAAAGCCAGAAATCTTGATCATATCCTCAATGAGTAACTGCGACAGCTCAAAAGTTGGAAATGTACCCAGAACTTGCACTTCCGTAGATTGTGATAGGAAGAGTGAAGGAACAAATCCTGAATGATCCAAATGAGCGTGACTTATTACAACAGCATCAACATCCTTTGGTTTAACATGCATAGGAAAAATGGGCTCTCTTTTCAGGAGAACTCCATAGTCCATTAAAATATTAGTATGATCTGCGTTTACCAGGAATGCCGATCGGCCGACCTCTCTCGCCGCACCCAGAACAGTTACTTTCATGCTCAGAAATTTATGTATTGGTAAATATTTTAAGTCTTTTCATTATCAACTTAATCATTTATTACCTGGTCAATCACAACTCGCTGCTGTCAGTGAATATGATTTCCCATAACCTGGCCTTTGACTGCATTTCAGAATTAGGAATAGCCAATTCTTCATGAAATTTAAATCCGCACTCATCTAAGACGTCTTCAAAGTCATAGTGCTGATATGGAAGATTAAGAATTTCTTGCCTTGCGCAATTCAAGAGGGCAGACCTTATAGCGTTATATTTCGAAGGTCTGCAGTATACATACCATAGGTTATGAGCGGTTCGTAATTTGAATAAATCTTGGTGGATCCTGTTGGATATTTTCGTATAATACCTATTCATTATCTCCGTATTTACATCATCCCACGAGGGCGTTCTCCAGGATGCGACTCTCTGAAATCCATGGCCATCAAACTCAGCATTTAAACTGAGGCCTTGGTCTAAGGTAGTAATTATTACGTCACTTTTGGCTGCTACTCTGTCCCTAAAATCGACGCCAGGTTCCATCCAGCCAACAAAGATAACATCGTATCCTTGGTCGATATTCCATTCAGCGTCTGATATTTCAATGAACTGAGGTTTAGGTTGACTGCAAGCGTAAAAAATCTCTGCGTTTTTCTCGACTCCGACTGCGTTTGGAAGGTATTCTCTGACCTTTTCGAGGAAGTCACCATACCCGCACCCGACATCCAGGTACCGCGGATTACTCGAAATGGCTTTTGCAATTGAAACTATACGAAGAACATCAATCTTCCTATACGCAAAATATGTTCCGCAAAGAAAGGGGAAACTAAAACGCTCGTGGTAAGGAGAAACGGCGTACTCCCTGAACGTATTGAGAGACGTAATTGCTTTCCGTATATCTTCAGTTTTGAATGGCATTCAAAATGTTCTATTTCTAAAGTACCTATTACTTTCACCCTTAAAATGATTATCATATCAGTAACTGACATTTCAACTAAGCCCAATCTTTCATCCATAATTGTCATGTTTTCGTTTCATTCAAATTTTACTTCCCATAGCCTGTCGACTTTATTTGATAGTGAAGGCAGATCCTCCATGTAGTGGAACCCGCAATCATCCAGAATAGATTCAAAATCAAACCGTCTCCTTGATGATGCCTCTTTTTCAATGGCCACTGATGACTTTAAACCAGCAACCACCTGATTAAATACGCATGCTCTGGCGTAGGTAAACCAGAGGTTATGAGCTGAACGCAACTTGGATAACTGATATTGTTTTTGATCCGATTGGAGAGTCGATGAATAATATTTGTTCATAAGCTCTGTATTCACGTCTATCCAAGACGGCGTTCTCCACCAAGCTACTCTCTTAAATCCAAACTCCTCGTATTCGCAGCTTCCATAAACGCCACATTGTCCTCCTTCATCAAAAGTTGTGATTATACAATTAGCAAGTCTAGCAACATGCTTCCTAAAATCTACTCCAGGCTCCATCCAACCGACGAATGCCACATCATAGGATTTATTTTCTATCCACTCAATCGCAGTCGAATGAATATAATCAGGTCTCGTCTTTCTAAAAGCATAAAATATATTTCCTTCCTTTTCGACCCCTATTGCATTTGGAAGGTATTCTCTGATCTTTTCGAGGAAGTCACCATATCCACACCCGACATCTACGAAAGTTGGTCGACTTGAAACGGCTTTTGCAATGTTGGTGAGCCTAATAATATCAACCCAGCGATAAGTAAAATAAGTGCCAGCAAAAAATGGAAAGATATAACGCTCGTGAAAAGGTCTATTGCTATTGGAGATAAAATTTCTATACCTTAGGTATGCCTCTTGCAATTCGTTAATCTTAAACGGCATCTATAAAGCCACCTTTTTATGTGGTAGTTGTTCTCTTAGAACAGATAACAAACAAGCATAATCTGTACATCATCGAATCAAACGCCGGGATTAAAAATAAAATTGTAGCTCTTTTTTCAATAATTGTATTCACCTTAAGGAAATCAAAAGGCTTATTAACCTTTGCCAAGTAGCTTGGTAGCATGGTTAGGAAATTCGATGAGTGGTGGAATACTGTTCCGGCTGACTTAAAACAAAAAGCTAGAAAAGGTGATGAATCAAATAAGCCATTGCTAAATCAAGTTAACTACGTTCTTTTGCACCTACATCTAGCAGGAAAACATGACGTTAAACCAAGTCACGAGGAGCTCAAGGACTGGTTGCATAGCGGCCAGGTAGATGTTCTAAGAATGAACAAATAAAAATCAAAGCTCTACTTTCTTTATTTCTTATTTAATATTTAGTCTCGCACAATAGAATTTGTGCTCAATATAACACTGTTTTGTGAAAGGCATAGTGTTTAAATAGTTTCGTTAGTATGCACCTGTAGTGAATTATTAGATGCCAATTGCTATACTCCCAGACGTTGATGAACAAAGATGTATAGGTTGTGCTCTCTGTGTAGAGATTTGTACTGCTCTTGGTCCAGATGTACTAAGAGTAAAGCCAGTGGAAGGTTGGAAAAGAGGTAAAGCATTCGTCTTTTATCCGGAGAGATGCATTTCTGATGGTGCATGTATCGGTGTATGCCCTACACATGCAATCTTCTGGATGAGACCTATGGAATATACTGCAGGACAACCAGTTCCTCTACACAAGAACGGTGTCTTCTCAAAAGGCTGGGAAGAAGGCTAGAGTCAACAGCAATCAACAATTATTTACCCCTCCTTTACATTTTTATTTCTCGCAATCCCTAGGTCCATCGCTAATCAATACTTTAATTTCCAAGTTTCTAATTCGGAGCTGGTTTACCGTATTCAAAAAATCTATTATTAAATTGGTTTGAACTTAAGATCGAGGCGACACTGCCGATCAGGATGCCTCGCTGATCAGTCATGAATAGACATAGCCAATGCTTCAGATGATAGCTTTTATTATAAGGAGGATTAACCTATTTTGATGAACCATACACCTCCGCTGGTGGCCAATTCTTCCTTTCCGCAAATCTTTTCTGACCCTGGTTTATCATCTTCTTTGTCTCCATCAGACTTTATAGTGCAAGATTTCGCAGTAATTATGATAATTGCGGCGATAATGCTGATCATCACCTACAAATTAAAACAACCAATGGTAATAGGATACATATTGGCAGGGATGGTGATTGGCCCTTATACTCCACCGTTTACCCTAATACAGAGCGTAGAAACGGTCAATGTATTTGCGGAGCTAGGCATCATTATGCTCTTGTTTGTCATTGGAACTGAATTTCCGATAGCCAAGCTCAAATCCGTAAGCAGAACGTCTATCATAGTAGGAATACCTGAGTCTCTAGGAACTTTAATTATCGTTTTTTTTATTGCACAGACGTTAGGCTTTTCCTTTTTTGACTCTGTATTTATCGCATTGGCTATGTCTATCACAAGTACCGTAGTCACAATAAAAATATTAGAAGAGCTTAACGTGTTAAGAGATCGTTCGTCGGTTCTAATCCTAGGTGTTTTAATTATTGAAGATATTATAGCAGTGAGCGCACTCGCCATATTACAGTCAACTGCAAGTACGAATTCTGATCAAATCTCAATAATTCAAATCTCTCTTTCGATAGGAGTTGTTCTAGCTTTTATAGGCAGCATTCTGATTCTTGGGTCTAAGTTTATACCTAACGCGTTAGATAAGGTCGGAAAAACCAATGATTACGCGCTACTTCTAATCGTTATCCTCGGTCTTGCATTTGGATTATCGTTTACGGCAAAAGCGTTGGGGCTTTCTGTTGTAATTGGCGCCTTCTTAGCAGGAGTTCTAGTTGCCGAATCCAAAACGGCAGCAATAGCAAAAGTCATTACCATACCATTGAGGGACGTATTTTCGGCATTGTTTTTCATATCCATCGGTGCACTAATGAACATATCGCTAGTACCCTTATTCATTGTACCAGCCATCGTGCTTATTCTGTCCTCATTTGTCTCAAAGCTACTGATAGTAACAGGAATTCTTCAGCTCAGGAGGTACGATAGCAGCACCTCTTTAAGAACTGCTCTTGGCTTGTCTGCATCGAGAGGAGAAATGTCTTTGATCATTGCGAAAGGCGGTCAGGATATCGGTGTCATTTCGTCCTCCGTGTTGCCTATTCTGGGTGTTGTTACGGTGGTCACTACATTTCTGGCGCCTTATGTGATCAAGTTTGGAAATAAGGTTAAACTTTCGGCCGACCCTGATAGTGGTCAGTAACCCAATGGGCAACTCCTCCTGGGGGTCATTGTTATTTCAATCCCTTTAGATATTATGCTTGTATTTTAGAGAAGCAATGAACAAGATTCCAAGATTGGTTATTACTGGGAATCCTGGTGTTGGAAAACATACATGTGCAAAACTTGTTGCGGAAAAATTGAAAGGATTTGAAATTTTTGACATAAACAAAATGGCCATTGATAATGATGCAATTTTGAAGGATGGCGTAAATATCAATATAAAAAAGGTGAAGACACTCATACAGAATACCATCGAAGCAAATCGAAAAGGGCTCATCTTCGTGGGTCACCTAGCACCCTACGTCCTAAATCCAGGTAAAATAAGTAAAGCAATAGTTTTACGACGCTCACCATACGAATTAGTTTCGGTCTTCCGGAAAAGAAATTACAGCATTGAAAAGGCAAGAGAGAATATCGCTTCTGAGATTCTGGGCATATTACTGTACGACTCGGTGGTATCATTCGGAAAAGGAAAGATTGCTGAAGTCGACGTCACTAGAGAAGCGCCTTCTCAAACTGCGGACAGGATTATTGCAATACTCAGAAATAAGTCGAGACCTCACGTTGGAACTGTAGATTGGCTTTCTCTTGTAAAAGCCAACGGAGACCTACAGAGATTTCTTGAATATTAAACTTTCATTACATTGGTTATTGTTGGAACTTATCTCATAATCGTTATTTCCATTTACGAAGGCAATCCGTTTGTTGTCTTTAAAATCAGCATGATATTTGGTTGATTAATTACTATTTGAATAACCATACATATATTACCAAAGCCGTGTTCATATGAAAATATATGACTGCGGTAATTCTCAGAAGATTTGGGGAAGAGACAGTTCAATTCTTGGGCAAAAAAGTATCGATTGAAACTTCGGACCAAAAGACATACAGTGGAACTTTAACGGGGATCGATGAGAAGCTAGATGTTGTATTGGATAATGTGGAGGGACAGGGGATCCTAAAATTGATTCTTAACGGCTCATTCATTAAAGAAATAAAATTAATGGAAAAACCATTTGATTTTAAATCTCTCTCTGATCGGCTTTCAAGAGTGTTCCCTGGTTTAGTAAAAATCAGAGAGGACGTAGGGGCCATTATTGTGATGGATAAAATAAAAGTCACACAAGCAGGAATCGAAGAAGGCTCAGGTCTTGCAGCAGACAGGGTTAAGGCAATATATGATGAATTTATGAGAGAGACTAAGAAATCTGGTTGACCTCGCAGCGGAGGCAATCAGTCAACCTCTGATTAGTGCTCGGATCTGAGGAACGTCATTCTAATGATTTCTCGAGATACAGAAGGTTAGCGGCGAGTTGATAATGATATCAAAATTGCTAATAAATGTTATGTAAGGTTATATAGGGTTTTAATAATTATTGTTTAATATGCCTATCGTGAGCGTATCCTTGAATGATGAGATAATGACCGAAATGAACAAACTTCAAAAGACGCTAGGTTTTAGCGGACGATCCGAAATAGTCAGAGCCGGGATACGTAGCATACTCTCAGAAGAAAGACAGCGAAATGACTTGACTGGGCTGCTTCATTCTCTTCTCCTGGTAATTCATGATGAAAAATCTGATCATGAGATAAGTGAAATGAGACACTCTTATGATAGACTAATAAATACACATCTACATTGCAAGATTGATAGAAATAGATGTCTCGAGATTTTTCTGCTCCGAGGCGAGGCTGAGGAAATAAGGCTTATGACTAAGGGGTTTCAGTCTAACAAAAAAATGGATAGTATTAAACTTGTTCCCATGTAAAAAATATGAGGACAGACGGGCATGATAAGGTCTATTCTGAATCTTCACTATTCTCTTAACATCAAGAACGGGATGACAGGATAATCTACATTATAGTTTTTCAAAGCATTCAGATGGGATATTGTTATCCCCGAGAATCTAGATTGTGGGAGTGTTTAACTAATTCCATTGGGCGGATTTGCTTATGTTTAATTTTGATAAAATTTGTATTCTGTATTAGATGGGTATGGAATTGAAGCGGGAATTGTGACAGTTCGAACGGGATATACGCAAACATGATCTCGATGGAAATTTTTGAATTTGGATTTATGCAACGTGCGCTCATAGCAGGAATTGCTATATCTTCGGTATGTTCTATTATCGGTTTATTTCTTGTACTTCGGAGGCAATCCTTATTTGGCGACTCCCTCGCCCATATGGCCTTTGGGGGTCTTGCCATAGGTCTATTCACTAATACATATCCGCTATGGACTGCATTTGTTGCCTCAATACTGGCTTCTGTGGGTATTACTAAACTTAGGCATTCAACCAATATTCCTGCCGATTCAGCCGTCGCAATCATGCTATCTGCTGGTTTAGCGCTAGGGGTCCTTCTACTGAGTTTATCCGGGGGATTTTCCGTAGATCTATTTGGCTTCCTATTTGGTAACATTCTATTGATAAGTTTTGAAGATACTTTGCTCATCTTGGTCATAACAGCAGTAGTGCTGACTTCAGTTTCAATACTATACAGGCAATTTTTGTATATTACTTTTGATGAAGAGCAAGCGAAAGTAAGCGGGATAAATGTAATGAGACTTAATTATCTTTTCATAATTCTCGCAAGTTTGACCGTTATCGCTTCGATGAGATTGGTTGGAATCTTGCTGATCTCGTCACTGATTGTAATGCCCAACATTACAGCGATGATGCTAGGGAGGGGATTTAAAAGGACTGCTCTAATTTCAGTTGTGGTATCCGTGGTTTCAGTTATTTGTGGCATTACTTCATCATACATATTTAATTCTGCTCCTAGTGGAACAATAGTACTAATTTCAATCTCTATTTTTCTCTTGACGTATATCGCGAAATATGCAAAGAAGAGACAGAGCAGGATCTGATTGAGTCAAGTGAACACCATTCAATCGGGCACAACTTTTGAAGAATGATTGCTCCGACGTCCTAAGAATTCAAGATTGCCGAATTCTACCCAGTTTACTACCCAAGCCGCTACGATTGTTGGCTCAAAGGCATCAAATGCAGGTATATTGGGAACAGTTATTATGTAAATCTTTCAAACCAATATCAAGATTTTTATATGCTAAATGGCCAGTTGAAGATATCTTTTGTCATCTAGAAAAGTTACACAAATCAAGCTACCAGTTAAAACGAAAAATAATACAATGCACGAAATTCTTAGCACGATACATTCCTACGGTGAACGCGGCATATCTCAAACAGAAATCTCGAAGATATTTTCTCTCGATAGCAGAGATAGCTCTAGAATTGTAGGGTCATTGGAAAAGCAATCACTGATAACCCGGGAAAAAATGCTCTATAAAGGCAGATGGACCTTTAAATTGGTAGTAAAAAAGTTGCTACAAGTTAATGAATATAGTAAATCCGTTAATATAGAAAGTATTGAACAGGCACCATGCTTCAGCTGTTTGCATCAGCATTCATGCTCTCCTGATGATGAGACGAGTCAATATAATCCCTCAAAATGTATGTGGATTGAAGAATGGGTATTGACGGCTCATAGTAGCGTCTTAGCATCACAGCCGGAGAAGGAATCTGGATCACAACTTTAAGTGTTCAACCTTACTTTGGCGGTCTACCCACGGAAAAAAACTAAAGCTCGTCACTAAATTGTTTTTCTTGTAAAGTGATAGCAGATTCAACCCTGGCTTGTCCCTGAACCTTCCAATTTACATCAGAAGGATCATTAGCTATTTTACTAAAGATAACCTCCGTAGTTTGAGTAGGTGTTATTTGAAAGGATGACGTTAAATTTATCGATTGCTGAGGCAATATAACTGGTCTTCCATTAGGTGGGATATCTTCAAACGAGAGTATGGAGTCCCCTAATTGCATATTGTCTGCAAATAGGTTATACTCTATTTTGGACGTGGTCACGGTCTTGTCCGTCGGGTTAGTGAGATGAAATACAACATCAATTTGACTCGTTCTCTGCTCGTCACTAGCAGGAACAAATTCTATGTCAGATAGCTCGATAGTGACTTTGTCAAGTCCAGTAGCCGTAAGTGAAGAAATATACGGAAGAACGATTATTGCCCCTGCAACCGCTGCCACGGCTAGAATTAGAACTATCCGACGTGTCGTCAAAAACATTCAATGTTCAAGTTTAGCTAGGCGGATTATTGAATTAAAACTTTACTGAAATGCCACTTCTATAACATCTGGTTCTTCCCCATATTCTATATTCAATGCACTATTTACATTTGCTACTTAAGAAGATGAATAGGCTTTTCACGTATACTATTACATGACTAGGATCTTCAACATCCGAACACAAGCTTTCATCAACTTTTCGTTAATGCTTTTATACGCCCATTATACTATGAAGAGAGTTTGAACAAACATGGTTCTTCTGACTGAAGGGCTTGTAGTATGGTTACATCTCGTCGCTGCCTCAATCTGGGTTGGCGGTTCAATCTTCCTTGGGGTGATACTTTCCCCGATGCTGAAAACGATTACAAGGACAGTGGAGGAACGAATTGTGATTTTGATAAAAGTGGGAAGACGATTCAACTATATTGCTCTCCCTTCGCTTGTCGTTCTAGTCGTAACGGGCATTTATAACTCCAAGGCTTTCATATTCGATCCAGATGCATTATACCAAACAAATTACGGCATAATTCTAATGGTTAAAATTGCTGCCGTGGTTGCGACTTTCATCGCCTATGTCCTTCATATAAGGATAATGAATAGGGAGACCGAGAAGAATATCATAGCAGGAAACGCAAGCACCACATATGTTCATTCCATTAGGTCTAAAATTATCTTTCTCGGAAGAGTTATAGTTGTTTTATCAATATTGATTTTGCTACTCGCCGCTTTTCTTGATGTCGGGGTATTAGCTTGAACATCCATATTCTGTCGACTTTTTTACTATCCATAGTTTGCTATAGCACATGGTCACTACACGGGAACACATCACGTCATTAAATAAAACCAAGACATAATTTCTTGCTTTGAGACAGTCCGCAAAAACAATAACGTGTATATATTTCTCCTATATGCAAATATAAACACCGTGCAAGAAAAGAGTCTATATTCAAAGGAAGGTGGCAAAGATAACTCAAAATATTGAGGAAAAAACCAGCGTAAATGTTGCAATCCAGGTAGGAGACATAAGAGTCGAGTTCAGCGGGTCCCCAGACTCAGTTATGAGATCAGCTATCGGATTTCTAGCGAAGCAAATCCCGGCAATTGACCTTGCCAAGAGGATTTCATTGGACTATGCAGTAACAGATCTAATAGATATTTACGCAAATTTCATTAAAATTACCCCCGAGGGCCCACGGGTAATTTCAGATCAGAGGAGCATGGACGCAAAGAAATTGTCTGATAAAGAAATAATTATGCTTCAGCTAGTAGCATCAAAAATTGCCAAGGATCTTGGTAAAGTTCAAAGTGATGGCTTACAGATCTCAGAGATTTGCAACTCGACATCCATTAATCCGAGGTCAGTTAGCTCTAGACTATCCGAACTGGTGAAAGCGGGTCATGTTTCAAGGGAAAACCCAAATGAAGTAACTAATTCTGTTGTTTATAGGATCACTACGCTTGGCATTCACTGGTTGAATTCAGTTGTTGGCAAAAAACGAATATGATACCCATCCTACTTCCTTCAAAAAGGTGTGTGCACATCCGATAGAGGTCTCTTTTGGATATAACGGTAGTTTCTCATAGAACCAACCCTGGTTAGTATACCTTCTCTCACCATGTCTGTAAGTGAGTGTGAGACCGCAGTTCTGTCATAATTATATCCCTGTCTTGATAGTTCCTCATGAATACTTCCCAACAGTCTCTCTGTTTCAAAATATCCTTCGAGGAGCAGTTTTTCAAGCAAGCTTCTACAGGTAGACCCCCCTTTCTGTACTTTTTTTCGTTGAATTTCTGTTGAACCAATATCCCGGCCAAGCGATTTCATCCAACTATTCAAAGTTTTTTTTATGGATTCGATCTCCACTTTTATTTCGTTTATTTGTGTATTTGACTCGGTTTGGTCGTTTGAGATATTATCGATGCTGGTGAGAACATTTTCAATAACCTCCCTGATTTTGTTCTCTACGCAAGAGACTTCGATTTCCCAGTCTCGATGTTTGAGCTTAATTTTTACTTCCGAAGGGGGAGGTGAAGCTGCTTCGCTCATAGAGGCTCAAACAGCCAATCCCATTATATCAAAGCGATAAAGCATCTGACCAAGATGTTCATGTTGCGCAACATTAATAAGCATCTCCCGTTCTACTTATTGAACAACATGCCCACTCAAATAAACCTTTTCCACGACTCATTAGGTTTTAAACAACTAGAAGCTATCCTTGAACCTTCAATAAATCAATGTCTGACGTCGGATTTCGGCAATTTCTTAGATGGAAAGGAGATCATTTTTAACAACGGTGAAACAAGGCTTGTCCCAATCGATGGATGGCACGCTAACAGCAAATACGCAGGTAATCCTGTAATAACCTTCGATCCGGTAAAGGAAAATGCTACTGTTCTTGCGATTGATTCAAGCTGTATACAAATTGCTGAGACTGAGGAGGGAGCGTTATATGCTGTGAAATGTGGAATTTCGACAGCTTTTCGAGGTGAAACACATGCTCATTTCAAAATGGGCCCGATGCTGTTCTATTTGAGTGAGGATACTCTCAAACATTCTGAGTTGGATCATCGAATAGCTAAGTTAGTACTCTTCGATAGTGAATCTGCAAAGAGGCTAATCAGGATACGGGTGGAGCGAGGTGTTCAGTTAGAAGTCTCTCACTGTCTTTCTGGAGCCATCATACTCGTTGATGGCTCGCTTACATCGTCTGCTTGGGAGCATAGAAACCAGACATTAAGGAAGGTCGTAGAGAATTGTTCCCTTTATAGAAATACGATAGTCGGAATAAGCAAGTCTACGAAACTTAGGATTCTAGATAAAATTTCTACTCCGTTGACGCGGATCAATAGATCCGGGTTTATAGATGTTGATTTGATAATTAAGGGCTTAATCAGGAACACAATAGGGGACAGCATTTTAGTCAAGATGGGAAATAGTAATAATAGCCCCATATTGCGTGCAGATGTCGTTACACCTGGTGGAGATAAAGTCAGATCGTTTGGAAAAATATTATGGAATGATTCAGTTGCTAGGGGATATCCTGAGACCCTACAGCTTGCCCACCATATTTCGACTTTTACAAGTACTGAGATATCTTGCATTAAAAGTCATGTTTTAAATAAATATAATGTCACGGAGCTGGCATCGGAGGATATCCGTAAGAAGCTCTTGGGTTCAATTCCAACATGAGAATTCTTTACAAAAATAACACCGATGAACTTGTTTTACTTGCTATTAGATCTGAAACCGCAAGTAAAGGTGACTACTTACTTATTCAGGACGATAGGTCGAATAAGAGGATGGTAGTGCAAATATACAATGAGGAATATCTCTCTTCCCAATCATTAGTTGAGGATATAGTAAAGGACGAAATGGTGGTAGCCTCGAGTGTGGAAAATCTGCATGATCCTCTGGAAATAGGTAAGCTGTCAAGGATGTTTAGAGATGCAAGATTGTTCAGAGCAAAGATAAGGGCAAGTATTGACTCTGACGATAGATTTTCAAACGAGGTAACATGGATCCCGTCTAGAGTTCACTCAAGATTGAACAGAATGAAGATCTCCCAACTAGATAAGTTAGTAAAAAGAACTGGACATTATTCTATCCATTTGGGTTATAGCGGACGGGACAACGAAGAGTTTGAGATATATGCGGAAGATCTTGATGGCAAACTAAACATAATCACTGGAAGAAAGGAATCTGGAAAATCTCACCTATCAAAGGTACTAATTAAAACTCTGGTTGAACATGGAGCGTTCGTAATTATCTTTGACCTGAATAACGAATACAGTGGTCTAGCTTGGAGCGGAAAAGGTATACCATCTTCCATACACGACCAGATAACTATATTAGAACCTGGAGCAGGCTTAGGATTTTCATTACGATATTGTGGAAAGGCTGCCATTTCTAGCATGCTTAAAAATGCATTGGATATGCCCTCTGCATCGTTACGAGAATTTTTTAGGATTTGGGATTGGTTGGAGAATAAAAATACATTGGATATCGAAGCTCTAGGAAATGCAATTAATACGTGGAATACTAACGAACTGGTGAGAGATGCTCTTATCTCGAGATATCACGCAATTTGCTCGTCTGGTCTTTTTACTAATGCTCTCAATGCTTATCAAGAAGAGCTGCAATTTGAAAATCTCAGTTTAAAAAAGGGCAATGGATTGGCATTGGTATTAAGCATGGCTAAGGCAACTCCAGTTGTAAGAAGAATGATAGTGGAACTGGTATTGACTAAGGTGGTCGAACTTCTAGGAAAGGAGCTACTCCCACCTGTATTTCTATTTGCAGAGGAAGCACACTTGTATGTAAGGGATACATACTGGGAGGACATTGTAACAAGAATGAGACACTTTGGGATATATACCACATTTATTACCAATCAGCCTGATGCCATCAGCGACAGCGTTTATCGTCAAGTAGACAATATTTTCCTATTTAATTTTGCAAACGATGCTGATTTGGATAAAATATCGAAAGTATCTTTGGCAGACAATGACACCGTAAAGTCCATAGTTAGAACATTACCTCAACGCCAATGCTTAGTCATAGGGAAGGTTGTGCGAGACTTACCAATGGTTGTAAACATAACACCAGCAGACATTCTAGCGATGGGCGAGTCTAAGTCGTTCTTTAAAACTCGGTCAAGCTTACAGGGTATCCATCCTGTAGCTTAGTCTCAATCTCCTTTAGCTACTTAATGACGTTACCACCGCCACGTTCTTTAGTGCCAATATCAACTGCGTCACTGACTGGTGAGATGAATATCTTGCCGTCGCCAGGCGATCCGGTACTTGCAACATCTAATATAGTATTGACAATATTGTCCACCTCGGAGTCCTCGACAACTGTAATGAGTGTAGAGCGGACTGAAAATTCAGATGTAAACCTAGAAGTTCCCCTTCCAGACTCGACCATCGGTTTTTCTCCTTTCCCTCTTCCTTTTGCATCCAGAACTGTGCATCCGCCGACTCCGGCGTTCTTTAAAGCTTCATTTATAGCAAGAAGCTTTTCACTCGCAATTACGGCTTCTATCCGTTTTCATATATGCTATAAAATGGTCATAACGATATAAGGTTTTCAAGCAATATCTGATGCCGAATAAATATTACTAGAAACCTCGGAATAAGGAAACTATCATAAAATAACAAAATTTTATAGTGGCAGTTTAAGCCGCGGTTGACTTGGCCGACCATTTTCTATACTAGATTTCAAGGATAATTACATGTTATACATATATTGTAGCTTTCCCCGTCCAGATGATTAAAATGTCTCCTGCAGGAAAGGCATGTATGATGCGTTTCGTCATATCCATCTTTGCTTTTGAATTCAAAACTTACCAGGTTTTGACTCTTGCAACCAATACATCTGCAACCGCAAAGCATGCTAGAAATTACCAGTCGAGAACACATAAGAACTATTTGATGTGAAATAACTTTCTACGCATTAGCTAATTTCACAAGAATTCTAAGCAGAATCGCAGATTTAGATCCCTAGATTCTTTAATCACATATCTCTAACAGAATCAAAAACCTTCACATCCAACCCCTTCAATACAGATTTGTTACTTTTCAATATACTTTTCATGAACTGATCTGCAAGTATTACGATTTCCTCGAATTTGTTGTTAGTCAGGAAATGTGTGAGAGATTCTACAAAGCAGAGAAAATCATTTGCGTGGTATGCGGTCAACTTAACAGATAAATTATGTGCTGCAGGAAATATATCAGAAATTTCTGAGGGTATGATTCCCAGGAACGGGTTATAGGTACAAATCTGGGACCCAGGAAATTTTTTTGCTAATTTCTTGAAATCCTGTGTAGCGTAGAAAGGATGAACCTTAGTGTCTGGACATAAGATCAACTTTCTGTTACCTTCACGGTTTTTCTTTGATTTGAACGTGGATACCATCTTTCTAAAGTGCAGTGCTTCTGGCCTATATTGATCTAGAGGATCGCAAAGAAAGATTGCCTTTGGTTTAAAGATTGGCGTCCCGGCCCCTATCAGCTCGAAGTCCTTCAATATCTCTATGGATTCCATCAACTTTGGGTGCGCATGGGATTTTTGGATAACGTACTCCCATAATCGGCCATCCATAATGGCTTGTTTTACAGCATTAACCTCTGACTTCAGAATATACAAATTGTGCTTTGCTATTTCTATAGTTCTTGTCTCTTTGTCTGATTCAATCAATTCTTTTGCACTGCTATATTTAGCACATACGGCACAGTGGCAAGTCAAGTAGGATAGGTCCTCGAGTCGGGCCGTTCCGTTTGCATGCATGTAGCGATTATCTTTTGCATATAACATATATGACGCAGAATCAAACATGTCGCAGCCCAGCGCGACAGCTAAAGGAATGGTTAGCGGATGTCCGGCACCAAATAAATGAATTGGTTTTGTAGGTACAACGCTTTTTGCAGAGGCTATCATCTGAGCAAGTACCGAAAATTCATAAGTCTCCATGATTTCAACGGGACTTCCTATCGCCATGAGAGGATATCCCATTCTGTCGAGCATACTCGATGAATGCCTAACCAAATCAAGATGTTCAGCACCCTGTATAGGGCCAGCCCACAATGCATGATGTGCGACATTGTCTTCTTTATTAACCGTTGATATCCTAGGCTCACTTTTTCCCAATACCAAGCTAAGCGTATCCTTTGCATTGGCAAGTGTCTGCTCAACGTAATTTTTGGCTGTATTGTAATCTAAACCATAGCCTGTTGGTTTATCAAGAGGAACACATATGTCACTTCTAATATCCATTTCAAATTGCGCGATCGTTTTGGCTTCGACATCTATGGATCCATATTCTAGAACCTGGTAGCCGCCTGAATCAGTCATTACAATACCATCAAAGTTAACAATATCATGGATTCCCTTTTTGCAAGCTATTTCTCCGTACTTCTCTAAGGCAATGTATGCATTAGTAATAATCGCGTTGAAACCCAGGCTTCTCAAGAATTTTGGACTCACGCTCTGGCGTACTGGGTGAACTACAGGGATAAATGCCGGCGTTTCTATAACTCCATGCGGAGTTTCTAACCTCGCTATCCGCCCGGCCAGATCAGTGTACTTAACCTCAAACTTAGTAGGAGATACCAAAAGCTCATCTGATTTTGAAACAGGCCCCAAGGGATATCAACAGGGTCTTGATTATAGGGAAGCCATAATAAATCAATCCTATGTCTAGATCCTTTCGATCTAGACAGGGTATTCTGATCATCGTGGTTAAGACATGGCGTTCAACTGTATTTCGATTATCAAATATCATAGGGCATGATTTGGGCGCAGCCTAATCACCGGAATGATAAGATCAGGTAAAACATTCTCTAAAAGATCTTTTAAGTAATGCCAATGTAGACATAATTATGTACAAATTTTTGATTGAAATAAAGGGTCAGTAGTATCTCAAAAAGTCCTGCATAATTATTATTCAATGATTTTACATGAATGTGTGACAGTAAAGCGTAGCACTGTGTTGCACTATGTCTCAACGTTTTCATTATTAACCCTAAATCATTTAAAAAGAATGAACATATTACATAATACAAGTAAAATGAACTGCTATCGTCCTAACTATGTATGCACTATCTGCTCCCAGACCTTTACCAGGAGAGCCAGCTGCGAGAGGCATAGAATAAATAACAATTCAGATCCGACCGCAAGCGTTAGGTTTATTGACTATATAATTGGCATATCAAACGGTCGCTATCAACCCGGTAATCCGTCGATGCACAGACGTGAAATAAAGGACAAGAAGAAGAGCCAGATTAATGATACATTTTTTGCGGAAAGTTATAAGAATGCTAAATATGCAAAGGTCTTTCCTTCGCGATTCGCCATTATGCCAGATATGACAACTAAGACGTATTCTCAAAATATGATGAAGGGAGGTTCAAGATTTAATGAGACCCCCTCTATCAGTACCAAAAGCGTTCCCGCAGATAATATCGAGAAAATGGACAGGAATGAGGACGGTTTCGAATTCTGTACTCGAGAAACGACTATCGTTTATCAAAAACGTCTACACAAAAGTTCTGACGACCACCTCTTTGAGGATTCGCAGAAACATCGAGAGTTTACAACTTTAGTGCGAAAGTATTACTCTGACTTCAATGCAGACTACATCCTAGCCTATTCGGAAATGTTCCGAGGTCAGACTTGGGATGATTGGATAGATTCAAGGTTGGCTATCCTCCGTGAAATGGATAAAAATTATCGGCTTTCTCAACCAAATACATTCATTTAATCATTCCTAAGGAGCCCAACATAACTCTTAACTCGCAATATGTGCATCGCCTGCA
>OBLS010000063.1_pt1 | contig 25725 bp, 20 predicted proteins | sample 1519901 | NCBI WGS metagenome assembly OBLS01 (sample SAMEA3113585, study PRJEB22503) | soil metagenome | reverse complement strand
TCCGCGGGGTCGCGCCAGGCGCGCCTCGGAAACGGTCGAGGGGCGAGGCGAGTAGCGACAACACGAGCGTGGCTTCCGGTCACGACCGGTGGCGGGTGACAATCGTGGCAATTCCCGTGATCGTCGAAAACTCGGCAGAAAAGAGATCCTCTTCGGGAATCTCGACCGCGAATGTCGTCTCGAGGAAGGCGAGTAATTCGGTGACGCCGACCGAATCGACATAGCCGTCCTCGAACAGATCCACGTCGTGACGGAAGTTGTCGTCCGACGGGCTGACACTGAACTCGCGCCGAACGAAGTCTTCGACGGCGGCCGCGACCTCCTGCTCTGTCACGACGACGCTACCTCGGAGACCACTGGTATTCCGGAACGATAGGTGCCGCCTCGAATGAAAGAATCGAGTTCGTCGGCATCGATCCCGTGAAGCTCGGCGAATCGATAACGCAGATGCTGAGAGTCGATCCCATGATCGATGCACAAGCCGAGCACGCCGCGGTCTCCTTGTGAGCTGCCGACCTGCGCCCGGACCTTCGGGCGCGTGTAGACGTAGTCGGGCAGTAGATCGCCGAAGATCGCACGGCCCAAACTCTGCTTACCCTGAGGCGACTCCAGCAGGCTCCGCGGCAGCGAGAGGTACAGGTCGACCGCGACTGCGTACGGCTGCACAACCTGTGCTCCCCGCGCGGCGAAGATCCCCGTCTCTCGATTCGATGTATCGAGTCCGCGGACAAGTGCGTCGCGGAGCACGGAGCCTCGAAGACGAGGGAGCCCGTAGAACGTTGCGCCGCGATATCGCTCTTCGCCGTAGTCGGCGAGGAATTCGTTCGCGAGATCGCCGGTGAGCACGATCTTCGGTGTGTTCCCGTCCGATCCCGCGATCGCCTCGGCGATTGCTGCGTTGACGAGTCCGGCGTGAACGTTGAAGTCGCGCCAGTCGACACCCTCCTCGAGCACGAAGTCGAGCTTGTCGAGCAGGGACGCCGGCGGGGTGGTGACGCAAATGAGCGGTAAGCCGAGGTCGTCGGCGAGACGCCGAGCTACTCGTCGATCGTCGCTTTCCCCCTCTTGGCGCTCGAGATCGAAGCTCACCGCCTTGATCCCGGGAATCCGCTCACGCGCGATCGCCGCGATTCCGGAGCTGTCGAGGCCGCCCGAGAGGCAAACGAAGAACTCAGCGCCCTTGTGCGCTTCCACAACCGCTCCGAGGTAGCGGGCGAGCGTCGATTGGATCTGTGCGGCGAGCTCGGCCAGGCCGGCCTCGGGGATCGCTTCCGCTCTCCATGCGATCCGATGAACGTCCGGCTCCGGCCGGCTCTCGGCCAGTTCGATGACGGAGCCGCGGGGGATCGCCCGAACGGAGCTAAATGCGTAGCCTTCCTCGAGGAGCCTTTTCGGGCGTGAGGCAAGGGCTACCCGGCCGTCTTCGCCAGCTGCCCAGAAGAGCTTGTTGATCCCGAGCGGATCACGCACGATCCGCCACGAATTCGGCGACTGAACCTCGAGCGATGCGGCGGCGCCGCGGAGGTCGAGCGGCACTTTCGTGCCCGGCGCGAAATCGCGAGCGCCGTACAGGCGCGCGCCGTCCCACGCGAAGTTGGGATCGAGCTCTCCGACGAGATCCAATGGGGTCACTGCAACGGCAGTTGAGTGAACGTTGCCAGGGCGCGCTCGAGCATGTCCGCCGAGCCCGTAAGCGAGAGCCGGAAGTATCCGGAGTGATGGAACACGGGCGCCGGCAAGGCGAGCACGCCCCGCGAGGCGAGGTTCTCGATGAACGCGAAGTCGTCGATGGCATCCGGCGTCCGGACGTAGAGGAACAGCGTCCCGTCGGCAGGCGCCACCTCGTATCCCGCCTGCGTCAGGTCGTCGACATACCGGTTCCGCCACTCATCCAACCAGCCTTGCTCATACCGCAGTCCAAGCAGCCGGCCGACCGCGCGCTGCATGACGGCCGTCGGCGTGCAGAGACCGGTGATTCTCGTCCACCGAACCATTTCGGCTGAGATGTCTGCCCGGTCCGGGTGGCGGGGGGACACAGTGGCGTAGCCGAGCCTTTGGCCCTGGATGAAGTGGTACTTCCCGAAGGAGTAGACGACGACCGTGCGGTCGACGTACGACGCAGCGCTGAGGTAGTCGCCCGGTGTGATGAAGTCGCGATGAGTCTCATCAGCGATTAGCGTCGGCCGGCATCCATGCTCGACCTCGGCCGCGTCCATGACGGCGCGGAGAGCTACGAGCTCTTCGACGCGGTAGCTTCGCCCGGTCGGATTCGCCGGATGGCTCAACAGCACAGCGCATGTCCTCGGCGTCATCGCAGCGGCGATCGCGTCGGGATCGAGCGCAAACTCGGGCGGCTCGAGCTGGACGAGCCTCGCGTCGAGACCGACATGCTGAGCGTAGAGGGGATAGTCGAGCCAACAGGGGGTCGGGACGACGACTTCCCCGTCGGTGCGAGCGGCCGCTCGCAGTGCGACGTGGAGTGCGGCCATCGCGCCCGACGTCAGCACGACGTCCTTGAACGTGAACGGGAGCTCGTGGCTGTCACGGAGCGCATCGGCGACGGTCCGCCTCGCGATCGTGTGCCCCCCGAACGGCGAGTACTGAAGATCGAGCAGCCGCTCTTCCTGGAGCGCCTCCGCGATTGCGGTTCTCGCCGCCGCCTGAGCGCCCGGATACGGATTCGCGTACGAGAGGTCCGCGAGTCGATCACCTAGCCGGCTCGCCCGCCGGCGGATCTCCTCAAACCGTTCGAGGGGCTCGAGCAGCAGTTCGGCGTCAGCGTCGATCATCTCGGGCTGCGCCGATGTCGAACTTGCCACTCGTCGTCCGCGGAAGGGAATCCCGTACCTCGATGCGCGATGGCTGCATATACCGTGGTAGCTCGGCCGAGCAGAAGGCTGCGATTCGGTCCCTATCCCCACCGTCGGTGAGGACCACGTACGCGACGATGGAAGAACCGCGCAGCTCATCCGGCTCCGCGGTGACGATCGCCTCCCGGACTTCGCCCGATGCGTACAAGACGTCGGCGACTTCGTCCGGGCTGACGCGGTGGCCAAGGCTCTTGATCATCTTGTCGCGTCGGCCGACGAAGAACAGATCGCCTTCTGCGTCCATGTATGCGAGGTCGCCGGAGAAGACCACCCGCTCGGCGTCCGGCACTCCGTCGACCCGAAGGGGGTTCGGGCGAAACACCGCGGCGGTCGCGTCAGGGTCGTCCCAATAACCGAGCGCGACGGTCGGCCCGCGATGGATCAGCTCTCCGACGGCGCCAGGTTCGCAGCGCTTGAGGTTCTCGTCGACCACTAGGACTTCCGCGCCCGGAATTGCTCGGCCGATCGAGTCCGGTTTTCGCTCGGCCCGATCAGGTCGCAGAAATGTGCTCCGAAAAGCCTCGGTGAGGCCATACATGAGAAAGAGATCCGCGTGAGGCTGGCACTGCTGGAGTTTCCGTACCGCGTCGATGGGCAGTCTCCCTCCGGTGTTCGTCATCTTTCGAAGTGCTCGCAGCGGATCCGTCGTGAAGCTCGTGACAGTCAAGAGCTGCAGCCAGAGCGGTGGGACTGCCGGGAGAATTGTCACTTCCTCTCGCCTGATCGTCTCGACGATGCGCTGTGCAACTGAGGAGCGCTCGACCACGAGCGTCGCTCCTGTCGCGATGCAGCAGAAGAGCTGGTTGAGTCCGTAGTCGAAGCTAAAGGGGAGCAGGCTCGCAATCCGATCGTCTGCCTGAACGCCGAGGTACGAGACGATGGCGGCCGTTCCGGCCCAGAGGTTCCCGTGCGAGAGGGTCACACCCTTCGGAAGACCGGTCGAGCCGGAGGTGTAGATGATCTGAGCGATGTCGTGATCGATCCTCGAATGCGGCGCGAATGTCCCCTCGAGCGACACGTTCTCCGGGTCCAGGATCTCGGCGGCGACATCTGGTCGACGCGGGAGCCGCGCGAGAAGCGCGTCGGACGCGAGCAGCACCTGTGCGCCGGAATGGTTCACGACGTGTTCAACCTGCCGTGGTCGCAGTGTGTCGTTCACGAAGACGGCCGCGGCGCCGGTGGCAAGGGTTCCGAAGAAAGCTGCGGCGCTCTCGGCTCCCCGGGGTAGAAGGATTGCTACTCGATCACCGGCTCGAACGCCCGCCGCCTGGAGCGCCTCGGAAAAGGCCATCGCCCGACCTGCGAGCCTGTCGTAACTCACTTCGGTTCGTCCTTCCGCGATGGCGGCATCGCTCGCCCGCCGCGAGGCCGTCTCAAGAAGAACGCTGGCGAAATTGGCGGAGCGTTCCGCGGTCAGAAGCTTGCTCGTCACTTGGGTGACGATAGTGGAACGATGATTGAACGCCAGCCTAGACCGCCTTCGCGGACTGTTCCTTATGGGCCAGTCGAGGTCACTATGCTGAGACATGTGACAGGGGGGACTCCACGGAGCATTCGCCACCCTGACGAAGCAAGCGAAAGGCCACCCGATCCGCGGAGCGGCGCCCTCGATCGGCACCTCGATCCGCTCTCCCGCTCGCCGCTCCAGCGGCTGCTCGCACTTGAGGATCCGGCGGCGCCGCTCCTCATCGACCGGGCCGACGGTGCGCCAACTTGGTTCCAGCGCGACGAATGGCGAGTGTTTTCAGCGGGCACGGTCAGAGGAGACATCGGTGGCCAGATCATCGAACGCTTCCGAAGGGATGACGGCGCCGACGCGTTGCTCTTTCACGAATCCTCAGGGAAGGTCTACGCCCCGTTCGATCTAGCTGCTGCGTATGACGCATATGTCTCCGAGCGTTCTGCCGGAGCCACCAGCCAGCGCAAACTCTCGGCCCGGCAGCTGAACGCGTTCTACCGCATTAAGCGCCTCATCCCCCGCCGACTGCAGGTCGGAATCCGCCGTCGGTTCGTCCGCTGGCAAGGTCTACCGCAGTTCCCCGCGTGGCCCATCGATCGGAGTGTCGTCCGGCTGCTGCACTTCTACGCCTTCTGTGTGCTTCTTGCGCAGGGAAAATCGGAGGCGCCGTTTCGCTGGTTCTGGCCCGGGACGCATCGTGCGGCGCTGGCTCTCACGCATGATGTTGAGAGCGAGGAAGGTTTGCGTCTGGCGATTGAAGTTGCCGATCTCGAGGAAGAGCTCGGATTCCGCTCTTCATTCAATGTCGGCAGGTGGTACCGAGTCGATCCCGGTTGGCTTCGCGAACTGACGAGCCGCGGCTTCGAGATCGGTGTGCACGGCCTCCGTCACGACCGGTCCTTGTTCGCCACACGGGCATCGTTCGAAGCGCAGCAGCCTGCATTGCGAGACTTCGTCGAGGGGCTGGACGCGGTCGGCTTCCGTTCCCCGGCAACGCACCGCGTGTTCGAATGGATCGGCGAGCTGCCCGTCGAGTACGACTGCTCGATGCCGCACTCAGATCCGTTCGAGCCTCAGCCTGGGGGCTGCTGTAGCGTCTGGCCGTTCTTCATCGGCCCCGTCGTGGAGTTGCCCTACACGCTGCCTCAGGACCACACGCTCTTCACGCTTCTGGGCCATCGGACTCCGGATCTCTGGCTGGATCAGGCGACGAGGATCGAGGAGAATCACGGCCTGATCGAATGTCTCAGCCATCCCGATCCGAGCTATCTCGGAAAGGCCGAAAATCGGGCGATGTACGCCGAGTTTCTCCGCGCCATGGCCGACCGGCCTCAGCTGTGGAAAGCACTGCCGCGTGACGTGGCGACCTGGTGGCGGTCACGTGACCTGGGAGAGGGGCATATCGAACATGGTCTCGTGCAAATCGGCGACAACCCCGGCGAGGTAGCAATCGAGCCTCCGTCACGCGAGCACGCCGGCACTTAGTCGGCTCTTGGCCGCTTGAGCAGCTCGGACAGCGTCTCTTTCAACGTCCGTGTCGGTTGCCAGCCCGTCACGTCTCGAAGAAGGCGCGCATCAGCCACGAGCTCGGCGCGGTCTCGAGCCCTTCGCCGTTGTGCCTCGACTTGGACTTCGACCGAGTGCCCGACTACCTGCTCGCACGTCCGCACGAGGTCGCCGACCGAGATTGAGCGGCCGGAGCCGACGTTAAACGTGCGCCCCACGTTGTCAGGCACCGAAAGGAGCCGCTCAAGCGCAGCGGCAGCATCCACAACGTCGGTGTAGTCCCGCCGCGGCTCGAGATTTCCCAACCGGACCCGCAAGGACCCGGTTCGAAGCTGCCCCACCAGGTCCGGTACGACATGCGGGTTCGTCTCCCGATTCCCGATGACGTTGAAAATGCGCGCGACGACACAGCGCGTACCGGCCGTCGATTCGAACTCGCGGACAAGCCGCTCTCCCTCGAGCTTGGTTCTCCCGTAGAGGTCGAACGGCTCCGGCGGGCACGTTTCTGGGATCGGGCCGCGCCTGTCGGGGTAGACGGCCGCCGTCGACGCGAAGAGCAGCAGCTCCGGCGGACGCTTTTCGAGGGCGTCGAGGAGCTTGCTGGTGGCGTTCACGTTGACGTCCCATGCAAGATCCGGCGCGCCGTCGACGGCCGGGATGAAGTGCAATGCCGCCAGGTGCACGACGATTTCGGGCGCGGCTTGCGCGACCGCCCGCCGAAGCGCGTCGCCGTCCCGTACATCGGCCTCGTAGAGCTCCGCATCCGGGTGAAGCCACTCGCGGCGCCCTCGGGACAGGTCGTCGGCGACCGTCACCGAGTCTCCGGCGCTGACGAGCCGCTCGACGAGATGGCTGCCGATAAAGCCGGCTCCCCCGGTGACGAAGACTCGCCTCGGCGTCACCCTTCGATCCGCCTCTTCGTTTTCAGACGGGCGGCTCTCAGCCCTCGCGTCCACCAGTCCCACTCCGGCGGGACAAGCTCCCCGGTCACCGATTTCCACAGCACCGAGAGCGGGCCGTCCCAGTCCTTGATGCTGACGCGACGGAGGCAGTAGGGGTCCGTGCCGGCACCGTTGCGCCCGGTGTCCGTCGTAAAGGCGGCCCGATAGCCCGCCCTGATCGTCGCAGCGCGGACACGTCCGTCGTGGCTGCCGTGTGGGTACGCGAGCACCGGGACGGCGGACGGCACCTGCTCTTGGAGCTCGCGGAGCGATCCCGCCAGTTCTTCGTCGAGGAGCTCCGGCTGTGCGTGCGGTAGGCGGCCATGCGTGCGCGCGTGCGACCCGATCGCCGCACCCGCCGCCGCGAGCTCTCGTAGCTCGTCCCAGCTCGCCAGCGGCCGGTCGTCGGCCCACGGGGCGACGCCCCCGACATACGCGGTGTTCACGAAAAGCTGTGGTTTGGCGGAGGCCTGATCAGCCATCGCCGCAACTGCATCCCGGAAACCGTCGTCTGCGGTGAGTGCGAAGCTGCGCCTCGGCAGTCTCGCCGAAGGGTCCGCATGGAATGCCGCCAGCTCCTCGCTCGACAGAGGCCGGAAACCCAGCCGGCGCAGCCAGCGGAGGTGGCGGCGAAACATCGCTGGATCGACGTCCAGCCGCTCCTGGCCCGGAACCCGCTCGCCCGCGAGCCGGTGATATGTGAGCACGACGTATGAGCTCTCCGTGAGACGGGTCCACTCCTCGTCGGTCGCGGCCGAGCGCGCCCCCGCCCAGAAGGTGGCGTCGGCGGCGACCGCGAGCGTTAGGTTCCTCAGGAGCCTGGCCGGGACCCAGGCGAGTGCGCGTCGGAGCAACCGCGACGGCCAATAGCTGTTGAAGAACGCCCCCAGCTGGAGCTCGGTCAGGAGTGACGGGTCCGCCCGTACGACCTCCACGGAAGAGATACCGCGTTCGCGACAGGCCCGTAAGTAGGAACTCGAGTCGGGTACGACATGAGGTGCGCCCCACGCGAGCTCGACGCCGCGCCGGCGCAGCCGCACGGAGAGCGCCTCCGCTTTCGCCGCTCCCTCCGGCAGCCCCCGGCCCGCGTCGTCAAGCAGGTCTGACGGCCCTGACACTCGCGCGATCGGCTCGAGAAACGGCCCGACCAGTGGTCGGAGCCCGTCAGCCGTTCCCGCATGTTGGAGCGACCGGGTGAGTGTGCTTCCGGGTGGGCCCGTCATGGCGTGGAGGAAGACCATGGAGCCAGCGAGCATAGAATGCGCCCGCGCCTGTCCTGCCCGTCCGACGTGCTGGTCGAGGCTGCCCGAGCGTTCTCATGCGACCCTTTCTCGCTCCACCCCCTGACCGCCCGGTCGAGCCGGCCGACTCCGCGCCGACGTTCTCCGTAATCGTCGCCGCCTATCAGGTCGCCGACGTTGTTTCAGACGCCCTCGAGTCGCTTCGACGGCAGACGGCCTCTCCGCACGAGATCATCGTGTGTGACGACGGGTCGACCGATGCGCTGGAGGAGGCGCTGGCGCCCTACCGGGACGAGATTGTCTTCGTGAGGAAGACCCACGGCGGCGAAGCATCGGCAAAGAACGCCGCCGCCGCGCGGGCGACCGGCGACTTCGTCGTCATCCTCGACGCGGACGACGCCTTCCTGCCAGCGCGGCTGGAGGCGCTTGCCGAGCTCGCACAGCTTCGTCCTGACCTCGACATCCTCACCACCGATGCCTACCTCGTTGTCGACGGACGCCGAGTGAAGCGGAACTACGGTCGTCGCTGGCGGTTCGAGGTTGCGGATCAGCGCCGCGCGATCCTCCAGCGGAACTTCGTCTTCGGACATGCGGCAGTACGGCGCCAGCGAATGCTCGAGCACAAGGGCTTCGACGAGTCGATTCTCTGGACGACGGACTGGGACCTCTGGCTGCGCATGATCCTGGACGGATCGCGTGTCGGGGCCGTTGATGAGCCGCTGGCGCTCTATCGCGTGCGCCAGACGAGTCTGACTGCCCGCCGTCGCGAGCTCGCCCTGGGCAAAATCTCGACGCTGGACAAGGCGGCGCAGAGCAATCTCCTCGAGCCGGGCGAACGCGCAATCGTCGAGAGGACGATCATGGCCCACCGGCGGGAGGTCGACATGCTCGACGTCCGTGCGGCAGCCATGGCGGAAATCAGCGCGTACGCGGCCGCGCGCTTGCGGCAGCACGCGGCGGTGGGTCTTCGCTTCGCCAGCGCCTCGAGGCCCTGGCGATCGCCGCGAGCCCTGCGCTTTCGCGGAGGGTCCTTCGCCGGCAGGCGGCGCGATCGTGGGTCGGAGCCGGCGGTACCCGGGTCGCGAAAAGCCGCGGCGCGATCGACCCGTGACCGTCGCCGGAAGCATGCGTCCGTCGCTCTGCCCGCTCTCGGCCGAGGCGCCGGTATGAGCCTTCACCGCGTCGACCCTCGCTTCGTTCTTCCGCATGCCGTCAGGCGCGCGGTGGTGCTAGGCGGCCTCCAGGAATGGCGCGCCGGCCTTGTCTCGGCGGGGATCGACGTCTCGGACACGCCGAGCGGCCATCCGCCTCCGGACGTGGTCGTGAGCCCCGCGCGTTTCGCTGCGCAGGCCCGAGACACTGGAGCTTCGTCGATCATCGTCGAGGGGGCGCCGGAGCGGATGTTCCGCGGAGGCGGCTACCGAATTCAGCGGCTCCTTCTCCGGCCGACGCGAGAGCGGCCAACGCTCGCGTTGCCGCTCGATCAGTCGGCAGCGACGTCGTACGCACTGGAACGATGGAGCGTCGTCGATCGCCGCTGGAAGGCCGCGCGTCTGCGAGCAGCGCGTCATCTCGTCTCGCGCGGATGGTTCCCCTCGTGGGCGTCGCCCGTCGTCACGGTCGCGACGCGCACCCCCGACCAACCGGCGTTGGTTGCCGCGGCAGCCGAGCTCGGGGTCCCGCGCGATGTGAGCTGGTTCCTGACCTTCGGTCAGGGTGATGCCCTCAGCCGGAATGCGTTCCAGCTCTTCCGGGCCGACTCGCGGCGGCCCGAATGGGTCCTGAAGTTCGCGCGCGTCGCCGGGTATTCGGAGCGGTTCGACAATGACGAACGGGGTCTGCAGCTCGCCCACGCTGTGGGAGACCCGATCGCGGCCCACGCGCCGCAGCTGCTCGGCCGCTTCGAGATAGACGGTGTCCATGCGTCGCTCGAGACGGCCGCAGCGGGCCGTCGGCTCCGCGACCTCCTGCTTATGCCGGGGGATCGCGGGGCGAAGCTGAAGCTCATCGAGCGGATCGCGGACTGGATTCTCGCGCTCGGCCGGCTCACCGAGACAGCGCCGGACGCCCAGGGGGCAGAGCGGCGGCGGCTCAGAGGTGAGGTTGTCGCAAGCTGGAGCGCGTTCGGAGTCGAACCGCAGCTCGTCGAAGAGCTGCCGCCTCTCCCCGGCGTGCTCCAGCACAACGACCTCGGGACCTGGAACGTCGTTTCCGACGACGGGGACTTCGTGGTCGTGGACTGGGAGAACGTCCGCCAGTCCGCGTTGCCGCTGTGGGACCTCCTCTACTTCCTGGGAGACGCCTTCGTCCTCCTCGACGGGTCGCATGATCCGGAGCGATTGCCGATGCGGATCGCGAGCCTTTTTGCTGGTGAGGCGCCCTCGTCGCCCTTGCTGTTCTCATGGGTTCGGCGTGCGGCCGAGACCGCGCGCGTTCCGCTCGACGCAGTCGGCCCGATCGCGACCCTCTGCTGGCTCAGCCACTCGCTTTCGGCCCGCGCTCACAACGTGGAGCTAGCGACGTTCACTCCACGTGATCCACCGCGGCTGCACGGAATCGAGGGCATCGGTCGGGTGTGGCTCGCGCACCCCGCACTCGGGCCGCGTTGGAGCGCATGGCGGAGATGAGCGCGCCGTCCGAGAGAAACTCGTCCAAGATGTGCTCATGACCGGGCCAGAGGCGCGTCGAGGTCGTCGCCGGAACTGGCGGACGGTCCCGCGGCGGGCGCTGATGCGCTCGAGTCTCGGTCGCCGGCTCTTGTGGCGAACACGCAAGAGCAGCGAGGTCGACTTCTGGGCAGGGTGGTTGGTCGGTGCGCCTGGGACGGAGCAATGGGCAAGTGACCGGGAGGCTCGCCTGGATCCCGACACCGAGATCCGCGATCCGCTCGTGCGCGCGGAGCTCGAGCGGAATCCAGCGGAGACGATCGCGATCCTCGACGTGGGAGCGGGGCCGTTGACGATGCTCGGCTACCGCTACCCCGGGAAATCGTTGACGATCGTCGCTGTCGATCCGCTCGCCGACGAGTACGACGGCCTGCTCCGCGACGCCGGCATCGAGCCGCCCGTTCGCACCACCCGCGTCGCCGGCGAGGCGCTGCTCGAGCATTTCGGCTCGGGCAGCTTCGACATCGCCTACGCGAGCAACGCGCTCGACCACAGCGCCGACCCGTTCACGATCATCTCGAACATGGTCGCCGTCGCTCGGCCGGGCGGCGTCGTGCTCCTGAGGCACAAGCGGAACGAGGGCGAGCAGGCGCGGTACGGCGGCCTGCATCAGTGGAACTTCGACGTCGTCGACGACCGGCTGCGCTTGTGGAACGGAGCCGTCGAGCGAGATATCGGTTCCGCGCTGGAGGGTCGCGCCGTCACGACCGCCTGGCTCTCGGAGAACGAGGTGATCGCTCGCCTAGCCGTGACGGCTAGCGACGAACGCTGACTCACCTCAGGAGCTCGGTGTAGAGCGACTCGAACGCGCATGTCATGTGCGCCGCGGTGAAGCGTTCGAGAACGAGCTGGCGTCCCTGCTCGCCGAGCTGTCGGCGCAAACCAGTCTCCGCTAGTAGCCGGCGGATCGCATCTGCGAGTGCGCCGGGGTCGTCGGGTGGCACGAGCAATCCCGTCTTGCCGTCGACGACGGCTTCCGAGATGCTCCCGACGTCCGCCGCGACGACGGCGGATCGCGCCAGGAGCGCCTCGAGGAGTGCGAGCGGAAACCCCTCGAAGCGCGACGGCAACGCGAAGACGTCGAAGGTCGAGAGGTATCTGCGGGGCTCGTCGCTCCAGCCTGCCCAGATCACGCGATCGGTGATCCCGACGCTTTCGGCGAGGCGCTCGAGCGCCGCCCGCTCGTTTCCGTCCCCCACGAGAACGAGGGTTGAGCCTTCGACGTCCGCGAGCGCGCGGATCAACGTGTCGAAGCCCTTCTGGCGCTCTAGGCGCCCAATCGCGCCGACGACGGGGCCATCCGTGAGCCGCGCAAGCGGCTCGAACGACTCATCCGGCACGCCGTTGTGGATGGTCTGAACAGAACCGTGCCGCAGGTGAACGACCTCCTCGACCTCGCGGGATGTCCGCTCGCCGACGCCGACATGCCGGTCGACTCCGCGCGCGGTCAGGCGTTTGGCGAATTGCTGCCGCCTGCTGATCGCGGCGACGACGAGCTGGTAGACGGCGACGGTGCGAGGCCGGCGGGCGATGGTCGCTGCGGCGATGCAGTACTGGCACGACCATGGGCTGGAGAGGTTCGCATGGACGATGTCGGCCCCGACGCTGCGGATGGCGGCGACGTGTGCCCTCAGACTGCGCCAGTCATGATCGTTCCTCGGGCGCGGAACGAGGCATGTACCGGCATTGGGACGTACGCCGGCGATTCGCTCGACGATCTCCGGCGCAACGCCGACCACCGTCACCTCGATCGCCGGATCGAGCAAGCTGAGAAGGTGCGCCATGGACAAGTCGGCACCGCCCAACTCGACATTGTCCGTATAGGCAACCAGGCGCATTAGCGCCCAGGTGCCGAGCGGCTCAGCGGGGGCTGGCGCGTTCCTGCGCTGAGCCGGTCGTAAAGCTCCTCGAACGCCTCAGCGCCGCGTTCCCAGCCGAGGTGCTCCTCGGCCCACGCTCGCGCCCGCTGTCCGAGTGCGCGTCGTCGCTCGGGCTCGATCAGAAGATCGGCGAGCGCCTCCACCAGCGCCTCCTCGTCGTCGGCCAGCACGAAGTGCTCGCCTGGTACGGCTTCCACGCCTTCCGCCGCGCGCGCTGTGGCGACGAGGACTTTTCCAGCCGCAAGCGCCTCGAGCACCTTCATACGCATGCTGCCGCCGAGCCGGATCGGAGCCACGACCACCGCGGCGCCGTCGAGGTACGGCGTTACATCAGGCACCGACCCGTGTACCGACACGGCACCGCCCTCCAGTGCGCGGATGTCCTCGTCCGGCTCGTTTCCGACGATGTTGAGACGCGCGTCCGGAACCCGCTCGAGCACGCGCGGAAACACGGTCCTCCCAAGCCAAAGCGCCGCATCGACATTCGGCGGATGCGCAAAGCTCCCGATGAAGACGACCGTCGGTGGGTCGGCTCCCTGGGGGTCGAGCGGAAGACTCGGAACCTCGACCGCGAGCGGGATGCGAAGGACAGCGGCTGGCCCGGCGGTCGGCTCAATCGCGGCCAGGTCCCGCTCGGCGAACGCGACGATTGCATCGAAGTGCCTGCGCGTCGCACGCTCGTAGCGCCGCCAGGCGGCGACTTCGACCCAGCGGGCGAGGCGGCGGGGTCCCCTCGTCGTCTTGAGCACGTCCTCTGCCCAGGCGGAAGGAGGGTCGTAGTCGACAAGGATTCTCGGCACGTTCCTCTTCGCCGCGGCGTCAACGTACTGCGCCATGGCCTGCAAGTGGATCTCGACGATGTCCGGCCGCCACTCGTCGAGCATTCTGTTGAGGCGCGCTGCGTACTCGGCGCTCCGGCAGTCAGTGGCCCAAGGCGGCAGGCCGCGGAGCATCCCAAGGCTCCAGGCGAGGCGCCGCGCGAGCGCACCGCCCGGGAAGTCGACCGACACCTCGTCGACCGCGGCGCAGCGACGGGCGATCGCGGGATCGACGCCCTGCTCCTGCGGTTGGCGAAGGCACAGCAGGGCAACCTCGTTGCGGGCAGCGAGTCGAAGAAGGAGCTGCGCAGGCGCCTTTCCGCCGTGCCGCGCATCGAGCCGAGGCGGAAACGGCGCGCAGATGAGCACGCGTCGCCTCTCGTCCTCTGAAACGGCCCGCTCAGGGCGCAAGTTCATACTGGCGCTGTGCCACCCGGAATCTCGGTGATTATCGCGTCGCACAACACGCGGGCCTATCTGGACCGTTGCCTCTCGGAAATTGTTGACCAGGACGAGGTGATCGTCGTGGACAGTGCCTCGACCGACGGGTCTCTAGACCTCGTTCGGACGAGCTTCCCCCAGGTCCGTCTCGTCGAGTTGGACAGGAACCCCGGGTACGGCGCAGCTCTCAACGTGGGAATCGCCGAGGCTTCGGGCCGTTTCCTGCTTCTGATGAACGCCGACGCTTGGCCACGGCCGCACGCCATCGAGCGTCTAGTGGAGCTCGCCGAGAGCGAGCCTCATGTGGGAATCGTCGGGCCGCGCCTCGTCAATCTCGACGGAACGCTGCAACCGTCGGTGCGTGGGTTCCCCAGTCTCTGGCGCCTCGCGACCGAGTACTTGTTCCTGCGCTGGCTGGCGCCGTGGAGTCGGGCGCTGAACGCGTTCTACGGCTCACGGTTCGATCATCGCTCACGTCGTGATGCCGAGTTTCTGGTCGGAGCGGTTCTCCTCGTCCGACGTCAACTTCTCGATGAGGTCGGCCTCTTCGACACCGGCTTCTTCATGTTCAACGAGGAGGTCGACCTCTGCTACCGCGCGAGGGCAGCCCGGTGGAGCGTGGTCTTCTGGCCAGGCGCCGAGTTCGTCCACGCCGGCGGTGCATCCACTTCGCAGGCGTGGCCCGCGATGTACCGTGAGCAGCTGCGTTCGCACCTCCGCTTTCTCGCGAAGCATCACGGTTTGCGCGAGGCGGACCGCGCTCGAAAGCTCCTTAGCGTGGCGATGCGCTTCCGAGCCCTCGTCTTCGCCATCGTCGGCCGACTCGATCGCCGACAGATCTCGCTGGACGCCGCGCGCTGGTTGCGATCGGGAGATGCGAATACGCTCCTGCGGTCCGGCAACTTGTAGGCGCGTTCCGCCGTCGCCTATCGTGAGCGAGGGATGCGGGCCAGCCTGAGAAGCTCGCTCAGGCGGGGTGCCGGTGAGCGAAGTTCCAACCAAGCGATACCGAACGTAGCTCCCGATCGGCTCGCCTGGGTTCGGACCGCCGGCGCTCTCGTCGCAGGGATCGTCTGTGTGACGCTCGTGCTCCATGTGGTCTGGCTCGTTCGGTTTCGCCACGGTTACGTAACCGAGTGGGACGAGTCCGGCTACATGCAGTTTTCGTTGAGCAACTTCGACGCGCTGCATGACCAGGGGCTCTGGACGTTCGCCAAGACGGTAGGGGGGCGAGAGACGTTTGGCCCTCTGCTTCCGCTCGTGACCTCGCTCGCATACCCGATCGTGGGCCGGGGCGTGTTCGGCGGTCTGCTCGTTCTGCCGTTGTTCTACGCAGGCCTCGTCGGCGCCGCGTTCGCGCTTGCTCGTCAGCTGGTCTCCGATTACTGGGCGGTGGTAGCCGCGTTCGCTGTGGCGGCGATTCCGGCCGTCACCGATTACGCGCGACTCTTTCACTTCGCCCTGCCGGCAACGGCGTGCTTGACGGCGGCGTTGTGGGCTCTTATTCGGTCGCACGGGTTCGAGCGCCCCCGCTGGGCCGCTGCGTTCGGCCTTTTCGTCGCCCTCATGTTGCTCGCCCGGACGATGACCGTCGCGTACACGCCGGGCTTGGCACTCGCCGTTGGGACGCAGTTCCTCGTGGGGACGGCAGATTTTCGCACCAGGTTGCGCAACGTCATACTCGCCGCAGCTACGGCGCTCATCGTCGCCGGTCCCTGGTATATCCGCAACGCAAGCAGCGTCTACGACGCGCTTGTGGGGTCCGGCTATGGCGAAGGTGCAGTCCCGTTCGGCCGCCACTATCCAGTCGCCTCGTGGGGCTTCTGGACGAAGGAACTTCGCCTCGACCTCTCCTACATGGGGCTTCCGCTCGCTGGCGTTCTTTTCTTCTGCTTCGGCCTCGCACTGGCGTATCTGCTCGCGCGCAACAAGCGCCTGAGTCGACCACATCTTCCGTTGACCGTGAGATCAGCCGGTGTCCTGGCGCTCGTTCTCGTCATCCTCGAGGGCTACGTCGCCCTGACGTCGTCGCGCAACGAGGGTACGGGTTTTGCGCTTCCGTGGCTTCCTGCGCTGGTCATCCTCGGCGTGGTGGCTGCGGCGAGCATTCCTGCCCGCGCCATCCGCGTGGCTCTGGCGAGCATTCTCGTCTTGGTCAGCCTCGCCGCGGTCTTGTCGAAGAGCGGTTGGGTCCAGCCGTTGGCGGAGGCCCGCGCGGTTTCGGTCCCTGGTCTGGGCCGGGTCGAAGTGACCGATGGCCGGGGAATCATCCAGACCGAGATCGTCGGCGGAGGCTACGACATCGGCCGGGCCACGGAGCCACCTCCGGCCATGCACCGCCGCTGGCTGCCGCTCGCCCGCGACGTCGTCGGCTGGTCGATGGCGAGGGCCGAGCGGAGAGGTGAGGAGCTCAACCTGACCCTCGGCTTCGAGCACCTCATCTTCTCGAACTCCCGCTTGATCCTCGCGGCGCAGCTCTGGTACCACGAATTTCTGCCCGTCGACTACCTCCAGCCGTTCCCGGACGGCGATACGGTCGCTTCATATCGACGCCAACTGAACTCGCCGACGCCTCAGAACGCGCTCATTACCGGCGACCCACCGGGAGATACAACCATCTCACGGAGAAAGGTCGAAAGCGCTGCGCGGTCGCTTGGATTCGTCCCGGTCAGGTCGTTCACGATGCCCGACGGGAGCAAGATTCAAGTGTGGTGGCGAGACCGGGGCCAAACCTCATGACTGAAGCGTACGCGGGCGGTCCGGCCTTGTAAGCCCCAAACGGCGCCCCTATCGTGCGGCGCAGGATGGGGGTCATTCGCCGGAAGCTTTCGAGGGGAGCGCTGCCGGTGACGGCGTCGACGGCGGATGCTGAACGAGTGATTGCCCCGGCGCGAACTGCGACGATCGCTGCGACCCACGCACTCGTCGACTGCCTCTTCCTGGCCGTCGTCACGGGCGTTTCCATGGTCACCTACGTAGGCGCGCTCGGTTTCTACTACGACGACTATTCGGTCCTCTACAGGATGGCGTTCTCGAGCGACCAGTCGCTGGTCGGCCTCTACGACTCGGTGCGCCCTGCCACCGGCCAGCGGCCCTTACAGGCGCTCATCTTCGCGACGCTCTACCGGCTCTTCGGTCTGGATCCACTCGGCTACCACCTCGTCAACGCGGGCATGCTCGTCGCGATCGCGGTGCTCCTCTACCTCGTGATGCGCGAGCTGCGTCTCCCGCGCCTTCTCTGCGTGGGCATTCCGCTCGTCTACTCGATCCTTCCGCACTACGCAACGAACAGGTTCTGGGTGAACGCCTTCCAGATCAACCTGAGCGGCCTCTTCTACCTCGTCAGTCTCTACGCGGCGTTGCGAGCGCTGCGGGCTCGGCCGATACCGCTCGCTGGATGGTTGACCGTGGCGTTCGCCTGCGTTGCGGGAAGCCTCTTTGCGTACGAGGTCATCTTCCCGCTCTTCGCTCTCAACGTCGGCCTCGTCTGGTGGGCGGCGCGTCGATTACGTGGAGAAGACGGCCGAGGCGACTCGGCCCGCATCGTGGTCGGAGGTCTGGCGGCGATGATCCTCGCCGTGGGAATCGTGAAGCTCGTTCGCGTTGCCGAGCACGGGCAGAACGCCTACGAGGTCGGCTTTCAGGACGGCTTCCTGCACCACATTGCCTATCTGGTATCCGGCGGGATCAAGCTCAACCTCGGCACGTACTTCGTCGCGGTTCCGTACGTCCTCTGGTGGATCGTCCGCCACGCTTTCGACCTTGCCGACGCAGCCGCTGCGGTCGCGGCGGGGCTGCTCGCATTCGGATACGTCTGGTGGATCGGACAGAAAGATCCGCGTGCGCTCGCGGGCGGTCGTCACTGGCGCAATTCCATGGGAGTCGGTGTGCTTGCGTTTGTTCTCGGCTACGCGATCTTCCTGACCAATCAGCAGGTGCTGTTCCGGAGCGCCGGCATCGACAACCGCGTGAATGCAGGCGCAGCGCTGGGTGTGGCCGCGTTTCTCGTAGGGGGGACGGGCTGGCTTGCGTTTCGCCTGACGGAAGGACGGCGCCCGATTTTCTTCTCCGCCGTCATCGGCTGTGTAGTCGCAACCGGAGTTCTCATCATCGGCACGCTCAGCTCGTACTGGACGGTCGCGGCGGACAAGCAGGACGCGATCGTGGCGGGCCTCCAGCAGACGGCGCCGCGGCTGCCGCGGGCGAGCACCGTCGTCTTGGACGGCATCTGCCCGGAGATCGGACCGGCTGTCGTCTTCGCCGACCAGTGGGATTTCCGGGGCGCGCTCCGGCTTGCCTACGACGACCCATTACTCCGAGCGGATACCGCGACGGAGGGCCTGCGCGCAGGACGGCGCCAACTCGAGCTGGACATGACGTTCCTCGATGACCGATCGACGAGGACGTATCAGTACGGGCCGCGCCTCTTTGTCTACGACTTCCGGCGCGGGACCGTATACGCACTCCGTGACCGGAACGACGCTACGCGGTACGTCTCCTCCCGCCCGGCATTCAGGTGCACGCCGCAGCGAGGGTTCGCGTGGGGATTCGATCCGTCCCGCCGATTGTCTCTGCTGTAGTCATGATTTCTCCGCAGATGCGCTACCTGATCGTGAACGCCGACGACTTCGGTTACACCGAGGGTGTAAACCGCGGGATCCTGGACGCCCACGACGAGGGAATCGTGACGAGCGCGAGCCTGATGGTGGAGCGGCCGGCAGCGGCCGAGGCCGCCGCCCAGGCGCGGGAGCGACCGGGCTTCGGGGTCGGTCTCCACGTCGAGCTAAGGAGTTGGCGGACGTCCCGGTTCCTGAGGCGAAGGTCCGCCCGGTCGGCCGAGGCCGTCGAACGCCGGGCGGCGGAGGATCTGCAACGTCAGCTCGACCTTTTCTTGCGGCTCGTCGGACGGAAACCCTCACACCTTGACTCTCACCAGCACCGTCACATGGTGGAGCTCGTGCGTCCCGCATTTGAGGAGGCCGCCACCGAGCTCGGCATCCCTCTGCGCCGCCTCGATCGGCGTATTCGCTTCTGCGGCGATTTCTACGGCCACGACGGGAGGGGACGTCCGGAGCACGAAGCAATCAGCGTCGACGCGCTCATCCGCCTGATCGAGAACCTCGAGGACGGCGTGACGGAGCTCTGCTGCCATCCGGGATACGCAGATGGTCTCGATGACTGGTACCGCCTCGAGCGTGAGCAGGAGATCCGAGCACTCTGCGACCCGCGCGTCCGGCATGCAGTCGAGCGGGAGGGCCTACTGCTGTGCTCCTTCGAGGCGGTCGAGCATCGAGTTTCGGGACGAAGCGCCGTGTGATCGCGATTGTCGTCATCACGCACAACCGGCTTCACCTCCTACGACGCTGCGTCGAGGACGTACTTGGGCGGACGTCCGAGAAGACGAAGGAGATCGTCGTCTGGGACAACGCTTCGGTCGACGGTACCCGCGAGTACCTCGACGCCCTGCGAGAGCCGCGCCTTCGCATCGTGCTCCATCCCGAAAACGTCGGGATGAACGCCTACGCGCAGGCGATTGCACTCACGTCGCAGGACTATCTCGTCGAGCTCGACGACGACGTCGTCGAGGCCCCGCAGCGCTGGGACGAGACGCTGCTCGATGCCTTTCTGCGCATTCCGAACGCCGGCTACCTCGCGGCGAACCTCGTTGACGATCCCAACGACTCCGCCTCGCGGTACCTCAAGTACCTGCGCGAAGAACGATCTGCGTATACGCGAAGCGAGGTCGACGGGATTGCTCTTCTCGAGGGCCCGACGGGCGGCAGCTGCACGCTCACTTCGCGAGAGCTCTACGACCGCGTCGGCGGATTCGGGCAGAAGCCGGGGTCCGTCTACTGGCGCGAGGATGCGCGGTACGTCCGGGAGATCGAGCGGCTCGGATATCGATCGGCGGTGCTGGAGGAGCTGCGCGTGTGGCACGCGGGCAGCCCGTACTACTCGAACACCGCACCCGCCAAGAACGCCTTTCACGTTCGCCAAGCGCGGATCAAAGCCCGAAAGGACTTCGCGAAACGCCTTCTGCTTCGGACGCCTTTCGTCGCAGGATTGAACGCGCGCTACCGCTGGTTCGAGCCGCCTCACACGTACGTCCCGCCTCGATTCGGCTCCTCGGGGATGCAGTCACTGCGGCCCGACGACCAGGACCGCGAACTCGGTCCCGCCCCGTAGCTGCCGCTCGAGCGTGGCGGAGTTCACCGGCCGGCTCCGCGGTGCCCGGAGGCGAACGACGGTAAACGCGTCGACTCGTTGGGCGCCGACACGTTGGAAGCCGTGCGGTGGCAACGGCGCGACACTGCTCCCCGGCTCGCCAATGACGTCCACCTCACGGATCGAGGTGCCGGCCTCAGGGGCGTCCACCGCCTCCGGGAGATAGAGCTTCAGCACTTCCGCTGTGCGGACATCCGCGACGATTGCGCGACGTTCCGGCGGTGTTTGCGTGGCTGTGGCAACTGCGCGGATGTCGGGCCGTTGCAGGTCGGGCCGCCTCGCGATCTCAACCGACACGGCCGTCAGTAGGACGCAGGTGACCACGACAACCGCCGCTCCGAGCCTGCCAGCCCGAGGCGTTGCGACAACTGTGGCGGCGGCGATCGTCAGAGGCACCGTCGCAACGATCACGTTGCGATAGATGAAGTAGTCCCCGCGGCCGCCGAAGACGTTATCGCTGACAAGTGCCAGCGCGGCTGGAGGCGCGACCGCGGCAACCGCGAAGCCCAGTGTGAGGAGCGCGCCCGACCGCTCGTCGGGTGCCGTCCACATGAAGAGGCCGACGAGCAGAACGATCGGCACCGCGACGAGGAGCGGTCGGATGTGCGTCGCCGGGTATTCGCCGATGATGAGCTGGCGAACGAGGTACGCGACTCGGCCGGCCAGCCCGCCCGAATTCGAAATCCAGGCGGTGTGTTCCGCATACCGCGCTTGGTATGCAGCAAGCGCGGCGAGTGCAACTCCGACCGCCGCGACAGCCGTGACCGCCCTCAGGGCCGCGCGCATTTCTGACGCCCGCCAAAGCAGCCACGCCGCCTCAGCCGCGATGAGAAAGACTGCAAAGTAGTGCGTCGCGAGCGCCAGGCTCGCAAACACAGCCCATGCGGTCAGCGGGCCGCCCGGGCGATGACCTGCGGCTTGGCGCAACGGGATGAGCGAAAGCGCGCCGAGCAGGACGAGCAAGGCATACGCACGCGCCTCCTGCGAATACCAGACGAGGAGCGGGCTGACCGCGACGAGCGCCGCGGCGACGAATGCCGACCGCCGGGAGACGAACTGACGGCCGGCGGCATAGGTCGCAGGCACCGTCGCCGTCCCGACCGCTGCCGACAGCGACCGCAGCCCGGCCTCGTCCGTACCGAAAATCTGCGACCAGATCCAGGCGAGCATGTAGTACAGCGGCGGTGTCGACTCGCTTTGGGGAACTGCTCCGAGCATCCCGTTGAACGGACGCCTCACGAGCTCGACGGTGATCGCCTCGTCGTACCAGTAGCTCTGCGTACTGAGCGCCAGAAAGCGGAGGAGTGCGGCGCCCGCGGTGAGCGCCACGAGCGCCTGGATCGTCGTGTCGTCGATCCGCAGCCGTGACGCGAAACGGCGCGCGGACGGCGTCACGGTTGCGTCAGCGCTCATTCGCCTCACCGTGGCAGTGGAAAACCACCTTGGCAAGTACAGCTGCGAGCGGTACGTTAGAACTGATGCTGCGGCGATGGACCGTCCTTGCGACGAGTTCTGTTTTCGCGTCCGTTCTAGTGATCATGCTTCTCGTCGGCCAGGTCGCTTCAGCGGCCGGTCGGGCAGAGCCGTCTCGGTATCGATATGCAGGCGTCGTCGCCGACGGCCGCGGTATACCGACCCATTACCTCACGAGAGGCGGCGGGGCGGTCTTCTACTTCTTCGATGCTCTGAGCCGAGGGCGAAAGTCGACGTCCTACCAACTCTGCATCGGTCCCCCTGCCAAGGCGCCTGTTCGGTGCTGGAACCGGAGGGCGAGATACGGCGTCGGCAGAGTCGCCTTTTCGTTCACCCTTCCGATCAACGTTCCGTTAGGTGAGTTGATCGCGCTTTGGCGCGTGAGAGATCGCGCCGTCGCGAGTTGGCGGTTCCTCTACGTCCGTGGTGAGGGAGAGACAGAGGATGTTGCGCCGGAGGCGTAGACACGACGGATCCCCGCGCCTGGATGCGAAGCACCTCGCAGAGCTCGCGTGGTGGGAGCGCGGGCTCCGCTACCGCGTCGAGTGGTACCGGGGGGAACGGACGATGTACGGGCGCCCTCCTCCCACCGACGAAGAGAAGCACGTGAGAGACACGATCGAGGCGAGCGCGGGCGTCACGACGGTAGCTGTCAGCCTCGACCGCTACCCGAAAGCCTTGAAGATCTCGCGTCATCACTTCGCCGGCAAGACGCTTCTCGACGTCGGATGCGGCCCGTACCCGCTCTCGATCGCCTTCGAGGACTGCCGGATCATCGGACTCGATCCTCTCGTCGGTCGCTACGAGGAGGCGGGATTCCCGCTGTCGGAGTTCACGGATCGTGTGACGTTCGTTCGCGGCTTTGCAGAGGACATGCCGTTTCCGGGGCAATCGTTCGACGCGGTGATCTCGGTCAACGCGATTGACCACGTGGACGATTTCGCGCGGGCGGCCAGCGAGATAAGCAGGGTCCTCAAGAAGGACGGCGTGTTGCGGATGCAAGTTCACTACCATCCGCCGAGGGAGCTCGAACCCTACGCACTCACCGACGAAGACGTTCTTGCGCATTTCGGCCACCTGGGGATCGAGAAGATCAGCGAAGAAGTGCCTTCTGGCCCGGCCCGTGACCCCGGTTCCAGCCCCGACGTTGATCCGAGGGAAAGGCTCGTCGTCTGGGCGAACGACGCGTGATGGCGAGCGACCAAGCGCTGTCCATCCGGTAAAGCTGCTAAAGGTTGTTACAGATTTGGGAAAGTTGTACAGTGTGAGCGCGGCGCGGGGTTTGCGGCGTACATCGAGAGGGGCAGAGGGTGCTGCGGTGACCGTTACTCGAAGGGTCAGGGGTCTAGTCGTCTTCGCCGGCCTGGTTGGTGCGCTGGTCGTGCCAACCGTAGGGGGCGCGGCTCCGACGATTGTTTCGTTGACTTTCGATGACGGGACTGCCGACCATTCTGCCGCCCGCTCAATCCTGGCTCAGAACTCCGCTCACGGGACGTTCTATGTCAACAGCAACACGCTTGGGACGTCGTCCTCGTTCTTGACATGGGGCGACGCTTCGGGTCTCGCCGCTGACGGCAACGAAATCGGCGGCCACACACTCGATCATGTCGACCTAACGTCCGTCACGACGGCCGAGGCCACGCGTCAGATCTGCGACGACCGCCAGGCCCTCGTCTCACGCGGATTCCCGGGCGCGAGCTTTGCCTATCCCTTCGGTGCAAGCAACTCCAGCGTCGAATCGATCGTCCAGGCATGCGGATACCAGGCGGCCCGACGTGCCTGGGGCCTGTGTAGCGTCGGCCTCATGCCTCCGAACTGCAACGACGTCGTTGCCGAGACGGTCCCGCCGCGGAACGCATGGGCGATCGCCGCCGCTTCGGTCAATGCGTCCCACACGCTCAGCAACATCCAAGGCGCCGTCACTCGGGCAGAAGCCGCGGGCGGCGGTTGGGTCGTGCTCATGTTCCACCATGTGTGCGACGGCTGCGATCCGGCGGGTGGACTGTCGGTGAGCCCGTCCACCCTCAGCGCCTTCCTCGGCTGGCTTACACCGCGCTCGTCGAGTGGGACGTATGTGCGAACCATGGCGGACGTTGTCACTGACAGGACGTCGCCCACCTCCGCGATCACGTGCGACGGCACCGCTTGCTCGAACATCTACAGCCAGCCGGTCAGCGTCTCGCTGTCCAGCACGGACACGGGGACAGCCGTCAGCGCTATCCGTTACACGACGGACGGGTCCGACCCGACGTCCTCGAGCACGCTCTACACCGGCCCGTTCACCGTCTCGACCACGACGACCGTGAAGTACCGGGCGTGGGACATGGCCGGCAACGTTGAGACGCCCAAGAGCCAGGTGATCCAGTTCCTCACGACACCGACGGATACGACGCCACCCACGTCGGCGATCTCCTGCAACGGAGCGGCCTGCTCGAGCGGTTGGTACGCGCCGCAGGTGAGCGTCTCACTCTCTGCGACCGACGTAGGAGGCGCGGTCGCGGCCATCCGGTACACGACGGACGGGTCCGACCCGACTACATCCAGCACGCCTTATACCGGCGCGTTCGCCGTCTCGACCACGACGACCGTGAAGTACCGAGCCTGGGACGACAGCGGGAACGTCGAGGCGACAAAGAGTCAGCTGATCCAGGTCGACGGCTCCCCGCCAACCGTCAGCATCACCTCGCCGGCGAACGGCGCGACGGTATCCGGGAACGTCAAGATCGCCGCTGCGGTCACGGATGCACAAGCAGGCGTCGCCTCTGTGGCGTTCTCCGTGGACGGAGCGCTTGTCGGCACAGCCACCGGTTCGCCGTGGCAGCTTCCCTGGAACACGAAGAAGGTAGCTCGCGGGCAGCACGTGCTGACCGCGGTTGCACGAGACCGCGCGGGCAACAGCTCCACGTCCGCAGCGGTGACAATCACCGTTCGCTGAGGCATGTCTACACGGCCTCTGCCCGCCCGGCGCGCTGGAGGCCGAGGGGTAGCCGGTGAGCCTCGCCTGCATCGTCGCCAGTTCGTCCTGGGGCCCGAGCCCTGGCTCGCGGCAGTCGGGTGGGTCTCGGAGCAGATCAGCCCGTCACTCCATCTGAGCCGCTGCGCAGACCTGCCGGTGGCCTCCGTTACAGACAGGCATGGAACTCCGTGGTGGCTCCTCGGGGTCGCGTTGCAAAGCGATGACGACGCACCGGCGCCTCTGGACCAGCTTGCAGACCACGCACGGGACAAACTGCTCGACGCGTACGCCTCGTGGTCCGGCAGGTGGCTCCTGTTCAGCGATACGGAGCTCCACCTCGATGCATCGGGCCTCGTCGGATGCTTCTACCGGACGGTGCGTCGTGGCCCGAAGGCCGAACTGTGGGTGTCCAGCAGTCTTGCGCTCATAGCCGCGTTACCGGGAGGCGAGCCCGTCTCTCCCGCTGCCCCCGGGCTGCACCTGGGCAAGGGCATGGATTGGTATCCGCCACCGCGGTCGCGATTCGCCGGTGTGAAGAAGCTTCTGCCGACACAGATCCTCTCGTTGGTGGAGCCGGAAGGGCGAGTCGTCGCCCGCCCGCCCCTTGCCGATGTGCCGAAGCCGAAGACGTACGAGGGAGCGCTCGACATTCTCCAGCGCACCCTTGTCACTTCACTGCGCCGCCTGCGGGAACGGCCCGATGGAACTTGGTTGCCTCTGACATCGGGCCTCGATTCACGCCTGATCCTTGCGGCTGCCAGGCACGCAGATCTCCGGATCAGCACGTTCACTCAGACCTATCCCCTCATGGAGAGCGGCGATCGTCGACTTCCGCCGCTTCTTGCCCGGGCGGTCGGCTATGAGCATCGGGAGCTTCGCCCGAGGCGCTTTTCACGCGATCGTCAGGCCTTATTCGATGCTCACACGGCGGGAGACTGCGCAGATGGCGATCGACGGTTCTTTGCTCAGGGGCAGTGGGAAATGTTTACCCCTCCTGCGATCATTCTGAGAGGAGGAGTCTTTGAACTCGGACGATGCTATTTCCACGGTAAATTTCCAGAGCCGGACCCAGGAGATCTCGTGCAGGCGATTGCCGCGCGATTCCACTTCCGCGAATTTCATCCCACTTCGTGTGCGCATTTCGCCGGGATCGCCGAGTGGGTCGAATGGGCGGCGAGGACTTCGTATACAGGCCTCGATTGGCGTGACCGACTGTACCTCGAGCAACGGATCGCGGGGTGGGTCAGCT
>OBLS010000062.1_pt1 | contig 25814 bp, 26 predicted proteins | sample 1519901 | NCBI WGS metagenome assembly OBLS01 (sample SAMEA3113585, study PRJEB22503) | soil metagenome | reverse complement strand
TCCCGGTCGTCCGTGAGCCGGGCGGTGGCCTCCTGCTGGCGGCGGGCGGCTTCGGTGAGGAAGTGGAGGATCACCTCGAGCTGCTCGTCGGTGTAGCCGGCGTACAGCTCCTGGAGCGAGCGGACCCAGTCCCCGAACAGGGGGGCGACCCGGGCGTACAGGCGCTCGAGGTCGACCTCGACCAGGACGCTGCGCCGGTCGTCGGGGTTGGGGATGCGCCGGGCGAAGCCCTTGCGCTCCAGCCGGGTGATCAGGCCGGTGACCGACGCCGGGGCCAGCCCGGTCTGGCGGGCCAGCTCCCCGGCGGTCAGCGGCCCGGAGCGCTCCAGCAGGTCGAGGGCCTTCTCCTCGCTGGCGTTGAGCCCCTGCCGGGCGGCCACGGCGGTGTGGAACATGACCGTGGCCACGCTGGAGGCCCGGCCGGCCAGGGCCAGGCGCTCCAGCAGCTCGGCCCGGCCGCCGGGCCGGGCCGAGGCGCCGTCGGCGACCGGGGGGGTTGTCATGCCGACCAGTGTAGCGTATATTTCGTTCGACCAAACGAAATACTTGAGAGGACGGCAGGCATGAAGGCACTGATCGCCGGGGGCGGCATCGCCGGCCCGGTCACCGCCATGGCGCTCCAGCGCGCCGGCATCGACGCCGAGGTGTTCGAGGCCCACCGGCCCGGCGGCGGCGAGGCCGGCTCCTACCTCACCGTGGCCAGCAACGGCCTCGACGCCCTGCGCGCCGTCGGCGCCGACACGCCGGTGCTGGCCGCCGGCTTCCCGACCCCGACCAACGTGCTGCTGAGCGGCACCGGCCGGCGGCTGGGATCGGCCAGCAACGGCGGCCGGCTGGCCGACGGGACCGTGAGCCACACCATCAAGCGGGCCCGGCTGTACCAGGCCCTGCACGAGGAGGCGGCCGGTCGCGGCATCCGCATCGAGCACGGCAGGCGGCTGGCCGGGGCCGAGCCGGCAGCCGGCGGGGGCGTGGCCGTCAGCTTCGAGGACGGCACCCGGGCCACCGGGGACCTGCTGATCGGCGCCGACGGGGTCCACTCGCCGACCCGGCGGCTGATCGACCCGGCCGCCCCCGGCGGCCGCTACGTCGGCCTGGTCAACTTCGGCGGCTACACCCCGGCCAGCGCCGGCGCCGCCGAGCCCGGCGTCTGGCACATGATCTTCGGCCGGCGGGCGTTCTTCGGCCACGTGGCCGACCCCGCCGGGGGCACGGTCTGGTTCGCCAACGTCCCCCGCCCGGCGGTCTCGGCGGCCGAGCGGGCGGCCACCACCGACGAGCAGTGGCAGCGCCAGCTGGTGGAGCTGTTCGCCGGCGACGCCGGCCCGGCCAGCGACCTGATCGCCGGCGGCTACCTCGAGCTGGCCGGCGACAGCACCCACGACCTGCCGTCGGTGCCGGTCTGGCACCGGGGCCCGATGGTGATCGTCGGCGACGCCGCCCACGCCCCCTCGCCCACCTCGGGCCAGGGCGCCTCCATGGCCGCCGAGGACGCCGTGGTGCTGGCCAAGTGCCTGCGCGACCTGCCCGACATCCCCCAGGCGCTGGCCGCCTACGAGGGGCTGCGCCGCAAGCGGGTCGAGCGCATCGTCGCCCAGGGCGCCAGGACCGGCAGCGCCAAGACCCCCGGCCCGGTCGGCCGCGCCCTGCGCGACCTGGCCCTGCCCCTGGTCTTCAAGCTGCTGGTCACCGACCGCTCGATGGCCTGGATCCACCAGCACCACATCGACTGGGACACCCCCGTCAGCTCCCCGCCCCAGCGGGTCTGACGCCCTCGCCGAGCAGGTGGAGGGCGGTCGCGGCCTCGGCGGCGATCGCCTCCACGTCGGCGGGCTGGGCGGTGGCCCGGCGGGCGTCGTCGAGCACCAGCTGGACGTTGCGGATGCAGGCGTGGCGGCGGTCCTCGGTGGCCGAGCTGACGCCGACGTCGCGCAGGAGCACGATCAGGGCGCGGGTCAGGGCCGGCTCGGCGGCCCCGTAGCGGCGGATCTGGGCGGTCCCGAGCCGCAGGTAGTCGGCGAACTTGGGGCGGGGAACGACCACCCGCAGCTCCCCCTGGGGGTCATGGACGGTCCAGTCGCCCAGGCGCAGGCGGGCCAGGCGGCACAGCAGGACCGACAGGTGCTGGACCGCCTGGACGCCGGTGTAGGGGTCGTTGATGGCCGGCGACAGCGCCTTGTTGGCGATGTCGACCAGCCGGCGGATGCCGAAGCCGACGTCCTGCACCATCGTCCGCTCGAACCCGACCTGGACCGCGGACGCCACCGCCTCCCACAGCGAGCCGGCGCCGGGTGGCGGCTGCCCGGCCGAGCGGCGCCAGGCCCAGGCGATCGGCGTCCCGGCGACCACGTGGTCGCCGACCTGCTTGGCCAGCACGACCACCAGGTCGTGACGGACGGCCGCCCTGACCAGCGGGTCGGGGTCGACCGCCTGGACGTAGCCGGAGCGGCCCGCCGGCAGGCCGACCGCCTCCATCGGCGGCTCGGGGCACCGCTCCTCCGGCTCCCGGTAGCGGGGCTGGTGGGGGTAGACGTCGTCGATCACCGAGACGGCCTCGCGCTCGACCTGGCTCATGATGGTGTCGATCTGGATCGAGTGGGCCAGGTGGTGGATGAAGTAGATCAGCACCCCGACGCTGGCCAGGGCCAGGGCCAGCGACCCGGAGACGGCCAGGCGGGGGACGAACGCCTCCTCGCCGGAGCCCTGGACCCCGACCGTGTAGAGCCCGGCGGTCGAGTAGGCGAAGGCGCCCACGAAGATGCTCAGCACCAGCTGGGTGCCCCGGTCGCGCATGAAGTTGCGCAGCAGGCGCGGCGAGTACTGGCCGGAGGCGATCTGGAGGGCGACGATGGTCAGGGCGAACACCCGGCCGGTGACCGTGATCATGGTCGACGAGACCACGATCAGCAGCGAGCGGCGTCCTCGGCGGTGCCCTGGAAGGCCAGGGCGGCCAGGGGCGAGCCCTCCTCCATCTCGACCCGCGACAGCACCGCCCCGGCGAGGGCGAGCGTGCAGGTTCACCCTGGTCCCTACCCTGGCGGCCGGGTGGCGACGAACAGCTCGTAGCTGCCGGGCTCCAGCTCCGAGTGCTCGACCGGGACCGCCTCGGCCTGGAAGCCGGCGTCGGCCAGCAGCCGCAGCCAGGTGGCCCGCGGGAACAGGCCCTCGAGGTGGCGGTCGTGGGTGACCCGGACCGAGCCGTCGGCCTCGCGCAGCAGGTAGGCGTAGTCGACCGTGTAGGTGGTGTCGAGCGGGTCGGGGTCCCAGGTCCACTCCAGGAAGCGGGCGGCCCGCCCGTCGCCGTCGTGGCCGCCGTAGTCGGTGCCGGTGCGGAAGTTCTCCCGCAGGTGGTCGGGCGCGAACAGGGCCGCCCCGCCCGGCCGGCAGTGGGCGAACGCCGTGTCCATCACCTTCCGGAGGTCCTCCTCGGAGGTCATGTAGGCGACCGCGTCGTGGACGAACACGGCGTCGAAGACCCGGCCGAGCCGGACCGTGCGCATGTCCCCCTGGACGTGCTCGCACCCGGGGTTGAGCTCGCGGCTGACCTCGAGCATCCCGGCCGACAGGTCGACCAGGGTGAGCCGGAAACTGGCCTTGAGGTGGGAGGCGTTGTTGCCCCCGCCCGACCCCAGCTCCAGCACCGTCTCGGGGGCCCGGTCGCCGGCTGTGGCCAGCAGCCGCCGGAAGATCTCCGCCTCCTCGGCGTAGGCGGCCGGCGCCGACAGCAGCGGCCACCACCCGGCGAGCTCGCCGTACATCTTCGGCTCCATGCCCGGAGTCTAACCGCCCGTGGCCGACGGCCCGAGGGCCCGCTCCACCGCGGCCAGGGCCTCCCCCTGGAAGGCCTCGACCCGGGCCGGGTCGAGGACGTGGGAGCGGTCGCCGTGGCGGAGGGCCAGGGCCGCCTCGACGGTCGCCGGGTCGGCGGTGCGGTCGCGGGCCCAGGCGCCGGCGGCGTCCTTGGAGCACCAGACGCCCTCCTCGGCGAAGCGCCAGCCCCGGCTGGCGTTGAGCACGCTCTGCTGGAGGGCCGGCTCGTTGGCCTGGTGCCAGGCCATCGAGTCGCGCAGCGCCTCCAGCAGCCAGCGGCGGGGGATCGGGCCGATCAGCTCGCCGGGCGGCGGGCCGGCCAGGGCGCGGCCGTGGTCGCGGAGGATGGCCAGGTCGAGCAGGAACCAGTGGGCGGGCTCGTCCGCCGGGTCCAGCGACAGCCGGTAGGGCATCCGCGGCCCGACGTTGAGGTTGATCGCGAACCGTGGCGCCCGGGCCGGGGTGGCGACCGCGGCCCGGGCGTAGAGCACGAACTCCAGGCCCCGGACCGGCCAGGTCAGGGCCAGCTCGCCCAGGCGGCCGGCGATGGCCCGCCTGAGCTCGTCCGGCGGGTCGCCGGCGCAGACGGCCACCAGGTCGACGTCGCTCTGCCCGGGCACGGCCCCGCCAAGCGCCCCCGACCCGGCCAGCCAGGCGGCCACCAGGTCCTCGCCGAGCAGCTCCCGCAGGCGCAGGGTGGCGGCCCGCCCGCACTCCCGGATCCGCTCGCCCGGGCCCATCAGCGGGCCGGGTCCAGCTCGGCGGCGCCGAAGGCGTAGGTGAAGCGCCTGCACCAGATGACCACGCTGCGGTAGCGACCCAGGCGGGTCCCGGCGGCGATCTCGTAGTTCTGGTTGCCCTGGTTGGCCTTGAGGCGACCCAGGCTGAGGAACTCGTCGTCGAACCGGTCCCGCGGCCCGTCGGCGGGCGCCGCCGACAGGTACACGAACAGGTCGGGGCCGTTGCTGGTGGCCAGGTCGTCCAGTCGTAGATATCTCCGCCCCCCGTCCACCTCCAGCACGGCCACCCGTCCCGAGGTGGTGTGCCCGAGCGACCGGAAGCGCCCCGTGGCCACCGTGGCCGGCCCGCCGGACGGTGCCGGGGTCGCGGCCGGCCCTTGGGACGGGGCCGCCTGGCCGGGCAGGGCCTCGTCGACCCGCTGGTCGATGAGCAGCTTCTGCGGCTGGAACCAGGCCACCGCCCCACCGGCGGCCACGACCGCCACCACCAGCCCGAGCAGGAGCACCCTGGTCCGCCTCCGCCCTGCCACCACGATCCCCACTCCCCCCGGCCGACGCGCTCCGTCCATTGTCCCCGGGCCGCCGGGCTTCGTTACGCCAGCTCGCGGGCTGCGGCGTCGCAGCGGCCGGGTAGGCTGCGGGCATGACGCTGCACGTGACCAACGGGGACATCGTGGTCGACCTGCTGCGCCGCGCCGGCCTGGCCGACGGCGCGCTGGCCTGGGCCGACGTGCTCCACGAAGGGCCGGTGCCGGGGGGGCTGGACGACGAGGGGCTGCGCCGGGAACGGGCCGGGTTCATCGCCGGGGCCGACGGCGCGGACGCCGCCGAGGTGCTGCGGCGGTTCGAGGAGCGCGACCGGGCGCTGGCCGCCGGCAGCGGCGGGGAGTACCTGCTCTGGTTCGAGGCCGACCTGTACGACCAGCTCCAGATCGCCCAGATCGTGGCCGGGCTGCGCGAGCTCGGGGTCGCGCCCGGCCGGGTCACGCTGGTCTGCATCGGCGAGTACCCCGGCATCGCCCACTTCGGCGGGCTCGGCCAGCTGGAGCCCGGCCAGCTCCCCGGGCTGCTGGGCGCCGCCACCCGGCTGACCGCCGAGGCCCTCGACCTGGGCGCCGCCGCCTGGGCGGCCCTGCGCGCCCCCGACCCGGGCGGGCTGGGCCGGATCGCGGCCAGCCGCTCGCCCGAGCTGCGCTTCCTGGGCGAGGCCTTCGACCGCCTGGCCCGCGAATACCCCTCGACCCGGGACGGCCTGTCGCTGACCGAGCGGCGCATCCTGGCCGCCACCCCCGCCGACGGCGCCACGGCCGGGACGGTGTTCACCCGGCTGGGGGAGCGGGAGGCCCGCCCCTACCTGGCCGACCTGTTCGCCTTCCGGATCATGGACCGGCTGGCCACCGCGCGGGTCCCGCTGCTCGAGCTCGACCCGCCAGGTGACGCGGTGACCGCCGCCACCCGGCTGCGGCCGACCCCGGCCGGCACGCGGGTGCTGCGGGGCGAGGCCGACCACGTGGCCCTCAACGGCGTCGACCGCTGGGTCGGCGGCGTCCACCTCCGCGGCACCCGGCCTTCCTGGCGCTTCGACGAGGGCACCGAGTCGGTTCAGCCGGCGCCGACGTGATCAGCTGGAGCGGGTGATGTCGAGCCTGGAGGTGTGGTGCCGGAACTCCATCGGCACCAGCAGCAGCTCGGTGGCCGCGACCAGCTCGGGGAGGTAGGCGGCGCGCAGCCGGCGGTAGTCGCCCCAGGCCTGCTCGTACGGCTGGAGCGGTGCCCCGAGCCCGGCCAGGCGCTGGTAGACGGCCTGGAACGAGGCCTCGTCGGCGGGCGGACCGCCCTCGGCAGCCCGGGCCCCGATCGCCGGCAGCTGGCGGAAGTTGTGGAGCATCCTGGTGGACCGCCGCCACAGCCGCGCCGCCGGTCCCGCCTTGGGGGCGTCGACGGTGGCCAGGGTGATGGCGGCGGCGTCCATCACCACCCCGAGCGCGGTCAGCCAGTGCTGCCCGGGCTGCCGGGAGCGGAACATGGCCAGCATCGGGTAGGCGGTGTGGGTGTCGAACACGTCGTCGCACCACCGCTCCCACTCGGCGAAGGCCGCCGCCACCCCCTGGGTGCCCCCGTTGGCGAAGCCGGCCTCCAGGAACGTGATCGCCGTGGTGGGCTCGTCCGAGAGGTCGTCGAGGGCCAGGAGCTGGAGCTCCCGCCGGCTGTAGGCGCCGTACAGGGTGGGCAGGTAGCCGATCACCAGGGCCATGGTGACCAGGCCCATGAACGCCTCGACGAGGACCAGCAGGCGGGCCAGGCCGCCGGTGGGCACCAGGTCGCCGAAGCCGACGGTGAAGAACCCGACCCCGGCGAAGTAGACCGCGTCGAGGTAGCCGTCGACGCCGGTGACCGCCGAGCGGAGCCCCCACCAGACGGCGCCCCAGCCCGCGACCAGCAGCACGACCCACATGACCAGCAGGCCGAGCAGCGACAGGGGGCCGTAGACGCCGAAGAACCCCTCGCGCAGCGCCGGCTCGGCCCGCCGCCCGACGGCCCGCCAGGCGCGCCAGGTCAGGCGGTAGTAGATCGGGGTCGGCCAGTGCCGGCCGCGCCGGCGCCGGGTCGTGACCAGGGTGCTGACGGCGTCGCCGGCGGCGATGAGCACCAGAGCGAGCCCGGCCAGCACGGCCAGGACCTCGACGACGCCAAGGGTGTCCAAGTCGCCGCCAGATTCGGTGGTCAGGGCAATTTCGTCAACGTCCCACACCTTCGCCGGACATTGCGGTAGCGTCCCCCGCCGTTCGACGTGCCTTCCGTCTCCTTCCCCACGGAGGCCGCCTTGTTGTCGGCTGCCCGCACCTCCGCCGCCCTGCGGCGACCCATTGTCCTCGTGCTCGTCGCCGCCCTCCTGTCCCCGCTGCTGGTCTCGCCGGCCAGCGCCGGCCAGCAGGACCGGGCCGAGCTCTCCCAGGTCCAGCGCAAGCTCGACCGGATTCGCAAGGTCCTCGAGAACGCCAAGGCGGACGCCGCCGACCTGGCCGCCGCCCTGGAGCAGGCCGACCGCGACGTGGCCGCGGCCCAGGTCGCCCTGGCCGAGGCCCAGCGCCGCTTCCGGGCCGCCCAGGTCAAGCGCAAGCAGGCGGCCCTGGAGGCCGCCCGGGCCAAGCTCGAGGTCGAGGCCCAGCAGGCGGTGATCGACCGGCGGGCGTACGCGACCTATGTCAACAGCGGCGCCTCGGCCATGCTGACCCTGGTCGTCGACGCCGAGAGCGTCGCCGACCTGCTCGACCGCTCCAAGCTGCTCGACAACGTGGCCAAGGCGGCCAACACCGAGCTCCAGTCGCTGGTTGACGCCAAGGTGGCCGCCGACGCGGCCCGCCGCCGGGCCGTCGCCGCCGAGGAGCAGGCCGCCGCCGAGGAGGCGCGGATGCGCGAGCGGGCCGCCGAGCTGGAGGCGATCCGGGCCGCCCGGGCCGCCGCCCAGGAGGCGCTGGAGCGCAAGATCGGCTCGCTCCAGGCCCGCCAGGGCTCGCTGCGGGCCCGCTCGGGCCGGCTCATCCGCAAGATCAAGGCCGAGGAGGCAGCCCGCCGCCGCGCCATCGAGCGGGCCCGCCGGGCCCGGGCGGCCCGCCTGGCCAGGGAGCGGGCGGCGGCATCACGGCCGACGGTGATCTCCAGCGACAGCGACGGCGGGCACCTGGGCGGGCCCAACACGGCCAGCTACAACTACCTCACCCCCAACGGCAAGCGCATCTACGGGCTGGTGGTGCGGACCTTCGACGTCCACTCGATCGGGGGCTGGCGGCCGTACGGCTCGGTGCCGGGCAGCGACCACCCCCGGGGCCGGGCGATCGACGTGATGACCTGGTCCAACCGCTCCCTCGGGTGGCGGATCGCCACCTGGGCGTCAGGGAACGCCTGGGCCCTGAACGTGAAGTACGTGATCTTCAACGGCCGCATCTGGACCCGGGGCCGGGGCTGGCACGGCTACCGCCACCCCTCCGACCCCTGCAACTGCAACCCCACCCTGCGCCACGACGACCACGTGCACATCTCGGTGCTGTGATTGGCTTCCTTGCCCGGGGGTAGTCAGCCGCCCCCGATCAAGGAGGACACCCCATGTCCGAGCAGGAGGCGCAGGTCCCCGACCAGGTCGAGGGCGAGCCGGTGGTCGAGGTCCAGGAGGCGACCGACCCCCTGACCCCCGAGGAGGTCCGGGAGGCGCAGGAGTCCGACGCCGGCCAGCCCTAAGCCAGCGGCGGGACGGAAACGGGACGGGCCCGGGCGGCGCTGCCGCCCGGGCCCGTGGTCCTCGCGGGTCGCTAGATGGCGACCTTCACGACCTGCCCGGCGTCCGACAGGATGCTGTTGTTGGTGATGTAGGCGGCGCCGTGCCCGAGCACGAACCCGCCCGGGGCGTTCAGGCCCTCGCTGGCCAGCGTGGTCTGGCTGCCGTCCCGGTTGACCCTGACGAGCCGGCCGGCCGGGAGCTGGTCCGGTGGGGTGTTGAGCAGCCCCCCGGTGGCGATCTCGAGCACGTACAGGCGGCCGCGCTTGTCGAAGGCGATGTCGATGATGTTGGTGAAGCCGCCGGCGAACACCGTGGGGGCCTTGCCGGGCACGACCCGGAACACGCTGGCCCCGCCCACCGGGAACGGGAAGCCGGTCAGCTGCCCGACGTAGAAGGCGCCGTCCGGGCCCTTGACGACCGAGGTCGGCACGGCCTGGGACTCGAGCTCGGGGGGCAGGCCGGGGATGCCCGGCGGGGCCGGCACGGTCTGGGTCGGGAACACCGCGACCACGCTGATCCGGCCCTTGTGGTCGACCTTGAGCAGGTCGTTGCCGCCGGCGTCGGTCACGAACTGGGCGCCCTTGCGGACCAGCAGCCCGTTGGGGTTGCTGTCGATCGCCCCGGGCTCGCCGGGGGGAACGCCGGCGCCCTTGTCGGGGTTGTTGAGCTCCTCGAAGCGCGGGAAGTCGGCCACCGACCGGATGCCGCGCAGGTCGACCTTGAGCAGCTTGCCGAAGCGGCGGGCCGCCGGGCCGAACTGCTCGCGGCTCTCGGTGCCGCCGCCCGGGTTGCCGACCAGCAGGTAGCCGGTCCAGCCGGAGAACCCGAGGTCGACCGGGCCGGTGGCGGCCACGCCGCCCTCCTCGGCGACCGAGGGCAGGCCGCTGAGGACCCGCTGCTGGGACCGCTTGGTGATCCTGGTCACGCCGCCGCTCCGGCCGAAGCAGACGTCGGCACCCTCGGGGCCGGCCACGCACGGGCCGGCGCCGCCCGACCCGGACTCGGCCACGTACAGGGCGCCGTCGGGACCGAACCCGATCCCGCGCGGGTTGTCGAGCCCCTCGGCGACGACCTTGAGCCTGCCCGAGCCACCGGAGCCCTTGGCGGCGTCGGCCATGGCCTGCGACGGGCTCTTGGACCCGCTGGGGGCGGCCGTGGCGGCCCCCCCGAGAGCGGTGACCACGGCCAGCGCGAGCAGACCGGCGACGGCACCGGCTCGGCGTGCGGATCTGAGCATGCGGAACTCCCCCCAACTTGACGACATCCGGCCGAACCCTATCCCGGGGGGCGGCGGGGTCATAGCCGCATTTTGTGTAGTCACAGGACCGTAGTCCCATGTGGGACGCTACAGCGGTGAGGACCATCCCTGCCCAGTTGCGCCCGCGGCCGGGCGGGCGAGCGCCCTCGGCCCTGGCCGAGCTGGCCGTGGCCGCCCTCACCGTGGTCTCCGGGCTCCAGCTGCTGCGGCTGATGGTGGCGACCGTGGTCGGCGTCTACCGCGACCGGCTGGGGGCGCCCCTGACCAGCCTGGCCCTGTTCGCCCTGGCGGTGGTCGGGCTGGGGCTCCTGGCCGCCCCGGCGGCCCGGCTGCTCGGCCGGCGGCGGGCCCTGGTGGTCAGCGTGGCCGGGGTCGCCCTGGTCCGGCTGGCCCTCCAGCTGGTCCCCGACGCGGTCGCCCGCTGGCTGCTGGCCCCGGTGGGGGTGGTGCTGTTCCTCTGGTTCGTCCCCCTCTGGCTGGCCAGGGACGGCCGCGGGCTCGGGCTGGCCCTGCTGGCCGGGCTGGCCGCCGACACCGCCCTGGCCGGCCTGTTCGGCAGCTGGGACTACGCCTGGTCGATCGACGGCTGGACGGTCGCCCTGGCCGTGGCCCTGGCCGGCGCCGCCCTCTGGGCCCTGGCCGTTCTCGGCGACCCCGGCCCCGAGCCGGAGGGGCCGGCCGGGCGCGCCGGCCTGGCCGGGGTGCTGCCGCTGGCCGGGATCGGGCCGGCGCTGTTCCTGCACGCCCTGGTCTGGCAGAACCTCGGCTGGCAGGCGGTGCTCGGCGGCCGCTCCCAGGAGGCGGTGCTCCTGCTGGTGATGGTGGGCAACCTGGCCGCCCTGGCCGCCGGGACGGCCGCCGCCGCCGCCAGGGAGACCCGCTGGCCGGTCGCCGGGACGGCCGTCGGCGGGCTGGCCGTGGCCGTCGCCCTCGGGAACCAGGCCCCGGCCGCCGCCGGGATCCTCGGCCAGGTGGCCACCGCCGTCCTGCTGGTCGTCATCGTCCGGCGCTCTGCGAAGTCGGCCGGCCTCGGGCCGGTGTCGGCCGCCTGGACGGCCGGGATGGGGCTGTTCGTGCTGCTGGTCTTCGGCTACTACGCCGCCTACGACGTGGTCCTGCCGGTCGGCAACGGGCCGCTCCCGGCGCTGGCGGCCGTCCTGGTCGGGCTGGCCGCCGCCGGGGCGATGCGGTCGGGACGCGACCGGGGCCCGCGGCGCGACCCGCTGCCGGTGCTGGCCGGGGTGGTGCTGCTGGCGGCCCCGCTGTTCGTCTGGGCGACCGCCCCCGGCCCGGTCGAGGCCGCCCCCGGACCGGCCCGGCCGGTGCGGCTGATGTCCTACAACCTGCACTTCGGCTTCGACGTGCGGGGCTGGAGCGACCTGGAGGGCGTGGCCAGGGCGATCGAGGCCAGCGGGGCCGAGGTGGTCGGGCTCCAGGAGGTCTCCCGCGGCTGGTACGTCAACGGCTCCACCGACATGCTGGCCTGGCTGCAGCGACGGCTGCGGATGCCGCACGCGCGGTTCGCGGGCGCCTCCGACGCGATCTGGGGCAACGCCGTGCTGAGCCGCTACCCGATCCTGTCCGGCGAGGTGACGCGGCTGCCCCGCGAGGGCGTCCCCCTGCGCCGCAACGCCCTCGGGGTCGAGCTCGACCTCGGGGACGGGCGGCGGCTCCGGGTGGTCGTCACCCACCTCCACCACGTCGAGGGCCCCGACGGCGCCCGGGTCCGGCTGGCCCAGCTCCCGCGGCTGCTGGAGGTCGTGGTCGGCCGGGAGGCCACCGTGCTCATGGGCGACCTCAACGCCGAGCCTGGCTCGGCCGAGATCGCCCGGTTGCGGACGGCCGGCCTGACCGACGCGTTCACGGCCGCCGGCGGCCGGCCGGCCGACGAGCGCACCTGGCCGTCGGACCGGCCGGACCGGCGGATCGACTACATCTGGCTCTCGGCCGACCTGGAGGCGACCGACTTCGCCGCCACCAGCAGCACGGCCAGCGACCACCGCGGCATCGCGGTCACCGTGCGCTAGGCCTGGTCATCCTCGGGCCGGTCGCCCTCGGCCAGGATGGCGTAGAGCCGGCGGCGGGAGTCCTTCAGGATCTCCAGCGCCTTGGCCTGCTGGGCCTCGCTGCCGGCGGCGGCCACGCTCCAGGCGGCCTGGGCGATCTGGGCGATGGCGTCGCGGAGGCTCCAGGCCTCCGGGGCCACGCCCGCGGTGACCTCCTCCCACGGCGGCCGCTGGCCCTGGCGCTCGGTCTCGGCCCGCCCGGCGTCGGTGAGCGTGAACCGGCGGCGGCCCTCGCCCTCCTCACCGGTGATCAGGTCCTCGTCCTCGAGCAGCTGCAGGGTGGGATAGACCGACCCCGGGCTCGGCCGCCAGACGCCGCCGGTGCGCGTCTCCAGCTCCTGGATCATCTCGTAGCCGTGCATCGGCCGCTCGGCCAGCAGGGCCAGGATCGCGGCCCGGACGTCGCCGCGGCCGCGCCGGCCCCGCCGGCGCCCACCGAACCCCCACGGCCCCGGCGGGCCGGGGGGCCAGCCCCCGTGTGGTCCGTGTCCATGTCCGTGCATGTAGATACGTCGTCGCATCATGCATCACCTCCGAGTGTCAACGATATATCTTTGACACTCGTTGATGCAACGTCCGGTTGATGGCGTCGATGCGGGACCGGCTCGAGGGGTGGGAGCGGAGCAGGGAGGCCATGCCCCGGGGACGGGGGGCGGACTGCTCGGCCTGGAGGAACAGGAGCAGCACCTGGACGAGGCCGGCGCCGTAGCCGAGCTCGGCCGCGTGCCGGTCGGCGGCGTGCTCGCCGGCCCGCGACAGGGCCGCCGCCAGCACCTTGGCCAGGCGGACGAGCAGGGCCAGGGGCAGCCAGAGCAGGCCGAGGGCGACCACCAGGACGCTCCCGGCCAGCACCAGGACACCAAGGACGACCAGCAGCACGGCCATGCCGAGGGCGCCGTCGGCGGCCCGGCCCCCGGACACCCCGCCGGTGCGGTCGCTGAGCCGACTAAAGATTTGGGCCAGCCACCTGACCACCCGGCGGATGCCCCGCAGCAGCCGCTCGCCGGCCTCGAACGGCAGCAGGTACCACCAGCCGAGGATGATCGCCAGGGGGTGCAGCTGGCGGTGGTGGCCGACCTCGTGGGCCAGCACCGCCTCCAGCATGTCGTCGGGCAGCTCGCACGCCACCCTGGTCACGGCCAGCATGTGGCCGCCGAGGGCGAACGCGTTGACCTGCCGCTTCTCCTCGACCCGGAGCAGGTAGCGGCCGGGGTCGGTGCCGGCCCGGCGGCAGACCCGCTCCAGGGCCGGAGCGATCCGGGCCAGCTCGGCCGGGCGGGGCCGGCGCAGGCTGCGGTACAGCAGCCGGGCCAGCCCGGCCTCCACCGGCCGGACCTGGACCAGGACGGCGCTGGCCGTCCAGGCGGCGCAGGCCACGACCACCACCGTCACCGGCTCCCAGCCGGCCAGGACGGCCGCCCCGTAGGCGGGCAGGGCGACCACCACCAGCGACAGCAGCCAGATGAGGACCACGATGGCGAACATCCCGACCGAGGTCCCGCTGACACGCTGCTGCGGCGGCATGCGGCAACGATACGTAGAGTGTCGGCCAGGTGCGACGACGGGAGGACCATGCCCATCTTCCGGCTCAACCACGCCGTGCTGTACGTCCGTGACCTGGAGCGCAGCGTCGCCTTCTACCGCGACGTGCTCGGCTTCGAGGCCGTCATGCGTCTGCCCGGGGCGGCGTTCGTGCAGGCGCCCGGCTCGACCAACGACCACGACCTGGGCCTGTTCCAGATCGGTGCCGGGGCCGGCCCCTCGGAGGCCGGGCGGCGCACCGTCGGCCTCTACCACCTGGCCTGGGAGGTCGACACCCTGGCCGAGCTGGAGCGGCTGGCGGCCCGGCTGTCCGAGGCCGGCTCCCTGGCCGGCGCCTCCGACCACGGCACCACCAAGAGCCTGTACGCCAAGGACCCCGACGGCCTCGAGTTCGAGGTCGCCTGGGTGGTCCCGGCCGCCCTGCTCGACGACACCGCCCTGGCCGCCCGCGAGCGCATCGGCCCCCTCGACCTGGCCCGTGAGAAGGAGCGCTACGGCCCCGACACCAAGGGCGGCGTCGGCATCTCCATCCCGGCCTGAGACGCCGCAATACGGAAGGCCCGCCAACCTCGGCGGGCCTTCCGTATGGGGGACCTCAGGCTAGCCGTTGGGGCGGGCGTAGCCGACGATGCTGCTGCCCAGCGACTGGACGCGCACGTAGTCGCCGGTGTGGGTGGCCGAGATGCGCTGCCCGCCGCCGATGTAGATGGACACGTGCGAGATCGGGCTGTAGTAGAAGATCAGGTCGCCCGGCTGGAGCTCGCTGGCCGAGATGCGCCGGCCGACGTTGTACTGGGAGGCGCTGGAGTGGGGGAGCGAGACCCCGGCCTGCGCCCAGGCCATCAGGGTCAGCCCCGAGCAGTCGAAGCAGCCCGGTCCCGACCCGCCGTAGCAGTAGGGCTTGCCGACCTGGGCCCTGGCGTAGGCGACGGCCGCGGCGGCCGAGCCGCTGCCGCCACCGCCGCCACCCGAGGGCGGGGGAGCGACCGGGCTGGACGGGGCGCTGGGGGCCGCGGGTCGGTCGGCGGCCCGCATCCGGGCCAGCAGGGCCCGCGTCTTGTCGGCGGCCTGCTCGACCTCGGCCTTCTTGGCCGCGAGGCGCTCGACCTCGGCGGCCTGGGCCTTCTCGGCCGCGACCAGGTTGCGCCGGCGCTCGTCCAACGCCTGGCCGGCCACCCCGAGCTGGTCCATCAGGTCGCCGTCGTGCGCGGCCAGCAGGTCGAGCACCTGGACGCGGGCGATGGCGGCGGCCGGGTCGTCGGAGCCGAGCACGGCGGCCACGGCGCTGCCGGCACCCTGGGTGTAGGCGGCGGACGCCCTGGCGCCGAGGGTCGCCTGGAGCTTGCGCAGGTCGTCCTCGGCCCCGCTGGCCTCGGCGCGGAGGCCCTTGAGGGTCCGGCGGATCCCCTTCAGGGCCTCGTTGCTCTGGTTGTACTGCTCGACCAGCGCATCCGCCTCGCGGTTCTGCCGGTCGAGCTGATCCTCAAGGCGGGTGGAAGGGGCCGGGGTCGCCGACGCTGTCAGCAGTCCGGTCGACAGCACCGTCAGGGGCAACAGGAAGGCCGCGACCAGCACGCTGCGGGCAGCGTGGCGCGGCCAGCGACGGTGGGGGGTCCGTCGAGCGCCCAACGGCGGCAAGAGCCCGTCCTCCTTTCCACCCGCCTCCAGTGGCCGGACACCTGTTGGGCGCATGGAGTCGTGGGGGGCGCCCTCTCCTCCGATGGGGGTCGGAGAAGCCGTTCACGGTGAAACGTGTCCGTCCGGTGATCATTCCGTGACCAAACGGGCCGGACTGTAGCGCGCTTCTGCGGGATTCGCCAAATCCTGAGGTCATCCGCCGCGCAATCTCGCGCCAGGCTTGCCCCCGCAAGATGTAGCGCTTACAGTCCGGCCCAGCACTAGATCTTGCGTGTCCGATACCGCCGGTCCTGGGACGCAGCCCGGTCCCTGCCTCCGGAGAACTGCGGGGAAGCGCACGTGGAGAACTACGCACAGTTGCGGGGAGCGCTGCCCCCGGCAGACCCCCCGAAGTCGATGCCGGCACGGGAGCAGGACGCCGGCGCCCCCGGGCCCCTCGGGGAGCGGGAGCGGAGCGTCCTGGCCTTCGAGCGCCGGTTCTGGCGGCACGCCGGCGCCAAGGAGGAGGCCATCCGGCGCGAGCTCGGTGTCGCCCCCACCGCCTACTATCAGCTCCTCAGCCAGCTGATCGACGACCCGGCGGCCATCGCCTACGACCCCATGCTGGTCAAGCGCCTCCAGCGCCAGCGCGCCTCCCGGCACCGCCAGCGCACCCGGGATAGGCTCAGCCCACACCCGAGCGGAGGCTCCTAGGAGGGGGTTCCCGTGAAACCCGGTCCAACGGCCCGGGCGGCACTGGTATTGGTCGCGTTTCTGGCCGTGTTCACGATCGTCGACCGGATGTCGGCGCCCGACGGAGGCCGGCGGACGGCCGCGGCCCCACCGGGGTCGGCCACCCAGCAGCCGGACACCAGCGCCGCGCCGACCCCCACCAAGGCCGCCCCGCCCACGACCACCACCAGGGCCCCGACGACCACCGCCCCGCCGACCACCAAGCGGACCACCGAGCCGACCCTGCGCCCCGCCGGCGGCGTCACCGTGCAGGTCCTCAACGGCGTCTGGGTCACCGGCCTGGCCCGCCGGGTGGCCGCCCAGGTGCGCACCGCCGGCTACGACGTGGTCGCGGCCAAGACCGCCCTTGGCAGCTACTCGGTCTCCCGCGTCTACTACACCGGCGGCCACCAGGCCGACGCCGAGGCGTTCAAGGAGCGCTTCCCGGCCTTCGCCGTGGTCGAGCCGGCCCCGGCCAACCTGTCCCGCCGGGTCGCCCTCCACGTGGTCATCGGGAAGGACTACCCGGGAGTCTGACCTCTCAGGTCGTCCCGCTGGGCACGAAACCAGTCTTGAGGTGGCAGTGCGGTGGCCCCCTCGCGGAGCAGGGCGGCGCGCTTGGCCCGCTCGTCGGGCGGGAGCTCGAGGGCGGCGGCGATGGCCTCGGCCAGCTCGGCGGTGTCGAAGGGGTTGACCAGCAGGGCGCCGGGGCCGAGGTCGTCGGCCGCGCCGGCGTTGCGGGACAGGACCAGCACCAGGTCGCGGCGGCTGATGGCCGGGCCCTCCTTGGCCACCAGGTTCATGCCGTCCCAGACCGGGTTGACGATCAGCACGTCGGCGGCGGCCATGGCGGCCAGGGCCCGCGGGTAGTTGTCCCGCAGGTCCAGCAGCACCGGCTCCCAGGTGCGGGTCCGGAAGCGCTCGTTGATGGACTCGGCCATGGCCTTCACCTCGGCCGTGTAGGCCTGGTACTCGGGCAGGTCGCGCCGGGACGGATAGGTCAGGGCGTAGTGGACCACCCGCCCCCTGGCCCTGGGGTTGCGCTCCAGGAACATGCCGTAGCCCTCCAGCCCGCGCAGGATGTTCTTGGACAGCTCCAGGCGGTCGACCCGCACGATCAGCCGGCGTCCCCTGGCCAGCTCGGTCACCACCCGGTCCTGGGCGCGGGCGTCGGGCTGGGCGGCCCGCTCCTTGAGGGCCTCGCCGTCCACCCCAAGGGGATAGGTGCGCACCTGGACCGTGCGCCCGTCGCCGGCCCGCACGGTGTGGCGCTCGAAGTCGACCCCGAAGCCGGCCTCCAGGCAGCAGTGGAGGAAGTTGCGGGCCCAGCGGGGGACCAGGAAGCCGAGCAGGTCGGCCCCGAGCATCCCCTCCAGGATCGTGCCCGCGACCCGGCCCGGCAGCATCAGGAAGTAGCCGGGGTCGGCCCACGGGCAGTGGCTGAAGTGGGCGACGCGCAGGTCGGGCCGGCGCTGGCGCAGCATCGCCGGGACCAGGGCCAGGTGGTAGTCCTGGACGTACACCTCGCCTCCCTGGTCGGCCTCGTCGTCGCAGGCGCCGGCGAAGGCCCGGTTGACGCCCTCGTAGTGCTGCCAGGCGACCCGGAAGCTGCGGTCGAAGCGGGGGTGGCGGGGCACGTCGAACAGGTAGTGGTGCAGGAACCAGATGGTCCGGTTGGCCACCCGGTTGTAGTAGCTCTGGTACTCCCGGGGGTCGAAGACCAGGCTGCGCAGGCGCACCGGGCCCTGGGCGAGCTCGACCGTGCGCAGCCGCCCCGAGCGGGCGACCCGCCGGGCCGCCACCCGGTCCGCCTCGCTGATCGCCGCCGCCACCCAGGTGCCGGCCTGCCCGGCCAGGGCCGGGCCGAGGGCGGTCACCATGCCGCCGGCCCCGCGGCCCGAGGTCAGGTTGCCGTCGTCATCCACCTCGAACTGGACCGGACCGCGATTGGACGCCACCACCAACTCGGCCATCGTGGCAATACCGCCCTTCGGCGTCGCGAGGAACCCGTATGCTCTTGATGCATCCTGGCATTCCTGAACGCGACGGTCGACCGGATCCAAAGGCGGCGAGGCATGACCCAGACGGCGGGCGAGGAGGCGCGGCGGGCGCCCCTGCTGCAGCCGCCGCCCCGCCGCCCCACTCCGTACGAGCGGGTCGTGCGCATCGGCATCATGGCCTGGTGCGGCATCGGGATCATCATCCTCGGCTACCTGATGCTGCGGCTGATGGTCTACGTCAACCCGGTGGTCCCGCCGCTGCTGATCGCCGTGGCCGTCGTCTACCTGCTCAACCCGCTGGTCTCGGCCCTTGAGCGCCGGGGGATGCCGAGGGTCGCCGGGGCCGGCATCGTCTACCTGCTGTTCCTGTGCATCGTGGCCCTGGTCGTGTCGCTGCTCGTCCCGGTCGTGACCAGGCAGGTCAGCTCCGTGATCGACCACTTCCCCGACTACCTGGCCGACGGCCAGGCCCTGGTCCGCGACGTGGCCGCCCGCTTCGGCCAGGAGCCCAACTTCCGCCTCGACGCCGAGCAGGTCCGGGAGTGGCTGTCCGCGGGGGAGAACCGCCAGGCCGTCACCAGGTACCTGACCGGGCTCCGGTCGGTCACCAACTCGGTGATCAGCGGCCTGATCATCATCGTGCTCGGCCCGGTGATGGCCTTCTACCTGCTGGTCGACCTGCCCCGGCTGCGCCGGGGGGCGATGGCCCTGATCCCGCCGGGCCGCCGCGAGGAGATCCGCGGCCTGATGGACCGGGTCGGCCAGGCGGTGGGCGGCTTCTTCCGCGGCCAGCTCCTTGTCGCCCTGTTCGTCGGGGTGGCCTCCTCGATCGGCCTGTGGGCCATCGGGTTGCCGTTCTGGCTGCTGGTGGGGATTGTCGCCGGCATCTTCAACCTGGTCCCCCTGGTCGGCCCGTTCATCGGCGGCGGCCTGGCCGTGATCATCGCCCTCATCTCGGGCGAGCCCCTCACGGCCCTCTGGGCCGCCCTGGTGCTGCTGGCCGTGCAGCAGATCGACAACCACCTGATCTCGCCCAACGTGATGGGCCGCACCGTCCAGCTCCACCCCGTGGTCGTCATGCTCGCCCTGCTCGTGGGGGCCAGCTTCGCCGGCCTGTTCGGCATGCTGGTGATCGTCCCCCTGGTCGCCGTGGCCAAGATCGTCTTCCTGTTCATCTGGTCCAAGTACGTCGACTACGGCGACGAGCTCACCCAGGGCGACACCAACTAGGGCATCCGCTCCAGCAGGGCGGTGACGGCCTCGGCCCAGCCCTGGCCGGCGGGCGAGGGGGTGACGACCACCGGGGTGGCGGGGTCGGCCAGGTCGGCCGCCCAGGCGCCGTTGGCGACCAGGAACATGGCCCCGGCCACGCCGGCCAGCTGGAGGTCGGCCGGGCTGTCGCCGATGGCGGCGACCTGGGGCGGGTCGAGGCCGCGGCCGGCCAGGTAGGCGGCGGCGGTGCCGGCCTTGCTGACCCCCGCGGGGAGCAGGTGGTAGGCGTGGGCCGGTCCCGGGCCGAGGTGGGGGTAGGCGCCGCGCAGGCGGCCGTTGTCGAGCAGCCGGGCCCAGCCCAGCCCGCGGCCGGCCAGCAGGGCGTCGGCCTCGGCCACCTCGGCCTGCCCGCGGAGCAGGAAGGTGCCCCGCCGGCCCAGGTGCCAGGGGGTATGGGGCTCGAGGCCGGGGAGGGACTCCAGCAGCACGGCCAGGGCGCCCGACCGCTCCAGGGCCTCGGCCGGGCAGGCGCCCAGGTCGCGCGGGGCATCGCCCCAGACCAGCTCCTCCTCCCGGCCCCGGACCAGCACCGTGCCCAGCTCGGCGACGGCGTCGCGGGTCCCGAGCAGGCGCCCCGTCTCCCGGAGCTGGGCGGCCGTCCGCCCCGAGACCAGCACCACCTCGAGGCCGGCCAGGTGGGCGGCGACCAGGGCCTCGGCCGCGACCAGGGTCGGCTTCCCCTCCAGGTCGGCCAGCAGCGACCCGTCCCGTCCGACCAGGGTCCCGTCGACGTCGGAGAGCAGCAGCGCCGGGGCGAGCCGTTCCAGCACCGGCCCGGCGTCGGCCAGGGCCAGGCCGGGCACGCTAGCCGTCCGCGGCGACAGGGTCGGCCCGCCGCCGCCGGTAGTCGTCGACGGTCACGATGGGCGGGCGGCGGGAGGTGACGATCTCGCGCGGCTCGGGCCGGTACTCGAACAGCTCGTTGGAGAACTGGACCAGGGTGGTGGCGAAGTTGCCCGGCGCCGAGCGGCCCTCCTCGGCCAGGCGCAGGAAGGCGGCCTGGAGGATCCCGAAGCTCATCCGGCCCAGCGCCTGCATGTCCTGGTTGCGGTGGACGCGCCGGTCCAGGTCGACCTGGGCGATGGCGTCGACCCCGAAGCGGGCCGCGATGTCGACCAGCAGGCCCAGCTCGACCCCGTAGCCGGAGAAGAACGGCACCTGCTCGAGGGTCTGGCGGCGCCCGGCGTACTCGCCCGACAGCGGCTGGACGATGCCGGCCAGCTCCGGCCAGAGCAGGTTGATGAGCGGGCGGGCCAGCAGCTCGGTGACCCGGCCGCCGCCGGTGGCCCGCAGGGCGTTGCGCTCGCGGATCGGCCGCTCGTAGAACGCCTTCACGTACTGGATCTCGGGGTCCTCGAGCAGCGGGCCGAGCAGCCCGTAGACGAAGCGGGCGTGGAAGTTGCGGATGTCGGCGTCGACGAAGCAGATCAGGTCGCCCTTGCAGACGTGCAGGCTCTTCCAGAGGGCCTCGCCCTTGCCCGACCCCGGGCCCTCGCCGGGCAGGACGTCGTGCTCGTAGAACACCGCCGCCCCCTCGGCCTCCGCGATGGCCGCGGTGTCGTCGGCCGAACCGGCGTCCATGACCACGATCTCGTCGACCAGCCGGGCCCGCTCGACCAGGTTGCGGCGCAGGTGCTTGACGATGCCGCCGACGGTCGCGGCCTCGTCGCGGGTCGGCAGGCAGACCGAGACGGTCAGCCCGAGCCGCTCCTTGGCCTCGCGCAGCTTGGCCGGCGGCGCGAACTGGCTGTGATGGAAGGTCCGGTTGCCGAACCACTCCCAGGTGTCGATGTCGGTCATCCGTTCTCCCGGTCCCGGCCCCCCAGGGGATCATGCCCCTCCGGTGTTGCAGCCAAGCAGCGTGCCAGGGCAAGCTGGGTACCACAACTTCATACCTCAGGCGACGCATCCAGAGGGGCGGAGGGACCGGCCCGACGAAGCCCCGGCAACCTCCTCCGGACGAGGAAGGTGCCACTTCCGGCCTCGCCATCGTGGCGAGGGAAGATGCGCCGAGCGGTTGACCGACCGCGGCGCGACGTCGCCCCACGCCGAGCCCCGGAGGTCGACGACCGCCATGACCGACCAAACCCTCGAGTACGTGGTCCTGCGCTGCCGCGGCTGCCAGACCGCCTACCCGGCCGCCCTCGAGTACGCCTGCTCGCGCTGCCTGGGCCCGCTCGACCCCGAGTACGACGCCGAGGAGGTCGCCAAGCGCCTCAGCCGGGACGGCATCGAGGCCGGGCCGCGCTCGATCTGGCGCTACGCGCCCCTGCTCCCGGCCAGCCCCGGCCCCGGCGACCTCGCCCCCGGGCTGACCCCGCTGGTGCCGGCGCCCCGGCTGGCCGAGGCCCTTGGCGTGCCCGGCCCGCTGCTGCTCAAGGACGACACCCGCAACCCCACCAACTCCTTCAAGGACCGGGTGGTGGCCGTGGCCGTGGCCAGGGCCCGGGCGTTCGGCCTGTCCACGGTGGCCTGCGCCTCGACCGGCAACCTGGCCGGGGCGACCGCGGCCGCCGCCGCCGCCCAGGGGCTGGAGTGCGTGGTCGTGATCCCGGCCGACCTGGAGGCCGGCAAGGTCGCCTCGGCGGCCGCCTTCGGCGCCACCGTCGTCGCCGTCGAGGGCTCCTACGACCAGGCCAACCGGCTCTCGATGCAGGCCGTCGAGGCCTTCGGCTGGGGCTTCGTCAACGTGAACCTGCGCCCCTGGTACGCCGAGGGCTCCAAGACCGTCGGCCTCGAGGTGGCCGAGCAGCTCGGCTGGTCGCTGCCCGAGCACGTGGTCGTCCCGATCGCCTCCGGCGCCCTGCTGACCAAGGTCCACCAGGGCTTCGGCGTCCTGGCCGACCACGGCCTGGTCGAGCGGACCCCGGCCAAGGTCCACGGCGCCCAGTCGGTCGGCTGCAGCCCGGTGGCGGCCGCCTTCGCCGCCGGGGTCGACGAGGTCACCCCGGTGCGCCCCAGCGGCATCGTCAAGTCGCTGGCCATCGGCGACCCGGCCGACGGGGCCGAGGCCCTGGCCACGGTCCGCGGCACGGGCGGCCGGGTCGAGGCGGTGGACGACAGCGAGGTGGTGGAGGCGATCGAGCTGCTGGCCCGCACCACCGGCGTGTTCGGCGAGACCGCCGCCGGGGTGACCGTGGCCACCGTCGGCCGCCTGGCCGCCCGGGGCGAGTTCCGCCCCGGCGAGCGGGTCGTCGCCCTGATCACCGGCCACGGCCTCAAGACCCGCGAGGTCCTCGACGGCCGCGCCGGGGCCACCGTCACCGTCCGCCCCAACATCGACGCCCTCTCGGAGGCCCTGGAGCCGCTCCGCCCCGGCCTGGCCGTGCCCGGCTAGCCAGCCGCGGTCCCGCCTGCGCTGAAGCCCGCGATCACGGTGACGAGCGCCTGCCGCCAGGCTTCTTCCTCGCTGCCAGCAGGCAGGTTCGGTAGCACGGCACCGCGCAGCTCGGCGTTGGCGAGCCCCTCGAGCATGGCGTTGAACTCCACCGCCGCCTGCTGCACCGACTTGCGGCCCAGCAGACCGGCCTCCTGGAGTGGCTCGACCCTGCTCACGAGACCGGCGAAGGCCGGGTACGGGCCGCCGTGACTTCGGGACCGGCGCGGAAGCCGGGGACGACCCGCTGGAAGGCGATGCGGTACAGGGCGGGATGGTCGAGGACCAGCGAGCGGAAGACCGGAACACCGACCGCCACGAGATCGGCCACCGGGTCACTGGTCGTGTCGAGCGCCGCGATGTTGTCGGCAAGGAACTCGAACGCGCTCTCGGCCAACGCGTCGATGAGCAGGCCTTCCTTCGAACCGAAGAGGCTGTAGACGGCCCGCGTGGTGGTGCCGACCTCCGCCGCGACGGCTCGCACCGAGAACGCTCCGGGCCCACCCTCGGCGACGAGGCGTTCGGCGGCCAGCCGGAGCGCGGTTCGCGTCGTCTCGTTGTGCTCGCGCGGTCTTCCCACCTTGACATCCTATCGGAACATGTTACGTTACAGGTTACGTAACATGTCACGTAACGGTCGACGCGGAGGAGCGAGCCGTGAACACGTCCAACACCTCAGCAACAGTGCCGTCCTTCGAGGCCTACGCGGGCACCGGGCCCGAGAACTACGAGCGGTACTTCGTTCCGGCGATCGGCCAGCCCCTCGCCACCGCTCTGGTCGACGTCGCTTCGGTTCGGCCCGGTCAGCGAGTGCTGGACGTCGCGTGCGGGACGGGAATCGCGGCCAGGGTTGCCGCCGAGCGTGTCGGGCGCGACGGCGTGGTCGCCGGCGCCGACCTCAACCCCGGGATGCTGGCGGTCGCGCGGTCCTCGCCGGCCGGTGGGGTGCCGATCGAGTGGCACGAGGCAGCCGCTGACGCGCTCCCGTTCCCCGACGGCGCCTTCGACCTGGTGCTGTGCCAGCTCGGGCTGCAGTTCTTCCCCGACCGCCTGGGAGCCCTGCGCGACATGCGACGGGTCCTGGCGCCGTCGGGCCGGGCGCTGGTGCTCGTCCCCGGGCCCGCACCCGAGATCTTCGTCATCCTGGAGGAGGCCCTGGCGAGTCACTTCACCCCCGAAGTCGCCGCGTTCGTGCGGGTCGTCTTCTCGCTCTACGACCCTGACGAGCTGCGCGGCCTCGTGGCCGACGCCGGCTTCCGCCGACCCGACGCGCGCGCCCACACCAAGACGCTCCACCTGCCGTCGCCGGAGGAGTTCCTGTGGCAGTACGTGTACTCAACGCCGCTGGCGACCGCGGCCGCAGACCTCGATGACCAAGCTCGCGCCGCGGTCACGCGTGACGTCGTCGCCTCGTGGCGACCGTTCACGCGGCAAGGCAAGTTGGTTCTCGAGCTCGGCTTCAGCGTCGCTTCGGGCGAGACCTAGGTACCCGTCGCGCTAGATCGGCTTCTCCTGCCCTGTCAGAGCCAGCCAGCGGCGGAAGATCTCCAGCCCGTCGGGGCAGAACGGCCAGGTGTCCAGCCGGGTCAGCAGCTCGTCCAGGGTGAGGAAGGCGCCCCAGGCGATCTCGCTGGCCTGGGGCCGGACGGGGCCGTCCCAGGTGACCTCGAACAGGGCGCTCCAGCTCGGGTTCTCCTGGCCGCGGTAGCGGTGCCGGAACAGGAACCGCGGCTCCGGCCCGACCACGCCCAGCTCCTCGGCCAGCTCGCGCCGGGCCGCCTCCAGATAGGTCTCGCCGGCGGCCAGGACCCCGCCGGCGGCGGTGTCGTACATCCCCGGGTAGACGTCCTTGTCGTCGGTGCGCCGGTGCACGTACAGCCGCCCGGCCGGATCGCGGCAGAGCACCGAGGAGAACCGGTGCAGCAGCTTGCGGGCCCGGACCTCGCGCCTGGTGGCCTGGCCGACCACCCGGTCCTGCTCGTCGACCACGTCCAGCAGCTCGTCGCCAGGGTCGATGCCGTCCACCTTTCCGGGTCGTGAGGGGAGATACTTCCCGAAGGGTACGGCGAAAAGCGTAAGGCCGCGCCCACCTCGGGGCTCATGGAGTGGAACGGCCCGTGCCCGGGCCCATGGCTTAGGGTTGGTGGGTGACCGCCGGGAGCGGCGCGCAACTGTCCCTGGCTGCACGAAAGGCTTGACGCCGCATGCGGCGCCCGATGCATGACCGCTGTTCTGGAGGGGAATGGACGTCCGACCTCGACCCGACGCGCGCGACGACGCCGAGCTCGTGCGGGCGGCGACGGCCGGTGACCGCGGTGCCTTCGCCGCGATCTACGACCGCTACGCCGACCGCCTGCACGACTTCTGCTGGTCGGTGCTGCGCGACCGCGACGAGGCGGCCGACGCCACCCAGGACGCGTTCCTGGTCGCGGCCGAGCGCCTCGGCCAGCTCCGCGACCCGGAGCGCCTGCGCCCCTGGCTGTACGCGGTCGCCCGCAGCCAGGCCCTCCGCCGGGTCCGGGCCCGATCGCGCGTCGCTCCCGAGGAGGACATGACCGACCTGCCCGACACCGCCACCGGCCCCGAGCAGTCCGCCCACCAGGCCGACCTCCGCGACCTGGTCTGGAACGCCGCCGCCGGCCTGTCCGAACGCGACCGCGCCCTGCTCGACCTCCACCTCCGCCACGGCCTCGAGGGCGCCGACCTCGGCCAGGCAATCGGCGTCGAGCCGGCCCACGTCTACGTCCTCCTCACCCGCCTCCGCGACCAGGTCGAACGCTCCCTGGGGGCGTTGCTGGTGGCCCGCCTGGGCCGCGACGACTGCCCCGACCTGTCCCGCGTGCTGGCCGACTGGGACGGCCGCTTCTCCCCGCTGATCCGCAAGCGGGTCGCCCGCCACGTCGACAGCTGCGAGGTCTGCGCCGCCGCCCGCCGCAAGCTCGCCAGCCCCCTGGCCCTGCTGGCGGCCGTCCCCCCGATGCCGGCCCCCGCGTACCTCCGGGGCCGGGTGCTGGAGCGCGTCCAGTTCACGGCTGGGTCGGGATCGGGCGGTGAAGGGTCGGAAGGCGGTGGGTCGGGCGCGCCCCAACCCCAGAGCCGGATGGCCGGCCCCCCGGAGGGGGAGA
>OBLS010000061.1_pt1 | contig 25868 bp, 23 predicted proteins | sample 1519901 | NCBI WGS metagenome assembly OBLS01 (sample SAMEA3113585, study PRJEB22503) | soil metagenome | reverse complement strand
GAATTCTAATATATGCATGCTGAACTGGCGTTCAGAAGGTCTCGACTTTGTGCGAAAAAACAATCCGTCATCCCTTTTTTCTTGGCCTTTCTCAGTGCTAGAAGTTGAACGGAGAAAACGGCTTGAAGTAGGCAGCTAATGCCAGGTGATACTGGGAGATCTAGCGAGAGGACAGGGAAGTTCAATTTCCTGAGCTTTTGAAGGAATTCATTCTCAGGTGTGGCTTCTGAATATATTTCATTCAGAATTATGATTGTATCATCTTTTTTTATACTAAACAAAGGGGCATGACAGTACTCCTGAATCGAATAAGGAAATGATCTAACACCCAAGACCTCATTCATTTTCAGAGAACCGTACCACGCAATGGGATACAAAGGTCCCTCGGCTAAGTATAGAATCGATGACGGCGTATCGGAAATCTGGTCCAATATGCTGTTGACCGTGGTCTTCGCGACCTCGAGGGCACCTTGCAAATCTTTTGGGCTAACAGTTATTCTAGTTACCAAAGATACGCATGCAAGCAAGGTAGAAAGAAAACTGATTGATCCGCTTGTTGGGACCCCCGAATCGCTGTAATCTACCCGTACAACTCGATCACATAGCCGGGCCAGCTCACTGTAAGAATTGGCAGTTATCGCAGTGGTTTTGATATTTCTTTTTTTTGCTGCTTTTGCTGCAGCTATGTTTTGAGCAGTTCTACCGGAAATCGAAACAACATACAATTCTTTGCCTTCTAAGATATCGTTGTTAAGAATTAGCTCTGATGGAAAGCAACAAACGGTTCTGCGGTTTGATAGATAGCTTGCAATAGATGCAGCAACATACGAGTCTCCAGAACCTGTCATAACACACTTCGTCGGATCCACCCGCTCAGGCAATTCTAGTTTGAGTAACAATGTCGATTGAGACTCGATTTCGTGCTCCATTGCTTCAACAGATTTTGGTTGGGCCATGTTTTGGACTCTATAGCAAGACTCACCTAATTTGTATGCAGCGACAAGCGCGGCGTTTTCCAACGCGTCGAGGAATTTTCGGTAAGCTTTACGTTTCATTTCTGTTATAAAGAGCTCCACGTTGGAGCTAGCATATCAAGAGCAAATTCTGGCTCGAATGTCTCCGTCAGCCAACATAGTATACTTATATATGTTCGTTTTATTGAGGTATCCTATGCACAACAGCGTTAGGGATTTCATTCCATTGATGATTAGTTTCTATTGTGAGCAAATATGTTTTTCTGAATAGGAGCGACTGAATTGTCATCAGAAAAGAAAATACTAAAGATTACTGATCATATATATCAACCAAAGCATGAGGTTCTTCCTAAGACTCATGCAGAAGAGGTGTTGAGAAAATTCAATACAAAACCAGGACAATTGCCGTATATTTTGCAGAGCGATAAAGGTATTGAAGACCTTGAACCAAGGCCAGGAGATATCATTAAAATTACTCGCAAGAGTCCAACGTCGGGTGAAAGTGTATATTACCGATACGTTGTAGAAGGTTGACTTCTAACTATGGAGAAACTTGTCAATGTGGCCCTTAATTAACGATATTTTGCGAAGAGAAGGTGTTGCAAGGCAGCACCTAAACTCCTATAATGAGTTTATGGAACGAGGGCTCCAAAGCATCATAGATGAGGTAGGAGAGATCGAAATAGAAACCGCAGAATACCCTTACAAGATAAAATTAGGCAAGATCAAACTGCAGCAACCTAGGATAATGGAACTGGATGGTTCTATTACTCACGTAGCACCGGTGGAAGCAAGATTACGGAACTTGACGTATGCTTCACCAGTCATGTTAGAATGCAGCATAGTTGAAGACGGTAAAATTTTAGAATCCAGGTTTATCCACGTTGGGGACATGCCTGTCATGGCCAAGTCTAATGCTTGCATTTTACACAACCTGGTTGAGCCCAAGCTCATAGAACTTGGAGAAGATCCAAGGGATCCAGGTGGCTATTTTGTTATTAATGGCTCTGAGCGTGTCATCGTGGGGCTAGAGGATCTCTCGTATAATAAAATTATTGTGGACGTGGAGGAAACCACAGGAGCACTACTTTACAAGGCGAAAGTGTATTCTTCGATAGTCGGGTATAGAGCGAAGCTTGAGTTGATAATGCGCCCTGACGGTTCAGTCGTTGCCAAAATTCCAGGATCTCCGGTGGATATACCATTAATAACCCTAGTACGAGCGCTGGGTCTTGAGTCTGATAGGGACATCGCCAATGCTGTTTCTTTAAATGAAGCAATACAGGATGAACTGGAACCTTCATTTGAGAAGATAGGAGAGATTACTACGAGTCGTGACTCGATAGTCTATATCAGCAAAAGAATTGCTCCAGGGATGCTAGAAGAGTTTCAAATAAAAAGGGCAGAAACCCTGCTTGACTGGGGTCTTCTCCCTCATCTAGGGAAAAATCCTGACAACAGACATGAGAAGGCCTTGTTTCTTGGAGAAGCCACTAGCAAGTTAATTGAGCTTAAGCTGGGATGGATAGATACTGACGACAAAGACCACTACGGAAATAAAGTCATAAAATTCGCCGGGCAAATGCTCGCCGATCTTTTTAGAACTGCGTTCAGAAATCTTATTAGGGATATGAAATATCAATTAGAAAGGTCTGGCCAGAAACGGGGAATAAATGCAGTAGCGGCGGCAGTTAGACCCGGTATCATATCCGATAAGCTGAACAATGCGATAGCAACAGGTAACTGGGGAAGGGGCAGAGTTGGTGTAACCCAATTGTTAGACAGGACTAACTACATGTCGACTATTAGCCATCTAAGAAGAATACAATCTCCACTGAGCAGGAGTCAGCCTAACTTTGAAGCCAGGGATCTCCATGCCACTCACTTTGGGAGAATTTGTCCAGCAGAAACCCCTGAGGGCTCGAACTGTGGTCTCGTAAAGAACTTGGCGCTATCGGCGATAATTTCTGTGAGCGTTCCGTCGGCGGAAATCATAGAAAAGATGTATGAGCTGGGAGTGCAACACGTTGACGAAGCAAATGAAAATCTCAGAAGGAAAGGGGCTAGAGTCTTTGTGGATGGAAAGCTGATCGGTTATGCTGAAAATGGACGAAGCACATCAGACACATTGAGGAACCTCAGACGATCGGGGAAGATACACCCACATGTGGGTGTATATTTTTACTCTTCTGGGAATCCCAACGCTACAAATAGGCTTTACATTAGTTGCAATGCGGGCCGAGTTCTTCGACCGCTGGCTATTGTTGGAGAAGGAAAAAATCTAGCGACCAGTGAGATAATTGAAAAGATTAGTAAAAAATTTCTCTCATGGTCCGACCTTCTATACATGGGAATAATGGAGCTTGTGGATGCTAATGAAGAAGAGAATTGTTATATTTCGATGGATGTACATAAGCTTGAAAGTAACAATACTCATTTAGAGATCTTTCCGTCGGCAATTCTTGGTGTCGGGGCTTCTATTATCCCATATCCTGAGCATAATCAGTCACCAAGAAACACCTATGAAAGTGCAATGGCCAAACAAAGTCTTGGCTTTTCAACTCCTTTGATGAACGCAAGCACTTATGTTCGTCAGCATTTCATGCTTTATCCTCAAACTCCTACGGTGAGTACCAAGGCGATTAGTCTGCTTGGACTGGATGACCGCCCTACAGGTCAAAACTGTGTCGTAGCGGTGTTACCGTTTGAGGGTTACAATATTGAAGATGCAATCGTTTTCAATAAGTCCTCTGTTGAAAGAGGTCTCGGACGAACATTCTTCTATAGGGTATATGAAGCGGAGGCAAAGCAATATCCAGGAGGGATGAAAGACAGTTTTGAACTTCCTGAATCTGATACGAATATCAGGGGGTACAGAGGAGAAAAAGCATACAGGCTCCTAGAGCATGATGGCGCTATCATGCATGAATCCGTTGTCACGGGCGGAGACATACTCATTGGCAGAACTTCACCTCCTAGATTTATGGAGGAATATAAAGAGTTTGAAGTCAAAGGTCCTTACAGAAGGGACACGTCTATAGGTGTTAGACCCTCAGAAAATGGCGTTGTCGATACCGTTATAATGACTCAATCTGTTGAAGGGGGCAAAATGTACAAGATAAGGGTGCGAGATATGAGGGTGCCCGAAATAGGCGACAAGTTTGCTTCAAGACACGGTCAGAAGGGCGTGATCGGCATGTTAGTCAACCAAGAGGACCTTCCTTATTCGGAAGACGGGGTTGTTCCGGACATAATGATAAATCCTCATGCCTTTCCCTCCAGGATGACAGTAGGGCAGTTTATGGAGTCACTAGGAGGGAAAGCTGCTTCTCTTCGCGGAACAATTGTTGATGGCTCAGCTTTTCTTGGAGAAAAGTTCGACAGTATAAAGGATATCCTAGAAAAACATGGCTTCAAACACAGTGGCAAAGAGACAATGTACGATGGACGTACAGGAAAGAAATTCCCAGCCGACGTGTATATGGGCATCGTTTATTACCAGAAGCTACACCACATGGTGGCTGACAAGATTCACAGTAGAGCCAGGGGACAAGTCCAAATGCTCACAAAACAGCCCACAGAAGGAAGAGCTAGAGGAGGAGGACTGAGATTTGGTGAAATGGAACGGGACTGCTTGATAGCATACGGCGCTTCTATGATGCTCAAAGACAGATTACTGGAGGAGTCCGATAAAGCTGAAATAAATGTTTGTGAGAGGTGTGGGCTGTTGTCCTACTATGATGTCAAGCAACGAAGATTCATATGCAGGGTCTGCGGCGAAAAGTCCAAGATTTCATCGGTAGTAATTGCTTATGCGTTCAAGCTCCTGTTGCAAGAAATGATGAGTCTCAATGTTGCTCCGCGGTTGTTGGCTCGGGAGAAAGTATAGGGGCTGACTGACTAGCATGGAAGAACCAGTAAAAATACTCGGTGGTATAAAGTTCAGCATCTGGTCGCCAGTTGAGGTCCGTAAATTCAGTGTTGCTGAAGTCACTGCTCCTGAAACATACGACGAGGACGGAATGCCTGTTCAGGGCGGACTAATGGATAACCGCCTCGGCACGCTAGAACCTGGCCAGAAGTGTGCAACTTGCGGTAACACATCTGCGAGATGTCCTGGACATTTTGGTCATATCGAGTTAGCAGAACCGGTATTGCATATCGCTTTCATCGATGACATACATAAGCTCCTTTTGATCACCTGCAGAAGCTGCAATAAGATCAAATTGCATCCAGAAGAGCTTGCAAAGTACAAGAATATTCGCGATGCAAAGGCCGCCTATGCTGTAATAACCCTAGAGAATATCAAGGAGGAAATAATAGAAAAGGCCAAAAAAGTCAAGGTCTGTCCGCATTGCGAAAAAGAGCAGTACGATCTAATTTTTACCAAGCCTACAATATTCGTAGAAAAGACGGAAGCGGGGGAAAACAGGCTATTGCCCATAACCATAAGGGAACGCTTGGTCCACATTCCCGATGCAGATCTTATTTTGCTGGGTTATGATCCCTCTACGGCGAGGCCAGAATGGTTTGTATTGCAAGTCCTGCCAGTCCCTCCGGTCACAGTCCGACCCTCAATTATTCTAGAGACAGGTATCCGATCTGAGGATGACCTGACTCATAAGCTTGTAGACATAATACGCGTTAATCAAAGGCTTAAGGAAAGCAAGGAGGCCGGAACGCCTCCTCTTATTGTTCAAGATCTGGTTGATCTGCTTCAGTATCACGTAACTACATACTTCGATAATGAAGTATCTGGAATTCCTCAGGCTCATCACAGGTCTGGAAGACCTCTCAAAACGCTAACCCAAAGGCTAAAGGGTAAAGAAGGCAGGTTCAGGGGGTCACTCTCGGGCAAAAGAGTCGACTTCTCCAGCAGGACCGTAATTTCACCGGATCCGAACCTTGCTATATCCAACGTTGGCGTGCCGGTAGATGTAGCCAAGAAGCTCACCATTCCAGAAACTATCTCACAGTGGAATATCGGAAGGCTGAGGGAACATGTGGTTAACGGTCCAAACACTTATCCTGGTGCTAACTACATTATTCGGCCTGATGGGGTCAAAATAAGGCTGGACTATGTCAACGACAGAAGAGTGTTAGCAGATTCAATTGCACCCGGTTTCATGGTAGAGCGACACCTTTCGGATGGAGATATCGTCATCTTCAATAGACAGCCCTCTTTGCACAGGATGTCAATTATGGCTCACTACGTTAGGGTCTTGCCTTATCGAACGTTTCGACTGCATCCTGCTGTATGTCCTCCATACAACGCAGATTTTGATGGGGATGAGATGAACTTGCACGTGCCCCAAAGCGAAGAAGCCCGAGCGGAGGCGGCATTGCTTATGCGTGTCCAAGATCAGCTTGTCTCGCCAAGATATGGGGGGCCAATAATTGGTGGAATAAGAGATTTCATAACAGGAGCTTTTATTCTCACAAGGGACGACACTACGCTGAGCAGAGAAGAGTTTGCCAACCTTGCGCTTATCGGGGGTTACAAGGGTAATTTGCCCGAGCCTGACATAAACCATAATGGGACAATGCTTTATTCTGGCAAGCAACTTTTCTCTCTATTCTTGCCAAGCGACTTCAACTTTATAATAACATCCAAATGGACGAAGGCTACGAAGAAGGAGGGCAGAGACGTAGTTATAAAGGCTGGACGACTAACAAGTGGAGTAATTGACAAGGCCTCAATAGGGGCAGAAGAGCCAGACAGTGTACTCCACAGGATAGTAAAGGATTATGGCAACGACCGGGCAGGAAAATTCCTAGATTCGATACTCGTAATGCTTAAGACATTCATAACTCACCGAGGTTTTACCTATGGGTATTCAGACCTATGGCTAAGCGAAGAAACTAGAAAGGAGATAAATAACGTAATTGAAAAGGCATACGACAAAGTATATGATTTGATAAAGCAGTACAACGAGGGGAGCTTGCCTCTTACTAGGGGACTCGCCCCCGAGGAGGCATTAGAACTCTATGTTGTCAATGAGTTGTCTAGGGCAAGAGATAGAGCAGGCAGGACTGCCGACAGAGCTTTTCCTGATGATAATTCTGGGATAATTATGGCCTCGACCGGTGCACGAGGTTCAACTCTGAATATTGGACAAATGACAGCTGCTCTTGGACAACAATCCATTAGAGGAAAACGTATACAAAAAGGCTACCACAACAGATCATTACCGCACTTCAAGAGAAATGATGCCAACCCAGATTCAAAGGGCTTTATCAAGTCAAATTATAGAGACGGTCTAAGCCCTCTGGAATTCTTCTTCCATGCGATGGGTGGAAGAGAAGGTCTTGTGGATACTGCAGTAAGAACCCAGCAGTCAGGATATATGCAGAGACGACTCATAAATGCCTTGGAACACTTGAAAATTGAATATGACCATACTGTGCGCGACCCCCACGGGAACATTATTCAGTATTTGTACGGTGAGGATGGCGTTGATCCTGCAAAGAGTGATCACGGGGAAGCTGTTAATATATCACGTCTAATTGAGAGTGAGTCAGTAGTCGACGAAGGAAAAAAGGCAAGCGATGTTGAAATTGAAAATATCTTGTCGAAACGTGCAGACGACCTGAACCCTAAGGTAAAGAAGCACTTGGTAAGCGCTTTCGCACATAATAGGTTGAGCAAAAATGGAATTGAGAAGGTGCTAAGGAAGACGATTGACTTGATACAGCGTGCGCTTGCAGAACCTGGCGAAGCCGTTGGGGTTGTCACAGCGCAATCTATTGGAGAACCTGGAACGCAAATGACTCTTAGAACTTTCCACTTCGCAGGAGTCAAAGAAAGAAATGTTACGCTTGGACTTCCAAGACTTATCGAATTAGTGGATGCACGCAAGAAACCAGTTACCCCAACAATGGACATTTACTTGGATAAGGAACATAGAGTCTCTAGAGAAAAAGCCCTTGAAGTTGCACAGCAAATAATATTTACGAAGGTAGGGGACTTGATTCTAAAAACAGATACAGACTATACTGGAGTTATAAGCTTTCATTTGTCTGAGGAAAAACTTAATGAGAGAGGCTGCAATTTCAAAGACGTTTATGAAGTGCTGAAAGGTTCCAAGAAGAAATATGACATCTCAATGAATGAGAAGAAGTACTTCATAAAGGTGACGATGCCTGAGGAGTCTGATGCACAACTCATTTTGACTCTCAAGAATAAGCTGTTAAACGCTAGAGTAAAGGGTGTCCCGGACATTGAAAGAGTCACAATAGTAAAACAAGATGAAGAATGGATAATCCAGACGGCAGGATCAAACCTTGCGAAAGTTCTCTCGATTGACGGTGTTGATACTTCGAGGTCTACCACGAACAACGTATATGAAATTTGGCAGACCTTGGGTATAGAGGCAGCTCGTACGGCTCTTATTAAAGAAATTACTAATACGTTAGAAGAGCAAGGGCTTGAAGTTGACACTCGCCACATCATGCTTGTCGCGGATCTGATGACGTCAAAGGGCCATCTACAGCAGATAGGGCGGCACGGTATAGCAGGAACCAAGACATCCGTACTTGCGAGGGCGGCTTTTGAGATAACGGTCCCAACAATAGCCAGGGCTTCGCTAGAAGGTCAGGTTGAAGCATTGAAAGGCGTAACAGAAAACGTAATAGTCGGAGCTACAGTACCAGTCGGAACAGGCATGGTTGACTTGTATATGAGTGTGAAAGAAGAAAATGGTAAAGAGAATAGAAAAGATAACTAGAGAAGCAATTTCGTCTAACAAATACAAAGCCGGATCTAAAGAGGTCATGAAATCCATAAAAGGTTCAAAGCTTGTTATTATATCTGAATCTATGGATAAGAAACTGAAGGATAAGTTAGAAAACCAGGCCTCTACTTCAAAGGTTCCAATATATCATTTTAGAGGTAATTCACTACAGCTTGCCAGATTGTGTGGTGCGCCATATAAGATCTCCGCCATTTCCCTCAAGGCAGGCAATTTCGAAGATATCAATAGTATCTTGCAAGAACAGGACTAGCAGATGATCAACTCCAGTTAAGATGAACCAATATGAAAAAGAGTCTCAGTTTTCTGCCACTTCAGTGCTTGAGATTCGCTCGAAGCATAAGAGAAGCAGGTTGATTTGCCCCGATAGAAGCATGTCGACCGTCAGGATTGAAGCCAGAGAGTTTTTATCGCGTTATGTGCTAATGCTTCCCCTAACGGCCAAGGTAACCTTTATAGACAGATTAAATCAGAATCATTAAGACTTAAATTGGACATGATAATTGAGGATGGGTCGTCTTGGTATGTTTATCTTAAAATTGATTGTGACCGATTCAGAGGAAGACTGAATGACTGAAAAGATCAAGTTAACCTCCGATGAATTACGACTTATGTCATTATTCCAAAATGTTACTAGCGCAACGGCTAGAGATTGTATAGTTGATAATAGGATGGACAGGGTAATATTTGTTGTGAACAAGGGGCAGATGGGACTCGCTATCGGAAAAGGAGGGACTACAATTAAACAGCTCCAGGCTGTCGTAACAAAAAAGGTTGAGCTAGTTGAATATTCTGACGAAGCCCCCGAATTTATCAGTAATATATTGAACTCTGAAATGATTCAGGAAATACAGATGTCTCAAAGATCAGACGGGACAAAGCAAGCGATCGTCATCGTCGATCCCAGAAAGAAAGGCGTTGTTGTAGGGAAAGAAGGAAGGAATGCCGAAAAAGCAAGATTGCTCGCGAAGAGATACTTCCAAATCTCCAGCGTGCTCATAGTAAGCCCGGAGCAATCGCCAAATATCCACAATAAGGTGAATATATAATGGCTAAATCTCCTTTGGGGCTATTTGCAGGTAGGGTTCTCCGAGCGAAAAGAACTCGTGCTAGATGGGCTAATAAGTACTACAAAAGAAGAATGTTGATGCTGGACAAACGAGCTAACCCACTGGGAGGATCTCCACAGGCTCGTGGGATAGTATTAGAAAAGGTTGGAATTGAATCAAAGCAGCCGAACTCTGCAGTACGGAAGTGCGTTAGGGTTCAACTCATAAAAAATGGCAAGTCGGTAACCGCATTTCTGCCAAAAGATGGAGCCCTGAATTTTGTTGACGAACATGACGAAGTCGCTCTCGAAGGAATTGGAGGATCCATGGGTGGAGCAATGGGGGACATCCCCGGAGTTAGATGGCAGGTTTTCAAGGTGAACGGTGTTTCGCTAAATGAGCTCGTCAGGGGTAAAAAGGAGAAACCGAGGAGATAGAGATGCCATCTAAGGATCAGCCGACCGCTATGTTGTTTAACAAGTGGGATGTACGGAAAATTGAAGTAAGCGATCAAGGTTTGCAAAATGTGATATCACTGGTTCCGGCCGTAGTGGTACCAATTACATTTGGTAGGCATGAACATCAGCGAATGAAAAAAGCCGAGGTTCATATTGTTGAGCGTTTAGCAAATAAGCTAATGCACTTTGGTAAGAGGTACGCAAAGAATACCGGAAGAATGGGGGGCAAGAAGGCAAGAATATTTAAGACGATAGAAGCGGCTCTTGACATTCTGAGCTTGGAAACGGGTAGGAATCCCGTTGAACTGCTGGTAAAGGCGATTGAAAATGCGTCGCCAAATGAAGATACAACTAGGATAGTATATGGAGGAGTTGTTTATCATGTCTCTGTCGACGTAGCTCCATTAAGGAGAGTAGACTTAGCGCTTCGTTTTATAGCCGAAGGCGTCAGAGAGTCTACTTATTCTAGCTTGCAATCGATAGAAGAGGTATTGGCAAGAGAAATTTTGTTGGCCTCAGGGAATGATATGTCGAGTTATGCTATAAAGAAAAAGAATGAACAGGAACGTATAGCAATGTCATCTAGGTAGGGAACGTTCGCTATTATACTAACTTTGCCGCTATGGTCTGCATTATGCTGCATTGACTAGTAGCAAGTTAGCAAATTGCGTCTAAAATCAAACTTAAATAACGAGAGAATATACTCAAACGATATCGATGAGTAGCAAGGATGAGTTTCTATTTAAGAAATCAGCATTGATGGGTACAAAGTCCGGGAAGGAGATCTTGAAGCAGGGCATACTCCGGGAGAAAGGATACAAACAGTTTTACAGATACAATAATAATGTGGAAGACCGATTTCAAGATTTTACCAAGCGTTTTCTTCTTTCGCTTCATACGCAGCTGATTTCCGATCCTAATCCCTCAGCAACGATGAAAAAGTTTGTAGAGGAAACGGCGTCAGCAGAAATGGCCATAGAAGACAATAAGATCTCCGATGTCCGCGCTAGGTTGTCTAAGCCTGAGCTTCTCGCCGACAGAGTGAATAGAATATTAAACTCCAATTTCGTTAAGATGACATTTCCCGTTCTAGATGCATTATTTGATGCAGCCTCGCTATACTACAAACAAAACCTACCCACTGAAACCAGAAACGCAATCATTGACGGTCACCTAATAGCAATAGATCTTAGTGAGCCAATGGATAGGATCATAGACAGAGATGAGGATCTCGAATATCTAGATGACTATAAGCTAATGAATCCCTATATTCTGGAGATAGCAAGAGAGAAAATTTCCCAAGGGGGGGACAACATGCTAAAGTCATTCGAGGAAGGATTTAAAGACGCCAGAATCGGTCAATCCATTGATGCAAAGTTAAAGATGAAGCCTGAATTGATAAATGATGAGAACATGAATGGGTGTTACAAGAAGTATCGTGCTATAATGGGAACCACCGGAAAAAATATGGCGTTGAACATGAGGCCTTTAAGTGAAATTTTCAATTTCGGGATGGCTAGGGCAGGAGAGTCTGTGGGTTGTGGCAACGAGATACAGGACGCAATAAGAAATGGTACAATCAAATCACCCTCCTGGCCCCTTTACTTTTTTATTACAACAAACGACGTAAAAAAGTCATTTGATCTGACAATGAAAAAAAGCGAGGCCTATCTAAATGAGGCCAAAATGACCTTGGACATGTTGCCTCCTGATTTCGACTATAAGCCATTTTTAGAGTTTCTTTTTTTGACTGTGAGTCACTACAACCAATACTGGCATAACGACCTTAACCGAAGAGACCTCTACCCGTTATTACACAAAAATCTGAGCTTACCTGTAAAAATGTAGCAGCTATTGTGAGCCCTATGCCTATACCCAACAATTACAATGGGTTTGTTGAAATTGTTTCATGATGTGGTCTGATTTCTATAGACCTGCTAAGGTACAGGACATGGTGGGCAACGAGGAGGCTAGGAGCTATGTTGCCAAGTGGCTCTTAAAATGGACCGACGGTACAAGGCCATTGATGCTAATTGGCCCCCCCGGCGCAGGGAAGACAACTATTGTTAAGGCACTAGCCCAACAGTTTGGGTATGATTTAATTGAAATGAATGCAAGTGATACCAGGAACAGGGACGTCCTCACGGAAACAATCCTCCCGATCCTTAGGAACAGGTCTCTCATTGCGGAGAAAACATTGCTTTTTCTAGATGAAATCGACGGGATTTCTGGCCGGCAGGACCTCGGCGGGATAGAATCTCTGATAGTGCTCATCAAGGAGCCAACTGTTCCTATAATTATGGCGGCTAACAACAGAGACAGTAAGTTGAGGCCGCTGACCAAGATATGCAAAGTCGTCGAATTCAATAGAGTGCATCCAAGCCTGCTACTTCTCTTTCTCAATTATGTCCTAAGACAGCAAGGAAAGGATATGCCTATCGAAGAGAAGAACGGGATCGTAAAAGGCGCTAACGGAGATATCAGATCATTATTAAATATGGCCCAGTCAAGGGTTTCAGGATATGAAGCTACGCGAGATGTGTCCTTTGGTATCGATATATCTCTTGCCATAACTAATTTTTTCATTGCGCCAACAATCGAAGTCGGTAGACAGGTTCTAATGAGCATTGAAGGTGGCTATCCTGACCCACGTTTTGCCCAATCTCCTGAACAAAGACGGAAAGACATCCTACACGCCCTTTTCTCCTCAATAGTTTCCTCCAAACTGGAGGTAAGAGAGATAGCAGGCGCGCTTGACGTATTATCGAAGTGCGATCTACTAATTGGCAGAGTTTCTAAAAATAGACACTGGAACTTGCTAAGATACTTGCATAGCTTGTTGTCTCACGGCCTGTTCTATGCTTTAGAGGACAGGAACACGACATACAACCAGTACAGCCAGCCATGGCAAGTTTCTGCACCGATAATTGCGCGGCGTCTCGCGTTAAGAGGTTTACTTCTCAGCCTCGCAGCCAGGACTCACAACTCAGCGAGCGTGTTTGGGGCAACTTATCTACCATATCTTTTGATTATTTTACTCCGTCAGAGGATTGACCTCCTACAGTTCGTTCAAAGTTTAGACCTGGATCCCAAGGTGGCTGAGGCCCTCTCAAAAGAAATTTCAAACTTAGAGGCATCAAGTGCGTGATGTCCCAGGGATATGAAGATAATCAAGTATATTCAAAGGCGTCAAGCACCTGGTACTTCCATTGCGAAAGAGTAAATCCATACGACAAGGTACTTTACACAATGTGGACGCATCTCTTGTTAAATACCAAATGGAAGCCGACGTGACTGGGAGAAGGTTCAATGTTGTCTTCAGAGCTAAATCAGGAAACTTGATTATAGGAATACTGCTCCATGGACCGCCGTCCGGCTACTTGAGACAGAGATATTGATAATTTCCACACTGACAACGTAGCAACGATTATTAAATGAAATGACCAAAATTTAGCATTGGCTAGTGAATACGAACGTAACGTAGGTAAACTTATCGAGGAGAAAACTTTGAAGGTAGAGGAGTTGAAAAATAACCATCAGGCCTCTCCAATAGACATCCAAAGGCTTCGAGAGGAGATAGAGTCTCTGAAGTCTCTCTTTGATAACTATAACCTAGGCATGAATTACTTCCGTCGAGCTCGCGGAGGCAGAAGCGGGCTCAGAGAATAGAGAAATACCGGGAACTTCCTATTACAATTATACAATTCCTGGTTCCCTTCTAATCAGTTTATATATCTATCTTTTAGGAATATCTACACCGTCATGCATGAGGAGAAAATCAAGAGATTATATGACCTCAAAAGAGCGGCAGAGATAGGCGGAGGGGAAGAGAAGATTGCCGCTCAACATGCAAAAGGAAAGCTAACTGCCAGAGAAAGAATCGATCTTTTAGTAGATCCCAGGACATTTGTAGAGATTGACAAATACACCACTCACAGAGGGGAGTCTGCAAGCCAAAAGTACCCAGGCGATGGAGTAGTAACGGGGTTTGGGCGTGTAGAGGGGAGGCTCGTATTTCTATACGTATACGATTTTACGGTTCTGGGAGGTTCTCTTGGTGAAATGGCAGGCAAAAAAATAGTGAAGATAATGGAGCATGCCTTGAAGGTTGGTGCACCTCTCATAGGCATTATCGATTCAGGAGGCGCGAGGATACAAGAAGGGGTACTGAGCCTGGATGGCTACGGTGATATATTCTTCCACAATACTCTTGCATCAGGATCTGTACCGCAGATTACTGCGAGCATAGGGCCATGTGCGGGCGGTGCCGTATACTCTCCTGCAATGACGGACTTTGTTATCATGGTAGAGAACGTCGGCCAGATGTTCGTCACAGGTCCCGAAGTTGTCAAGGAGGTTCTAAGCCAGGACGTCTCCTTTGAGGAATTGGGCGGCGCCCGTACACACGCATCCAAGTCCGGCGTCGCGCATTTTATAGCCAGAAACGAATTTGAATGCATGGATAAAATTAAGAACTTGCTCTCTTACTTACCCCAAAATAATACAGAAGAACCTCCATTAGCTGAAACCGCTGATGACCCTAATCGAATGGATCCCGGTCTTGTAAACGTATTGCCGGAGAATCCATATCAACAATATGACATAAAAAAAATAATCAACTCTATTGTAGATTCAGGAGAGTTTATGGAAGTGCATGAGTTGTTTGCAGAGAATATCGTGGTTGGCTTCGGAAGGATGAATGGTAGACCAGTCGGAATCGTTGCCAATCAGCCATCATACTTGGCGGGTGCGCTCGATATAAACTCCTCGAATAAGGCGGCACGGTTCATACGTTTTTGTGACGCTTATAATATTTCCATTGTAACTCTAGTGGACACACCGGGTTATCTTCCAGGGGCCGACCAAGAACACAATGGCATTATCAGGCATGGAAGCAAGCTACTATTTGCATACTGTGAGGCCACGGTACCAAAAATAACATGTATCATAGGTAAAGCCTATGGCGGCGCTTATATAGCAATGGGAAGTAAGAACCTTAGAGCCGATATCAATTACGCATGGCCAACTGCCGAAATTGCCGTGTTAGGACCTGAAGCAGCAATTACTATTATTCATCGCAAGGACCTAAAACAGTCTCCAGATGCACTGGCCACTAAAAAGAAGCTTGCTAAAGAATTCAGAAACAAGTTTGCTAACCCGTATATAGCGGCAGAAAAGGGCATCATAGATGTTGTCATAGATCCCATGGAAACCAGACCTTTGATCATTCGCGCTTTAGAGAGCCTAGCAGACAAAAGAGAAGTTAGACCGCCCAAGAAACATGGAAACATCAATCTTTAGGAGGTGCGAGGAAAATCGCTAAGAAAATTTCTTCAATTTTGATTGCAAACAGGGGAGAGATTGCTTTGAGGATAATCCGTGCTTGTCGACACATGTCAATCAAACCTGTTGCCATTTATTCGGATGAGGATATTAGTTCGATCCATGTGAAGCTTGCAGAGGAATGCTATCACATAGGCCCTGCGGCTCCTTCTGAGAGCTATCTTAATATAGAAAAAATTATCGAAACCTCAAAGAAAGCAGGAGCAGACGCAATTCATCCTGGATATGGATTCTTGTCGGAGAATGAAAACTTTGCAGAGAGGTGCGAAAAGGAGAATATTGTCTTTATAGGACCCAGGAGCAGGGCCATGGAGCTCACGGGTGACAAAATGAAATGCAAGGCGCTAATGAAAAAAGCCAAAGTTCCTACTGTCCCCGGAAGCGTTGGTACAGTAAAAGGTGTTCAAGAGGCTCTTAACGTTGCGGCCGAGGCCGGTTATCCGGTGTTGTTAAAATCGGCATTCGGAGGAGGAGGAAGGGGCATCAGAATGGCTTCGAGCGAAGGACAACTTATACAGGAATTTGAAATGGCTTCGGCAGAGTCTACAGCAGCATTTGGAAAATCAGCACTCTTTGTCGAGAAATATTTAGAGAACATAAGACACATTGAATTTCAGCTTTTGCTTGACTCGCATGGAAACGGAAGACATCTTTTTGAAAGAGAATGTTCCATCCAACGGAGACACCAAAAGCTAATAGAATTTTCCCCTTCTCCGGTGGTGGACGCAAAGACACGGGAAGAAGTTGGCGAAATAGCTGTTAGAGCAGCCCAGGCAGTTGACTATCTAAACGCCGGAACGGCTGAATTTTTACGGGATAATGACGGAAATTTTTATTTTATTGAAATAAACTCTAGGCTCCAGGTGGAACATCCCGTAACTGAATTAGTTACGGGGTTAGATCTGGTTAAATTACAGATAATGATAGCCCAGGGCGAAGAAATTGATTTCAGACAAGAAGATCTGAAGATGTATGGTGCTGCGATTGAATGCAGGATCAACGCCGAAGATCCATTTCTTGAATTTGCTCCATCTGTTGGTCCTGTCCCCGACTGCAGCATGCCTTATGGTCCTGGTATTCGAGTCGACTCGTACCTTTATCCCGGTTGCACAGTTTCGGGTTATTATGATTCATTAATCGCAAAGCTTATCTCATGGGGAAGGAACTTCGAGGAGGCCCGCATCAGAGAACGCGAAGCTCTCAATGAATTTAGGGTAGAAGGTATCAATACAACAATCCCCCTATACAAGACAATCATAGATGAGCCAAATTTTATACAGGGTAGGCTTTCAACGGACTACCTTGATCGAAACGGAATCATAGAGAAAATGAACAAGGTGGCTGAAAACGAAACAAGGAAATACGCGGATGCAGCAGCGGCAGCATTATTGATACACTCGGAATTCATTCAGGATGCCAGCCTAGACGAGGTACATCCACGTTCCTCTCGACAATCCTCAAGGTGGACGGGACTCACGGGTAACAAAAAGCGGAGAGTATGACTTGGAATTAGGGATTGGTGGTCTAAAGGAACTTCGCAAGGCCGAAATCGTTCAGACAGCGGGCAGAGGAACTTTGACAATAAAGATAGATGGCAATAGCTATGAGGTTACGCTGCTGAAAGTTGCCACTAGCGAGATAGAATTCATATTGAAAAATAAGTACTACAGAGCAAAAGTAATTCAATCAGAAACGCATGAGACTACGCTTTTGATTCACACTAACCTTATCGCTATAAGAACACACCCCGGTATGCAAGAAATCCTTAAGAGGTCTTTATCTGTAGACGAAAGAGGAGAAGGCGGGGACAAGGATGTCAAGAGTCAGATTCCAGGTAGAGTAGTAAATGTTGTCGCACAGGAGGGATTGTCTGTTAAAAAGGGCGATCCTATTGTTGTACTGGAGTCAATGAAGATGCAAGTCGCAGTTAAGGCTCACAGGGATGGCATTATAAAGCAAATCAAAGTGGCTCAAGGCGATACAGTTGCAAGATATGACATTGTTGCTATATTGGACTAGTGCATAGCTGTTATGAGAATTTGCCGGTTCAACTGCTATCGTTGCTTTCCCAGGCTGGATAATACTTCGTCATAATTAGGTTCAACCATCGGATTATCCGAAATCCATTTGTACAAGACTTTTCCGTCGCTATCAACAACGAAGATTGACCTCTTCGCAGCATCATAATCTTTTAAACTCGCAAGATTTTTCATCACGATGCCATACTTGCTTATCGTCTCTCTTTTGTAATCGCTGAGTAAGGGGAAATCTAATCGTCTAATTTGCGCAAACATCCTATTTGCGAACGGACCATCCACTGAGATGCCGATGACCTGTGCACCGATTTCTTTTAGCTCATGCGCAGAATCTCTGAAATTACACATCTCTGCTGTGCACACGGGAGACTCGGCTGCGGGAAAGAAGGCAAGAACGATCTTCTGGCCTCTGTAATCTGAAAGTTTATGAGTTTTCATATTGGTATCAGGCAGCTCGAAGTCTGGCGCCTCTTTCCCTATTTCTACCTTGGAAGAAAAACCATCAGACATGATAGATCAGCAGGAGAACACTATCTATAACGATTTCGGTCAATCTGAATTACTGTTTAGATACGGCGAAAGCTCGCGTAACTCCTCAACAATTAATTTCAAATTCGCTGCAGTCTCATCAACCTCTGCGATAGTATTGACTGGTCCTAGACTTAAGCGCAGCGACCCTGAAATCTCATGCGAAGAGAAGCCCATTGCTCTCAGCACGTGTGACTCTTTTTGTTTTTTGGCTGAACATGCAGATCCTGTAGAGGCAGCAATACCATGCTCATCGAGCTTGATAATAAGATCCTCGCCATTAACTCCCATGAAGGTGAAATGCGCGATGTTAGGTAGCCTGCAATTGGCATCCGATGGCCCATTGTAGCGCGCTGAGGGTATCTGGGAAATTATCCTTTCGGCTAGATGGTCTCGCATTCCTCGGACACGGGTTCCGATGTCGTGGAGCCGCTGCATCGAAAGGTCGCAAGCCTTTCCGAATCCGACAATTCCGTGTACATTTTCGGTTCCCGATCGGAGGCTATTTTCTTGACCTCCTCCAGAAATTAAAGTGCTGATTTGCGAGCCTGTTTTTATGAACAGCCCGCCCACTCCCTTTGGTCCATTTATCTTGTGCGATGAGATTGCCATTAGATCCACGCCCAATTTATGACAATTAACCGGAACCTTTCCGAGTGCCTGAATACCGTCTGTATGAAAGAGCACATTTTCAGCTTTGTGGCGCGCTATCGTTACCAATTCGCGGATCGGCTGGATCGTTCCTGTCTCGTTGTTGGCTAGCATTATGCTGACGAGCGCTGTCTTTTCATTTGAAATAGATTCTCCAAATTTTGTAATATTCACCAGTCCCTCGGGATCCACTGGCACGTATGACACTTCAAATCCATTTTTTTCAAGAGCCTTACAGGATTCCATAACTGCATCGTGTTCAACAGTGGTCGTAACAATGTGGTTCTTTTTTGGAAATCTTTCTCTCGCAGAATAGGCTGCGCCTTTAATGGCAAGATTGTCAGCCTCCGTTCCACTCCCTGTGAATACTATCTCCGAAGGCTTGGCTCCGATCAGAGCAGAGACACGCCTTCTGGCAATATTTATTCCCCTGGCGGACTCATATCCAAACGTGTGTGGAGAAGAGGGGTTGCCATAATATGTGCTCAAGTATGGGATCATCTCCTGCACAACCTCCTCTAAAACAGGTGTAGTTGCCGCGTTATCTAGGTAAATTCTTCCATACCTATTCGCGTTCATTTTCATTTGATTCCATGAGTCTCGTTTAAAACGGAGAGGTTTCCAGACTTGTATCCGCCGGTATCAATTGTTACATACTTGAATCCATGTTTCTTAATTTGTAGATCCAAAATATCCAGTTTAGCCAGGTCGAAGAATTTGTTTAATTCCTCCTTCGGAACCTCTATCCTTGCTATGTCACCGTGATCTCTTACCCTAACCTGGGATACAGCAAATACTGCCTTCACGACTGTTTCGGAGTTTTCAATTTTTCTGAGGCTTTGGTACGTAACAGGCGTTCCTGTTGGAATTCTGGAGGCTAAACATGAATTTGAAGGTCTATTGTAAACGGAAAGACTAAACCGCATCGCCGTCGCTCGAATCTGACTTTTACTTAGTCCACATTCAACAAGGGGGCTTCTTATACCATTTTCTTTCAATGCCCTAATACCTGGTCTGACGTCAAGCAAGTCGTCCAATTGAGTTCCGTCTACTATTAAGTTGGCGCCGAGCTTACGTGCTTCTTCCAAAAGGTGAGTCGACAGCTCGGTACGACAGTGGTAGCATCTTAAGTTATCATTTCTAACAAACGTTGAGTTAGCAAGCTCATCGTAAGTTATAACCTTGTGAAAAATCCCCAGCTCTCGCGCGACTTCTTTGGCTGAGTCTAGTTCGTCATTCGACAGAGTATTGTAATTAGCGGTGACAGCAGTAACGTCTCTGCCAAGAGCCTTCCTAGCAGCCAACGCCACTACCGCGCTGTCCACACCTCCGGAAAGAGCGACAATGACAGGTCTGCCCTTACCCTCGAACCATTCCATTACCTGGTAAAGATTTTCTTCCTCTGCGACCATTCAGATTTCTCCAAATCGCTGAACCGCCTCTGCTTTTACCAAGTCCATTGTCCTCTTTGTTGACAAACCTACGGTCCGAGATATATTCTTTATATCCTCAAACTCTGGCTTAATATTAATAAGGTCACCTTTCATATCTCTTGAAATTTTGATCCGGACATTGAAGGACCTACCTGACACAATCGTCGAGATTGTGACAATATTCCTGGGGATTAGCATCCTCCTTACTTCTTGAACTCGGGCTCCTAGCGTACCTGATTCAGCAAACAGAACGTCTAGAACATTATTTAGGTTCCTAAGGTCAGAAATAATCTTAATGATATAAATCGGTCTATTCTTTTTTGATATGCCTTGTACGACAGATATATCTAGGGCACCAGACTTGTCGACCTCCTCGATTACATTACCTAAAATTTCGCCAGAAAGATCATCAATATGGGTTTCGACCACAAATACGCTGTCAGTATCGGCCTCCAGAGATTGAGGTGATTTACCGATTAGAATCCTCATGATGTTGGGTACTTTTTGGGATCTCTGTCCTGCACCATATCCAGACATCATAGGACTGATCGCGGGGTAATAATCTAGGCCGCGGTTAGACAATGTGACTAACATTGCTGCCCCAGTGGGAGTAGTTAGCTCTTCCTCGACGGGAGTACCGAATAAAGTAAATGGCAAGCCTTTAAAAATTTCGATAATGGCGTTACCCGGATTAGGAATAATACCGTGAGAAAAATTGAATAGTCCACTACCTACAGCAACCTTGGTCGAGAAAATCCTAGACTCAAAAAGCCCTAGGTCCTCTAGGGCCACTGCACAACCGATTAGATCGACGAAGGTATCGATGCTTGACGCTTCATGCAGAAGAACCTTGTTGAACTGTCGGCCGTGAACAGCCGATTCTGCCATTACGATCCTTTTCAATGATTCCAAAGCAAAGGCCTTTGCTCTTGCACTTATTCCTATGTATTCACAGCATCGTGAAAGAGAAGCGTGCATTTCGTATCCTTTTCTGACCGTGACATCATCCCGACATTTCAGTACCATCTGTGTCGCTCTTAACCCATGGAATAGCCTCCTCTGAAATTTCAACTCGTTTATGTTACTCCCTTTTAGAAAATTCTGGCACTCAAAAATGGCGGCACTAATTCGCTTCTTATTTGCACCTGCATCCACTAGGCTGGAGAGCAACATATCCCCAGATATTCCGCTAACCTGACAATCGATGACCGCGATTCTTCCCATTGAAGAAATAGTGTATCGTTGTTATTTATATGGCACTTTGCATACGCAGATTCTAAACGATATTGACTAGTCAAGGTTAATTTCAGTCTGAAAGGAAACCTTAGACAACAAAACCTAACTCACATCAGACTAAAAATTTTTTCTGAGGAATTTGTAAGACTTATAAGCTAAATTTGGTCTGACTTTCTGAATGACGATAACCATTATCGGCTCCGGAAAAGTCGGGGCGTCAGCAGCACTTAACTGTGGACTTAGGGAATTAGACGATGTGCTTCTCCTAGACATAGTGGAGGGGCTGCCTCAGGGAGAAGCCATGGACATAAACCACCAGTTATCGGAGAGAGGTATCGATTGCTACATCAGAGGGAGTAACAATTATCATGAGATGCACGGATCTGAAATTGTCGTTCTTGTTGCAGGAATCGGAAGAAAACCCGGAATGACCAGGATGGACCTGCTCAAAATAAATGCTGGAATTGTCAGCGACGTCGCTGGGCAGATCCGCGAGCATGCTCCAAATTGCAAACTCGTGGTTGTAACAAATCCGCTCGATCCTATGACCTTTATTGCATTAAAAAAAACACAATTCAACAAGAGTCAGGTTATGGGCATGGGCGGAATGCTAGATCTTTCGCGCTACAAGAGCTTCATTTCTGAAGCCCTCAATGTCTCTAGGGGGTCCGTTCACGCAATGGTTATCGGCGAGCATGGCGAGAACATGTTACCGCTATTTCGATTCTCATCGATAGCTGGGATTCCGCTGAAAGAATTTTTATCTCAGGAACAATCTCAGGAAATATTATATAAAACAAAAAGTGTGGCCGCTCAGGTCATATCCGCCAAGGGGGCAACCACTCATGCTCCAGGAAATGCAATTGCTACCATTGTCGAAGCTATTTTAAGGGACACGAAATCCGTCATTCCGGTTTCGACTCTTCTAGAAGGCGAATATGGAGCGAGTGATTTGTGTATTGGCGTTCCGGCTGTTATTGGACTTGACGGATTGGAAAGAATCATCGAGTTAAGCCTCAACGAAGACGAAAGAAAAATATTTGATAAAGGAGTCGTAGACATCCAGCAGGCATTGCAATCAATAGGAATAACCTAGGATTATGACTTTGTACGAAGCCTTTCACACCTAAAAACTTGAACCTCACAGAGATTCTCACTAGACTAAGCAGAGGAGAAATAACTGTAGCTGATGCTCAGAGAGACATTTCTATATTTTCGGTTGAGTCTGTAGGCGAGAACTTAGCCAAAATAGACATAGGAAGGGACATTCGGAAACATACTCCTGAGGTGATATTGTCAGAAGGAAAAAATTCCAAGGATGTGATTCGTATTGCCCTTTCCGTACTTGCAAAAAAAAATACCGTGATAATTAGCAGGATAAAAGAGCATGACCTCTCCGCTCTACGCTCATCCCTTAAAAGAAAGGAACTCTCCATAGAAGTCGGAATCAGGAGCTCGACAATTCTCGTTTCGAAGAAGAATTCATTCTCCGTAAACGATAGCAAGCCAACAATCGGCATATTAGCAGCTGGCACTTCTGACATCGGCGTAGCTGAAGAGTCTCGGCTGATTGCAAAGGCCATGGGTTGTAGTTCACTAGTTTCATATGACGTCGGAATAGCTGGAATCCATAGATTGTTTCCGATACTGAAAGAAATGATATCCCGTGATGTCAGCGCCATTATTGTTGTTGCGGGAATGGAAGGGGCGTTGCCTAGTGTGGTTTCTTCCTTAGTTGATATTCCGGTAATAGCGGTTCCTACTTCAACTGGTTATGGTTTTGGTTCGAACGGAGTCGCTGCCCTTGGAACTATGCTACAAAGCTGCACGTTGGGTTTAGCCGTAATGAACATAGATAACGGGATCGGAGCAGGTGCTTTCGCAGCGACGATATCTCTGAGAAGGACAAAAGGATAAAAGATAGCACTTTCTTTATCTTCGTCTGAGGGCAGGATAAAACGTTTATAAGTGTATTAGCTTGTCAGGGTTTCAATTGTTAATGGAGGACCATCATGAGTTATGTTCGCACTTTAAAAAGAATTCGTTCACGTAAAACAAATTATCGAAAGAGGCAGGCCCTGCTTATCAGCAGACAAGATTTTGTTACCATCAAAATAACAAATCAGAATGTGATAGCACAACTTCTCAAACCAGAAATTCGAGGCGATGTAGTAAAAGCCTCTGCACATAGTAGAGAACTCAGACGACATGGCTGGAAAGGTTCTTTAAATAGTCTACCTGCTTGCTTTTTAGTTGGGACTCTACTTGGTAAGAAGGCTCAGGAGAAGGGGATTGGTAGAGCGATACTATACATTGGAAATAAGCCCTTTACCAGTAGAACGGCCGCTTGTATGAAAGGAATTGTCGAAGCTGGGATGAATATACCAATCTCTGCAGAATCATTTCCTCCACAGCATCGGCTCAATGGCGGACATATTGCTGACTACGCAATAAAAATAAAGAAGGAAGACATCGATAAATACAATAAGCTTTTTTCCTCCATTATAAGAGAGGGCCTCATACCCGAGAACTATCAGTCACACGTCAAAGAGATAACAGCCAGAATATTGAACGAAAGCCTGTTGGTTCAAAGCAACAAGCAGGATCGAAATGTTCCAAGATCCGGTGTCTTTACCTCAGGAGACAAATCGCCAAAATGAGCCGATACTCTAAACACCAGGAACAGATAAGTGAGTGGAAGCCTCGGACAACTCTAGGCAGCTTAGTTCTAGAAGGAAAGATCAATTCGATGGAGCAGGTATATGAGAACGGGATGAGGATTCACGAATCTGAAATAGTTAAGCACTTGATCCCTGACATGAAAACTCAGGTAGTCCATGTAGGCATCGTCCAAAAGCAAACTGATGCTGGCGAGATGACACGGTTCGATGCATTAGTAGCGATTGGTAACGAGGCAGGCTGGTTTGGCTTAGGAAAAGGAAAAGCAGCGCAGATGAGAATAGCAATAGATAAGGCGACGAATGCGGCATACCTAAATGTCATACCCGTTAAACTAGGTTGCGGCAGCTGGGAGTGTAGGTGTGCGGAATTGCATTCGATTCCCTTTAAGGTTCGAGGGAAAGGCGGAAGTGTCACGATAGAAATTATTCCAGGGCCAAGAGGGTTGGGCTTAGTGGCAGGAGAGAATATTAGAAATTTACTAAAATTAGCAGGACTGAAGGATGCGTGGACAAAGTCTTTCGGATCTACAAATACAATGATGTCCACAACTAAGGCAGTTTTCAGTGCTATTAGAAGTACGTACATCATGGGCTGAAATTAAGTATGGCATATGTTGTTCTTAGGATAAAAGGGACTGTAAACGTTCCGCATTGGGCCAGATACACTTTAGATAACCTTAGCTTATACAAAAAATTCTGGGCAACCATACTCCCTGAGACGCCAGAATCAATAGGTATGCTAAGGAAAATCAAGGACTTTGTAGCATGGAGCCACGTTGACGCTAGCTTTGTAAAGGAACTACTAGAAAAAAGGGGCAAGACAATTGGCTCCAAGCCCCTCAAACTTCTTCCCGATTCAGCGCCGTATAATGATATAGATGAGCTCGCTGCAGATTTGGCGAAAGACAAAATAAGACTTTCAAGCTTGCAAATGGTCAAACCATGGTTTGCCTTAAATCCGCCTCGGGGCGGATTTAAGAGAAAAACAAAAACACAATATCATCAGAAGGGAGTACTTGGCGAAGACAAGGAATTGGTTGAAATAATCAAAAGGATGATCTAAAGTACAGGAAGACTTAATTAAGGTGTAATATTTGGATCTACAGTACGAAACTCTTAGCCCAATGATAAAAGGAGAATGTGAAATTTATGGCAACCCGACTTAGAAAAAGCAGAAGGCAAAGGGGAAGCCGATATTGCGGTTGGGGCCAAGTAGGCCAGCACAGGCAGTCGGGAGCACGAGGAGGCGTAGGAGGGGCTGGAAAGCATAAGCACTTTTGGATCCGGACTGTCATAGAAGAACCCAATCACTTCGGTCATAATCCTTTTAATCCTCTAAGCACGAGAGTCGTTCGAAAGTGGGCTGACGTGGGTCAACTGGACTCTATATTCGCACGGCATGGTTCTGTGAAAGGGAACGGTAAAGCATTTTTGGATTTGACATCTCTAGGGTACGATAAGATATTGGGAGGAGGACGCTTGCAAGGCGTTATTAGCGTAAAAGTAAAACAATTTTCTGCGACCGCAAAACAAAAGATCGAGTCAGCAGGAGGAGAAATTATTTCAGATGAGGACCACACAGAGTGAAAGTGTAATTCGAAGAGGAGTAAAAACAATCTCCAGGTACGTTCCTCAAGTAGAAAAACCAAAAAAGAAAATACAGCTTTCAGAGAAGCTAATTTGGTCAGGGATTGCTGTACTGTTGTATCTTGTGATGGGCCAGATTCC